>Ga0308166_1000290_pt1 | contig 80901 bp, 61 predicted proteins | sample PhyCR2_2_FD_202137 | JGI IMG/M metagenome (GOLD analysis project Ga0308166, IMG submission 202137) | Phyllosphere microbial communities from UC Gill Tract Community Farm, Albany, California, United States - DLSLCC.R2 | ecosystem: Host-associated > Plants > Phyllosphere > Unclassified | place...
AGGGCTACAACTCGAAGGACTACGTCAAGGCCCAGGAAGCGATCTCCAACGAACTGCTGGGCATCCGCTTCACCGCCAAGGTGGTCGAGAAGCTGTGCGACACCCTGCGCGGCCAGGTCGACGAAGTCCGCCACATCGAGAAGCAGATCCTGGACGTGGCCGTGAACCGCTGCGGCATGCCGCGCGCCCACTTCATCAAGGTCTTCCCGGGCAACGAGACGAACCTGGAATGGGTCGACGGCGAAGTCAACGCCGGCCACGCCTACAGCGCCATCCTCGGCCGCAACATCCCGACGATCAAGGAACTGCAGCAACGCCTGATCGACCTGCAGGCGCGCGTCGTACTGCCGCTGCCGGACCTGCGCAACATCAACCGCCAGATGGCGGCCGGTGAAATGAAGGCCCGCAAGGCCAAGCGCGAAATGACCGAGGCGAACCTGCGTCTGGTCATCTCGATCGCGAAGAAGTACACCAACCGCGGCCTGCAATTCCTCGACCTGATCCAGGAAGGCAACATCGGCCTGATGAAGGCGGTGGACAAGTTCGAATACCGCCGCGGCTACAAGTTCTCGACCTACGCGACGTGGTGGATCCGCCAGGCCATCACCCGTTCGATCGCGGACCAGGCGCGCACAATCCGTATTCCGGTGCACATGATCGAAACGATCAACAAGATGAACCGGATCTCGCGCCAGATCCTGCAGGAGACCGGTGCCGAGCCCGATCCGGCAACCCTCGCGATCAAGATGGAAATGCCGGAAGACAAAATCCGGAAGATCATGAAGATCGCGAAAGAGCCGATTTCGATGGAAACGCCGATCGGCGACGACGACGATTCGCATCTGGGTGACTTCATCGAGGACAACAACACGCTGGCGCCTTCGGACGCAGCGCTGCATGCCTCGATGCGCGGTGTCGTGAAGGACGTGCTGGATTCGCTGACCCCACGCGAGGCCAAGGTGCTGCGCATGCGCTTCGGCATCGAGATGTCGACCGACCATACGCTGGAAGAGGTTGGTAAACAGTTCGACGTCACGCGTGAGCGGATTCGCCAGATCGAGGCGAAGGCGTTGCGCAAGCTGCGTCACCCGTCGCGCTCGGACAAGCTGAAGAGTTTCCTCGAAGGCAGCAGCTGATCTTTTGGTCTTGACGGACCCTAGCTAAAGGCAATATGCTCTCGCCACTTTGCATGCACGGTTGCTACCGTGCTTGCGATAGTGGCGAGTTTTTAGCGTCATTTGCATCTACGCTGTATCGGTTTCGGGCCTCTAGCTCATGCTTGGTTAGAGCAGCGGACTCATAATCCGTTGGTGCCCAGTTCGACTCTGGGGAGGCCTACCAATAAAAAATAAAGGACTTAGGTGCAAGCCTAAGTCCTTTATTGTTTGTGCTGACTCGGCATGAACGATGCTCATCTCTGCTCAGGACACTCATTCGTCCAACCAGTCACGCTCATATACCTGATCTGCTCGCCTTTAGTGTCCACTCGAAGACACTCTGATTCCCTGCGATAGTAAAAAATACAGAGTACCCCGGCATCCACGGAGCAAGAATCAACTTCTACAAAATTACGCTCTGCAAGTACCTTTTCTAATCCAGAAAGCTCATAGCCGTCATCCCGATGCACGCGAACTGGCGTCCATCCAAGCCTCACAATCCGTGAGCGTGCTTTAGTAAAGGTCTCCCCCACCTTTAATCCTAAATTCTCGGTTGTTGAGGCCATATTTGCATCGTTGCTGCCCATTGCATTTGTAGAAAACGTTGGGACTATCAGGGAAAACGCCAGACCTGCAACTGCGAACTTATGTTTAAGACGTTGTCTCATTTCCCTTTTCCTCCGTTGGCTTGGTAGATCGCAAAAAACTCTTCGTATTTGACAAAAGGTTGAGCAGGGTATCGGTTTTCTAAGCCTGGCCCTTTCGGTAAGGCTGCCCATTTCACCGCAGCCGGGCCCATGGCTTGTGCGATGTTACCTTCCTTGATCTTATCGATTACTCCAATCGAACGAAGAATTTCGACCGCCATCAAATCTTGTGTTTTTGGAGAAAAATCTGATAACCCCATCTTCTGGCCATGCTCGCGCCATGTATCGATTGTGATCTGGTACATGCCGGACGCAGTAGTTCGTCCCCCATAACCAGGTCCTGGATGCGTCGAGAAATCCGTGAAACGCCAAGGATCGTTTCTCTTCCCTTTGACTGCGCCGTATTTGAAGTCGTAACCGCCACCTTCCGCTTCCGCGATCGCTTTGAGGAAAGCACTCACGTTAGGGTTTGCAAGCAAGGCCTCGTTTTCGGCCAGCCGCGTTGAATGTTCCTGTGCGATTCGAATCGCTTTCGCTTCGCTGCTTTCCCGGGGTGTCGTTGTTCTGCTCGTTCTCCGGACTAGCGTTCTGCCCGACGGCGAAATGACGGAGTCGTTCGGCACATTGCCTCCTGCTATACATAAATGTCGATGAGCTCGGCGCTTGCAGTGGCAGAGAGCAAATGGGTATGACCTTCGGCGTCGGTCGTTCCGTACTCGACCTTGCCTGACTGCCGGCGAATGGCGTATTCCGTATGCGCTATCGGTTCGCCGCTCGCCTCATCAATCAGGACGAATCTGTCGTCGAACTGCGTGCCGACGCTCGGTTCCGACATTGATGTGCTGGTCGCGGTGGCAGGCCTGGACGAGCTTCCAGCACCAGCTTTCGATTCGCTGGATTTGCTTGGCGAAGAAGCGCCACCTCCACCGTACTCGACGATATCGGTAAATTGGCTCGCAATCAGTACTGCGCCACAAGCCGTCCGCATGCCAGCCAGTGCGACGCCTTTGCCGTAGAAAGTGGTGGTTTCCGCACCCTCGGCGATAGGAAAGGTGCCTTTGCACTTGGGGCATTGGACTTTATGCCCGATATAGGCAATGGGTTTCCCCATACAGATATCGGACGGCGACCCTTCGAGAACGGTGCCGCCGTGACTGGTTTTATCTCCCTGACGAATAATCTCGGGCATCGCTACTTCCTCCGAAATTGATCGGAGATAACGATACAAGGCGAGAGCTACTGTGCAGGCATATCCTTTATATGCTTGAGCTCGGTCAAAGAGCTGCAGAGTTTCATTGCAGACAGGCGGCCACGTCCACAAGGATGCGACCGCCTCCACCAATCACTGCCCAACCGCCTTCACCACCTCCTTCGCCTGCGCCTCCACCTCAGCCTTCGCCTCCGCCACCTCTTGCGCCGCCGTCAACCCCGACTGCGCCACCGGCCCCAGCTCATCCTCCGACTCCAAAACAGGCGCCGCCTCGAGATAAGGCCGGATCGGATCCAGCCGCACCGCATACTGCACGCCGCCGCGCACCGCATCGGCCGCAATCTGCCCCTTGTCGTTGATCGCCCGCGGGAACTGGATGTTCCAGCCCAGCTTCGGATCGACCAGCGCATTCAGGCTCTCCATCCGGTGGCCGCGGTAGACGAAGCCGCTCAGGTGGTTGCTGTAGCCGACCACGTGGCCGAGATTGTTGATCGACTCGCCCTCGCTGAAGCGGTCCGCGGTCGGCGGACGGCGGTCGATGTCGATCAGGCGGCCGTTGCTGTAGATAAAGGCGACCTGGTTGCGGAAACCGGTCGGCACCGAGGCGTAGCCGGTCACCTGGCCGCGGTCGTTGATGCCCAGCGCGTAGTTGGGCGTGAAGCCGAAGTCGCCGAGGTCGCGGATGCTGCCCTTGGTCCACAGGAAGGCGCGCAGCGGCGGATCGGGTGCGATGAAGGGGCCGGATTCGCCCACGATCTGGTTGCGGTTGTTCAGGGCTTCGGCCTGGGTGACCGAGTCCTCGCCCGGCAGGGCGCCGATGTTCCTGAAGTGGCCGCTCGGGTCGCGCAGGAAGCTGCGCAGGCTGGTCGAGCCTGGTGCAGTCTCGATGAAGCTGAGCGCGACGGTATAGCCGGCATTGTTGATGTCGACGTAGGTGCCCGGCTGGCCAGGAGGGCTGTTGAGGTCGCGGTAGCTGCCGTGGTAGTAGATGAAGCCGCGCTGCTGGCCGCCCGTGGTGATGCGGTTGCCCAGTATTTGCCCCTTGTCGTTGATGGCGACGACGTTGGCGGACTGGCCGCCCAGCGTGCCCAGGTTCACCACGCCGCTGCCGCGGTTGATGAAGCTGCCGGTCGTGAAGCCGCCGGTACCGATCGGATACGTACCGATGACGACGCCGGCATTATTGATGTCGGCGGCGCGGCTGTTGGCGGGGCCGACGATCGTGACCCGGTACTCGGGGTAGGACCCGGCCGAGCCGGCCGAGGCAATCTGGCTTGCAGCCAGCGCAAGCGGCAGCAGGGAGAGAGAAATGAAATGACGCCTTTGCATGGGAATCTCCTTGAGAAACAAGGGCTTGCACAAGATGGTCAGCCCTTGAGCCAAGGTACGCTGCCATGGCGGCTCGGCTTTAGCGCCGCGCAATGCAAATCGGGTAAAACGCGTCACGCATACCGAATCGCTCAGCAGGCCTGACCATTTCCCGCCCACCATTGCAATCCTCGCTAAGGAACCGATACTGAAAGTCCGATCATCCGACATGCATGGAGGGGATCATGAGCACGCAAGCAAACATCAGCCTGCTCAAACAGGCGTACGACGCCTACGGCAAAGGCGACATCCAGCGTCTGCTGAGCATGTGTACGCAAGACATCGAGTGGGATCTGCCGGAAGTGGAAGGCATTCCTTTCAGCGGCAAACGCCAGGGCCTGAGCCAGGTCGCCGACTTCTTCCGTATCCTGGCCGAGTGCCAGGAGCCGCGCGAATTCAGGCCGGACCAGTACATCGGGCAGGATGACCAGGTCGTCGTGCTTGGTCACGCCACCTTCACCGTCAAGGCCACCGGCGCCGAATTCAGCGGCGACTGGTGCCACGTCTTCCGTATCGCCGGCGGCAAGATCGCCAGCTTCAAGGAATACGACGATACCCACAAGGCCGCACTGGCCTACCAACCGCAGGGCGCCGGCCTCGGTGCTGCTGCCGGCAAGGGCGCGACGCGTCCCGCCATCCACTAATCTTCAGGCCGTCATGCAGGCGGCCGCGCTCACCGGGCGTGGCCGCCTTGTCGTCACTGCCGCACCGCTTGCACCGCCTCGTGCGACTCGGCCTCGGCTTCCGCCCTGGCATCGGCCGCCTCCTGTTCCGGCGACAGCGAGCGGACGAGCGGGCCCGCCTCGTCATCGGTGTCGAGTTGCGGCGCGGCTTCGAGATGCGGCCGGATCAGGTCCAGGCGCACCGCGTACTGCACGCCGTTGCGGACGGCCGTGGCCGCGATCTGGCCGGCGTCGTTGATCGCTGCCGGACGGTCGATGTTCCAGCCCAGCCTCGGGTCGATCAGCGCATTCAGGCTTTCCATCCGCTTGCCGCGGTAGACGAAGCCGGACAGGTGGTTGCTGGTGCCGACAATATGGCCGAGGTTGTTGATGCCTGTGCCGGCACTGAACCGGGGTTCGGTGGCGGGACGCCCGTCGATGTCGATCAGACGGCCATGGCTGTACAGGAAGGCGGTCTGGTCCCGGAATCCGGTCAGCACGGACGCATAGCCGGTAATCTGGCCACGGTCGTTGATGGCGAGGCCGCCGTTGGGTTCGGTGCCGAGGTCGCCCAGGTCGCGCAGCACGCCCTTGGTCCAGACATAGGCGCGCAGCGGCTGATCCGGGAAGGTGAGCGGCCCGGATTCGCCGGTGACCTGGTTCCGGTTGTTGAGCGCCACTGCTGTCGTGATCGTGAGCGGCTCCGTGACCGGCAGATGGCCGAGGTCCGCGAAACTGCCGTTCGGCGCACGCAGGAAGCCGTGCGGCCCCTCGAAGGAATTCACCACGGCACCATGGGCGGTGATGTAGCCGGCGTTGTTGATGTCGCTGAAGAAGCTGTACCTGCCGGGGATGGTGCCGATGTCGCGCTGTCTGCCGTGGTAGTAGATGAAGCCGCGGTTCTGCGGGTTGGTGCTGGTGGTCCAGTTGCCGAGTACCTGACCCTTGTCGTTGATCGCCACCGCCGAGCTGGATGAGCCGCCCAGCGTGCCGAGACTGACGACGCCCGCGCCGCGGTTGAGGAAGGCGCGCGTGGTGGTGGGACCGGTGCGGTAGCTGCCGACCACCACACCGGCGCTGTTGATGTCGGCGGCGCTGCTGTTGGGCGGACCCACCACCGTGACCCGGTACTCGGGGTAAGCCGCGGCGTTGACGGCGTTGGCGAGGCTGAGGGCGAGCGAGAGCAGGAACAGTGAAAGTCGATGACGCGTTTGCATGGCAATCTCCTGATTGAACGAAGCCGGGCGCACAGGCTGGCCTGTCAATCAAGTTACGCGGTAAAACCCACCATGCATACCGAATAGCTCAGCATTCCTAGCGATGTTCAGTCACGCCCACCTGCTGACACATGTCCAGCACCGGGCAGGTCGAACAGCGCGGGCGGTTGCCGGTGCAAATGTGTTTTCCGAAGGGCACGAGCAGGCGGTTGATGTCTATCCAGTACCGTCCCGGCAGCTTCGCTTCGAGGGCCGCCAGCGTCTTCTCGGGCGTCGACGCAAGCACATAGCCCCAGCGTCCCGTCACCCGGTGCACGTGGATGTCGACGCTGATGACCGGCGTGCCGCAGGCCACGCCCAGCACCAGGTTCGCGCACTTGGGGCCGACGCCGCCGAAGGACAGAAGCACCTCGCGGTCGCCGGGCAGGACCCCGCCGAACTTCTCCTGCACCTCGCGCGCGATCGCCAGCATCTGGTTCGCCTTGCGCTCATGAAAGGTGCTGGGGCTGATCAAGGCATCCAGCTTTTCCCAGGACAACTGCGCCAGCTGCGCCGGCGTGCGTGCGCGCGCGAACAGCGTGCGCGAGACCGGCAGCGTCACCTCGTCGTAGGTGCGGATCGAGATCATGCAGGCCAGCAGCTGCTCGAAGACCGAGGTGTAGCCTTCCTCGGCGAGCTGGAACAGCGCCGCCTTGGGCCAGGGCCGTACCGCTTCCTCGATGCGCTCGAATGCCGTGACGACGTCGAATGGGCGCTTTTCCATGACAACTCCTTTATGCTCATATTGGCAGTGAAAACTAATCAAATGAGCAAGCTTTCGTTACAACCACTTGCATTTGATACGGAATCGCTCTTTTCGGAACAGTGCGCTGCTATTACTCTGTGGCCAATGCTTCTAACAAAACCACCAAGGGGAATACCATGAAAAAAATCACTGCCATCGGCGCCCGTCTCGCCATTATTGCCGCTTTCGCCGCTGCCGGCGCCGCGCCGCTGACCGCCCAGGCTGCACAGGATCACCACAACAGAGCGTCGCACGCGAGCTGCCAGAACTGCGGCACGGTGGTGTCGACCCGTACCTATGAACGCGCTGCCGAGCGCGCCAGCGGCCTGGGCGCCGGCGGCGGCGCCGTGGTCGGCGGCCTGCTGGGCAACCAGGTCGGGAGCGGCAATGGCCGCACGCTGGCCACCATCGCCGGCGCCGTCGGCGGCGCCTATGCCGGCAACCACGTCGAGCGCAACATGCACAAGACCACCTACACCGATGTGCGCGTGCGGATGGCCAACGGCGGCACCCGCGTCTTCACCGAACAGGGGAATCCGCGCTTCGGCAACGGCGACCGCGTCCGTGTCCAGCGGGGCCAGCTGATCCGCGATTGATCGTCGCCAGTCCGGCCCCGCTCAGTGCGGGGTCGGGATGTAAAGCGGATCCGGCTTTTCCTGCAGCGCGCGCGGCAGGTAGATGCTGACCGTGGTCCCTTCATCGGGCTGGCTGGCCAGGCGGATGTGGCCGCCGCTCTGCTTCACGAAGCCATGCGCCATCGACAGCCCGAGGCCGGTGCCCTTGCCCTCGGGCTTGGTCGTGAAGAAGGGTTCGAAGGCGCGTTCCATCACCTCCGGCGGCATGCCGCTGCCGGTGTCCACCACGGCGATCTTCACGTAGTCGTTCGGCTTGACGCCGGTGTCCGCCAGCTCGCTGTCGGCGTCGACCGTGACGTTCTCGATCGCGATCGTGATGCGGCCCTGGTTGTTCATGGCGTCGCGCGCATTGATGACCAGGTTGAGCAGCACGTTCTCCAGCTGGTTCGGATCCACCAGCGTATTCCACGGCGTGGCCGGCAGCTCGAAGCGGATCTCGATGGCGTCGCCGGCCGCGCGGTGCAGCAGGCTGTCCATGCGCTCGATCAGCTGCGCCGGGTTGACCACACTCGGATGCAGCGGCTGGCGGCGCGCGAAGGCCAGCAACTGCGCCGCCAGCTTCTTTCCGCGTTCGACCGCATCCATGATGCCGAGCAGGCGCTTGCGCGTGGCTTCTTCGTTGCGCATCATGAGCTGCACGTTGGCGCTGATAATGTGCAGGATGTTGTTGAAGTCGTGCGCGACCCCGCCGGTCAGCTTGCCGACCGCCTCCAGTTTTTGCGAGCGCTCCAGCGCGGTGCGCGCTTCGACCAGGCGCTGCTGGCGCTGGCGTTCGCGCTCTTCCTGCGCCTTGCGCGGGCGGATGTCACGCACGAAGGCGACGGCGCCGAAGCCGCCGTTCGAGGGCATGGCGGTGACCGCGATCTCGACCGGCAGCGCGCGGCCATCGCGGTCGGCCAGCATGATGTCGCTCGGTGCGGCCAGCAGCGCGCATTCGCCGCGCGTGGTGAACACCGCGAAATGGCCGCGCCAGCGCTCGCGCCATTCGGGCGCGGTGATCAGCTCGGTGACCTCGCATCCCAGCGCTTCTTCCTCGCTCCAGCCGAACAGCTTGGCCGCCTGCGCGTTCCAGTCGGTGACGCGGCCGTCCGGGCCGATCGCGATGAAGGCGTCGTAGGCGTTCTGCAGGATCAGGTGGATGCGCTGGCGCTCGGCATCGATGCGGTCGCGCGATTCGCGCAGTTCGAGCGTCATGTCTCCGGCCAGTTGCAGGGCGCGGCGTCGCTCCGAGGCCAGCAGCCACACCACGAGGCTGAGCAGCAGGCCGAGGCCGATGCCGGTCGCCGCGATGGCAAGCGTCGGGCGCCTGTCGAGCGTGGCTTCGAGCTGCTTCGACGAGCGGATCGCCAGGGTCCAGGTGCGGCCCGCGGTATCGATCACGTCGGTGTGCGTGAACATGGCGCGACTCCCGGCTGGACGCGCGCCGGGAGAGCGGAACAGCAGGGCATCTTCGACCAGCTGGTGGCCATCGTAGATCTCGACGTCGAGGTCGGCCGCATGTTCGCCGCCGACGCCGCGCATCAGGTTGGCCATGCGGAAGGGCGCATAGACCCAGCCGGCGATGGCGGCGCGGCGCTCTTCCACCGTCACGCGCGGCAGGCCCCTGCGGTAGACCGGCACGTACACCAGGAAGCCGGGCTGCGCGTTGCGCGTGCCTTCCTGCACCAGCGTGACGCGGCCGGTGGCGACGGCGTTGCCGGTATCGCGCGCTTCTTCCATCGCGGCGCGGCGCACCGGTTCGCTGAACATGTCGTAGCCGAAGGCGCGCAGGTTGCTTCCGCCGAAGGGCTGGATATGGGTGATCGAGGTGTAGAGCGCACGTGGACCGGACGGCTTGATCTCGTAGCCGGCAAAGCCCGCGGCGCGCATCGCGGCGACGTGGGCGCCCAGCTGCGCCGGCGGCACGATGGTGGCGATGCCCAGCGCCTGGATGCCGGGGAAGTTCTGGTTCAGGTGCAGGATGGCGTAATAATCGGCGAAGTCGCTCTGGCTGACATCGGTCGATCCGCGCAGGAAGCCGCGCGTGCCCTGCAACACTTCCTCATACACGGCCATGCGGCGCACGACGCTGGCCGTCAGGTCGCGGGCGCGGTAATTGAAGCTGGCTTCGAGTTCGTTTTCGGCACTGTCCCCGACCTGGTCCGCCACCACGTAGGTCACGATCAGCGACGCCAGGAAGACCAGCGCGGCCAGGAGCAGCGGGACGGAAGCGGGGCTGCTCTGCGAAACGGAGGCGGCGGGGCGGTCGGAAAGCGGCATGGTGGCAAATCATACCCGTGCATGTCCTTACAAGGCGCACAGCAGTAGCTTGCATCGGGTGCTCCCGGGCGTGGTATTGTCCGGTCCACCATGCCGATGCACGCTTCCGACTCCCTTCCCGCCAACCATCTGCTGCGCCGTTTGCAATGGTCGCTGGCCGCCCTCCTGGGCGCCGCACTGTTGTGGGCCGCCCTGGCGCCGCTGCACTATCCCACCCGCGAACGCCTGTTCGAATTTGCGCGCGGCGCGACGCCGGTGCCGGCCGAGGTGCGCCTGACGCTGGGCGTGCGCGACGTGCTGCTGCTGCGTAACCACGACCGGGCGCCGCATGTGTTCGGCCAGGTGCTGGTGCTGCCCGCGCACACGGTGCGCCTGCCTTTCGAGCAGCCCGGCGACTATCCCTTCGCCTGCGACCTGGCGCCGGGATCCACGGTCGTGGTGCGGGTGCTGCCCCAGCCCGACCCCGGCTGGAGCCGCCTGCGCTGGCGCCTGGCGGCTCTTCTGGAGGCAGTGAAGACGCTTCCCGTGCAAGGGCCGGACGACTGAGATCGCCATGCAATCGTGCTCCATCCCGCAAAGCGAATCTGTCATGATGCGCGCATGGCCACGATCTCATTACCGCTGTTCCCGCTCAGCACGGTCCTGTTCCCGGACGGCGTGCTGCCGCTGCAGATTTTCGAGGTGCGCTACCTCGACATGATCAGCCATTGCCTGACCGAGGACACGCCCTTCGGCGTAGTGCTGCTGACCCAGGGACAGGAAGTGCGCACGCCCGAGGGGCTGGAGCGTTTCGTGGCGTCGGGTACGCTGGCCTCGGTGCAGGACACCACGGCGTCGACGCCGGGCCTGCTGCAGGTGGTGTGCCGCGGCGGCGCGCGCTTCCAGGTGCTGTCGAGCGAGCGCCGCAGCAATGGCCTGTGGATGGCCGAGGCCGAACTGCTGGAAGACGACCACGCGGTGCGCATTCCGTCCGACCTGAAGGGCGCGGCCGATGCCCTCGACCGCGTGCTGGCTTCGCTGCACGACGTGCCGCAGAGCCGCTGGCCGGTGCAGCCGCCGTTCCGGCTCGACGACTGCGGCTGGGTCGCCAACCGCTGGTGCGAACTGCTGCCGCTGCCGAACCAGCAGAAGCAGCACATGCTGATGCTGGATAATCCGATGATCCGGCTCGAGCTCCTGCACGACGTGCTCGACGAGCACGGGCTGATCACGTCCTGACCGGCCCGCGGCCTGTCTCTTCCTTCCTGCTGCTTACTGGCCGGCGCCGGCGTTGGCCGAGCCGCTGCCGCTGAGCGATACGCTGGCGCCGATGCTGCCGTTTGCACTGCCGCTGCCGTTAGCGCTGCCGCCGGCATTGCCGCTGCCGCTTGCATTGCCCCCTGCATTGCCGGCAGCCTTGCCCGCACCGGCCAGCGCACCGCGGGCGGCGCCGCCCGCCTGCTTGCCCGCGGCCGCCACCCCCTGGCCGGTGCCGCGTGCAGTGCTCTTCACGTTGGCGGCGCTCGACGCCGCGTAGCCGCGGGTTGCCGCGACCTGGGTCTTGGCGCCCTGTGCGGCAGGCGCGGTCAAGCCCCGTGCCGACGGCAGGGATGGTGCGTTACCGGAACCCGAGCCCGAACCCGAGCCGCCCAGGGCGATGTCGCCATTCCCATCCAGCTTGCCAAGACCGTTTGCCGCCGCCCGGCCCGCCTGTACGCCGGCATTTCCGGCGCCGGACAAGGCCGTCGCCAGGCTGCCGTTCGCGGTACCGGTGCCGCCCGCCGTTGGGACCGGCGCCTCGCCATTGCCCTGAAGCTGCGGCAGCTTCGGCAAGCCGTTCGTGCTGCCGGCACCGGTGGGGACACTGCCGGCGGCCGAGTGGGCCTGCGTCAGCGCGTTGGAAGCGCTGCCGGACAGTACGCCGGTGGCGTCGCCGGCGATGGCTTTGCCCGGTGCAGCGCCAGCCTGTTTCGCGGCGCCGAGGCTGCCATTCAGCGTGCCGCCGAGGGCGCCGCCAACGGTGCCGGACACATCGCCGGCCAGCGTCTTGCCGGGCAGGGCGGCACTGCCGCTGCCGCTGCCGCTGCCGCTGCCGGCCACCTTGCCGGCAGCGCTGCCGTCGAGCGCGGCGCTGTTGCGCAGGCTCTGGGTATCGGGAACGCGGACCGCGCGGCGCGCTTCGGCCAGGCTGTCGACGCGCGTGACCGGCGCGCCCATGCCGCCCATGTGGCCGGCGCCGCCGATCATGCCGCCGACGGAACCGCCGAGCGAGCCGCCGAGACGGCCGCCGCCCAGCAGTTGCGCGTGCGCGGTGGCGGCGAAGCCGAGGGCGGCGATGAGGGCGATCTGGCGGGCGATGGTGGTGGTGCGCATGGTGTTTTCTCCTTGAGGTTGGCGGGGACTGTCCGCCGCCGTTATCAGGAAAACGCTCGTGCTCAGCCGTTTATTCCATCATCGCGAAAATATTTTTGGATCGATGCGCAGGTCCGCCCCGACGATGCCATAGCCCAGCGCGTTGCTGACGGTCGTGCTGCCGCCGCTGGCCTGACGCGCCAGCGCGGCGACAGCCTCGCGCGCCTGCTGGCGATCCGGCAGCGACAGGGCGGGCGCGAGCAGGCCGGCGACGATGGGCGCCGCGAAGGAGGTGCCGCGTACCGGCCGGTAGGCGGGATCGCCGGGGCTGGCGCTGAGCATCTGGTTGCCGGGCGCCGCGAACTGCACCTGCGGTCCGCGCGCGGCTTCCGGCAGCGGCTGGCCGCGGCGGTCGACCGCCGTCACGCCGACCACGCCCGGATAGCTGGCCGGGTACAGCGGTGGTGCGGCCGGTCCGTCGTTGCCGACCGCGGCCACCAGCAAATGGCCGCGTGCGATCATCGCCGCCACCATGCGTTCGAGCGCCTGATTGGGCGGCCCGACCAGGCTGAGGTTGATGACGCCCACCCGTTCGCGCGCCAGCCAGCCCAGCGCCGCGGCGATCTGCGCGGCCGAGCCGCCGGCCGGGCTGGCGCAATAGATATCGGCGGCAAACAGCTGGGCGCCGGGCAGGGCGCCATGGAAGCGCGCGTCGCGGCCGACCATCAGGGCGGCGACGGCGGTGCCGTGCGCATCGGGATGCGGCACGCCCTCGCAGCCCCAGGTGCGGGGCGCGGCCTGGCGCAGCGCCGGGTGCGTGGTGTCGATACCGCTGTCGACCAGGCCGATCCTGGCGCCGGCGCCGGTGCTGGCCGCCGCCGCGGGGGCGGCTTGCGTCGAAGCGTCCGGCACGCCCGCACCCAGGCCCAGGCCGCCGCTGCCTGTATACACGTGGTTGAAATCGTAATGCCCGTCGGGATCGAGCGCGCGCAGGCGTTCCAGCAGCGCGCCGGTAGCGGCGCCGGTCGGCACGCCCAGCACCACCAGGCTCTGGCCGAGGTCCTCGAAGCGCTCCTCGCGCAGCACGCGCAGGCCGGCCGCGCGCGCCGCCTCGAGCCCGGCGCCGGAAGGCGACCAGGCCAGGATCTGCGCCCGCAGCACCGGCTCGCCGCGCGGATCGGCTTCCAGTACGTCCGGATGCTCGCGCAGCAGCCGGCCTACCGTGTCGAGGCGCAGGCCGCGCAGATCGGGCAGCTCGCGCAGGTCGACCCGGTCGGCCAGCTGCTGCACCGGGCGGCGCAGATTGTCGAGCGGTCCGAGAGAAGGCGGCAGGTTCAGCGATGGCAAACGCAGCTGGGCCGAGGCGCTGCCGCAGACGGTCAGGGCGAAGAGGAGAGCGTAAAGACGGTTCATGGTCCGATGATAATATGCATGTGTTTGACTTGAAGAATAAAACGAACGGCGCGTGGAAGAAAATCCCTGGCCCGGACGTTTACCTGATGAGACCATGAGCGCCGATCTGGAAAACGACATCGCCGCCCTGCTGCCGCGCCTGCGCCGCTTCGCCCGTTCGATCACCTTCCACCGCGAAGATGCCGACGACGTGGTGCAGATCGCCGTCGAGCGGGCCCTGACGCGTGCCGAGCAATGGCAGACGGGCACACGCCTGGACAGTTGGATGTTCCGCATCGTGAAGAATGCCTGGATCGACGAGGTGCGTTCGCGGGCCCGGCGCGACCAGCTGTTCGCCCCGGAAGAAGAGGGCGAGCACGTCGGCGACGATACCGCGGCGGCGCACCAGCAAAGGATGGCGGTCGAAAAGGCGATGAGCCTGCTGTCCGAGGATCACCGCATGGTCATCGGCCTGGTGCTGGTCGACGGCCTGCCCTATAAAGAAGCGGCGGAGGTACTGGACATACCGATGGGCACCCTGACCAGCCGGCTGGCGCGCGCCCGCGAAGCGCTGCAGGAACTGTTGTCCGACCGAGCAAGGAACAAGCGATGAGTAGCATTGACGATGAAACCCTGATGGCCTATGCCGACGGCGAGCTGGACGCCGAGCAGTGCGCCCACGTCGAGCAGGCGATGCGCGCGGACCCGCAGGTAGCAGCCGCGGTCGAGCGCCAGCGGGCCCTGCGCGCCGACGTGTTTGCCGCCTTCGCCGGCGTCCTCGACGAGCCGGTGCCTGCGCGCCTGCAGCCGGCGGCGGCGAGGGAAGAGGCCGCAGCGCAGCCGCGCGTGCGCGTCGACCTGCTCGCGCAGGCGGGCGCAACGCCGCTGCCGCCGCGCTGGCACTGGCGCCAATGGGGCGCAATCGCGGCCTCGCTGGCGGCCGGCGTGCTGGCCGGTGCGCTCGGCTGGCAACAGATAAATGGTGGCGACGCCACACCCTTCGGCCGCCAGGGGGATGCCCTGGTCGCGCGCGGCGAACTGGCGGACGCGCTGTCGCAGCGCTTGAGCGCCGATGCGGCGCAGGGAACGGTCAGGCTGGGCGTGAGCTTCCAAGCCAGGGACGGCGCCTACTGCCGCAGTTTCAAGCTGGGTTCGACGGCAGGATTGGCATGCCGGGATGCCGGCGCATGGCGGATCCCGGTGCTGGCCCAGGCCGGCGAGGCGGCCCGGGGCGGCTATCGCCAGGCCGGCAGCGAGATGCCGGCCACGGTGCTCGATGCGATCGACGAACGTATCGCCGGGGCTTCGCTCGATGCCGCCGCCGAACGCGCGGCGCGTGACCGCGGCTGGCAGCGCCCTTAGGATCAGGCTTCGACGCTGACGCTGCTGGCAATACTGCCGGTGCTGCCGGCATCGCCGGTCGATGCCGCCGAGCCGTCGCTGCCGCTGTTCTCGGCATACGCCTTCAGCAGGTGCAGGGCGTGGGCCAGTTCGCGCAGCGGGTCTTTCTGCTGGGCGCCGCCGGCCTTGTCGGCTTGGCCGCTCGCCACCTTCTTGTCGTAGGCCGCCTGTTCGGCGTCGCTGACGGTGCCGTCGCCGTCGGTATCGGCGGCGGCGATGTAATCGGTGCTGGTGCTGCTGGTGCTGCTGTCCTCGTCGCCACCGCCGCCGGCGCCGCCTGCGCCACCCGGACCATGCGGACCGCCGGCGCCGCCCGGACCTGCCATGCCGCCCATGCCGCCCATGCCGCCCGTGCCGCCCGTGCCGCCGGCCGCACCGGCGGCGTTGGCGCCCTGAGCGCCGTCTTCGCCACTCGGCGGCGGACCTTCCGGCGGCGGACCGCCGCGGCCCACGCGCGCGGCGTCGAACTGGGCGTTGAGCTGGTCGGACAGCTTCGTCATGGCGTCGGTGAGTTCGCTCTTGGTCACCTTGCCGTCGCTGTCGCCGTCGAGCGCGCTGAAGGTATCGTCGACGTCGACCGCGCCGCCGCCATTGTCATTGCCGCTAACCTTGGACAAAGCGTCCTGCAGGTCGGTCTTCTTGATGTCGGCCCACTTCGACACGCTGTTGCCACTGCTGCTGATGCTCGCCACCATTTTGCTGTCCTTAATTAATGCACTGCATCAATTATCGGTCGCAGGCCGGGTCGTAGGAGGTGGAAAAAGGTAAAGCCGCGTAAAGGAATGTAAAGAGAAAACTGCGCAATAACAGGCTGATTGCGCGCGCAAAGTACAGGATTTCATATACAGAGGGGTCGATTTAAGGTAAATTGAGCGCGGTTTAGTATCTCTACGTCCGCCCAAGCCGCCACCGCAGCACCTGCCGCGAAGGCGCGCCCCGTACCTCCGGAGTTCCCGCGTTGGCCATGCCAGGGCCGCTTTGGCCGTAGAGGGCAACTCTTATTTCGCCCGAAAGAAAAAATGTCTGAAACGACGACCACCAATGATGCTGGCGGCGCACCGACCGTGCGTTTTGCCGATTTCGGTCTGGCGCCTGAGATCCAGCGCGCGCTGTCGGACCAGGGCTATGTCCACCCGACCCCGATCCAGGCCCAGGCCATTCCTGTGGTGCTGGCCGGCCGCGACGTCATGGGCGCGGCCCAGACCGGCACCGGCAAGACCGCGAGTTTTTCGCTGCCGATCATCCAGAACCTGCTGCCGCATGCGAATACCAGCATGTCGCCGGCCCGCCACGCCGTGCGTGCGCTGGTCCTGACGCCGACCCGCGAACTGGCGATCCAGGTTGCCGAGAACGTCAAGGCCTACGCCCAGCACACCCCGCTGCGTTCCACCGTCGTCTTCGGCGGCATGGACATGAAGCCGCAGACGGAAATCCTGCGCAAGGGCGTCGAGATCGTGATCGCGACCCCCGGCCGCCTGCTCGACCACGTCGAACAGAAGAACATCAGCCTGGCCCAGGTGCAGATGCTGGTGATGGACGAAGCCGACCGCATGCTCGACATGGGCTTCCTGCCCGACCTGCAGCGCATCATCAACCTGCTGCCGAAGAAGCGCCAGAACCTGATGTTCTCGGCCACCTTCTCGCCCGAGATCAAGAAGCTGGCCGCCAGCTTCCTGACCGATCCGCTGACCATCGAAGTCGCACGCAGCAATGCGACCAACACCTCGATCACCCAGGTGCTGTACAAGGTCGAGGAAGGGCAGAAGCCCGAGGTGGTGCTGCACCTGATCCGCTCGCGCGACCTGAAGCAGGTGCTGGTGTTCTCGAACACCAAGATCGGCGCCTCGCGCCTGTCGCGCACCCTGGAGCAGGCCGGCATCAAGGCCTCCGCGATCCACGGCGACAAGACCCAGCAGGAGCGCATCGCCGCACTCGACGCATTCAAAAACGGCGACATCGACGTGCTGGTCGCGACCGACGTCGCCGCGCGCGGCCTCGACATCACCGACCTGCCTTGCGTGATCAACTATGATCTGCCGTACAACGCCGAAGACTATGTGCACCGCATCGGCCGCACCGGCCGCGCCGGCGCCACCGGCGATGCGCTGTCGGTCTACTCGGACAAGGACGAGCGCTTGCTGGTCGACATCGAGAAGCTGATCAAGCAGACCATCACCCGTGGCGAACTGAGCGGCTTCACGCCGGGCCGCGCTGGCAGCAGCGAACGCGGCAGCGGCGACCGCAGCAGCAGCGGACGCCGCCAGAGCGACGGTTCGCGCAGCTTCGAGCGCGGCGAGCGCAGCGAACGTGGCCCACGCGGCCCGGGCGCTCCGCGCCGCGAGAAGGTCGATCCGTGGTTCCTCAAGCCCTACGAGCCGGCCGCCGCGCCGCGCAAGGACCCGGCGGAAGCCGTGCCGGTCACGCAGGCCAAGCCGAAGCAGAAGCTGGCGGCCCTGCTGGGCGGCTTGCCGAAGCAGTAACTACCGTCGCCCATAGACGGTCCGTCGTTCCCGCGCAGGCGGGAACCGAAGTTCAGTTCGTAGGCTCCAGCGCCTTCTTCACCCGCGCCAGCAGGTCTTCCTGCCGGTAGGGTTTCGCCAGGATATCCAGGCCGCCGCCGCGGCCGCCTTGCGGCAGCTCGTCCATGTAGCCGGTCGTGACCAGCACCGGCAGTCCGGACCGCAGTGCACGGGCCTGTTTCACGAGCTCCAGGCCGTCTATCCCGCCCGGCATGATCACGTCGGTGAACAGCAGGTCGGCCCTGGCGCCACCGCGCAGCAGCTCCATGGCCTGCTCGCCGCTGCCGGCGGACTGCACCGCATAGCCTTCCATTTCCAGCACCTGTTCCGCCAGCTCGCGGACATCGTCGTTGTCCTCGACCACCAGCACGCAGGGCTTGTTCGCCTCGGCTGCCGTGCCGGCTGCCGAGGTTTCGTCCACGCCATCGACCGCAGCATCGCCATGGCCGGCGGCGTTGTCGGCGATCGGGAAGATCATCGTGACCTTGGTGCCTTCGCCGGGTTTGCTGTCGATTTCGAGGCGGCCGTGCGACTGCTGCACGAAGCCGTGCACCATCGCCAGGCCGAGACCGGTGCCGGGACCCTTGGTGGTGAAGAAAGGTTCGGTGGCGCGGCGCAGCACCTCGGGCGTCATGCCGGTGCCCTTGTCGATCACGCACAGCGAGATATAGGTGCCATGCGGCAGGCCGTGCACTTTCAGGCGGTCCTCGCCGCGCACGATGGAAGTCGCCACTGTGACCTCGCCGCCCTCGGGCATGGCGTCGCGGGCATTGATCAGCACGTTGAGCAGGGCCATCTCGAGGTGGGTCGGATCGAGCATGCACACCGGCAGGCCGGGACGCAGGTCCAGTCGCAGCTCGACCTTGCTGCCGAGCGTGCGCACCAGCATTTCGGAAAAGTCGAACACCAGGTTGTTGACGTTGATGGTCTTGGGTTCGAGACGCTGCTTGCGCGCGAAGGTCAGCAGCTGCTGGGTCAGTTTGCCGGCACGCATCGCCGCGCGCTGGGCCCGTTCGAGCTGCTGGCGCGCCAGGTCCGGTTTGTCGAGGCTGAGCAGGGCGACTTCGAGGTTGCCGTTGATGACTTGCAGCAGGTTGTTGAAGTCGTGCGCCATGCCGGCCGTGAGCTGGCCGATCGCTTCCATCTTCTGCGCCTGTAGCGAGGTTTCCTGGCTGGTGCGGCGCTCGGTGATGTCCATCTGCGAGGCAAAAAAGTACAGCAGCTTGCCGTCCTGGTCGAAGATGGGGCCGATAAACAGCGCGTTCCAGAATGGCTTGCCGTCCTTTTTGTAGTTCAGGATGTCGACCGCGACCGCACGCTCTTCGTGGATCGCCTTGCGTACCTCTTCCACGGTACGGCGGTCGGTCTGCGGACCCTGCAGAAAGCGGCAGTTGCGGCCCATGACTTCGTCCTCGGTGTAGCCGGTGAGGTCGAAGAAGGCGCCGTTGGCGAATACGATGGGATCGTCGGGCTGGCGCGGGTCGGTCACGATCATCGGCATGCGCGTCATCTCGACGGCGGCAAAGAAGATGTTGCCGCGGTCCTGCAAACCGTCGCGCGTGATGTAGCTGTTTTGCCAGTGCTTGACGCCGGGGTTGCCGAGCGGCGAATAGGCATTGCCTTCGACTTCGCCCGAGGCAGGCACGCCCGCGCTCTGTCCGCCCTGCTGGTCGAGCGGCTTTTCCAGTCCTTCTTGCTTGTTGCTGCCTGTTGCCATCGCGTGCGCTCCACGTCCAAGACCATGTCCGGAGCCATTCTAGAGCGGAGTACGTGCGCCTACTGTTCGCGGACGCACGAATGCGTCAGCGCGGCACGATGGCGCGCACCAGCGGCACGGCTTGCATGAGGCGGATGAGCAGGGCGGAGAGGGCGGCGGCAAGCAGGACCAGCAGGGGAATCGCCAGCCATGGGTTGATCGTGCGGTAATCGATGCCGAAGCGGCCCAGCACGAACAGCAGCCAGACGTGCACCAGGTAGACGCCGAAGCTCACATTGGCGAACCGGGCGATGGCGCCGCGTACGCCGCTGCCGGACAGGGGACCGGCGGCGGCGAGCCCGCGCAGGCAGACGAAGGCAGCGATGGCGGCCAGCACGACCAGGGGGCTCGAGTACACATAAAAGGTTTCGTCGGCATGCGCCAGGAGATGGCTGCGCCACCAGGTCGCCACCGCGATCGCCACGGACAGCAGGACCCAGGCGGTCCAGGCGGAAACAGTGACAGCCCGCCGCGGTATGGCCGGCACCTGTTGGACCAGCAATGCGCCGATTGCCATGTAGCCCGGGTAGAGCGGCAGCGCGGCCCAATCGATGCCGAGCAGCCTTTGCCCGGTCAACGCGACTTCCAGCGGCACCAGGCTGGCGGCGACGAACCAGAACAGCAGGCAGAACAGTTGCTGGCGCACCGGCAGCGCCTGGTGGAAAGCCGCCAGCACCGGCAGGAACACATAGATGCCGGCCAGGGCATACAGGTACCACAAATGGCCAACGACGGGACCGGCAAGGATCGCGGCCAGCCAGGCGCGATGATGCTCTCCGGTATGACGGAACCACAGCAGGTACAGCACCGACCACGCCAGCAAGGGCAGGCCGATGCGCCACAGGCGGCGCCCGATCGAAGCGATGTCGTGCGTGCGCCGCAACAGCAGGGCGCCGCTGACCATGAAGAACAGCGGCACGGCCACGCGCGCCGTGCTTTCGTAGAGATTGATTGCCCACCACTGCCGCTGGTTCATCGTGAAGAACCCTTGTGCGCACACATGGATCGTGATCACGAGCAGGGTGGCGACGACGCGCACGCCGTCCAGGGTCGGGTCGTGCGGTGTCGCGGATGAACGTGTCGTCATCGAGAAGGGATATTGTTGCGCCGGCAAAGGAACACGGCCTGCATGTCGGCGCAGACGGCGCCGGGGCCCATCAACTGCTCGGCATCGCGCTGCGCGGGAAAGCTGGTTTTTTCGAAGACGACCGCGGTGCTGGCGGGCAGCCGCGCGATCTCGGCGGCGTAGCCGGTGCAGGCTTTCGCGGTGCGCGCGATGTAGCCGGTCGACAGCGGATAGCCATGCTTGACCGCATACACCATCGTCGGCAGCAGGGTCTGATGGGCGGGCGTGTCGTTGCAGCGCGACGGCGGGTAGTAATTCAGGGCTGTCACGTCCGGCCCGAGGAAGGCATCCCAGCGGACGGGGTCGATGACCTGGCTGCCTTGCTGCGCGATCTCGGCGCGCACGCCCTCGTGATGCAACTGCAGATCCCAGAGTTGCAGCGCCACCAGGGCGGCAAGTACGGTTGCCGCCATCCGGGGGCGCAGGTAGCGCGCCACGCCGAGCACCGTGAACACGACGATGGCGTAGCCGACCGGCCAGAAGAAGCGCCCGGACGAGCGGAAGGTCGAGGTCAGGTTTTCCAGCTGCGGCGGCATCCACACGGTGTAGAGCAGGTTGCTGCCGAGGTAGACGCGGTCCGACAGCGCGTACAGCGTCAGCAGCACCAGCACGCCGCACAGCAGCCGGTGGCGGCGCCAGAAGCCCGGGTCGAGGCGCGCACGCAGCCTGAATACCCAGACCGTCAGCAGCAGCAGGAAGATGCCCAGGTAGTTATGGCCTTCGCCCTGGGTGTCGGCGGCCTGCGGATGCTCCAGGCGCAGCAGCATGCCGCCGTGCAGCGGCGCCAGAAGGTTCATCGAGTAGTAGCCGAAACCCCAGTCGCCCTTGGCGGCGCCCGGCGGCAGCGGCATCAGCGTGATCCACATGCTGAGATAGAGCAGGCCGAAGGCCAGCACCGGCGCCGCCAGGGCGCGCAGCAGGGCGGCGCGCTGCAGCGGCGCACGCAAGGCTTCGCGCAGTACGTCGGCGGCGAAGATGCTCGACACCATGACGAACAGATAGATGTTGATGTAGAAGGCGCCGACCACCAGCGGAATCCACGCGCGCGTGGCCAGGCGTTGCAGGCGGCCGCTGCGCAGGTAGAGTGCCAGCGCGAACAGCAGCAGCCATTGCGACATCAGGCTGGTGTGCGGAATGCGGCGGGTCAGCGCCGGGAAGCAGGCCAGCAGCAGCGCCAGCGCCACCAGGACCGCCCAGCTGCGCACCCTGGCCTCGCGGCAGATCCACCATGCGCCCACGCCCTGCAGCACGAAGCACAGGCCGATCCACAAGCCGTAGGGATTCCAGTAACCGGCGCCGGGATGCACGGCCTTCAGGAACAGGGCGTACAGCGGAACGGTGTCGAGGAAGGTGGCGTAGGTGCCTTCCGGCGCGTTCAGCGAGGTGATGCGCAGCAGCGGCCAGTGCCAGGGCTCGTGCACGAAGGCGTTGAAGCCGGCCAGGTACTGCGTGATGTCGGCATTTTCGCGCCACCAGAACGGCGAGGTGCCGCGCAGCACCGGATACTTGTACAGCCACAAGGCGAAACCGAAGCTCAGCAGCGCCGCCAAAACCAGGCCGAGCGGGCCGATGGGCCCGTCCCGGCGCAGGTCCAGGTGCAGCCGCTTCACGCCCGGCGCTCCGGGGCCGGCGCGGCCAGCAGGGCGAGCAGGGCGCGCGCCTGCTCCTGCCACGTCATCCAGGCCATGCCGCGCGATGGCGGGTGCCGTCCTTCGGCATGCAGCGCCAGCCAGGCGCGCACGGCGGCGGCCAGCGATTCGCCGTCCAGCCCCGCAAAATAGTGGGCATGGTCGCCTGCCACTTCGCGGAACACGGGCAGGTCGCGCACCAGCAGCGGCAGGCCATGGTGGGCGGCCTCGATCAGCGGCAGGCCGAAGCCTTCGCCTTCGCTGGGCGACAGCAGGCAGGTGCTGGCTAGGTAGACCTGCTGCAGCGTGTCGTCGTCGATACCGTCCAGCCACAGCAGGCGGCGGCCCAACTCGCCACTAGAGCGCAGGCGCTCCATGATGCGCGGCAGCGTGCGGCGGTCCGCATCCGGCAGCGGCTTCCAGCCTTCGCGGCCGACGATCACGAGGTTGACGTCGACGCCCGCGGCCCACAGCTGCTCGAAGGCGTCGATCGCCTGCAGGTGGCCCTTGCGCGGCTCGATGGTGCCGACCATCAGGAAGCTGGGGCGGGCCGCGACCTGTTGCACGACCGGCGACTGCGCGGCGGCGTGGGGCTGCTCGAGTTCCAGGTCGGCGCCCAGGTGCAGCGCCGTCAGCAGCTGGTGCGGGCGCCGCTGCAGCTGGCCCTCCTGCTCGCGCTGCGCCAGCCAGGCGGCCAGGTCGTCGCAGACGGCCTGCGAGATGCAGATGAAGCGGTCGACCTCGCCGGCCACGCAGTCGAGGAAGGCGGCATGCGTGATGTCGGCGCGCGGTGGGAAGAACTCCGGACGCAGCACCGGCAGCAAGTCGTAGACCACGAAGTTGATGCTCACGCCGCGTGCGCGCCAGACCGCGTACAGGCCGGTCCTGGCCGCCTCCATCGCCGCGTGCGGCGAATGGTCGGCGCAGTAGTAGATGTCGCCGGCCAGCACGTCGACCACCGGATCCGGGCCTTGCAGCACCTGCTCGATGCCGAGCAGGCGCGCTGCGTAATTGCGCGCATAGCGGTACTGCGGCTGGCCGTCGGCGTTGTCGAGGTAGACCGGCTCCACGCGGTAACCGATGGCGCGCAGCTGCAGCAGTTCGACCAGCTGGTTACGCACCACGCGCTCGATCCCGGTCTTGAGGTCGTGGCGCGCGATGGTCGTCACGTCCAGCAGCAGCTGGCGCGGCTGCAGCGGATCGGGCGCGCGCGCGATGCTGCGCGCCAGGCGCTGCAGCATGGCGTCGCCGTTTTCCAGGCCGGGGGTCTGGAGCAGCGCGCGCAGCAGCGCGGGACGGCCGTGGCGCTGCCGGGCGGCGTCGCGCGCCAGCGCCTCCTTGTACATCAGGCCGACGCGTTCCGGGCTGTTGCGGGTGCCCATCAGCGCAAACGCGGCGGCCCCCAGCGCCAGGCGGCGGGCATCGTCGGTGCGGAGGGCTTCCAGCGCCTCGACCAGCTGCCCCTGGCTGAAGGCGTCCGGCAGCATCCAGGCGGCGTCGTGCGGGAATTCGGCCATCGCGCCGTTGGCATTGATGATCACCGGCAGGCCATGGATCATGCAGTCGAGGACCGTGCCCGAGGTTTCGCCGCGCGAGCTGGTGCGCAGCTGCACGCCGATGTCGGCCGCCTGCAGGTAGCGGAAATAATCTTCGTCCGAGGTCCAGCCCGAAATGCGCACGGTTTTGCCGGCGCCGGCCCCGGCGATCGTGTCGAGCAGTGCGCGGCCGTAGTCGCCGCCGTGGTTGGCGCCGACGAACACCAGCTGGCATCGGGCGTCGCGGTGCAGGCTGGACGCCAGCCAGGCCTGCAGCAGTTCCATGCAATGCTTGGTCGGCGCGACAAAGCCGAAATTACAGACCAGGAAGACGTCGTCGGCGATGCCGAGCGCACGGCGGGCGCGGGTGCGGTCGTTCTCGAGCGGCACCGCGCGCGGCAGCTGCGCCGGGCTCCAGTCGCGGCCCGCCTCGGGGCCGTACCAGTCGCGCGCAAGCTGGCGTGCATACTCGGAGTGCACGATCACGTGCGACGCATCCTGCAGGATCTCCAGGTTGCACGGGTAGTCTTCCTTGGCGCGGTCGACGCCGCCGGGCTCGATGCTGGCCCGCACCGCCGCGTAGCCGTGCGAATGCAGCGAGGCGCGGGTCCAGACGTCGGGCATGGCGCCGCTGATCTGCTCGTAAGACAGCATGCTGCTCAGGAAAAAGTCGTGCAGCACCACCACGCCGGGGTGGCGCTGCAGCAGCGGGATCATGTGGCTGTGGAAGGGGCTGTTGCCGAACTGGTAGACGATGTGCTGGTAGCGCTCCGGATGCTGGTCGAGCCAGGCCGGCGGATGGCAGGGCAGGTGCGCCAGCTCGGGCGGCAGCGCGACCTCGTCCTGGTGCACGATCAGCTCGACCTCGAAGTGCGGCAGCAGCGTGGGCAGCACCCGCACCGCATAGTCGGCGACACCGGTGCGTTCGGGCGGCAGCGGCGACAGGAAGGCGATACGCGGCTTGGCCGGCGCCGGCGCCAGGGCGGCGCTGCGCGCGGCGCGTACCGCCGCCTGGGCTTCCAGCGCGGCGATAGCGCGGCGCGCGCTGAGATCCCAGCTGAAGGTGCGGGCCTGGGCCGCACCATGCTCGCGCAGGCGCGCCTGCAGCGCCGGGTCGGCCAGCACCTGCTCGATCCTGGCGGCGATGGTGGACGGCTGGCGCGCGTCGAACAGGGCTTCGGGATTGCCGATCACTTCCGGAATGCTGGTGCTGTCGGCGCCGATCACGAGGGCGCCGCAGGCCATCGCTTCCAGCACCGGCAGGCCGAAGCCTTCGTGCAGCGAAGGGAACACGAACAGCGCGGCGCTGCGGTACAGGTCGATCAGGTCGGCATCGCTGACGTAGCCGGTCAGCACCAGCTCGTCCGCGGCGAGGCTGTGGCGGCGCGCCAGCTCCGCCAGGCGCTCGCGCTCGTCCTCGTTGATCTTGCCGGCGATGACCAGCTGGTGCAGCGCGCGTTGCGGCCGCGGCAGCATGCCGTAGGCGGCGATCAGGCCGTTGATGTTCTTGCGTGAATCGAAACCGCCCGGGGCGCACATGATGGCGGCGCGCGCGATGCCGTAGCGGGCGCGCAGCGCCGCCAGCTGCGCCGGCTCCAGCTCGGCCGGATGGAAGCGCTCGTCCACGGCGGTCGACACGGTCACGATGCGCGCCGGGTCGAAGTCCAGCGCGGCGATCGCCTCCTGGCGCGAATGCTCGGAATTCGCCAGCAGCAGGCCGGCGCGGCGCAGCGAGGCGATCTTGCGCTCGTAGTAGCTGCGCTGTTCCGGCCTGGGCAGGTACTGTTCCGGATTCAGATAGGGGATCAGGTCGTGCAGCACGACGGCGGTAGTAGCGCCGTCGGCGAAGCGCCCGACCGATACCACGGCGTCGTCGACGTAGCCTTCGAACAGGCTGGTGACGACCACCGCGTCCGGGTTCAGCTGCGCGATCGCATGCTCGCGCAGCAGCTCGCTGGCGCGGGCACGCGGCAGGTTGGCCGCCAGCGACTCGGCGGCGGGGCCGGCGATGTCGAACACGCAGATGCGTTCCGGCGGCACCAGGCCGGCGAAGGCCTGGCGGATGTCGTCGATGGCGTTGCCCAGGGCGGCATTCAGCGCCAGCCAAATCTCGTGTCCGCCGGCATTGCGCGCCATGCCGAGCGCCAGGCCGAGCGAATAGCGGCCGATGCCGCGGAAGCGGCTCTCGGACTGCGCGCCCTGAAGATCAATGACTATCCGCATTGCCCATCCTTGCTTGTTCCTGTTTCAGTTGGCGGTAGATGCGCGCTGCGCGCGGCGACAGCTCGCCCGGTTCCTCGTCCAGCACCAGGCGGGTGGCGCCGCTGTTGTCCAGCATGAGCGTGTACAGGCGCGATTCGAGCGCCGGCACCTTGCGCAGGATGGCGCGCGCGGCCCGCTTCAGCCCGGGGCGGCGCAATACCGCACTGCCGCCGCGGCGCACCAGGCGCAGCACGCGCGATTTCGCGGCGCTGCCCAGGCGGCCTTCGGCCCGGGCCCGGCGCAGCCGGTAGACCAGCGCCATCACGCGCCGCATCGGCTCGGTGATCTTCCACGAGGTGCTCGACAGCAGGTCGACCACGCGCTGCGACATCTCGGCCGCATGCGCTTCGACGTGGGCGATGCGCTCGTCCTGGCGGCCGGCGTGCTGGCGCACGTCGTCGATCAGCTGGTGCAGTTCACCCAACTGGCGATACATCTCGTCCCGCTGGCGGTGCGCTTCCTGGTTCTCGGCCGTCAACTGGGCGCCGTGGCGCTCGATGCGGGCCAGGATCTGGTGGATCTCGGCGTGCTGGCGGGCCAGCTGCTCTTCGTAGCGCAGCGCCAGCTGGCCCAGGGTGATGCCCATCGAGGCGCCGAACGCGGCGTCGAACGGCGCCAGCACCGGCTGGTCCGCCGCTTTTTGCGCGACCACGCTGTAGTCCGGACTGACGCCGGCCAGCACCGTGATCAGGCCGACCTGCGAATCCGTGTGCAGGTTCGGATCTTCCTGCAGGCGCACGATGCGCTGGCGCGCAAAGCCCGCGTGCTCGGCCGCGAAGCTGAGCAGTCCAGGCGGCAGCGGATGCAGGTGCGACGGATCGAGATAGAAACTGGTGGCGCCAACCGTCAGGTTTTCCGGGTTCGGCGTTTCCATGATGAGCAGGCCACCCGGCTGCAGTACGCGCAGCGCTTCGGCGATCAGTTCCTGCACCAGCTCGAAAGGCAGATGCTCGACCAGGTGGAAGGCCGATACCAGCGCCAGGCTCGCATCCGGCCGGGCGCGCAGCGCGGCCAGCGCGTCGCCGTGGCTGGCGGCCAGGCCGCGTTCGCGGCAGGCGGCCAGCATGCCTTCGTCGAGGTCGACACCGGCGGCATCGAAGCCGCTTTCGCCCAGCAGCTCCAGCCATTCGCCGCGGCCGCATCCGAGGTCGAGGGCGGCGGGCGGGCGGGCCAGCTGCAGCAGCGGCTCGGTGAACCGGGCATAGGCGCGCAGGCGGTCCTTGATGATCTCGCGCGAGCCGCGGTAGCGGTCTTCGAAGGCGCGGTAGAAAGAAGCCCGGCTGGCCGGGCTCTGGCTGGACGCGATTTGGTTCATCGTTGGATCTCCACTTGCGGTTCGAGCCAGCTGCAGCCGACGAACTCGCGGCGGTTCATGTTCACGACCGTGAAGATGGCGGCGAGGTCGCGCCATTCGTAGTTGTCGCCCAGGTGCGTCTCGCTGCTCGTGAGAGCGGTGGTCACCGAGTAGCTGCCGGGACCGAGGTTGAGCGGGAAGCTGAAGCGGTAATCGACGACTTCGCCGGCGGCGAGATCGGTCAGCGCGTGGTCGAGGTAATGGGTATTGGTGCCGAAAATCTGCTGGCCCAGGCGGTCCTTGATCATGTAGCCGAGCACCAGGCGCGGCAAGGCTTCGTTGATGCGCACGCGGATGCGCAGCGTGGCCGGGACGCCGACGTTGAGGATCTCGAGCGCGCGCCCGTGCTCGTTCTCGATCGCCACCTCGGTCACGTTGGCGCGGCCGTTGCCGGAAGTGGTCTGGACCCGGCCCTCGGGGGTCACGACCTGTTCCACCGTGCTGCCTTCGCGCTCGGCGATCAGGGCGTTGTAGTAGTCCATCACTTCTTCGGGCGAACCCTGCTTGGCCAGGCGCCCGCCGTCGAGCAGGATCGCGCGGTCGCAGATCGACTGCATCGCGGCGCGGTCGTGGCTGACGATCAGCAGCGTGGTGCCCCGGGCGCGGTATTCGCGGATGCGGTCGAAGCTCTTGTGCTGGAAGTAGGCGTCGCCCACCGACAGCGCTTCGTCGACGATCAGCACGTCGGGCCGGCGCACCGTGGCCACGCTGAACGCCAGGCGCATCTGCATGCCGGACGAGTACACCCGCACCGGCTGGTCGATGTAGTCGCCGATCTCGGCGAATGCTTCGATCTCCGGCATCAGCGCTTCGATCTCGTGCACCGCGATGCCGAGCAGCTGGCCGGCCATGAACACGTTCTGGCGGCCCGTGAAGTCGGGGTGGAAGCCCATGCCCAGTTCGAGCAGGGCCGCCACGCTGCCGCTGATGGCGACGCTGCCGGCGGTCGGCTGGGCGGTGCCGGTGATCAGCTTGAGCAGGGTGCTCTTGCCGGCGCCGTTGATGCCGATGATGCCGACCGCATCGCCGGGCGCCAGCTCGAAATTGATGTCCTGCAGGACCCACTTCAGTTTGTGGCGCGGCGCCGCGCCGGGCAGGATCCATTCCGCGAGGCGGCTCCAGCGGTTGCCGTACTGCTTGTAGGCCTTGCCCAGGTTGCTGACTTTGATCGCGCCCATTACAGTTCATCCACCATTTCGCCGGCGCGCTTGCGGAACAGGTGCATGCCCAGCACGCAGAACAGCAGGGCGCACACCGTCACCGGCGCCAGGCTGCGCCAGGCGGGCAGCTGGCCGTTCAGCAGAATGCCCTGGTAGGCCTGCACCACCGCGGCCATCGGGTTCAGCGACAACCACGTGCGGTATTGCTCGGGCAGGGCGGTGACCGGATACACGACCGGCGTGAACCAGAACCAGAACTGCAGCACGATGCCGAAGAACTGGCCGACGTCGCGGAAAAACACGTTCAGCACGCCGAGCACCATGGCCAGGCCGATCGAGAACAGCACCTGGACGGCGAGCACCGGCAGCAGCGCCAGGAAGGTCCAGCCGGGAAAGGCGCCGCTGATGGCCAGGAAGGCGGTGAACAGCCCGAAGATGATCGCGAAATTGACGAGCGAATTGAGGACGACCACGATCGGCAGGCAAATCCGCGGGAATTGCAGCTTCTTGATCAGGTTGGCGTTCTCGAGGAATACGTTCTGGCCGCGCGTGGTGATCTCGGCGAACAGACCCCAGGTCAGGACCCCGGCGCACAAATAAATGCTGTACGCGAAGTGTCCGGTATTGCCCTGCAACCTGTTTCCCATGACCTGGGAAAAGATGACGGTGTACACGACGATCATCGCCAGCGGATTCAGGATCGTCCATGCGGCGCCGAGCAGCGAGTTGCGGTACCTGGCCTGGAATTCGCGGCGTACGCTGCCGGCAATGAATCCACGGTAGCGCCAGACGCCGCCGAGCATGGAGCGCGAAATCATAGATGTAGAAACCTGGAAGAAGGCCGAAGATAAGTTGCCGATTATAGCATGGTGCCACGCAATAATTTACGATTTACCAATTGTTGCAAATTATGATAGGCAGCCTGAACTTGGCGACAAATGCCGACAATTAGCCCTGGATAAGCTTTTGCAGCTCCTCGGGTTTGACGATGGTGATCTTGTGCGTGCCCTTCTGGATGATGCCTGCCTGGGTCAGCGCCAGCAGCGCGCGGGTCACGGTTTCGCGGCTAGTATTGATCATGTTGGCGATGTCCTGGTGGGTCGGCAGGTTTTCGACCACGTGCACGTCGCCTTCCTTCTTCTCTTTCATGAGGTTGAGGAAGGTGTAGATCCGGCGCGAGGTATTGTGAATGCTGAGCAGGGAGCGGAACTCGGAATCGCGCTGCACTTTTTCGGCCAGGAAGCGCAGCATCTGGTTCGCCACCGACGGCGAATGCGAGAACAGGTACAGCGCCGTGGCGCGCGGCAACAGGGCCACCAGCACCGGCGTCATTGCCACCACCGACGCCGAGCGCAGCGAACCGTTGATGACCGCGATCTCGCCGAAGAAATCGCCAGGCTGCAGCATGCGCAGGCCGACCGCACGGCCGTCTTCGGTCACGTCGATGACCTGCAGCGATCCGGTCAGCAGGAACAGCAGGCTGTCGCCGGGCGCGCCTTTTTGCACGACGATGTCGCGCTTGGCAAACTGGCGGACGCGCAGGTCCGTTTTAACGCGCAGCATGTCCTCTTCGCTGAGGTTGGCGAGCAGGGGAATCTTGCGCAAGTGGATCTGCAGGTTGATCTCTTGCGGCGCCGGCTCGTTCGCCGCCACGGCGCCCGGATCCGGCAGCAGATCGGTCGGGACGATGTCCTTGTCGGTTTCGTTTTTGCGTTTGCTCGAAGATGTCATGCGGGTTTCAGATCACCTGTAACAGTCCAAACACCAGGATGGCGGTACCGATGCCGGCCGTGTTGGCGCCCATGTCGCGCCAACAAAAACGCCGGCCCGGCACCAGTTTCTGCAAGAGCTCGATGGCCAGGCCGGCCAGCAGCAGGCCGGTCAGCCACAGTGCGCGCCAGGGCCAGGCTGGTTCGATGCGCAGGGCAAGCGTGCTGAGTCCGGCAAATGCGAGGAAATGCAGCAACTTGTCATGCGGAAGCAGCGGAAGCCAGCGTGCCGGCAGCAGACAGCCGGCGGCGACCGCGACGGCGGCCGCCAAAAACAAGATTAAATCCCAAGACATACTGTCAGAAGTTATCCCAGCGCAGGCTCAGCTGCAGGGCACGGCTATTATATTGGAAGAGCGCGATGTTCTCGCGGTTGCGCGTGATGCGCCATTCCGCGGCCAGGCTGGTATGCGGAAGCAGGCGCCATTGCGCGGCAACACGCGCCGTGCCGGTCTGTTGCAGCCGGCGGACTTCGATCAGGCCGGGGGAGTAGGTCTCCTGGCTGCGCCAGCGCTGGTAAGTCAGTCCGGCCTCGAGCGCCAGGCGCGGCGCCACCTCGCCATACCATTGCAGGCTGCCGAACGCACCGCTGCGATTGCCGCCGGGCCGGCCGGCCGAGCTTTCGTCGTGCAGGCCGGTCAGCGTCGCCTGCGTCAGGCTGTGCTTGCCGCGCCAGGCGGCAATCCCGCCCAGTTCCAGCGTGCTGCCGTCGTAGGCCGGGCGGGTCGGGTAGATCACATGGTTGAGGTTGCCGTAAAACGCGAACTCGGCCTCCGGCGCGAGCTTCAGCGGCGGCGTGATGCGCGCCTGCAGTTGTTGCTGGCGCTGGTACAAGGTCCGGTCCAGCGTCACGTACCCGAGGGCGGCCGTGCTGCGCAGGCGCCAGCCGCCCGCTTTCCACGTATGTTCGAGCGCGCCGAGCACCGAAGCGGTGTCCTGCGCATGTTCGCGGTCGTGCCAGCGCCCGTAGGCCTGGACAATGGCGCTCCAGCCTGCATCGCCGAGCGGGCGCACCCAGGACGCTCCCAGCTGGCTGAAGCTGTCGGCCTTCGGCAGAAAAGCCGGATCCAGCTCGTACTCGGTCTGGGCGCTGCCGGTGCCGATCGTGAAGCGCGGATCGGCGGCGCCCTGGTTGACGTTGTCGTCGTGGCCGCGGGTGGCGGCCAGCAGCCAGGCGCCGGTCCGGCGCTGCAACGGCCGGCCGCAACCGGTGGCACGGTAGCGCGCGACGGTCTCGAGAATGCCCGGCGACAGTGCGAAACGCTGCGCCAGCGTGGCGAACAGGCGCTCCGCCTCGGCTGCATTGCCGAGTTCGCACTGGGTCATCGCCAGGTCCAGCCAGGCGCCGGCGTGCCGCGGTTCGCTGCCGACCACGCGTTGCAGCATGGCCGTGGCATCTTCGAGGCGGCCAGCGCTCAGCGCCCGCACAGCATCCTGGTACAGGGCTTCGACTTCGGGCGCGAGCGCAGGCCCCGCCTCCTGCGCATGCGAGGACCACGGTACCAGGGCCGCGGCGAGCACGACGGTCGCGAGCAGCCGCTTCATGCGCCGCGCTCCAGCGTATAGATGCGCGTTGGCCGGCCTTTGCCGCGCAGCTGGCGTTCGCCCAGCATGGACAGGCGGTGGCGCTTCACCAGCGCGGCAGTGCCTTCGCCGACGATCACGTCGTGCGGATAATCGCGCGCGGCCTGCTCCAGGCGCGCCGCGGTATTCACGCTGTCGCCCACCGCGGTATAAATGCTGCGCGCGGCGGTGCCGTAGTCGCCGGCCATCGCCACACCGCTCTCGATGCCGATGCGGACCCGCAGCGCCGGCTTGCCGCTGGCCACGCGCAGGTTCGAGAACTGCGCCACTTCGCGCAGGATCCGGGCCGCCGCGTCCAGCGCCAGGTCGGCATGCTCGGCGTTCGGCAGCGGCGCGCCCCAGAACGCCACCAGGCCGTCGCCGGTGTACTTGTCGAGCGTGCCGCGGTAGGCCAGCACCGGACGGGTCAGGCATTCGAGGAAATCGGTGGTCAGGCGCGACGCCTCCTCCAGCGACAGCGACTCGACCTGGCTGGTATAGCCCTCCATGTCGGCCACCAGCGTCGTGACTTCGAGGCGGCGCGGCGCCAGCGGATCCTGCAGGTTGCTGCGCAGCAGTTCGTCGACGACTTCGCCGGCCACGTACTGGCGCAGCGTCCCCAGCAGCTGGCGCGAGCGGCGCTGCGCCAGTTCCCAGTGGAAGGGCACGGCCACCGCCAGCAGGTACAGGCAGCAGAACAGCGGGCCCGCCGGGGCGAAGCCGGGATCGTGCGGCGCCAGCACCCAGGCCAGGCCCAGCCAGAGCAGGGCGCTGGCGCCCAGCAGCAGGGTATTGGCGGCGGCCGAGCGGCGCGGCAGCGTCCAGGCGGTCAGCAGCACCACCGCCAGCACGAAGGCGAAGGCGATGCCCTTGCCCGGCAGCGGCGCCGGCCCCAGGCCCTGCTGGCGGTCCAGCAGCGAGGTCAGCATCGACGCGTGGACCAGCAGGCCGGGGCTGCTGGCGCCCAGAGGCGTCGACAAGCGGTCGCCGATGCTCAGCGAGGAAGAGCCGATCAAGACCAGGCGGCCGCGCGCCATGCCCGGCGGCATCCGGCCTTCCAGCAAGTCGCCGGCCTTGACGACTTCATAGGCCGACCAGTCGCGCGTATAGGGAATGCGCTCGACCGGCTGGAGTGGCAGGGGGGCTGTAGTGCCGCTACAACATTGCAGCAAAGCTAATGACAGGGTGGGATACACTCGGCCCTGGAAGATAGTGAACATGGGCAGCCGGCGCAAGCTGCCGTCGGCATCCGGCAACACGCCGATGTTGCCGGCGAAGTGGGCCTGCGCGAAGCCGGTGTGGTTAGCGAGGTAACCCTGTGCGGGCACGGGGCCGGCGCTGCCGCCTGCCGGCTGGCCCGCCACCAGCCGTCCGCTTGCCAGCGGCGCATCATTACGGGTGTAATCGAAGAGCTGGGCGAGCACCACCGGCCCGTTGGCCGCCAGCATCGACAGGCGGGTGTCGCCCGGTGCGTCGGCCGGTTTCTCGAACAGGATGTCGAGCCCGACGCCGCGGGCGCCATCGGCCAGCGCCAGTTCGATCAGGTCGGCAATGCGGGCGCGCGGCCAGGGCCAGGCCTGGTGCGCCACGCTGCTCTCGTCGATGTCGATGACCAGCACGCGCTGTTCCACAGTCGACTGCGCGTGCAGCTGGATGAATTTGTCGCGCAGCCATTCGTTCGCGGCCGTGCTCAGGAAAAATCCGCCGTGCCATTGCAGCCAGGCGCCAAGCACCAGCGCCACGAGCGAGATCATGCCGCGCTGGACACGGGTATCGCGCAGGGCACTGCGAAGGGCGGCCTGGAAGCTCATCGATAAAAGGCGTGGTCGAGATTTCTTGGAATGGATCGAAACCTGCAGTATAAAGGATAGTTGCTAATAAGAAAATTAACAACTTGTGATGACCGTCACAGACTTTAGCAGTTGTGAACGGACAATGCTAGCTGAGGAGAACTGTATGCTACGAAAACTTGCTTTAGCAGCGGGGTTGTTGTGGTCGATTGCAGGCGCTGCGCAAGCGGCGGAGGCTGGGCGTGTGGTATTCGTCGCGGGCCAGGCCCAGGTCGGGCGCCATGCGGCAGTCCAGGACGCCGACGTGGGCGAGGGCGACGAGCTGTCGACCGGCGCCGACGGCTATATATATGTACGCACGATCGACAACGGTTTTCTGATCCTGCGTCCGAACAGCACGGCGCGCGTGGTGGCGTACGCCATCGACGCCAGGGACCCGTCGAAAACGCAGGTCAAGCTCGAATTGCTGAAAGGCGTGGCGCGGGCGATTTCGGGCCAGGGCGTCAAGCAGGCCCGCCAGAACTTCCGCTTCAACACGCCGGTCGCGGCGATCGGCGTGCGCGGCACCGACTTCACCGTGTACACCGACCAGCAGACCACCCGCGTGACGGTGCTGTCCGGCGGCGTGGTCATGAGCGGATTCGGCGCAAATTGCACTGCCGCCGGCACCGGACCGTGCGAGGGGCGCGATGCCCGGGAGTTGTTCGCCGGGCAGTCGGGGCTGCTGCTTGAAGTGCAGCGCGGCAACAATGTGCCGCAACTGCTGCAGAACCCTGCCTTGTCGCCAGACCAGGCCGAAAAGCCGCGCAGCGACGAACCTGCCGCCAAGGCTGTGCAAGCTGCAGCGTCCCCGGTGACGGCCAACCTCGATCCGCAGCGTTCGGAGCAGTCGCTGAACAATGTGCGTCAGGCGGTGCAGGTGCCGCCGCCGGCGCCCGGTCCTGCGCCCGGTCCCGTGGTAGTCGTGCCGCCGCCGGTGATCGTCGACACGCCGCGCCCGGATGTGCCTGCCGTGCAGGAGGTTTTCTGGGGACGCTGGGAGTCGCTCGCCGGAAGGCCGGCCCAGCTGGGACGCATCGCCGACCCGGATATGGAAATGGCGACGTATTACTCGTCTTATGGGATAACGCGTCTGAAGAACTCCGCGCTTGTCATGCCGACCGACGGCACGGCCGCTTTCAAGTTGTTGGGCGGCGAGGCAACCATGAGCAACAGCGGCGGCGACCGCGTCGCGAATATCGACGCCGGACAGCTGAGCATGGATTTTTCGAAGCGGACCTTCGCGACGTCCCTGCAGATCAGCACGGCAACGGACCGCGCCAGCGTGGTGGGCAGCGGTGTCATTACCGACAAGGGCATGCTGTATGACGACCAGCGCTCGGATACCGTCATCCGCGGCTACCTGGGTGGCCCGCATGCCGAGCAGGCAGGCTATATCTTCAAGAATTTTTCCAATCCCGGCATGACCGTCAGCGGCGTCACCGTGTGGGGGCGTTAGGCGCTGAATGCTGGGCGCTAAACGTATGTATTTGTTGATGAAGAAGCGCTGTGAGTATTGGAGAGAATGTTAAAAAAATTGTCGTTATATCGTAAAAAACCTTAGATTTGTGATGGCTGTCACAACGAGACTATCGCGATCTGGCAATATACTTCGCAGTTCTGCAATAGTGTTCTGGAAACTTTCCGCGCAGACCTGGTTATAACAATCTTTTAAAAGGATTTACACATCATGGCAGCACAAGACTACACCGGCGTAGTGCAGCAACTGTACATCTCGTACTTCGGCCGTCCGGCCGATTACTATGGCCTGCAGAATTTCACGACCGCGCTGAATGCTCTGGACACCAAGGGCGAGTACAAGACCTTCGCTTCGGTGAGCAATGCGCTGCAAGCTGACAAGGCCGGCACTTCGGCTCTGTCGAAGCTGGTCAACAGCTTCAACAACTCGGCCGAGTCGAACGCCCTGTACGGCACCGACAACAGCCAGATCGGCATCTCGAAATTCGTCGCCGCGATCTACCAGAACGTCCTGGGCCGCGAAGCCGACCCGAGCGGCCTGACCTTCTGGGTCAACGCCATCACTTCGGGCGGCCTGACCAAAGCCAACGCCGCTGCGTCGATCACCGCAGCCGCCATGGTCAACACCTCGGCACAAGGCCTGCTGGATGCCAAGACCGTGACCAACAAGCTGGCTGTCGCCACCTCGTTCACCACCAACCTGGACACCACCAGCGAAATCAACGCCTACTCGGGCGACGTCGCTGCCGCTTCGGCACGCTCGCTGCTGGCCAACGTCAACAACACCACCGACACGGCCGCATACCAGGCGACCGTCAATGCCTCGATCGAGCAGATCGTCGCCGTCGCCAACGCCGGCTCGACCTACACCCTGACCTCTGGCGTCGATACGCTGGTCGGCACCACCCTCAACGACACCTTCGTCGTGACCAACTCGGCCGCCAACGGCAACCCGATGAACGCATTCGATGCGATCGACGGCGGCGCAGGCAACGACACCCTGAACATCACCGACACCGTGAGCGCTGCCGGCACCCAGTTCAGCGTCACCGCCGCAACCACCGCCGGCGCGACCGTGAAGAACGTCGAAAACGTCAACCTGACCACCACCGGTGGCGCAGTGCTCGACACCACCAGCTGGGCTGGCGTCAACAAGGTGACCGTGTCGTCGGCCGGCACCGCCGCCGCAGCAGTCACCGCCGGCAGCAGCACCGCCGTCAACCTGAACAGCGCAACCACCGCTGGCGCCACCGTGACCGGCGGCAGCGCCGTGAACGCCACCCTGACCGCTGGCACCAATGCCGGTGCCGTCAACGTGACCGGCGCAGGCCTGACCACCGTGTCCATCAAGGGCGGTAACGTGGTCACCGTCGACAACCAGGACGCCAAAGCAGCCACCGCCAAGGGCGCTACCCTGACCGCCGTGACGCTGGACGGCATCGCCGGCGGCGCCACCCTCAAAGGTGCATCGCTGACCTCGGTTTCGCTGAACAACCTGAGCACTGCCCAGACCGTCACCGTCACCAACGGCACCGCTTCGCACACCCTGAACGTCGCGGCCAACACCGCCGGCGCAACCGGTACCGCGGCAGCCGTCGTGACCGTGGCCGACGCCACCGCCACCACCATCGCTCTGACCGCTTCGGGCAAGAGCAACCTGGCTGTCAGCGCTGCTGCCGCGACCAAGATCACCGTCAACGCTGCCGACGCCCTGACCCTGGACCTGGCTGCTGCCCAGACCAAGCTGGCCACCATCGACGCATCGGCTTCGGCTGGCGCCGTGACCCTGACCAACCTGGGCACCGCCGTGACCTCGGTCACCACCGGCGCAGGCGCTGACAAAGTCACCGTGAACACCGCCACCTCGTCTGCCGCCGATGCAACTGTCAACGTCGCCGTCGCGACCGGCGCTGGCGATGACGACATCACCATCGCTGTCACCGGCACCGGCAGCTACACCGTCAACGCCGGCGACGGCAACGACACCATCCGCGTGAACCAGGCTCAACTGGTTGCCGGCAGCACCATCAACGGCGGCGCCGGTACCGATACCCTGATCCTGGGCAACAACACTGCTGCCTTCGCAGCTGGTGATTACGCTGTGGTCAACTCGCTGGTCAGCAACATCGAAACCGTCGAGTTCAAGAACGCCGTCGGCGGCATCGATGCATCGAAAGTGGCCTTCACCACGATGATGTTCGACAACACCGGCATCGTCACCGGCGTCAGCACCCAGACCCTGTCGACCTCGGGTACCGCACTGACCGCAACCGCCAACGGCCACGTCGTGGGCGACACCTACGCAGGCAACCTGAACGTCATCACCACCGGCGCCGCTTCGGCACTGACCCTGAACGCTGACACCGCAACCGTCAACGTCAAGGCCAGCACCGCGAACGCTGCCGCTGCAACCATCGGTGGCGACCTGAAGACCTCGCTGACCGTGAACCTGACCAACGCCGCCAACGCGTCGTCGAGCCCGACCAACGACAACCTGTCGAGCGCAACCGTCCTGGTCAACGGCACCGCCAACACCGCACTGAAGTCGGTCGTCCTGACCGGCGCCGGCAGCGTGACCATCGACGCTTCGGCATCGACCGCGCTGACCAGCGTCGACGCGTCGGCTCTGGGCGGCACCATCGCCAACGGCGGCACCGGCGTCAAGGGCAGCATCACCGGCGGCCTGACCTTCATGGGCAACGCAGCCATCGCTGAAACCATCACCCTGGGCAGCGGCCACGACGTCATCACCGTGGCTTCGACCTACGGCAAGATGGACAGCATCGTCGGCTTCGATGCAACCAAGGAAGGCAGCACCGGCGCCTCGACCACCGACGTGCTGATCATCAAGGCAGCTCAGCTGGGTGGCGGCGCAACTGCTGACCTGACCCTGAACGGCAACGCACTGACCGGCGGCGCAACCAGCACCGCTGGCATCAGCAAGCTGACCCTGAGCTCGGCTGACAGCACCCTGGACCTGGCATTCGTGCACGCAGCCTCGGCTGCCAACACCGCGAACGGTGTTGTTCAGTTCCAGTTCGGCGGCAACACCTACCTGTTCGCCGACACCAACCACAACGGCGTGCTGGACACCAGCGACTTCGCCGTCAAGCTGGTCGGTTCGGTGGACGTGACCGCCGGCTTCGGCGTCGCAGCGGCCTAATCAGCCAGGTTCGCCAGCGATGAAAGCGCCGTCTGCGGACGGCGCTTTTTACCGAACGGCATGTTCGACATTCTGTAGCGCCGTCGAATGCGGAGCCTTGCTCTGCTGAGTTTCGGCCAGATGGATAAAGGAACGCCGACCAGGTCATCGCTGGATGCGTATCAGGGCTATGCTTGAAGGCATGGCCCTTTTTCTTTTGCGCCTACAAAACCGCTACAAATCTTCTTGTAAAAATGTGATCCTCGTCACATTTTTTCATGTTTTTAGGCGATAATGTCCCGTCTGCTTTTATGGTGGCTCAGTCCATCTATCGAGCAATATCCTCGAGACGGCCTAAAAATGATCAACAAATTATCGGATTCAAAGAACGAAATCGCGATTGCCCTGCGCGGCTTCAAGAGCACGTTTGTCACGGTCGGCACGTTCAGCGCGATCACGAACTTGCTGGCGCTCGTGCCTTCGCTGTACATGCTGCAGGTGTACGACCGCGTGCTGGCCAGCCGCAACGAGATCACGCTGCTGATGCTGACCCTGATGATGCTCGGCGCCTATGTGCTGATGTCGTCGCTGGAGATGATGCGCAGCTTCGTGCTGGTGCGCGTGGGCGCCAAGTTCGACATGCTGCTCAACAAGCGCGTCTACACCGCCGCCTTCGAGCAGAACCTCAAGAAGGCCGGCGGCAATGCGGGCCAGGCCCTGAACGATCTGACCAACCTGCGCCAGTTCCTGACCGGTAATGCACTGTTCGCGTTCTTCGACGCGCCCTGGTTTCCGTTCTACCTGATCGTCATCTTCTTCTTCGAACCGTGGCTGGGCGTATTCGCGCTGTGCGGCACCGCCGTGCTGGTGGTGCTGGCCGTCGTCAACGAGAAGGTTTCCAAGGCGCCGCTGAGCGAGGCCAACACCATGGCCATCGCCGCCGGCACGCTGGCCACCAACAACCTGCGCAACGCCGAAGTCATCGAGTCGATGGGCATGCTGCCCAACCTGATGGGCCGCTGGTTCACCCTGCACAGCCGCTTCCTGAACCTGCAGGCCGAAGCCAGCCAGAAGGCCGGCGTGGTCGGCGCCATCACCAAATTCGTCCAGACCTCGCTGCAATCGCTGGTGCTGGGCTTCGGCGCACTGCTGGCCATCGAAGGCCGCATCACCCCGGGCATGATGATTGCCGCATCGATCCTGGTAGGCCGTGCGCTGGCGCCGGTGCAGCAGGTGATCGCCGTCTGGAAGTCGTGGTCCAGCACCCGCAGCGCCTATGAGCGCCTGGAAACCCTGCTGGAAGCCAACCCGGAACGCAGCGCCGGCATGGAACTGCCCAAGCCGCAAGGCATCCTGACCCTGGAAGCCGTGACCGGCGCGCCGCCGGGTTCCACCCAGCCGGTGGTGCGCGGCCTGTCGTTCGGCATTGCGCCGGGCGACGCCCTGGGCGTGATCGGTCCGTCCGGTTCCGGCAAGTCGACGCTGGCGCGCCTGCTGGTCGGCGTGTGGCCCTCCCTGGGCGGCAAGGTGCGCCTCGACGGCGCCGATATCTTCAGCTGGAATAAGAGCGAACTCGGCCCGAACATCGGTTACCTGCCGCAGGACATCGAGCTGTTCGGCGGGACCGTCAGCGACAACATCGCGCGCTTCGGCGAGATCGACCCGGAAAAGGTGGTCGAGGCGGCAAAGCGGGCCGGCGTGCACGACATGATCCTGCACCTGCCCAAGGGTTACGACACGCCGCTGGGCGACGGCGGCGCCGGCCTGTCCGGCGGCCAGAAACAACGCCTGGGCCTGGCACGCGCCATGTACGGCGACCCTGCGCTGATCGTGCTCGACGAGCCCAATTCGAACCTGGACGAGACCGGCGAACAGGCGCTGCTGCAGGCCGTGCTCGACCTGCGCCGCCGCGGCAAGACCATCGTCCTGATCACCCACCGTACCAGCATCATCGGCGTCACCAACAAGTTGCTGGTGCTGCGCGACGGCGTCGGCCAGATGTTCGGCCCGACCGAGCAGGTACTGGCCGCGATCCAGGAAGCGAACCAGAAAGCGGTGGCCCAGCAGCAGGCTGCCCAGCAGGCACAAGCCCAGGCCCAGGCCCAGGCTCAAGCGCAGGCACAGGCACAGGCACAGGCGCAAGCGCAGGCTGCCGCAATGACCGAACAAGGAATCAAATAAATGAAGCTCATCCAGAAAAAGGAGGCGCCGGCGGAAGTCATCAGCCATGACGTCGCGCCTCTGACCGTCAATACCGACGCGCGCGTCTACGCCCGCCTGGGTTGGCTGATCGTGCTGCTTGGCGTGGTCGGCTTCCTGATCTGGGCCTCGTTCGCGCCGCTGGACAAGGGCGTGCCGATGTCCGGCACCGTGGCCAAGGAATCGAACCGCAAGTCGGTGCAGCACCAGACCGGCGGCACGATCCAGGAAATCCTGGTCAAGGACGGCGACACGGTGAAGGCCGGGCAGGTGCTGGTGCGCATGAACGCGGTGAGCGCAAGGGCCGGCTTCGACATCACCGAAGCCCAATACCTTACCGCGCGCGCGACCGAGGCGCGCCTGCTCGCCGAGCGCGACGGCGCAACGGCCATCCGTTTTCCGGCCGACCTCGTCAAGCGCAGCAGCGATCCGCGCGTGGCCGAGATGCTGACCCTGCAGAACCAGCTGCTGGCTTCGCGCCAGGCTTCGCTGAAGAACGAACTGGGCGGCGTCGACGAAAACATCGCTGGCTTGAAGGTGCAGATCCAGGGCCTGCAGGAATCGCGCGACAGCAAGAAGGCCCAGGTCGGCTTCCTGAAGGAGCAGCTGGAAGGCATGCGCGACCTGGCCAAGGAAGGCTATGTCGCCCGCAACCGTCTGCTGGACCTGGAGCGCACCTATGCCCAGCTGCAGGGCGCGATCTCGGAAGACATCGGCAACATCGGCCGCGCCCAGCGCCAGGTCATGGAGCTCGGCCTGCGCAAGGCGCAGCGCACCCAGGACTACCAGAAGGAAGTGCGCACGCTGCTGGCCGATACCCAGAAAGAAGCTGAAGCGCAGGAAGCGCGCATGAGCGCCCAGCAGTTCGAACTGCAGAACGTCGATGTCAAGGCGCCGGTCAGCGGCACCGTGGTCGGCCTGGCCGTGTTCACCAACGGCGGCGTCGTGCCGCCGGGCTTCAAGATGATGGACATCGTGCCGTCCGACGATCCGCTGATCGTCGAAGGCCAGTTGCCGGTCAACCTGGTCGACAAGGTGCACGAGGGCCTGCCGACCGAGCTGATCTTCTCTGCCTTCAACGCCAACCGCACGCCGCACATCCCGGGCGTGGTGGAAACCGTTTCCGCAGACCGCAGCGTCGACGAACGCAGCGGCGCCGCGTTTTACCGTGTGCGTGTGAAGGTGTCGCCGAAAGGCGCCAAGATGATTGCCCAGCACAAGATGGACATCCGTCCCGGCATGCCGGTGGAACTGTTCGTGAAGACCGGCGAGCGCACCATGATGAGCTACCTGCTCAAGCCGCTGTTCGACCGTGCCCATTCATCGATGAGCGAGGATTGAGCGTGGTGAAAGGTATTGTGAGTGCCGGCGCGCTGCGCCGGAAAGCGGCGGCCGTGGCTGCGGCGCTGCTGGCCGCATCCGGCAGCGCCGGCGCGGTCAGCCTGCAGCAGGCCTACCAGGCGGCGCTGAAGAACGACCCGGCCTACCGGATGAACTTCTGGGAAAACGAGTCGGCCAAGGAAAACGAGGTGCTGGGACGTTCGGGCCTGCTGCCGCAGGTGTCGGCGAGTTTTGGCGTCAGCCGCAATAACGCTGACGTTAGTCTGTTGACGCCGCTAGGCGAAGGCAGGCCTACCCACCCGCGTTATCTCAGCCGCTCCGACGTCGTCCAGCTGCGCCAGCCGATCCTGAGCCTGGACGCGATCGCGCGCTATCGCCAGGGCAAGGTCCAGACCCGGCAGGGCGCCAAGCAGTTCGAAGCGAACACCAACGACGTCATCATCCGCGTCATCAGCGCCTACGCCGACGCCCTGTTCGCGGAAGACCAGGTCGAGCTCTCGCGCGTTCAGCGGGACATGTACGCCGAACAGCAGAAGGTCAACCAGCGTCTGTTCGAAAAAGGCGAGGGCACGAAGACCGACATGATCGAGACCCAGGCCCGCCTGGACTTGGCCGAAGCCCAGCTGATCGAGGCGAAGGACAATGCGACGGCCGCGCGCAACACGCTGGCAGGCGTGATCGGCATGGACCCCGGCACGCTGGACAAGCTCGGCCCCGATTTCCATTTCGTGAACCTGCCGCTGAAGAGCTTCGAGGAATGGCGGCAGAGCGCCATCGCCAATAACCCGGAACTGGCCGCGGCGCGTCTGGTCATCGAAAACCAGCGCCTGGAAATTCAGCGGCAAAAGGCCGGCCATTACCCGCGAGTCGACTTCGTTGCCGCCTATAGCAAGGGCGAAGGCGAATCGTTGAACACCTACGACCAGAAAACGACCAACCGTACGATCGGCGTGCAGGTCAACATCCCGATCTACCAGGGCGGCGCGATCAACGCCTCGACGCGCCAGGCGGCCGCCGGTTACGAACGCGCCCAGGCAGACCTGGACGTGCGCAGCAACCGCATCCTGGTCGAGATGCGCAAATCCTACGACCAGGTGCAGAACAGCATTGCCAAGGTCGCTGCGCTCGAAAAGGCGGTCGCATCCGGCAAGCTGCTGATGACCGCGACCCAGCAGAGCATCAAGGGCGGGGTGCGCATCAACCTCGACCTGCTGAACGCCCAGCAGCAGCTGTACACCAGCCAGCGCGACCTGGCGCAGGCGCGCTACAACTACCTGATCAATCTGGTGCGCCTGCGCGCCGGTGCCGGCACCCTGGATGAAGGCGCCGTGCGCGAAGTTGCCGGCTACTTCCGCTGAGCGGGCGTAAAGCGAAAAAAAGGCCACCGACAACCCGGTGGCCTTTTTTTATTTTGTTTGAAACTTTGATTATTTAACAATTTTAAAATGGAAATGTAAGTGATCACTTCCGCCAAGAAATAGTATCCATGAGGAATCGACCCTCGCACTGTTGTGTCCGCTGCGCGCCCTTATTTTTTATTCATGTAGAATTTATTCACATTCTCAGATAGGAGGCTGCGATGGCAGACAATGTCACTGCGATTCAAAAACTGTACGTCGAATACTTCGGACGTGCAGCCGACCCGAACGGCCTGAAGTTTTGGGTCGACGCCATGAATTCCAATCCCAACATCCTTACGCAGATCGCGAAGGACTTTGCGGCGTCGCCGGAATACCAGGCAAACTACGGCGGCATGAGCAATCAGGCCGTGGTGGAAAAGGTCTACCTGAATACCTTCGGTCGCCAGGGCGACGCGGAAGGCGTCAAGTTCTGGACCGATGCGCTCAACAACAAATGGATCACGATCGACAACGTGGTTCTGAAGATGGTCGAAGCAGCGCAAACGGCTGATTCCGTTGTGTTCAATGGCCGTGTCGCTGTCGCGACCGAGTTCACCAAACACATCGACACCCAAGCCGAAATCAATGCTTACCTGAATCCGAAAGCGTTCGACATTGCCGAAGGCCTGATCGGCTCGATCCACGACCTGCAAAGCGCCGCCGCGGCACGCGACCCAGGTGTGATCGATGCGACGATTGCCCAGATCGTCGGCGCAGCGCAAGGCATCGACGCACCGCACATCGTGGTGTGAACGAAGCCCGCGCACTGTGCGGTGCATGACGCATCCGCGGTGAAGAGGACCAGGATTCCGCTCCCGCTGCATACCGCAGCCGGGAGCGTTTTCGTTTACCGGGCGGCGGCGCTTTCGCCGGCAGCCGGCGTGGCGCCGGCCGTGGCGGCGCAGTGCGGGCAGGACACGCCCACCACGTATTCCGGCGCCAGCTGCTGGCGCGGAGTGACCACGGCGCGGCAGGCGAAGCACTGGACGGTCTCGGTCGGTTCCAGCTTCGGATTGAGGGCGGTGCGGTAGTCGAATACGAAACAGTCGCCGGTGTAATGATCGCCGCCGACTTCCTCGAAATACTTCAGGATGCCGCCGTCGAGTTGGTAGACACGCTCGTAGCCGATGTTCTGCATGTGGATTGCAGCTTTTTCGCAACGAATGCCGCCCGTGCAGAAGGTGACCACGGTCTTGCCCTGCAGCTCGTCCTTGTGCTGGGCCACGACGTCCGGAAACTCGCTGAACTTGTCGATACGGTAATCGAGCGTGTTGTCGAAGGTGCCGACGTCGACTTCGAAGGCGTTACGGGTTTCCATCATTACGACCGGCACGCCTTCGTCGTCGTGGCCCTGGTCGAGCCAGCGCTTGAGCGTCTTCGGATCGACCGAAGGTGCACGGCCCAGCTCGGGCTGGATGAGCGGCATGCGCATGGTGATGATTTCCTTCTTGATCCTCACCAGCATGCGGCGGTGCGACTGCTCGGTCGACAGGCTTTCCTTCCACTCCAGGTCGGCCAGGCGCGGATCGCTGCGGACCCAGTCCAGATAGCGGTTGATATGTTCGCGGGTACCGGACAGGAACATGTTGATGCCTTCCGGAGTCAACAGCACGGTCCCCTTGAGTTCGAGCTCGTTGCACAGCGCCTGGTATTGCGGGCGCAGCTCTTCCAGATTGTCGAGGGAGACGAATTTGTAGGCGGCGATATTAACGTAGGTGGTGGATTGCATAAGTGCTGTCGGATCAATGCTTTAACCCGATATTATAAGCTTCCTCAGCCAGAACTTGGCCCCCGCCTTTACGGCGACGACGACGAAAAGCGCCGCCGGCGACGGTTGTTGGCAGATTCGCCACGCGCATTCCTAAAAGCAAGCCAACGCTCCCGTCCGCGGTCCGGGCTTGGTAAAATGACCGGATGACTTCCCCGACTTTTACCCACCTGCGCGTACACTCCGAATACTCGATCGTCGACGGCCTGGTCCGCATCGACGACCTGGTGGCGGCCGCCGTCAAGGACCAGCAGCCGGCCCTGGCCGTGACCGACCTGGCCAACGCATTCGCCCTGGTCCGTTTCTACAAAGCCGCGCGTGGCAAGGGCGTCAAGCCCATCGTCGGGGTCGACGCCTGGATTACCAATGACGAGAACCGCGACAAGCCGTTCCGCCTGCTGATCCTCTGCAAGAACAAGACCGGCTACCTGCAGCTGTGCGAGCTGCTGTCCAAGGCCTGGCTGACCAACCAGTACAAGGGCCGGGCCGAGATCCGCGTCGAGTGGCTGGAAGCGCTGGCGACGTCCGTGTCGACGCTGGAGCCGGACGTGCCGCAATCGAATGCCCTGATCGTCCTGTCGGGCGCCCAGTTCGGTGATATCGGCCAGGCCATCGACAATGGCGACATCGCCAAGGCCGAGGCCTGCGCGCAGCGCTGGGCCCAGCTGTTCCCCGGCCATTTCTACGTCGAGATCCAGCGCGCCGGCCAGCCCAACCAGGAGCAGCAGGTGCGCCATTCGGTGGCGCTGGCCGGCCGCCTCGGGCTACCGGTGGTGGCGACTCACCCGGTGCAGTTCATCAGCAAGGACGAATTCATCGCCCACGAAGCGCGCGTCTGTATCGCCGAGGGCGAGATGCTGGCCAACGCCAAGCGCGTGCGCCGCTTCAACGAGAACATGTGCTTCAAGTCCCAGGACGAGATGGCCGAGCTGTTCAAGGACCTGCCGGGCGCGCTCGCCAATTCGGTGGAGATCGCCAAGCGCTGCAACGTGACCCTCACGCTGGGCAAACCGCAGCTGCCGAACTTCCCGACCCCGGGCATGACCATCGACGAATTCCTGGTGGCCGAGACCAAGAAGGGCCTGGAAGAGCGCCTGCTGCAGCTGTTCCCCGACCCCGAGGTGCGCGAGAAGGAGAGGCCGCGCTACGAGGCGCGCCTGGAGTTCGAGAACAACACCATCATCAAGATGAAGTTCCCGGGCTACTTCCTGATCGTGGCGGAGTTCATCCAATGGGGCAAGAACAACGGCGTGCCGATCGGCCCCGGCCGCGGCTCGGGCGCGGGCTCGCTGGTCGCCTACGCCCTCAAGATCACCGACCTCGATCCGCTGAAGTACAACCTGCTGTTCGAACGTTTCCTGAACCCGGAACGCGTCTCGATGCCCGACTTCGACATCGACTTCTGCCAGGAAAAGCGAGAGCTGGTGATCCAGCACGTGAAGGACCTGTACGGCCGCGACGCGGTGTCGCAGATCGCCACCTTCGGTACCATGGCGGCGAAAGGCGCGATCCGCGACGTCGGCCGCGTGCTCGATTTCGGCTACAACTTCTGTGACGGCATCTCGAAGCTGATCCCGTTCAAGCCGGGCAAGCCGGTCTCGATTGCCGAAGCGATCGAAGAAGAACCGCTGCTCAAGGAGCGCCTGAACAACGAGGAAGAGGTCAAGCAGCTGCTGGATCTGGCCCAGCAGGTCGAGGGCATCACCCGTAACATCGGCATGCACGCCGGCGGCGTGCTGATCGCCCCCGGCAAGCTGACCGACTTCTGCCCGCTGTACACCCAGGGCGGCGATGCCGGCGTGGTCTCGCAGTACGACAAGGACGACGTCGAAGCCGCCGGCCTGGTGAAGTTCGACTTCCTGGGCCTGACCACGCTGACCATCCTCGACCGCGCCGTGAACTACATCCGCGCGCTCGATCCGCAGGACGCCGGCTTCAATCTCGAAACGCTGCCGCTGACCGACCGGCCTTCGTACAAGCTGCTGACCGAGGCGAAGACCGTCGCCGTGTTCCAGCTGGAGTCGCGCGGCATGCAGGGCATGCTGAAGGATGCACGTCCCGACCGCTTCGAGGACATCATCGCGCTGGTGGCGCTGTACCGCCCGGGCCCGATGGACCTGATCCCCGACTTCTGCAAGCGTAAGCACGGCGAGAAGTTCGACTATCCGGACCCGCGCACCGAGTCGATCCTGTCCGAGACCTACGGCATCATGGTCTATCAGGAGCAGGTGATGCAGATGGCGCAGATCGTCGGCGGCTACTCGCTGGGCGGCGCGGACATGCTGCGCCGCGCGATGGGCAAGAAGAAGGCCGAAGAGATGGCCGAGCACCGCGCGATCTTCCGCGCCGGCGCCGCCAAGGACGGCCTGTCGACCGAAAAGGCCGACGAGATCTTCGACTTGATGGAGAAGTTCGCGGGCTACGGCTTCAACAAGTCGCACGCCGCCGCCTACGCGCTGCTGTCCTACCACACGGCGTATTTGAAGGTGCACCATACCGCCGCGTTCATGGCAGCCAACATGTCGCTGGCGATGGAAGACACGGACAAGATCAAGATCCTGGTCGAGGATTCGATCGACGTCTGCAAGCTCACCATCCTGCCGCCGGACGTCAACGAATCGCAGTTCCGCTTCACGCCGGAAGGCCCGCCGCGTTCCGTCACCGGCAAGCAGGTGTCGAACATCCGCTACGGCCTGGGCGGCGTGAAGGGCGCCGGCCAGGGCGCGATCGAAGCGATCATCGCCGCGCGCAACGAAGGCGGCAAGTTCAAGGACCTGTTCGACTTCTGCATGCGCGTCGACCGCAAGCAGATCAACCGCCGCACCATCGAATCGCTGATCCGCGCCGGCGCCATGGATTGCTTCGGCGTCGACCGCGCGGTGCTGCTGGCTTCGGTCGGCTTCGCGATGGAAGCGGCCGGCCAGGCTGCCGCTGCCGCCAACCAGGTCAGCCTGTTCGGCGGCGACGATTCCGACCTGGTGGCCCCGCCCGAATACGTGAAGGCCACGCCGTGGACCGACCGCCAGAAGCTGTCGGAAGAGAAGACCGCGCTCGGCTACTACCTGTCGGGCCACATGTTCGACTCCTACCAGGCCGAGGTACGGCGCTTCGCCAAGACCAAGCTGAAGGACCTGGAGCCGTCGCGCGATCCGCGCATGCTGTGCGGTGTGATCACCGGCGTGCGCACCCAGCTGACCCAGCGCGGCAAGATCCTGATCGTGACCCTGGACGACAAGACCGGCGTGGTCGAGGTGACGATCTATAACGAGCTGCTGGAAGCGAACAAGAACATCTTCCGCGAGGACGAATTCCTGCTGGTGGTCGGCAAGGTGTCGGAAGACCGTTTCAACGGCGGCCTGCGCATCACCGCCGAGAAGGCCTTCGGCATCGCCGAGGCGCGCATCCAGTACGGCCACAAGCTGGAAATGGACGTGGCCTGCACGATCAATCCCGCCAAGCTGGCCGAGATCCTGCAGCCCTACCGCCAGGACGGCGGCCTGCCGGTCAGCCTGCGCGTGACGCCGCAAGGGATTCCCTGCGTCGTGCAGCTGGGCGACGGCTGGCGCGTGGCGCCGTCTGACGAGCTGAAGTATGCGCTCGAGCTGCAGCTGGGGGCGAAAGAGGTGGCGGTCGAGTATTGAGCCGGCGGTATGCACGGACGTAAAAAAGCCCGCTCACGAGCGGGCTTTTTCCATGTACGGGCGAGCGCTTATGCCTGCTTGGCCTTGCGGCGGCGGGCAGCCAGGCCTGCCAGGCCCAGGCCCATCAGGGCCAGCGATGCCGGTTCCGGCACGTCGGCGGCGTCCGAGGTCACGCTGAAGCCGGCGTTACGCACGTGCAGTTCCCAGCCGCCCCAGCCGATCGGCGCAGCCTGCATGCGCATGGTAACGTCGCCTTTGTTCCAGTCGATGGCGCCCAGAGCAGTGTTGAGGTCGGCCAGTTGCGTAGCATTGCTGCTCACGTCGTAGCTTTGGGTGTCATAGCTGCCATGTGCGGCATAGAACGCTTGCACGGTCCACAGGTCTTGCTCGCCCTGGTACAGGCGCATGATGACCTGGTTGCAGCCGCAGACGCCGCCCCAGCCCTGGTCGTAGGCCACGCCGCTGGCGGTCAGGGCGCTCACGGAATTGGTGTTTTTCGCCAGCGTCACGGTCGAGAGGTCGTACACGCCCCAGCCCTGGTACATGTCGAAGGCGCCGGGACCGGTGCCGGTCTGGGTGACCGAAGCGGACGCGGAAGCGATGAAGGCGGTGGCGATGGCGAGACTGGCAGCGATGGTTTTGATGAAGTTCATTTTGTTTCCCGTTTGGATAAATAGTTGTTTTTCAGAATCTACGATTAACTATATGCAACTACCGTGCCATCTAGGAAATACCTCGTGTAATCAAAGGTTTAGTTAAATCGGCGCATCTATCAATACGTCGTATGTAAAAATTTTCGACAGATTTTTCGCCAATTTAACTTCCTGCCATCGAGTTTTACCCGACTTGGGCGATATATTGACGTAAGGAAATCCTCCACGTACCGACCATGAAACTCTCCTTCCGCCAGAAACTCTTTCTCCCACTGCTGCTGAGCCTGCTCTGCCTGTTCGCGGTCTTCGTTATCGACGTCCTGCACAACCGCGACGTGCGCCTCGACGAGCGCAAGACCCAGCTGGCCAACGCCGGCCAGATGGCGGCATCGATCGCCAAGGAATACGGCGCGCTGGCCGCCAGCCACGCCCTCAGCGAAGAAGAGGCGAAGAAGCAGGCGCTGGCCCGCATCCAGGCGCTGCGCTACGGCGAGACCGGCTACCTGGTCGTGTTCGACGGCGAGCAGGTGCTGATGCACCCGATCAAGGCCGCGCTGGTCGGCTCGAAGATCGCCGCCACCCGCGACCCGGAAGGCCGCCAGGTCTATCTGGACGCGATCGCCGCCACGCAGACCGGCAAGGACGGCGGCGGCTACACCGAATACCTGTGGGCCAAGCCGGGTGCGCAGCAGCCGGTGCCCAAACTGACCTACACGCTGGCCTACAAGCCCTGGGGCTGGAACATCATGACCGGCCTCTACATCGACGACGTCAACCACGCCTTCTATGTGAAGCTGGGCGAATCGGCGCTGTGGCTGGCCGTGATCGGCGCGGCCCTGAGCGTCGTGGTCCTGCTGCTGATCCGCAACGTCGAACGCGCGCTGGGCGGCGACCCGGCCTACGCGGCCGCGGTGGCCCAGCGCATCGCCGGCGGCGACCTCGGCGCCGAAGTGGCGGTGCGTCCCGGCGACGAAACCAGCCTGATGGCGGCCATGAAAGCCATGCGCGACGCCCTGGCCGGCATCGTGACCCAGGTGCGCAGCGGCACCGACCTGATCGCAACGGCCTCGAGCCAGATCGCCAGCGGCAACCTGGACCTGTCGAGCCGCACCGAAGAGCAGGCCAGCTCGCTGGAAGAGACCGCAGCCTCGATGGAAGAGCTGACCAGCACCGTGAAGCAGAGCGCCGAGAATGCGCGCCAGGCCAGCGAACTGGCCGAATCGGCTGCCGGCGTGGCCGGGCGCGGCGGCGAGGTGGTGGCGCGCGTGGTCGACACCATGGAAGACATCAAGGCGGCCTCGAGCAAGATCGTCGACATCATCGGCGTCATCGACGGCATCGCCTTCCAGACCAATATCCTGGCGCTGAACGCAGCGGTCGAGGCGGCGCGCGCAGGCGAGCAGGGCAGGGGCTTTGCGGTGGTGGCGGGCGAGGTGCGCAACCTGGCCCAGCGCTCGGCCCAGGCCGCGAAGGAGATCAAGGCATTGATCGGCGACTCGGTCGAGAAGGTCGGCGACGGCGCGAAGCTGGTGCAGGATGCCGGCGCCACGATGCAGGAGATCGTGGCCAGCGTCACCCGCGTGAGCAGCATGATCGCGGCGATCAGCGGCGCGACCCAGGAACAGGGCTCGGGCATCGAGCACATCAACCAGGCCATCGCCCAGATGGACCAGGTGACCCAGCAGAACGCCTCGCTGGTCGAGGAAGCGGCGGCGGCGTCGGAAGCGATGCAGGAGCAGGCGGCGAAGCTGGCGCAGACGGTCAGCGTGTTTCGTGTGACTGCTTAAAAACGTAGGGTGGACACCCTGTGCCCACGCATCGTTTGCGCGATGCTAGTGTTCGCGTGGGCTTGGAGAGCCCACCCTACGCCATATGTTCCCGTAATCCCACTGTCGCCTGCGTCACCTTCTTCTCCGCCCGCTCCAGCACCACCTGCCGGTTGCTCGATTCCTGATCCCGCTGCGCCTCGCGGTGCCACAGGTGGAAGACCTCGGTGGCGAAGGCCCCGTCCTTGCGCTTCACGCCGGCGTGGAACAGGCGCACGACGAGGTCGGAATCCTCGTGGCCCCAGCCCGTAAAACTCTCGTCGAAGCCGTTCACGCGCTCGAGGTCGCTGCGCCAGACCGCCAGGTTGCAGCTCTTGATGCGCCGCCATGAAAAGCTGTTGCGGACCCGCCCCAGGTCGGGCCAGCGCAGGCCGAGCTGCAATGTCTTGTTGAGATCGCCGCGCAGGCGCCAGGCCATGCGCGTGCCGATGCCGGTGGCCGGCACTGCGATCCCCTCATCCAGTACGCGCCGCGTCAGGCGCTCGCTCATCAGGATGCGGCTGCCCGACACCAGGCAGCCGGGTGCGGACAGGGCACGGTGGCAGGCGATGAAGTCGCGCTGCGGGATGCAGTCGCCGTCCAGGAAAATGATGTATTCGCCGCGCGCCGCCAGGGTGCCGCGGTTGCGCGCCATCGCCGCGCGGAAGCCCTGGTCGGGCTGCCAGACATGCTTGACCGGCACCGGCGCGTCCACACTTAATTGTTGCACAAGGTTACGCGTGTTGGCAGTCGAGCCATCATCAGCGATAATGATTTCGAAATTCTTGTCGTTCTGCATAAAACATGCCCGCACCACGGCGGCCAGGGCGTCCGGCCGGTTGTAGGTGGTGATCACGACCGAGATTGTCTGTGCGTGCCGCATAAGGTCCGATGTACACTGCGAAAGGAGCCTCGAAAACCGTCGCGAGCGGCGGCAGTGCTGGAGGAGAAGCGCAGCTGTACGGATGTACAGCGAGCATCGCAGTCCAGCAATGCAACGCGCAGTAGGTTTTCGAGGCTCCTGGCTATTCAGGGGCAAGAGTATCCCATAAGAACACTAATGAACAGTAATCTGACGAGTACGAGGGATCCGGTGCAAATCTGGACCGGCTCCCTTGCTTTCCTGTTTCCGTTTCTAAGCCTCGTCACCCTGTTCGGCGTCAGTCTTGGGAGTTTCCTCTTCCTGATCACCGCTTTGATCTCGTTCAAGCCGTGCCGCGATGCGCTGGTGCGCCATTGGCCGCAGGTGCGCTGGGTCGTGCTAGCCTTTCTGCTGCACTTCCTGTTCGTGCTGGGGTGCGCCCTGGTGCGTGGCGCGAATATGAATACAGTGGAAAAGCCTGCGCGCATGTTCTTTGCAGTCAGCGCGCTGGCCGCAGTATTGGCGGCGCGGCCGCCGCGGCGCATGCTGTGGTGGGGCGTGATCGCCGGCGCGCTGGCGGCCTTGCCCTTCGTCGCATGGCAGCGGATCGGGCTGGGGATCGAGCGTCCGGGCGGATTGATCAATGCGATCACCTTCGGCGACCTGTCGCTGCTGCTGGCCTTGCTGGCGGTGACGGCCGCGATCGACATGAAGAACGATCCGCGCCACGTGCGCCTGGCCGCGGCCGGCGCGCTGGCGGGGCTGGCGGCGTCGCTGCTGACCGGCAGCCGCGGCGGCTGGGTGGCGCTGGCGGTGGCGGCGCTGCTGTTCCTGCGCCATGCGCGCGTGCTGGGAAGCCGCGGCGTGCGGATGCTGCTGGCGGCCGGGGCCGCGGTGGTGCTGGCCGCATGGTTCGTGCCGGCCACCGGCGTGCAGGGACGCTTCCAGGAAGGCGTGAGCGATGTCCGCGGCTGGTTCGAGGACGGCGTCGTGTTTACCAGGGTCGGCACCCGGCTGGAGCTGTGGAAGGGCGCGACGATGCTGATCGCCGAGCACCCGGTGCTGGGCATGGATTTCGCGGCCTGCCGCGAGCGGCTGGCCGGATTTGCCCGGGAGGGCAGGCTCGATCCGGTGGTGTTGCCGCTGCCGCACCTGCATAATGATGCGTTGCAGGAGTTGGCAACGGGCGGTGTGGTCGGTTTCGCGCTGTGGGCGGCAATCCTGGCGGCGCCGCTGCTGTTTTTCCTGCGCGAGCTGCGCGCGGGCGAGCCGCAGTCGGCGCTGGCGCTGGCAGGGGTATTGGTAGTGACCAGTTATGTGAGCTTCGGCCTGACCGAGGTGATCTTCTGGTCGATGAAGGGCAGCCTGTTTTATGCACTCATGGTGTTCGTGCTCATGGGCTTCTGCCTGAATGCGAAAGAAAAAATTGGATAACCGTATCATCATCAAACGCCTCCTGGCGATCCTGAAACCGTATCGCAGCCGCGCGTACCTAGCGCTGCTGGCGATGGCGCTGACGGCCGCGACCAATACGCTGGTGGCCAAGGCGCTGGAGCTGTTGATGGACGAGGGCTTCCGCGACACGCCCGGCTTTTCCCTGTGGTGGGTCCCCGGCGTGCTGGTATCGCTGTTCGCCCTGCGCGGCATCGGCACTTTCGCGACCGCCTATTACAACAACTGGGTGCTGAGCCGGATGACCAACGACCTGCGCGCGCTGGCATTCGATCGCGTATTGCGCCTGCCGGTGGCGCGCTTCCACCAGGAGTCGACCGGCAAGATCATTAACACCGTGGTGGGCGACGTGCGCCAGGTCGTCGACATGATCCAGTCGGTGTTCGTCGCCTTCGTGCGCGACACGCTGGTGGTGATCGGCCTGCTGGCCTATCTGCTGTACCTGAACTGGCAACTTACCCTGGTGGCCATCGTGGTGGTCCCGCTGACCGCCGTCATCGTCCGCACCACCAGCAAGCGCCTGCGCCACCTGAACCGCGAGAACCAGCGCGTCACCGCCGAGATGACCCAGGTGGTCGAGGAAGCCGCGCGCGGCCACCAGGTGATCCGCGTGTTCTCCGGCGAGCGCTACGAAAACCGCCGCTTCTTTCAGCGCAGCGAAGCCCTGCGCGGCTTCTCGCAGCGCATGACAGTGGCCTTCGCCGCCACGACGCCGGTGACCCAGATCGCGACCTCGCTGGCCCTGTCGCTGGTGGTGGTGCTGGCGTTGAAGGCCGGCATGACGCAGGGCCAGTTCACCGGCTTCGTCACCGCGATGCTGATGCTGCTCACGCCCCTGAAAGCGCTGGCCGAGGTGAATGGCCCGATGCAGCGCGGGATCGCCGCCGCCGAAACCGTATTCGAACTGATCGACGCGCCGGTCGAGCACGACCCGGGCACCCGCACCCTCGGCCGCGCCAGGGGGCAGGTGCGCTTCGACCGCGTCGCCTTCCGCTACCCGAACGCCCAGGTCCAGGCGCTGGACGAGGTCTCGCTCGATGTCAAGCCGGGCCAGACCGTGGCCCTGGTCGGCATGTCGGGCGGCGGCAAGTCGACCTTCGTGAACCTGGTTGCGCGCTTCTATGAGCCGCAGTCCGGCCGCATCCTGCTGGACGGCGTGCCTTACCAGGACATCACCCTGCCGAGCCTGCGCGCCCAGCTGGCGCTGGTGAGCCAGAACGTGGTGCTGTTCGACGACAGCCTGAAGGCCAACATCGCCTACGGCGCCGAGCAGGTCGACGTCGCACGCCTGGCGGCGGCGATCAAGGCCGCCCACCTCGACGATGTGGTGGCGCGCCTGCCGGAAGGCGTCGAGACCATGATCGGCGAGAACGGCATGCGCCTGTCCGGCGGCCAGCGCCAGCGCGTGGCGATCGCGCGCGCGATCTACAAGGACGCCCCGATCCTGATCCTCGACGAAGCGACCTCGGCGCTCGACAACGAATCCGAACGCGCAGTGCAGGCCGCACTCGACACGCTGATGGCCGGCCGCACCACCTTCGTGGTCGCGCACCGCCTGTCGACCATCGAGCGCGCCGACCTGATCGTGGTGATGGAGCAGGGCCGTATCGTCGAACAGGGCACCCATGAAACGCTGCTGGCGGCGGGCGGCACCTATGCCAACCTGTACCGCCTGCAGTTCACGGCGCCGGCGGAAGCGCTATGAACGGCAACATGAGCGGCCAGGAGCGCACCCTCGTCATCTCGCCGAACTGGATCGGCGACGCCGTGATGGCCCAGCCCCTGCTGCGCCTGCTCAAGCAGGCTCACCCGGAGCGCGCCATCGACGTGCTGGCGCCGCCGCAGGTGGTGCCGGTATGGCGCCGCATCCAGGAAGCCGACCAGATCATGGAGACGCCGTTCCGGCACCGCGCCCTGCAGCTGGGCGAGCGCCTGAAGACGGCCAGGCAGCTGCGCCAGCGCGGCTACCGCGACGCCTACGTGCTGCCGAACACCCTGAAATACGCGCTGATCCCGTGGCTGGCGCGGATCCCGCGCCGGGTCGGCTACAAGGGCGAGATGCGCTACGGGATGGTCAACGTGATGCACCACGACGACAGCCCGCCGCGCTCGATGGTGCCCTTCTATGCGGCGCTCGCGCGCGAACCCGAGCTGGAGCTGCCGGGCCAGCTGGCGCGGCCCTCGCTGATCGTCGCCGGCGAAGAAAGCGAAGCCGTCGCCCGCCGCCTGGGCCTGTCGCTGGACCGCCCGCTGGTGGCCTTTGCGCCGGGCGCGGAGTTCGGCATCGCCAAGCGCTGGCCGCCGGCGTATTACGCACAGCTGGCCGCGCGCGTGGGCGCGACGCTGCCGGACGCGCAGATCGCGCTGATGGGATCGGTGAACGACGTCGAGACCTGCGAGCAGGTGCGGGTGGGCGCCGGCCTGGCCGAGGGCGTGGTGCGCAACCTGGCCGGCCAGACTTCGCTCGACGACGCCATCGCGCTGCTGGCGCAGGCGCGCGCCGTGGTCTCGAACGACTCGGGCCTGCTGCACATCGCCTCGGCCCTGAACCGCCCGGTGGTGGCGCTGTACGGCTCGACCGACCCGAACTACGCACCGCCGCTGTCGGAGATCGCGCGCACGATCTCGCTGCGCCTGGAATGCTCGCCCTGCCGCCAGCGCGAATGCCCGCTGGGACACCACGACTGCATGACCAAGATGAGCGTGGACCGGGTCTGGAGCGAACTGGCGCCGATCCTGGCGCGGAAATAAAAAACGGCGCACGAAGCGCCGTTTTTTATTTGCAGGCAAAACTTGGGGGGATAGTGCTGGGGGCACTATCCCGCCTGCGCGGGGACGACGACGAAACAGTCAATCGCGGGCGCGCAGGCTGGTGCACACGCCGTCCGCCAGCGCACACATCATCTCGTAGCGCTTCCTGGCTTCCGAGCGCTTCTTCGACGGGATCGCTTCCAGATCCGGCGCCGCCAGCGGGGCGCAGTCGATTTCGTAGTCGCCGCCGGCATTTTTCACCGCGCCGAGTTCTTCCCACAGCAGATCGTAGTCGGCCAGCACCCGTCCGTGGCGGATCGCCTTGTAGATGACGCGGTTGCGGTTCGAGACCATGTGCATGCGCGTGCAGCCGTATTCGAAGCCGAGCTGGCGCACCAGGCTCACCATCAGCTGCTTGGGACGCATGCCGTGCAGGTCGCGGGTGGCCAGGCGGATCGCTTCGCGCGCATCCTCGGTCTTGCCGCCCTGGACGCAGCCGATGCTGATCGCCGGGTGGCCGGCGCGCGGCGCCACCGTGAAGGCCACCGTGTAGACGATCTTGCCGTCCTGCGCCAGCTGCAGCACGAGGTCGCCCTCGCGGTCGAACATGTTCACGGTGCGCAGCTGGATCTCGTAAGGCAGGCCGCTCTTGCCCTCGACGGCGGCCAGCGCCACCGGCCCGAGGCTGGCGCGCGCCACCATCTGGCCGAGGCCGCGGCGGAAGACGAATTCGTAGTGGGCCTGGATCGCCGCCAGGCGCTCTTCGGGACGCAGCGCATTGCTGATGTAGGGACGGTAGACCTTGTACAGGAAGCGCGGGCAGTTGCGCACGTACTCCGAAAAGGCCGGATGCGAATTCAGCAGGCGCAGCCAGGCCGGGGTCTGCAGCGGATGCAGCAGGGCGCGCACGCGGATCTTGAGACGCTCGCGCAGCAGCGCCAGGCGCTTCAAGTGGCCCGGCACCGCCGAGTCCAGCGTGATCGAGGGCGTGGCCGTGGCGACCATGCGCTCGGCCCAGGCGAAATCTTCCCGGTAAAGCTTCATGCTTGCCTCCGGACAGTGAAGAGAATGCGCGATGACGAGAAAGCAGGAAGGGCAGGCATGGCTGGATCCACTAAGTCGCGTAAAGTAACGCTATGTAACGTAGTGTATCCAAAGAAATGCTGAGCGTAAATATAATGCTATGCGTTACGCATATAAACGGCAGCAGCCGCTTGAATTGACAAGCGGCTGTTGCAGATTTGCCGAAATTGCCTAGCTGGCTCGGCGATCAGCTGGCGTAGTGCGCCGACTCTTCCTGGCTCGAACGCTGCTCGCCCACCTCGCGCTCATGCAGGTAGCGCGTCAGGGCATCCTCGAAGGACGGCAGGATCAGGCCGCGTTCGCTGCTCAGCGCGCTGTACATGGGGCGTGCCGCCGGCATGCCGAGCTCGCTGGCCGAACGCTCCTCGATGCCGGCCGGGTCGAGGCCGGCGGCAAGCGCGGCGCGGCGGGCCAGCTCGGCCCAGCTCATCGCTTCGCCGTTGGTCAGGTGCCAGATGCCGGACTCCTTGTCGATCATCAGGTCCAGGCAGGCATTTACCAGGTCCGGCACATAGGTCGGCGACACGGTCATATCGCCGGCCGCCGCGAACGGCCGGCCTTCGCTCAGCGCCGCCAGGGCCTGGGTCACGAAGTTGTGCTGGTCCCAGGGACCGAAGAAGGAACTGGTGCGGACCACCAGCGCCTGCGGATCGGAATCCAGCACGCGGCGCTCGGCATCGGCCTTGCTGCGGCCGTAGGCGTTCAGCGGCGCCACCGGATCGGATTCGACGTACGGCCGGGCGGCAACGCCGTCGAACACCAGGTCGCTGGAGAAGGTCACGAAGCGCACCGCATGGCGGATCGCCGCCAGCGCCAGCACCGTCGGACCGACCGTGTTCTCGCGCATGCAGCGCTCGAACTCGCGCTCGGCATCGTCGACCCGCACGTAGCCGCTGGCATTGATGATCGCCCACGGCTTGTAGCGCACGATCGCCGCCTCGACCGAGGCCGGGTCGGTGATGTCCATCTCCTGGCGGCTCAGCACGTGGCAGGCCAGGTTGCGCTTCTCGCAGATGCGGGCGAAGGCGCGGCCCAGCGTGCCGGTGGCGCCGGTGATCAGGATCGGCTGCGGGAAGGTCGAGCGGAAGGCGCCGCGGTCGTTGATGTCGGCCACTGCCGCGCGGGTCGCGACCGGCTTGGCCAGGAAGCGTCCCGGCCGGCGCCACCAGCCCTGGCCCTGCAGCACCGGATGCGACAGCGGACGGCCGGTGGCCAGTTCGCGCATCAGGTGCGCCACCGCGGTCTGGCGCGGCTGCGGGCCGCGCACGTCGTACGGACCCGGCTCGTAGTAGCCGCGGCATTCGGTGACCAGGCAGTTCCAGTCGAAGGAGCCGAGCAGGGCCCAGACCGTCACCGCGCGGATGTCGGCGCCGTTCTGCTGCACCTTCTTGGCGGCGTTCCAGATTTCGACCAGCCAGCGCAGCTGGTCTTCGCGGTTGGCGTCGATGTGGGCCTCGGTGACGGCGATCGGCAGGCCGTAGCGGTCCCAGGTCTCCTGCAGCAGCGGGCCGATGCCGGGCGTCGGCGTGGCCAGCACGCGCGGGCATTCGATGTCGGCGTGCGGAATGCCGCGGTACTGGGTGCGGCGGCTTTCCGGATAGCGCTCCATCCGGTGATCGAGCCAGCGCTCGCTGGTGGCGTAGTAATTGACGCCCATGATGTCGGGCGGGCAGGCGTTGTCCTTGAACCAGAGCAGTTCTTCGGCCGTCGCTTCGGCTTCGAGCAGGTAGTCCCACAGCGCGTGGTTCTCGTCGATGCGGCCGCACAGCATGTCCCAGCCGAGCCAGCGGCGCTCGTTGAAGAAATTGGCGATCTCCGCCATCTCCGGCGTGCCGTAGGTGCGCGACAGGTCGTCGGTCTGCACCAGCTTCGCATTCGGATTGACCTTGCGGATTTCCTGCATCGACAGCACCGTGGCGCGGCACTGGACGATCAGGGCGCGCACGAACATCGCTTCGCTGTTCCCGTGCGGGTACCAGACGCCGTTCAGGCCCGAGAAGCGGGCGGTGGTGCAGATCTCGTTGACCGGGGTGTAGTACTCGACCCAGGGATAGCGGCGGGCCACGGCGCCGGCGTATTCGGCCAGCTTTTCCGGGAAGTCCTCGGACACCAGGCTGGTGTGGCGCGGGCCGCTGCCGTGGTGGACCAGGCCGACGATGGGCGTCACGCCCAGTTGCTGCAGCACGGGCAGGCGTTCGTCGGGCCAGGACCAGTCGGCGCTGTCGACGCCATCCGGCGCGGTGCGCTCCCACAGCACGGGGTAGCGGATCGCGCGGATGCCGAGCGAGGCAAAGCGTTCCAGGTCCTGCAGTCTGGCTGCGTGACCGTTGCGGTCCATTTGAGAGAAGTAATTGTCGCGTACGCGGTTGACTGTGCATTCGAGGCCGCCCCAGAGCTGGAGTGGCGAACTTGCTGGCTGGATATGATTATTCAGATTCATGAGTCTTCCTGCATATTTGGACCAAGGTGTAAGCCTAGTCGGCGAACCCAGCTTCTTGTGTGAGACAGCGAACATATAGAGCGGATTTCGGACTAGTCCTACGTAGAGTCAGCAATGTCTAGGACATTTTGGGAGCGATAAGGCGCGCTATGCGAAAATGCCGGCAAAATACGCGAAGAAGAGGAGCGAAGCATGTACATGGTGTACTGGAGCACGATCGAGGAGGGCGCCGGCGTCCCCCATGCCGAACCTTTCGACACGAGCGAGATGGTGGCGGCCATGAAGTTCATGGAAGAGCTGCGCGCACGCCAGCGCGCGGGCGAGACGGTGCGCTTCATTACCATGTGTTCGGAGCATCCGGACGTGGTGGGGCATCCGGGCGTGGATGTGACCGGCCCGGACTACAACTGGAAGAAACGCCGCCGCTAGGGCAGCGACTTCAGGCGGTGCTTGAGCACCTTGCCGCTGGGCGCCGCCGGCAGGCTGTCCATGACGACGATGCGGGCCGGGCGCTTATACGGCGCCAGCCGGCCGGCGGCCCAGTCTTCCAGCTCGGCCGTCACCAACGCGCTGCCCGCGGCCGGCTGGACGAAGGCCACCACTTCCTCGTTGCCGTCTGCCTGCACCCGTCCAACCACCGCCGACTGCGTCACCGCCGGGTGCGCATTCAACACGGTCTCGACTTCCAGCGGATAGACCTTGAAGCCGGAGCGGATGATCAGTTCCTTGCTGCGCCCGGCGATGAACAGGGCGCCGTCCGCATCCTGGTGCGCCAGGTCGCCGGTGTCGAGCCAGCCATCCTGGTCCAGCACCGCCGCCGTGCCTGCCGGGTCGCGGTAGTAGCCCTGCATCACGTTCGGTCCGCGCACGAAGAGCTGGCCATCCGGCCCTTCCACACGCACTTCGACGCCGGGGATCGCATGGCCGACCGAGGTGTCGGCGCGCGGCGCATCGAGGCGGGTCTGGCTGACCGTTGGCGCGGCTTCGGTCAGGCCATAGCCGTTGTGCAGCGGGACCCCCAGCAGGCTCTCCACCTCGCGTTTCAGTTGCGGATCGAGCGGCGAGCCGCCGGCATAAGCGAAGCGCAGCTTCGACGGCAGCGGCGCCTGGATACCCTGCGCAGCGCACAGCTCCAGCAGGCGCGCGTACATCGCCGGCACGCCCTGCACGATGCTCAAGCCGTTTGCGCGGATCGCGTCCAGCATGGCTTGCGGCGTGAAGCGCGGCGCCAGCTGCAGGCAGGCGCCGGCATACAAAGTCCCCAGCAGCACCGAGGTCAGACCGTAGACATGGGAGATGGGCAGCACGCCGTAGGCCAGATCGCCGGGCGCCAGGCCGCGCAGCCGGCTCGACACGGCCGCCACGAACAGCAGGTTGCGGTGGCTGAGCATCACGCCCTTGGGCTTGCCGGTGGTGCCGGTGGTGTAGACCAGTGCGACCACCGGCTGCCTCGCGGGCGCTTCGGGCGCGCCGCCGTCCGCGTGCAGGCTGGCCAGCAGCTCGCCATGCGCGTACACGCCAGCGTCAACGCGTGCGGCATGTGCAGCCGCCTCCGGCGACACGGCCGCCGTGTACAGCACTAAGCGCGCGCCGCAATGGCTGCGGATCGCTTCCAGCTCCGGTCCGGTCAGGCGCGCGTTCACGTTGACGCACCACGCATCCAGGCTGGCGATCGCGAACAGGGCGCTCACCTGGGCGATGCCGTTTTCGCTGACCAGCATCACGCGCTCGCCTGGCTGCACCTGCAGTTCGCGCAGCCAGGCGGCGCAGGCGTCGATCTCCTTCGCCAACGCGCCGTACGTGATCACGCGGCCGTCTTCGCGCAAGGCCGGCGCGTCCGGCGTTGCCGCCGCATGCCTGCGCACGATGGCGTCGATCCGCGCCGGCAGCGCCGCCAGCAGTGCTTCCACATCCATCATGCACCGGCCCGTTTGATCATGTTGCGCGCGATGACCAGCTGCTGGATCTGCGAGGTGCCCTCGTAGATGCGGAAGAGGCGCACGTCGCGGTAAAAACGCTCCGCCGCATAGTCCGCTACGTAGCCGGCGCCGCCATGGATCTGCACCGCGCGGTCGGCCACGCGCCCGCACATCTCGGAGGCGAACAGCTTGCAGCAGGAGGCTTCCATGCTGACGTCGCGGCCTTCGTCGCGCAGGCGCGCCGCGTCGACGACCATGCTGCGCGCGGCATAGAGCTCGGCCTGGCTGTCGGCCAGCATCGCCTGCACTAGCTGGAAATCGGCGATGGTCTGGCCGAACTGTTTTCGCTCCATCGCATAACGCAGGGCGTCGTCCAGCATGCGGCGGGCCGCGCCCACGCACACGGCGGCGATGTGCAGGCGTCCCTTGTCGAGCACCTTCATCGCGGTCTTGAAGCCCACGCCTTCCACGCCGCCGATGAGGTTCGCGGCCGGCACGCGGCAGTTTTCGAAGATCACGTCGCAGGTGTGGGCGCCGCGCTGGCCCATCTTCCTGTCGATCTTCCCCAGCGAGAGCCCGGGCGCGCCGCGTTCGACCAGGATCGCGGAGATCGCGCCGGCATCCTTGCGTGCCTGGTCGGTGCGCGCCATCACCGTGAACACGCCGGCTTCGGGCGCGTTCGTGATGTAGCGCTTGACGCCGTTGATGACGTAATCGTCGCCATCCCTAACGGCCGTGGTGCGCAGCGAGGCCGCATCGGACCCGCTGTCCGGCTCCGTCAATGCAAAGGAGCCGATGATCTCGCCGCTGGCCAGGCGCGGCAGCCAGGCCGCCTTCTGTTCTGGCGTGCCGTCGATGACGATGCCCTGCGCGCCGATGCCGTTGTTGGTGCCGACCAGCGAGCGGAAGGCCGGCGAGGCATAGGCCAGCTCCATCGCCACCAGCACCTCTTCTTCCATCGTCAGGGCCAGGCCGCCGTACTCCTCGGGGATGCACAGGCCGAACAGCCCGAGCTCGCGCATCTGCGCAACGACGGATGCGGGGATGGCGTCGGTGTCGGCGACGATGTCTTCCTGCGGGATCAGCACTTCGCGCACGAAGCGGGCGATGCCGTCCTTCAGCAGGCTTAAAGTTTCGAGGTCACGGATCATGCGGGGACTTCCGGAAAAGCTTCGTGGATGGTTTCGATGCTGCCGGTGCGTTCGGCATCGTAGCCGGGCAGGGCGTTCACCAGGCGATGGTAGCCGGGCTGGCGCAGGACCGCCAGCAGCTGGGCCATCAGGCTGTCCTCCAGCGCGTCCATGTGGAGGGCGAAAAAGTAGCGTTCGCGCAGCAGCGGAATGAAGCCGAGCTTGAACTGCTCGGCCGCGGTGCGCATGCCGATGCCGGCATCGGCCATGCCGCTGGCGATATAGGCGGCAACCGCGGAGTGGGTGAACTCGGCGCTGTTCCAGCCGTTGATCGCTTCCCGGTCGATGCCGGCCCGCTCCAGCATCATCTCCAGCAGCATGCGCGTGCCCGAGCCGGTCTGGCGGTTCACGAAGCGCAGCCTGGGCTGCACCAGGTCGGCCAAGCGTTCGACGCCGAGCGGATTGCCGGGCGCGACCAGCAGGCCTTGCTGGCGGCCGCAGATGTGGACCAGGCAGTGTTTGGACGGGTCCAGCCAGCGCAGGTAGCGCCGCGCCGTCTCCACTTCGAATTCCCCTTCCGGCACGTGGAAGCCTGCCAGGTCGCACTCGTGCCGCGCCAGCGCGGCCACCGCGTCGAGGCTGGTGCGGTAGCGCAACTCGACCGGCAGTTCGAGCTTGTCCAGGTAGCCGGTCAGGGCCGCCACCGCGAAGCCATGGCTGGCGTCCATGCGGATCGTGCGCAAGCCGGTGGCGCGCAGGCGCACCTTGCCCAGTTCGGTCTCGAGTTCGGACGCCAGGCTGTCCAAGGTCGGCGACAGGCGCGCGGCGATGCGGCGGTCGGCCCAGACCAGCTTTTGCGCGAGCAGGGTCAGGCGGGTGCCGCGTCCGCGCCCGGTCTCGAGCAGGGGCTCGCCGAACAGCTCCTCGGCCTGGCGCAGCACGCCCCAGGCATAGCGATAGGACAGCCCGGCCGCCTTGGCCGCCGCCGCGATCGAGCCCTGGTCCTGGATCGCCAGCAGCAAGCCGAGCAGGGTCGCCGTGTCGAGCGGCGCGTCGTTGTTGAAGCTGATTTCCCAGTGCGGGCGAATATGGACCTTGAGCATGGATATATGCTTTATAAAGCCTATTTCTGAGAGGAAGAACGCATGATACGCTCGGCATTGCAGTAAACGTATTCCAGAAGTATATGCTTTTTAAAACATATTAGTTCAAACAAAAAACACGGAGGAGACATGGCATTACTGGATATGCTGGACAAGGAACACACGATAGCGAGGCCGGGCTTCAACCGCTGGCTGGTACCGCCGGCCGCACTGGCGATCCACCTGTGTATCGGCATGGCGTATGGCTTCTCGGTGTTCTGGCTGCCGCTGTCGAAAGCGATCGGCATCAAGGAATCGCTGGCCTGTCCGGCCGAGATGGGCTTCTTCGACGTGATCACGTCGACCACCTGCGACTGGAAGATCTCGATGCTGAGCTGGATGGTCAGCCTGTTCTTCTTCTTCCTCGGCCTGTCGACCGCGCTGTTTGGCGGCTGGCTCGAGCACGCGGGTCCGCGCAAGGCCGGCGTCGTCTCGGCGCTTTGCTGGTGCAGCGGCCTGGTGATCTCGGCCCTCGGCATCTACAAGCACCAGATCTGGCTGATGTGGCTGGGCTCGGGCGTCATCGGCGGCATCGGCCTGGGCCTGGGCTACATCTCGCCGGTTTCCACCCTGATCAAATGGTTCCCCGACCGCCGCGGCATGGCGACCGGCATGGCCATCATGGGCTTCGGCGGCGGCGCCATGATCGGTGCACCGCTGGCCGACAAGCTGATGAAGCATTTCGCCACCCCGACCTCGGTCGGCGTATGGGAGACCTTCCTGGCCCTGGCCGCGATCTATTTCGTGTTCATGATGGTGGGCGCGCTGTCCTACCGTGTGCCGGCCAACGGCTGGAAGCCGGAAGGCTGGACGCCGCCGGCGGCAAAGAAGACCAACACCATGATCACCAACCGCCACGTGCACGTGAGCCGCGTGTGGGGCATTCCGCAGTTCTGGCTGGTGTGGCTGGTGCTGTTCCTGAACGTCTCGGCCGGCATCGGCATCCTGGCGATGGCCTCGCCGCTGCTGCAGGAAATGTTCGGCGGCCGCCTGATCGGTATCAGCGCCGGCTTTAACGAACTGGACACCGCGCAGAAGGCGCAGATCGCCACCATCGCCGCCGGCTTCACCGGCCTGCTGTCGCTGTTTAACATCGGCGGCCGTTTCGCCTGGGCGACCTGCTCCGACTACATCGGCCGCAAGATGACCTACTTCGTGTTCCTGGTGCTGGGCTTCGTGCTGTACGCGGCGATCCCGTCCTTCGCGCATAGCGGCAATCTGGCCCTGTTCGTGCTGTCCTTCTGCATCATCCTGTCGATGTACGGCGGCGGCTTCGCCACCGTGCCGGCCTACCTGGCCGACCTGTTCGGCACCCAGATGGTGGGCGCGATCCACGGCTGTCTGCTGACCGCCTGGGCCGCCGCCGGCCTGCTCGGCCCGAACCTGGTCAACTACATCCGCGAATACCAGATCGCGCACGGCGTCGCCAAGGCCCAGGCCTACGACACCGCGATGTACGCGATGGCTGCTCTGCTGGTGCTGGGCTTCATCTGCAACCTGCTGGTGCGCCCGGTGGCCGACAAGTACTTCATGAGCGAAGCCGAACTGGCGGAAGAGAAGCGCAAGGCCCACGAGCGCGACGTTGCCGCCTCGGCAGGCAGCCGCGCCGCTGCCGCCGCCGGTGGCGACACCATGGTCGCCGGCGTGTCCGGCGCCGGCGTCATCGCCGCCACCCCGGTGGCTGCCGGCGGCGCTCTGGTCACGCTGCTGGCCTGGGCCGCGGTCGGCATTCCGCTGCTGATCGGTGTGTGGATCACGCTGCAGAAGGCGATCGTGCTGTTCAAGTAAGTGTTGTGCCGGGCGGCGCCGACGAACCATCGGCGCCGCCCGACGATCCAAAGTAATAACGCAATACAGGAATACCGCCATGAACCATCCCGTCATCCCCATTGCCGTGCAGGGCGCCAGCCGCCAGCGCAAGCGCGAAGCCCCGAAAGGCCGCCGCGCCGACCCGCAATCCCTGCGCGAGGTGCAGGACCTGCTGGGCGACATGCCGCGCCGGCGCGACCTGCTTATCGAGTGCCTGCACAAAATCCAGGATGCGTTCGGCAGTTTGTCGGCCGCGCACCTGGCGGCGCTGGCCCAGGAGCTGAGGCTGGCGCAGTCGGAAGTCTACGAAGTGGCCAGCTTCTACCACCACTTCGACGTGCTGCGCGAGGGCGACACGCCGCCGGCCGCGTTGACCGTGCGCGTGTGCGCCGGGCTGTCGTGCGAGATGGCGGGCGCGCAATCGCTGCTGGACAGGCTGCCGGCCATCCTCGGCCTTGACGTCCGCCTGCTGGCCGCGCCCTGCGTCGGCCGCTGCGAACAGGCGCCGGCGGTGCTGGTCGGCCAGCATCCGGTGCCGCGCGCGACGGTGGAATCGGTACTGGGCAAAGTAACGGCGGGTGAAACGACGCATATCCACACCAATCACGACGGCCTGGACGCCTATCGCGAAAAGGGCGGCTACGCGCTGCTGCGCGACTGCATCGAAGGCCGCCGCGAGGTCGAGAGCGTGATCGCGGCGCTGGAAGCATCGGGCCTGCGCGGCCTCGGCGGCGCCGGCTTCCCGGCCGGACGCAAGTGGCGCATCGTGCGCGCCGAGCCCGGCCCGCGCCTCATGGCGATCAACATCGACGAGGGCGAACCCGGCACGTTTAAAGACCGCGTCTATCTCGAGCGCGACCCGCACCGCTTCCTGGAAGGCGCGCTGATCGCCGCCTGGGCGGTCGGCATCGACACCATCTACATCTACCTGCGCGACGAATACCACGGCCTGCGCGCCATGCTGGAAGCCGAACTGGCGCTGCTGCGCGCAGATCCTTTCATGGACGCCATGCCGGAGATCGTCCTGCGCCGCGGCGCCGGCGCCTACATCTGCGGCGAAGAGTCGGCCATGATCGAATCGATCGAGGGCAAGCGCGGCATGCCGCGCCTGCGCCCGCCCTACGTGGCGCAGATCGGCCTGTTCGGCCGGCCCACGCTGGAACACAACTTCGAGACCCTGCACTGGGTGCGCGACATCGTCGAGCGCGGGCCGGAGAATTTCTCCGTGCACGGCCGCCATGGCCGCAAGGGCCTGCGCTCGTTCTCGGTCTCGGGCCGCGTGCGCGACCCGGGCGTCAAACTGGCCCCGGCCGGCATCACCATCACGGAGCTGATCGAGGAATACTGCGGCGGCATGCAGGACGGCCAGCAGTTCTATGCCTACCTGCCGGGCGGCGCCTCGGGCGGCATCCTGCCGGCTTCGATGGGCGACATCCCGCTCGACTTCGATACGCTGCAACCGTATGGCTGCTTCATCGGCTCGGCGGCGGTGGTGGTGCTGTCGAACCAGGACACGGCCAAGGCCGCGGCCCTGAATACGCTGCGCTTCTTCAAGGACGAATCCTGCGGCCAGTGCACGCCCTGCCGCGCCGGCACCGCGAAGGCCGTCGCCATCATGGAGCAGCCGGAATGGGATACCGAGCTGCTGGCCGACCTGTCGCAGGTGATGCGCGACGCCTCGATCTGCGGCCTGGGGCAGGCGGCGCCGAATCCCTTCGACTGCGTCATCAAGTACTTTCCGCATGAACTGAAACAGCAGGTGCAACCATGAACGCAAGCCTCCAGACAGTCACCTTCACGATCAACGGCAGGGAAGTGCAAGCCCTGCGCCACGAAACCCTGATCGAAGTCGCCGACCGCGAAGGCATCGATATCCCGCGCCTGTGCTACAGCGAAGGCCTGGAAGCCGTCGGCAACTGCCGCTCCTGCATGGTCGAGATCGACGGCGAGCGCGTGCTGGCGCCGTCCTGCTGCCGCCATCCCTCGCAAGGCATGAAGGTCACGACCGACAGCGAGCGCGCCGTGAAGGCGCAGAAGCTGGTGCTGGAGCTGCTGGCTTCGGACATGCCCGAGAAGGACTACACGCGCCACAACGAAGTCGACGAGTGGATGGCCAAACTCGGCGTCGGCAAGCCGCGCTTCCCGGCCACGCGCCGCGAACCGCAGCAGGACGCCAGCCACGCCGCCATCACCGTCAACCTCGACGCCTGCATCCAGTGCACGCGCTGCGTGCGCGCCTGCCGCGACGAACAGGTGAACGACGTGATCGGCCTGGCCTTCCGCGGCCAGGATGCGAAGATCGTGTTCGACCAGGACGACCCGATGGGCAACTCCACCTGTGTGGCCTGCGGCGAATGCGTGCAGGCCTGCCCGACCGGCGCCCTGATGCCGGCGCGCGACGCGGCCTTGAGCGTCCCTGATAAAAAGGTCGATTCGGTCTGCCCGTATTGCGGCGTCGGCTGCCAGCTGACCTACAACGTCAAGGACAACAAGATCCTCTATGTCGAAGGCCGCGACGGTCCCGCGAATCACGGCCGCCTGTGCGTGAAGGGCCGCTACGGCTTCGACTACGCGCACCACCCGCACCGTTTGACGATGCCGCTGATCCGCCGCGAAGGCGTTCCGAAGACGGGCGACTTCACGATGGACCCGTCGCGGGTGATGGAAGTGTTCCGCGAAGCCAGCTGGGAAGAAGCGCTGGACCTCGCCGGCGGCACCCTCGGGCGCATCCGCGATACGCATGGCAAGCGCGCGCTGGCCGGCTTCGGCTCGGCCAAGGGCAGCAACGAGGAAGCCTATCTGTTCCAGAAGCTGGTGCGCACCGGCTTCGGCAGCAACAACGTCGACCACTGCACGCGCCTGTGCCACGCTTCCTCGGTGGCGGCGCTGCTGGAGGGGATCGGTTCCGGCGCGGTCTCGAACCCGGTGATGGACGTGACCCGCGCCGAAGTCGTGATCGTGATCGGCGCGAATCCGACCGTGAACCACCCGGTGGCCGCCACCTGGATCAAGAACGCGGTCCGCACCGGCACCAAGCTGATCATGTGCGACCCGCGCAAGTCCGACCTGACCCGTCACGCGCATCGCCACCTGCAGTTCAAGCCGGACACCGACGTCGCCATGCTGAACGCGATGATGCACGTGATCGTGCATGAGGGCCTGGTCGACCGGGACTTCATCGCCAGCCGCACCATCGGCTACGAGGAACTGGCGAAGAACGTCGAAGGCTACAGCCCGGAAGCGATGGCGCCGATCTGCGGCATCGACGCCGAGACCCTGCGCTACGTGGCGCGCCTGTACGCGACGTCGAAGGGCTCGATGATCCTGTGGGGCATGGGCATCTCGCAGCACGTGCACGGCACCGATAACGCACGCTGCCTGATCGCGCTGGCGCTGATGACCGGCCAGATCGGCCGTCCCGGCACCGGCCTGCATCCGCTGCGCGGCCAGAACAATGTGCAGGGCGCGTCCGATGCCGGCCTGATCCCGATGATGTACCCGGACTACCAGCGCGTCGACAACCCGGAGGCCAAGGCGCGCTTCGAATCCGCCTGGGGCATGGCGCTGGACGACAAGCCGGGCCTGACCGTGGTCGAGATCATGGACGACATCCTGGCCGGCGGTATCAAGGGCATGTACATCATGGGCGAGAACCCGGCCATGTCCGACCCCGACGCCAACCACGCGCGCGAAGCGCTGGCGGCGCTCGACTGCCTGGTGGTGCAGGACATCTTCCTGACCGAGACCGCCTACCTGGCCGACGTGATCCTGCCGGCATCCGCCTTTGCCGAGAAGGCCGGCACCTTCACCAACACCGACCGCCTGGTCCAGCTGGGCCGCCAGGCGATCCTGCCGCCGGGCGAAGCCAAGCAAGACCTGTGGATCATCCAGCAGCTGGGCCAGCGCCTCGGCCTGCCGTGGAACTACGGCCACGTGTCCGAGGTGTTCGACGAGATGCGCAGGCTGATGCCGAGCATCACCGGCATCACCTGGGAGCGCCTGGAACGCGAGAACGCCGTGACCTACCCGTGCACGGTCGAAGGCGACCCAGGCCAGCCGGTGGTCTTCGTCGAGGACTTCCCGCGCGGGCTTGGCGCCGAGAAGGGCAGGGCGCGCTTCGTCCCGGCCGACATCATCCCGGCCAACGAGCGTCCGGATGCCGAGTACCCGATGGTGTTGATCACCGGGCGCCAGCTCGAGCACTGGCATACCGGCAGCATGACGCGGCGCGCCGGCGTGCTGGATGCGATCGAACCGGATCCGGTGGCGCTGGTACATCCGCTGGACCTGGAAGAGTTGAAAGGCCGGCCGGGCGACGTCATCACGATCAGCTCGCGCCGCGGCCAAGTCAGCCTGTATGCACGGGCCGACGACAGCTCTCCGCGCGGCGCCATCTTCGTCCCGTTCTGCTACTACGAGGCGGCCATCAACCGCCTGACGAACTCGGCGCTGGACCCCTTCGGCAAGATTCCGGAGTTCAAGTACTGCGCGATCCGCGTGCAGCTGGGCGGCGAAGTCGCACCGCAGGGCACGTATGGTGGCGGCCAGATCCTGGCAGCCGTGGCACAATAACAAGATGAATGAGCAAGCTTATCGACCTCAACTGTCCCAAGCCAGCGCCAGCCTGACGCATGAAGTCACGGCGATCGACGAGCGCGGCCGCCGCTCGATGCTGCACATCCCGGCCGAGCGCCCGCTGACCGTCTACGTCGACAAGCGCGAGCTCGTGACCCTGATGACGCTGGGCGGCGCGCCGGAAGCGCTCACGCTCGGCTACCTGCGCAACCAGCGCCTGGTGCGTTCGATCGAGGATATCGTCTCGATCCAGGTCGACTGGTCGGTCGATGCGGTGGCGGTGGTGACCAGGAATGGCATCGCCGGCATCGAGGAACGCACCGCGAAAAAGGTCGTCACCACCGGCTGCGGCCAGGGCTCGGTGTTCGGCGGCTTGATGGACGAGGTCGACCAGATCCAGTTGCCCGAGGAAGCGCGCCTGACGCAATCGGTGGTCTACCGCATCGTCGAGACCATCCGCACCCAGCAGTCGGTGTACAAGCAGGCCGGCTCGGTGCACGGCTGTGCGCTGTTCTCCAACACCGGCGAGCTGCTGTACTTCGTCGAAGACGTAGGCCGCCACAATGCCGTCGACGCCATCGCCGGCCTGATGTGGCTGGACGGCGTGCAGGGCGAAGACAAGGTGTTCTACACCACCGGGCGTCTGACCTCCGAAATGGTGATCAAGGGCGCGCAGATGGGCATTCCCTTCCTGCTGTCGCGCTCCGGCACGACGCAGATGGGGCACATGGTGGCGGAAAAGGTCGGCATGTCGCTGCTGGCGCGCTGCACCGGCAGGCATTTCCTGCTGCTGTCGGGAGAAGAGCGGCTGGTGTTCGAACCGGAATTTCTCGAAGCGCTCGAGTTGGAGCGTCAGCGGCATTATGCGTAGTCACCTCGTCGTTCCCGCGAAGGCGGGACGGCCTAGGTGGAGTCCGTCCCCCCAAGGTTGCTCGCGTTATCGCAGCTCACGCATAACTTGGATCCCCGCCTGCGCGGGGACGACGGGTCATGCTTGACGCCACGCTGCGCGCCTTCGCCCTGCTGTTCACGGGCGACGCGGATCTGTGGCGCATCATCTGGGTATCCCTCAAAACCAGCGTGGTCGGGCTGCTGCTGGCCACGCCGCCCGCGGTGCTGCTGGGCTACCTGGTCGCCATGCACCGCTTCAGGGGGCGCCGCATCGCGATCTGGCTGGCCCAGGCCGCGCTCTCGCTGCCGACCGTGCTGATCGGCCTCCTGCTGTATCTGCTGCTGTCGCGCCACGGGCCGATGGGGCCGCTGCAATGGCTGTTCTCGCAGTCCGGCATCATCGCCGGCCAGTTCGTGGTGGCGATCCCGGTACTGCTGGCCTTCACGCTGGCCGCGGTGCAGGCGGTCGACCCGCGCTACGCCGAAACCGCGATCGCGCACGGCGCCTCGCGCGTGCAGGTCATGGCGCGCGTGCTGCACGAAGCGCGCTTCGGCGTGATGGCGGCGGTGCTGTCCGGCTTCGGACGCGTGATCTCGGAAGTCGGCTGCGCGCTGATGGTGGGCGGGAACATCGAAGGCGAGACCCGCACCATCACCACCGCCATCGCCCTGGAAACCAGCAAGGGCGAGTTCGCGCAGGGCATCGCGCTGGGCATCGTGCTGGTGACGATTGCGCTGCTGATGAATGGCGTGCTGATGCTGCTGCAGGGTGACGCCCACGTCGCGAAAGATCGACCATGAGGGACAGGCCATGATCCACCAGATATCGATCCAGGGCATGCTCGGCGCCACTCACGCGCGCAAGGGCGACGAACGCCGCAAGTCCCTGCTGGGCGTGAAGGGCCTGCGCAAGCGCCATGGCGAGCGCCTGCTGTTCGACATCGGCTGTCTGGAGATCGCGAGCCACAGCGCCTACGTGCTGACCGGGATGAACGGCGCCGGCAAGAGCACGCTGCTGCGCGTGCTGGGCGGCCTGGAGCGCGCCGAAATCGACAGCCTGCGCTTCGAGGGCATGGAAGAGCGTCCCTACCCGTATCCGCGCGCGCTGCGCGAATCCATCGTCTACGTGCACCAGCACCCGGTGATGTTCTCGACCAGCATCGCGCACAACATCGGCTACGGCCTGCAGGTGCGCGGCGTGCCGAAGATCGAAGCGGCGCGCCGGGTCGAGGAGGCGATGGCCTGGGCCGGCGTGGCCCACCTGCAAGACGTCGAGCCGGGCCGGCTGTCCGGCGGCGAACGGCAGCGCGTGGCGCTGGCGCGCGCCAAGGTACTGTGCCCGAAGCTGCTGCTGCTCGACGAGCCGACCTCCAACCTGGACGGCCAGGCGCGCGAGCAGGTGATCGAATTGATCCCCACCATGGTCGAAGCAGGAGGCAGCGTGGTCGTGGCCTGCCACGACCGCGACCTGATCGGCCTGCCCGGCGTGCAGCGCCTCAAGCTGCGCGACGGGCACCTCGAAGTTCGTCAATAACAAGGAGAATACAAATGCAACGTCGTCTGTTCGGCTTCGGCCTCGTGCTGGGCGCCATCATCGGGATGTCCTGTGCACCGGCCTACGCGCAGGATGCCAAGGTGCTGCGCCTGTCCACCACCACCAGCACCGAGAATTCCGGCCTGCTGGCTTATCTGCTGCCCAGCTTCGAGCAGAAGACCGGCATCAAGGTCAACGTGATCTCGGTCGGCACCGGCAAGGCGCTGGAACTGGGCAAGAACGGCGACGTCGACGTGACCCTGGTGCACGCGCGCCAGCTCGAAGACAAGTTCGTGGCCGAGGGTTGGGGCATCGACCGCCGCGACGTGATGTACAACGACTTCATCGTGGTCGGCCCGACCTCGGACCCGGCCGGCGTGAAGGGTTCGCGCGACGTGTTGGGCGCCTTCAGGAAGATCGCGTCGACCAACGTGAAGTTCATCTCGCGCGGCGACAACTCCGGCACCGACGTGATGGAGAAGGGCTACTGGAAGGAAGTGGGTACCAAGCCGCAGGGCAGCAGTTACGTGTCGGCCGGCCTGGGCATGGGCGAGGTGCTGAACATGGCGGCCGAGATGAATGCCTACACCCTGACCGACCGCGCCACCTACGGCGCCTATAAAGCCAAGACCGGCCTGGCGATCCTGGTCGAAGGCGACAAGCGCATGTTCAACCCCTACGGCATCATCGCGGTGAACCCGGAGAAGCACAAGGGCATCAACTACAAGGGCGCGACCCAGCTGATCCAGTGGATCACCTCGCCGGAAGGGCAGGCGAAGATCGCCGCGTTCAAGCCGGCCGGCGAGCAGCTGTTCTTCCCGTCGGCAGCGAAGTAAACATCAGCTTGGATCCCCGCCTGCGCGGGGATGACGTGCTGGCATCACGCCAGCGCGTGCATCACATCCTGCACCGGAATCGCCTTGACCCAGTCGCGCCGCTGGTGGGCCGTGATGACGGTGCTGTTGGCCTTGTCGACCGGCGCCCATTCCGGCGTCTTCTGGCGCATCAGCGCTACGACCGGCACGCCGACGGCGTTCGCCAGGTGCATCACGGCGGTTTCCACCGAGACGATCAGGTCGCACTGGGCCAGCATGGCCGGCAGCTGGAAGAAGTTCTCGTTGGCGCTGAACAGCTCGGTGCGGTCCAGCTGGCGTTCGGCCAGCATGGTCTTCACGCGCTCGACTTCCTGCGGCACCGCGTTCACGATGAAGCAGGCGTCGCGCCATTCCGGCTGGGCGCGCATGGTGGTGATCAGTTCGGCCACGCGTTCGACCGGCCAGCAGCGCTTGCGGGTCTTGGCGAAGGGATTGATGAAGACCAGCTTGCCCTGGCGCTTGTCGAAGCCCCATTCGTGCAGGCGCGACTTGGCGCCTTCGACGAAGCGTTCCGGGATATGGACGAAGGGGATGCGCTCGCGCGGCGGGATGTCGACGTTGGCGAGGCGGCGGAACCAGTCGGCATGCACGTCGCTGATGTGCGGCGCGCTCGAACGGTCGGCCACGTCCGGATCGAGGGCGGCGTCCAGCTTGCGGTAGGTGAAGTAGTGCGGCAGTTCGGACAGGCCCATCGGCTTTTTCAGGCCGACCACGAAGCCGTCCGGGCTGATGCGGCGCGCCAGGTTGGCGTAGAAGTGCGGACGCAGGGTGCCCAGCGAGACCACGATCGGGTAGTGCTCCGCGCGTGCTTCCTTGATCGAGGCTTCGAACAGGTCGGGGGAATAATTCTGCTTGTAGGTCTTGTCGATGAACTCGCAGGCGTCGAGCCAGTCGTAAAGAACATTCTTCTTCAGGTGCGGCCATTGCGTCGCATCGCTGGTGCGGCGGACCTCGTCGACCCAAAGGTGCAGCTTCAGGTGCGGGTAGGCCCGCGCGAACGCCTGGAAGCAGTTCTGCAAATAGGTGTAATCGCCCAGCGCCAGGTGGGCGATGAACAGGATCTTGTCCGACTTTTTCAACAAATCGGAAGGAATGAGTGGGTCGTTCATTGTCTCTACGGGTCGCTAGTCAGCTACAGGCCATCGCCGACGCCGCCAGTGGTCAATCAGAAGCCTGCGGATCACCAGCCGTGATGCAGCGCCTTTCGGTCGGCTTTCATGTAATGCCGACTCTCGAAATATCATAAAATTGTCGCAAATTGTAGTCCAAACCAGGCAACAGCGTTGCCCTCTAAGAGATTTTTAAGCGTATTGTCCTGTCGCAGCAACAACCGATGAGCGATATGCCTGGTGCATGCCGAACATCCGGCAAACCTGTGTGTAAAGATCACATCAGGATCACGTCGTACTGCTCCTGGTGATAGCCTTTTTCGACCTGCAGCGAGATCTTCTTGCCGATGAAGTCGCCCAGCATCGCCAGGTGCTGCGATTCCTCTTCCAGGAACAGATCGACCACTTCCTGCGACGCCAGGATGCGGAACTCGCGCGGGTTGAACTGCTTGGCCTCGCGCAGCAGTTCGCGCAGGATCTCGTAGCAGATGGTGCGCGAGGTTTTCACCTGGCCGCGGCCAGCGCAGGCGGGGCAGGGCTCGCACAGGATGTGGGCCAGCGATTCGCGGGTGCGCTTGCGGGTCATCTCGACCAGGCCGAGCGCCGAGAAGCCGCTGACGGACACCTTGGTGCGGTCGCGCGACAGGGTCTTCTTGAGCTCCGCCAGCACGGCGTTGCGGTGCTCGTTGTTCTCCATGTCGATGAAGTCGAGGATGATGATGCCGCCCAGGTTGCGCAGGCGCAGCTGGCGGGCGATCGCGTGCGCCGCCTCGAGGTTGGTCTTGAAGATGGTGTCGGCGAAGTTGCGCCCGCCGACGAAGCCGCCGGTGTTCACGTCGATCGTCGTCATCGCCTCGGTCTGGTCGACGATCAGGTAGCCGCCGGACTTGAGGTCGACGCGGCGGCCCAGCGCGCGCAGGATCTCTTCTTCGACGCCATACAGGTCGAACAGCGGCCGCTCGCCGGTGTAATGCTGCAGGCGCGACAGCACGCTGGGCGTGTAGATCTGGGCGAATTCGACCAGCTTCAGGTAGTTCTCGCGCGAGTCGACCAGGATCGCGGCCGTCTCGTCGTGCACGAAGTCGCGCAGCACGCGCTGGGCCAGGCTCAGGTCCTGGTACAGCAGGCTGGTGGCGGGGCGGGTGCGCGCGCCCTGCAGGATCGCGCTCCAGGTCTTGCGCAGGTAGTCGATGTCGGCGGCCAGGTCGGCGTCCGACGCGTCTTCAGCCTGGGTGCGCACGATGTAGCCGCCTTTTTCTTCCGGCGGCAGCAGGCCCTGCATGCGCGCGCGCAGGGCTTCGCGCTCGCTTTCCTTCTCGATCTTCTGCGAGATGCCGATGTGTTTGTCTTGCGGCAGATAGACCAGCATGCGGCCGGCAATCGAGATCTGCGTGGACAGGCGCGCGCCCTTGGTGCCGATCGGGTCCTTGATCACCTGCACGGTCAGCACCTGGCCGTCGAACAGGATTTTCTCGATCGGCGTCGGGGCGGCATTGCCGTTGTTGCCGCCGCCATTGTTGTCGTGCGGACGGGCTTCCCAGATGTCGGCCACGTGCAGGAAGGCGGCGCGTTCCAGGCCGATGTCGATGAAGGCCGACTGCATCCCCGGCAGCACCCGCACCACCTTGCCCGAATAGACATTGCCGGCCAGGCCGCGGGTGAGCGTCCGCTCGATGTGCAGCTCCTGCACGGCTCCCTGTACCACCAGCGCGACGCGCGTTTCCTGTGGGGTGATATTGATCAGGATGTCTTCAGTCATGAGCCGGCATAGGTGCGTTAATTGTTCAGAGCGACATCATACACGCCGGAACCGTAGGGTGGGCTCTCCGAGCCCACGCTTCAGCCGGCGTTAAGCCTGCGCTTAGAGGAACTGGACGCCAGCCTTCTTCAGCAGCTGCGCCGTCTCGAACACCGGCAAGCCCATGATGCCCGAGTGGCTGCCTTCGATATGCTCGATGAACAGCGCGGCCAGGCCCTGGATGCCGTAGGCGCCGGCCTTGTCGTAGGGCTCGGGGGTGGCGCAATAGGCCTTGATCGTGTCCAGGCTCAGGCTGGCGAAGCGCACGTTGGACACCTGCGTCACCTGCTCGGCGAGGTCGATGTGGTGCAGGGCCACCGAGGTCAGGACCTGGTGGGTGCGGCCCGACAGGCGCTCCAGCATGGCGATGGCCTCGTCGGCGTTGGCCGGCTTGCCGAGGATCTGGCCGTCGATGGTGACCGTGGTATCGGCCGACAGCACCGGGCGCAGCGGCATGCGGCGCAGCGCCAGCACCTTCCAGGCGAACGCGCCCTTCTCGCGCGCGACCCGCGCCACGTAGTCGAGCGGGGCTTCGCCGGGATGCTCGGCTTCGCTCACGTCGGGACCGCGGCCCGGATCGGCGCGCAGGCTGAGCAGTTCGAATTCCACGCCGACCTGGCGCAGCAGTTCGCGCCTGCGCGGGCTCTTCGAGGCGAGGTAGATCTTTTTATCGAGCAGTTTCATGGGGAGGAAGCCGGCTTCCTAAACTCTGTGATAAGGGTGGTTTTGCGTGATCGACCACGCACGATAAAGCTGTTCCGCCAGCATCACGCGCACGATTCCGTGCGGCAGCGTCATGCTCGAGATGCGGATCAGGCCATCGGCGCGGGCTTTCAGTTCGGGATCGAGGCCGTCGGCGCCGCCGATCAGGAAGGCGACGTCGCGCCCATCCTGCTGCCAGGCTTCCAGCTGCTGGGACAGGCCGACGCTGGTGAGGTCCTTGCCGCGCTCGTCGAGGGCGATGATGCGTACCCCCTTCGGCAGCACGGCTTCGATGCGCTCGCGCTCGAGCGCCATCGCGGTGGCCGCAGTCTTGCTGCCGGAGCGTTCGACAGGCTTGATTTCCTTGAGCACGATGCGCAGCTCGGGCGGCATGCGCTTGACGTACTCCGCGAAACCGGTCTCGATCCAGGCCGGCATCTTGTGGCCGACCGCGACAATCATCAACTGCATTTAAAAACTTATTCTTCGGTCTTTTTGATGCGGCGGATGACTTTCTTGGCCGGTGCTGCAGCGTCGGCGGCCGGGGCAGCCTTGGTCGCGCGCTTCGGTGCGGCGGCCTTGGCGGCTTTGGCGGCGGCGGCGGATGCGGCGGCGGTCTTCGACACGGCCACTTTCACCTTGGCGCCGGTCGGGATCTTGGCCGCAGGCTTCTTCGCTGCGGTGGCTTCGCCGGCGGCGGTCTTCGATGCAGCGGTCGCGCGCTTGGCGGCCGGCTTCTTCTCGACCACCGGCTTGGCTTCCGGCTGATCCTGGTTGGCGGCCAGGTGCTTGCCCTTGCCCTTCGGCGCCGCGGCGGCTTCGATGCCTTCCACGGTCGACTTGCGCTTGGCCGCGCCCAGCTTGACCGGCTTTTCGCCCCAGATTTCTTCGAGACGGTAGTACTGACGGATCGCCGGCTGCATGATGTGCACGATCATGTCGCCCAGGTCGACCAGCACCCATTCACCGGTGTCTTCGCCTTCGAGGCCGACGACATCGCCGCCTGCTGCCTTGACCTTGTCGCGCACCGAGGCGGCCAGCGCCTTGGTCTGGCGATTCGAGGTGCCCGAGACGACCGCGATGCGATCGAACAGGCTGGTCAGGTTCGTCGTGTCGAACAGGGCGATGTCCTGACCCTTGACGTCTTCGAGGGCGTCGACGACGAGTGCTTGCAGTTTCTTGATATCCATTAGCTCTTGTATAAGTTGTGTTGTTGAATATAGTCTAGCACTTGCGGCGCAAGGAGCGCGCTTAGCTTTTCCCGCTGCCTTGCGTCCGCATTCGCGCCCGCGTGCAGGGCCGCGCGCAGCTCGGTGGCCGAAATATCGACCGCCAGCGTGTGCGCCAGGCAAACGCGTCCCGCCTTGCTGTTCCGTACTTCCTCGGGCGTGCCGAGGCGCGGCGCCAGCGCTGCAGCCACCGCGGGCGGCAGGGCGGCGGCATCGAGTTCATAGCCGGGGCGCGCCGCCACGCCAAAGTTCGCCAGTGCGAACAGATCTTCCCAGTCGCGCCAGCTGTCCAGCTTTTGCAGCTGGTCCGCGCCCATCAGGAACACGATGGACGCATCGGGCCCGAGTTCGGCGCGCAGTTCGCGCAGGGTCTCGACCGTGTAGGTCGGGGTGTCGCGCTCGATTTCGCGGGTGTCGATGACAGGTTCGAACGCGGCGTCTTCGAAGGCCAGCTTCAGCATCGCGACGCGGTCGGCATCGCCGGCTTCCAGGCCGCTCTTCTTTTGCCACGGCTGGCCGGCAGGCATGATGCGCAGCTCGTCGGGCCGCAGCAGCTGCGCGAACAGGTCGGCCAGGGCGACGTGGCCGTCATGTACCGGGTCGAAACTGCCTCCCAGCAGGGCAATGCAGAAGGTCACGCGGCCAGCCAATCCCGGTGCGGGAGGAAGTCGCTGGTGAGCGCTGCCTCGGGACTGCCGGGTTCCGGATGCCAGTCGTAGCGCCATTTGACGATCGGCGGCATCGACATCAGGATCGCCTCGGTGCGTCCGCCCGACTGCAGGCCGAACAGGGTGCCGCGGTCCCAGACCAGGTTGAACTCGACATAGCGTCCGCGGCGGTAGGCCTGGAAGTCGCGTTCGCGCTCGCCGTAGGGCTGGTCCTTGCGGCGCTGCAGGATCGGCAGGTAGGCGTCGAGGAAACCGTTGCCGACGCTTTGCAGCATTTCGAAGGCGCGGTCGAAACCGAGTTCGTTGAAGTCGTCGAAGAAGATGCCGCCGACGCCACGCGCTTCCTTGCGGTGCTTCAGGTAGAAATAATCGTCGCACCAACGCTTGAAGCGCGGATGCAGGTCTTCGCCGAAGGGCGCCAGCGCATCGTGGCAGACCTGGTGGAAATGGCGCGCGTCTTCTTCGACGCCGTAATAGGGCGTCAGGTCCATGCCGCCGCCGAACCACCAGACCGGCTCCTTGCCTTCCGCCGTCGCCTCGAAGAAGCGCACGTTCATGTGCACGGTCGGGGCATACGGGTTACGCGGATGCAGCACCAGCGACACGCCCATCGCTTCCCAGGCGCGTCCGGCCAGTTCCGGCCGCGCGGCCATCGCCGACGGCGGCAGGCTCTTGCCCTGCACGTGCGAGAAATTGCAGCCGCCGCGCTCGAACACATTGCCTTCTTCGATCAGGCGCGACATCCCGCCGCCACCCTCGGCGCGCTCCCAGCTGTCAAGCAGGAAGGGCTTGCCGTCGACGTCTTCCAGCGCCTGCACGATGCGCGCCTGCAGGTCGAGCAGCCAGGCCTTGACGGCGGCAGGGTTCGGGGTGGACATGTGGGAATCGGATGCGGGGCGAAAAAATGAACGGGGATTGTACACTACTGGCCTTGCCACCGTCATTACCGCGCTATCGTCGTCCCTGCGAAGGCAGGGACCCAAGTTACTTTGAGTGAACGCATGCTTGCGCAAGCAAAGTAGCTGGAGCATTGAGGTTTTCTCCAGTAATTTGCCAGCGATGGAAAAGCATAGTTATGTCTATATCCTGACCAACCGCCCATATGGAACTTTGTATGTTGGTAGCACCACCGACTTGCTAAAGCGTGTCTGGTAGCATCGGGAGGGTGTTTTTGATGGGTTCACCAAGCAATATCGGGTAACGCAGCTCGTCTGGTATAAGATTCATACCAACATCATGGAAGCGGCTCGTCGAGAAAAGCTGATGAAGCGATGGAAGAGGGATTGGAAAGTGAATCTCGTTCAAGGGGGTAATCCCGAATGGCGTGATCTCTACGCCGATATCACTTCCTAGTTCGGCTTTTCCTTGGGTCCCCGCCTTCGCGGGGACGACGGGGATAAAAAACGGGGCGTCGCTTTTTCAGCTAACGCCCCATATCTCTATAGCAGTAAGGAGTAAAACTTACTGCTTGACCCCACGCCACCCAATATCGCGGCGGTACTGGGCGCCGTTGAAGTGGATCTTTTCGACGGTCTCGTAAGCCTGCTTCTGGGCCATCTTGACGCTGTCGCCCAGGCCCACCACGCACAGCACGCGGCCGCCCGAAGTCTGCAGGGTGCCGGCCACCAGGCGGGTGCCGGCGTGGAAGGTCACGCATTCCGGCGTTTCGGCCGGGATGCCCTCGATGATGTCGCCCTTGGCCGGGTCGTCCGGGTAGCCGCCGGCCGCCATCACCACGCCGACCGCAGTGCGGCGGTCCCATTCCAGTTCGACGGTGTCGAGGGTGCCGTTGCAGGCGTTTTCGAGCACGGTGACGAAGTCGCTCTTCAGGCGCGCCATGATGGGCTGGGTTTCCGGGTCGCCCATGCGGCAGTTGAATTCCAGCGTCTTCGGCACACCGTTGGCGTCGATCATCAGGCCGGCGTACAGGAAGCCGGTGT
>Ga0308166_1000292_pt1 | contig 80466 bp, 71 predicted proteins | sample PhyCR2_2_FD_202137 | JGI IMG/M metagenome (GOLD analysis project Ga0308166, IMG submission 202137) | Phyllosphere microbial communities from UC Gill Tract Community Farm, Albany, California, United States - DLSLCC.R2 | ecosystem: Host-associated > Plants > Phyllosphere > Unclassified | place...
GCTACTCGCACGAGGAGATGTGCAGCAAGCATACCTGGGAGATCAACACTCTCGGGCGCGATGTGATCCCAGTGATGAGCGAAATCGCCGCTCTGCCGGGTGGGCATAAGCCACTTAACTTTGTGCACCGCCTTGCCGATGGATCAACCCGCCATGTTCAGACCTATGCCGGACCAATTGAGATCTACGGGGATAAACTGATGTTGTGCATTATCCATGACATCACCGAGCAAAAAAGGCTGGAGCTTGAGCTGGAACATGCCGCGTTACAGGATGCCATGACGGGCCTGCTCAACCGGCGACAGTTCTATATTATCGCTGAGCAAATGAATCTCACGCACCTGCCTCTACAGCAGCAATTCAGTTTACTACTGGTGGATACCGATCACTTTAAGAATATCAACGACGTTTTTGGTCATCTGAAGGGGGATGAAGTGCTCATCGCACTTTCACGTACCCTGGAGGCCTGTAGCCGGAAAGAGGATTTCGTGTTCCGCTGGGGAGGCGAGGAGTTTGTCATTCTGCTGCCACGCACCTCTCTCGATACTGCAATGCAAATCGCCGAAACGATCCGGGCAGCGGTTGCCCGCATCTCGATCCCCGGCCTGCCGCGATTTACGGTCAGCATTGGCGTGGCGCGGCACAACCAGGATGAGAGTATCGACGACCTCTTTAAACGGGTAGATGACGCGCTTTATCGCGCCAAGAATGATGGCCGTAATAAAGTCCTGGCGGCATGAAACTGGTGTATCGGATAAAGCCCCGCTACAATGCCCATCTTGATGAAAAAGACTATGGGTGGGTATCGTCTGCAATGGGAAGAACAGAAATAATCCTCACCATAATTATTTTAATGCTTATTATTTTCGGATTCTGGTTTATCTTCAGCGGCGAGATCTGGTTAGTGGCGGAATATATTGAAAACAGCATTTACCCCACTTTCGACGCGCTGTAACGCACGTTTAATCCGTTGTTTCACCTACCGAAATTATCAGGTATCGGCCAACTCAACAGGCGCGTAAGATATGCGCCGTTATCCTCCATTATGTTGGTAACGAATTGCTAAATCACTTGCTTATTTTGCCCGTGCTCTGACGGGCTTTTTTATTTCCGACATTTGCGCTACACCAGGCTATATCTAAAACGTCGTTAACCATAAAAGTGAGAAAATGATGAGCAAGAAGATCCTGATGCTGGTGGGCGATTACGCCGAAGATTACGAAACCATGGTCCCTTTTCAGGCCTTACAGATGATTGGCCATCAGGTTGACGCCGTCTGCCCGGATAAAGCGAAGGGTGACTATGTCATGACCGCTATCCATGATTTCGACGGTGCTCAGACCTATAGCGAAAAACCGGGTCACCGTTTTATCCTCAATGCCGATTTTTCCGCCGTTAACGAGCAGGACTATGACGCCCTGCTGATCCCTGGCGGCAGAGCGCCTGAATACCTGCGGTTAAATGATGACGTACTGAAGCTGGTGCAGGCATTTGATGCCGCGCACAAACCGATTGCGGCCGTGTGCCATGGCCCACAGCTGCTGGCCGCCGCCGGGATCTTAAAAGGACGAACCTGTAGCGCCTACCCGGCCTGTGCGCCTGAAGTGCGACTCAGCGGCGGCGAGTACGCCGATATCGGTATCGATCAGGCTCACGTTGACGGTAACCTGGTCACCGCGCCGGCCTGGCCTGCTCATCCACAGTGGCTGGCGAAATTTGCGAAGTTGTTGGAATAGGCCTGCAAGGCAACCTGCTCCTTACATAATCTCTTCAAGCCAGACGATCGACCGCAACAAAAAAGCGTTCTTCCGTCAAAAGAGCACGCTCTTTAATGCTCTGAAACTCGCGCCGGATAAACCAGCCTGCTTCCGGCGCCATACTCAGATAAAACACCTCACGAAAGCCCGGAGCTTCAACACGCATTCTTACACAACCCGTTTCTCCTGCACGGAAGAGCTGTTCTGGCACGATACTGACACTACGCTCGCCATTCTGCAGAAGGATGGTCGCTATCTCATAGCGGCAAATTCCGCTGCTCAGGCTATAACCTAATGTGCTCAGATCGTGAAGATACTGACGTGATAACGTGACTTCAATGCTGGTGCCCGCAAACCACTCAATGATTTGCTGCGCCAGCCCCTCTAACCGCTCGCAGAATTCAACGATTTCAGCCTCAACTGAGGTGTTACCTGACGTTATGTTCTTGCTACTCTGTTGCACTTTTTTAAAGAAACGTTCTCTGGCTGACACGTTGTTGCCTCTGTTCATTTTCACACGGTTAAACCAGGATCAGCCCCCTGCGCTGACCGGCCATTTTTATCTTCCCGGATACTTCCTCGCCTTCTTAAACGAGGGAACCGTTTGTAGCTATTCCGCCGTTTTTTGTTTCATCAGGGCATAACGAGCAATCAACTGCTGCAGATGCTGTTCTGTCTGGCTCTGCTGCGCGGCAGGCCACGGCTGGTTTTCAGGAAGATCTGCCAGCTGTCGCAGTTGTTCCTCTGCAGGCACGGCACTGTTAAATGCCTGCATCATGGTAAATACCGCTGATTTCAGCTCGCTGACCGTCATGTACTTACCCCGCTGTTCATCAAGTGCGTTAAGCCGGTTCGCCAGTTGTTGTAATTGGATCATTCCCTGATGCCAGCCAGTCAGATATGGCAGCGGAAGTGCTGCAACGTTAACCTGCTGCTGCCACTGTTGCGCCAGCGGTTTCGCCTCTTGCGGCCAAAGGATCAGCGCCTGCTGCACCAGGCTATCGCCGTAGCGCCATGCCCAGTCAGGTTTCAGTTCCCTAAGCTGTGCTAGCCGATTTTGCGTCTTGCTAAGCCCTGCCATGGGTGATGGTGACGCTTGTCGCAGCGCCTGCAACTGCGCTTTAGATAATTCGTCAGGTAAAGGCGCCAGAGTGGCATCGAGCTGCGTTTGAGCCGGGTCTGGTGTATGCATCGTCTGCCATCCCCATGCCACCGAGCTGGCAATCACCAGCATGGTGGCCATTCCGGCGACAAATGGCTTCCAGGGCTTCACCGGAGGCGGCGCGGTCATCACCTGCCTGTCCGGCAGCGGCTCCGGCTGCGCAACATAGACCCTCCTGACGTGTTCTGTCTGGGCCGTAAAGCTGGCCGGGAGAACAGCACCGCCCGCTTCCTGCCCGCCGTCGCTGTTTTCCAGCCGTACCGCCGCGTTATGGACCAGGGTACGCAGGGCATCGAGCTGGCTGGCATGCCTCAGTTCAAGACGCTGCAATACGTCGCCCAGTGCGTTCAAGTGCTCTTCTGTCTGGTACAACTGGCTGAGGTCGGTACAGGTCAGCGTGAGGGTGCGCATCGTCTGTTGTAACCGTCTGCTGAGCGCGCTGAGAATTTCCATACGCGCATGCACAGGCTGCGGCCAGATATTGCCCCACTGGCGGGAGAGGAGTGCGTCCAGTATTGCCAGTCCTTCGTTCATGCCGTACAGACCGGCAAGATGCGTTCGGACGAGCGTATACCAGGCCGCGGTCTGCAGTTCCACGCCGTTGTGCTCAAACAGCGACAGACAGAGCTTTTCCGCCTGCGGCCAGTTGATGTCCGGTCGCGCCGGGTGGGTCAGTTTGTTCATTTCGTCACGCAGGGCGGCGTAATCCGCAAGCGTACGCGGGTCGCCGCCGGTTTTGAGGTGGCGTTCGGATTGTGTCGTCATGATGGTTTAAGCCTGAATAAAAATCAGAGTGCGGCACGGGTATCAAGATATTGCTGCTGTTTCAGGTGGCGGATTAACACCCTGCCCTCCGGCATAAATTCCGTACCGTAACGGACCAGACCGATGCCCTTCAGCTCCGCATCGATGGCGTAGCGCAGTTCGCCGGGAATAGCCTGCTCAAGCAACACCACATCGATTCTCTTAAGCCGGGGCTCGTACTTAAGCAATACAGACGATAAGATCCCCATCAGTTCATGGGTCGTACCCGGCATCCCCTGCAGAATTTTGGTCATATCCGGCAGACCATAGTCCGGCAGGTGCGCCAGCGTACCGGCGCGGCAGTTGAGCACGCGCTGCATGTTATCAAGTACGGATAAAATCACCTGGTTCTGCTCACTGACCTGGTGCAGGCTCAGACCACCGGAAAAATTACCAGTCAGCATTTCATACAGCGATGGCGTGTTATGTCCCTGTGGCATCAGTCATCCTTTCGCGGTTGTAATGTCAGATGGTTATTCCCGGCTTCAAGAATGCGCGGTTTATCCGGATCGAGATCTTCATGTCTGAGCACCTGTTTCCAGGTGTTGTTAACCATATCCGGATGGCGGAACAGCCCGACCACCGCGACAAACTTCGCGCCTTCTTCCATCGGCATATCAAGGCTCACATCCCCGCCCGGCTTCACCACCACGTCACGGCTGGCCAGAAGGTCCGCTTTAAGAATGGTCTCCCCCTCCTTCAGCAGCTGCTGATAGACCGTTTTGTCGAAGATCTTGCGGTCTTTCAGTTGATACACGCGGACTACCACCGGCTCAGACAGCGAGTTACTTTCGCGGGAATCGGTGTTCAACGCTTCACGGGCGGTGAAATCCAGATGCAGTACCTTAATTTTTTTATAAAACACAGCGTTAAATGCCGATTTAGTGCCATCAGTGATACCCTGCGTAATCCCACAGCCCGTGAGGCTGAACGCCAGCAGTGCAGGCAGCCAGCACGCGGGTTTAATCAAACTTGTACGTAACACGTCGGTTTCCTTGTTGTGGTGTTGCAGGTTGCAGGCCGGTGTAATAGCCCAGTTCCGTCGTAAAGGTTTGCGGGATATCATTTGCAAACGCTCCCTCCTCCGCCCCCAGTACGCCATTCATGCCGAGCCAGAAAGATCCTTCACCGAGCGGTGGCACGGCCAGCAGGCGGGTCAGGGTTGTCAGGGTGATTTTTGCCTTAAAACGCCAGCCAAGGTAGACACGCAACATCACCAGGAAGTCCTGATACAGCAGACCGTCCGGTTTCCATCCCTGTGATTCCTGTTCGTTATCGGTGGACAGCGCGATCAGCAGCTGGCTGCTGGCATCCATCGCTTCATCTCCAAGTGGCGTGTTGCCATTCAGTAGAAAATCGTCATCACCGTAAAAACCCAGTGGCTGACTGACCTCCACCGGACGCAGGCAGTACGGGCTAACCGTCACGGTGGTATCCGGTGCCAGCAGGCTCACCAGGGCCTGTATCCCCTCCTGGGTTTTCCCCGGTTGCTGAAGTACACCCAGCAGAGCCAGAAAACGGGATACCGGTGTGGCAATGTGGTTCGCGGTGCCGGGAATACCCAGCCCCACCAGGCCCAGCAGCGACTGCGAAATGCTGTCGGTCCCGCCGGGCTCAAAGGTGGCCGGGTAAGAGTACTTACGCCAGATGCGGTAAAACTGCGTCAGGATGCGGTGGCTGAAGATATCCAGAAACCCCTGCATCGCGTCATGTCCTTCACGGCGCTGAGTGATGTCATCAAGATACGCCGTCGGCAGGGGGGAATCGACACCGTACATTCCCATGAAGGTCGCTCGAATAACCGGAGGCGTGTTGTCATCGTCTTCGTCATATTCGACACACTTCAGTTCACCGGCCGGGAACCCCATCCCCGGATGCGGTGCAAAGCGTACCGGGTCATCTGCGGGATGACAGGTTGAGCCCATCAGTGGCCTGCCCGGATGACGTTTCTCCAGCAACTGACAGAAACGATAAAAATTCATGCGGTGCAGATCGGCTTCCAGCCGCGGGGTCAGCCGGGAATGCGGCGATTGTGCTTCTCTTCCCATTCCAGGCGCTCTCCTGTCGGTTGCAGAATGATAATCAGGCGGTTAAACAGATAAATGTCGGTATACAGCGCGAAGAAACGGCTCAGCATCTCGCCAAACAGGCAGATGTCGCCGCGCCCGGCAAAGCCGTGGCTGTCCAGCGTCACTTCAATCTGCACGCCACGAACCAGATAGCCCTGCTCAAAGCGCACGGTTTCACTGTGTTTCACGTTGAGGATGGCTTCCAGGCGGCGACGGTTCATCTCGCTGTCGGTCCATTCATACAGCGCCAGGGTCCCGCGCAGCACATCGGCGTTATCCATCATCGACAGAAACCCGCTGCCGAGGTGACTTAGCACGCGCCAGTGAAAACGGTCCTGCGCCGGTGGATAACAGGGCAGCGTTGGCGCACACAGGTTGCGCACGGCAATATTGGCCGAGGTCGTTCTCATCACCGTATCAAGTACAGTGCTCTGCAGCGCACGCCGTGGCAGCTGGCCGTTGGTACCGGTGAGCGTCAGCGACAGGCTCTCATCTTCCGGCACCGTATGGTTATCAAACGCTTCACCGCCGAGGATGAGCCAGGTGTTATGCAACCCGGATGGCCCCCGGCGCACGCGGGTGTGGTAGTAATATTCCGGTGCTTCATGACGCATCATTCCGCCTTTGTGACGGAAGCTCGAAAACGGCACGTAGGTATGCTGGCTCGATGACATCACCGAATCCACGGTGTATATCTCGGTATGGCCATCCTGCACACGCATCGGGTGCAGCATGTATTCGGTTTGTAAGGAGTTGAGCGTCAGTGGGTCAGATTCCAGCGGAAACAGGTTAATCACCGGCACGCAGTTCAGGCGCAGATGCTTTTCGGTAAAGCTGAAATCGTGCTCCCAGCGTTCTGCCAGCACCACATCGATTTCAAACCAGGGGAGTTCAGCCGGAAAGGCCACGCTCTCCAGTCCACGCAGACTCGTAAACATGAATTTCTCGCGAAAGGTGAAATACTCCAACAGCAACTGGTAACCGCTAAAACTGCTGTCCCCCTTCGGCCACAGTCTGTCATCATCACCAAACCCCAGTGCGGTGAAATACCCGTCCAGCGGTCTTCTGTCCGTGTCACCCGGCATCCGCAGCCAGAGGCGCGCAGTGTTCATGGTAAAGGCTTCATGCATGGCGCAGGCCAGTGGTGCGTCAGCATTGAAATAAAACGGGATCTGGCTGAGATCAACACAACTCCAGTCAGCCAGATGGCTGCAACTGAAGCGCAGGCTGATGACCGAACGCCCGTCCGGATCAGTCGACAGGCGGGCATGCTCCAGTGCCAGTGGCTGTAGGGTTATCTCTTGAGTTGTGGTGTAGCGACAGCGTGTGCCTTTTTCACCGATCGGTCGCGAGTTTACTTCGAAGCCTTTGTCAATACGCATCGGTTCTTTCATCTCACGCCAGTCGGGGGTGAACTCCACCACCGACATCGAGGGAATAGTGCGCAGGTAATGCGGCCACAGCAGGCTGACCAGCCCTTCGGTCAGTTCAGGCAGATCGTCATCAAGCTTCTCGCGAAGACGCCCCATGAGGAAGGCAAAGCCTTCAAACAGACGTTCCACGTACGGGTCGCGCGCGCCCGCTTTATCAAGATTGAGCATCGCTGCCTGTTCGGGGTGAGCACGGGCAAACTCTTCGCCCGCTTCCAGCAGGTAGCGCATTTCAGCGTCGTAATAACGCAGGGTTAAATCGTCCATAAAAACCTGAATATGTGTGTTTTAAAGGTATGCAGGTGTTGTTACCCACAAAGCACCGCACTTCCTGCCGGGTCAAGTGCAATCAGACCGGCCAGAAGCTGGTCCATCTCCGGCTGAAACCGTGACTTATCGGCTTCACTGCGTGTGGCTTTTATGCGCAGCAGTCGGAAGCGGCGCGATTTCACTTCAAACAACAGCGCCGGCGTCCACTGTGCGAGGGTGATGGACTGTGTGGCATTGTCGAGCTCACCCAGTAAATGCAGGGCCAGTTCATTTTTACCTTGCTGCTCTGCCACACGGGCCATCAGCAGACGCAGCAACCATCTGTCTTTTGTGGTGTCGGTGCCCGGGCGTGTCTGCAGCCAGTGGAGTGTGGCATCCAGTCCTTCGCTGTCTGCTTTCTCCAGTGCTTCAGGTTCAAGCGCCAGAATATCGTTATCACCCGTACTGATAGCGCTGACAGGTTCATCCCGCCAGCCGGACATATCGTCCAGCACGCTCTGGTTTATCCAGTTCAGCGTGACCTCATCGGCGAACGGTGTCCCGTCGTTAAAGGCCAGAGTTTCAAGCCCGGTAAGACGGCGCAGCAGCCCTTTCAGGTCGGCTGTGATGATGTCGGCCAGCACATCCTGCCCCGACTTCATCAGGGCCTGATGGGTATACCACTGCAAATCCAGCCAGAGGTGATTGGCACCGCGCGAGAAGGTATTGTCCGCCTGCTCCAGTATTTCCAGCCAGCTCTGTTGCAGATAGAGGCGCTTGAGCATCGCCCGCTGGTCAGCTCGCGGCGGCTCGATGCGCGTTTTCCCGTCAGCATCCGGTGCCGGAATAGCGCTCAGCGTGTCATGACGCAGGCTTTTCATCAGCCGGTGCGCCGCAAGCCAGCCACCGGGTTGCTCACGCAGGTACCCCGTCAGGGTGCGAGCCTGAGCCAGTAAGTCCTGACCCGAGGTGATGCGGCTCAGCACTGGCGCGTCCTGTTCTGTCGTGTGAGATGGCTGCTGACTACGTGTCTGATTGCTTGCGTTCTGCGGTACCAGGGCATCCACGCCCCCGCCTTTCATCAGACGGGACTCAAGAGCGCTGTACAGGGCATTCAGCTCCGCCCGTGATGCTTCAGGCTCTGTCTCCAGGCTGTCAGCAATGAGCAGTAGCGCCCCGGCGGTACGCTGTGCATCCTCGCGTACGACCTCCGGGTACAGTGACAAACTGTCCAGTACACGGGTACTGCCGAGCCATTCCAGCGCGGCCTTGCGGCTGCGGTCCCGCCGGGGGTGAAGCTGCATGCCGTAGCGCTGCAGTAATCCTGCCACCAGTTCAAGCCCTTCGGCGAAGCCGGCTTCGCCATCCTGGTGCAGGCACGCCCAGCAGTAATAAGTCGCAACCCGGATATCTTTTGCCGTGGTGGTCATCAGTTTTTCGGCAAGCGTGCAAATTAGCCCGGTATCGATGCCGGAAAGCTTATTGACCTCCTCGCGAATGCGCTGGAAATCATCGTCATATCCCGGGTCTTCTCCCGCCGGACAGGTTACGCTGACCGGAGCAAGCCAGCGCTGCCAGCGTTCCGTACGAGTCTGCGCCTGCTGTCGCAACAGGGTTTCATCCGCCTGACAGGCGGCAACCAGATTCTGCAAAATATCCATTATTCCGTTCCGTCCATATCACTGCTTTCCGTACTGTCCATCAGCGCCTGCGCCGTGGCCGCGCTGTCGACACTAAATATCTGATCCGGCAGCGTGAAGCCGCGCAGTGCCAGTAACGCCAGCGGCCCGCTGCCCAGCTGTGAACGCAGCACCCACTGCAGGGTACGGCCATCCGGCGCGGTGAAACTCATCATCCACTGACTGCGATCAAGCTGCGCACACTTGCCCTGGTCCAGCCAGCGAATAAAGCCCCAGGTTCCGCTGTAATCCCCGAACAGACGCGCACCCGCGTTGACCGTGGTCCAGGTCAGCATGGTTCCCGGCTTGTACGTGTCTCCCGGCCAGCGGAAGGACTGCCAGTCAGCCATCTGGTTAAAGTAGTGCAGCTTTTGTCCATCAACAGTCAGTTGCGTCTCCACCACCTGCGGTACCGGACGCGCCTGCAGTTCGAAGCTGATACCCTGGCTGCCGTCGGTAAATAAAATGTCCGACAACTGACTCAACTGATTAATCGCCCGCAGGAAGGACGGGTTAAAACTCAGCCCCTGGCTGTTGACTTTATCCGGCACCCACTGGCTGCCCTCCTTGTGCAGAACACCACCGAGCTCTGTCGTCAGGAAGCGTTCAATACGTCCGCTGTCCTTACGCACAAATTCAGCCAGCATCGGCAGGGAGGCATCACTTTTACTCGCGGCAAACGGGAAACGCCCGTCAAATGCGGTGTGCCAGTTCGCCACTACAGAGCGGCTCCACTTGTCATTGAGGCTCGCCGCCGACGGCTGAAGCACGGTTTCCCAGGCCTGGGTCAGAGGCTGCACAAACATCGTGCTGCCAAAACCACTCCACTCTTCGCCAAGACTTGCCGAAATCAGACTGCCGTATTGCTGGGTGTCGGTCAGGTCCACGCTTTTGCCCTGGAATACGGTCTGCGCCAGGGTCTGCATCATCGCCTGCGGGTCAGAGGCACTGGCCACCTGTTGCAGGCGCAGACGCACGCGGGTGATACGGGTCAGGTACGTCTGCAGGCTCAGGGAGTTATCAGCCGACATGACGTTGCTGCCCTTGTTTTTACCCAGAAGCTGAAGCAACGGTCCAAAGGTGTCATCCAGCGGCCCCTGCGGTCCAGAAGCAGACTGATCAATCGCAGGCTTATCTTTTCCACCTACGAGATCTTTAGCCGATTTGATGATCGAGTCCGAAAGAGCTTCGCGCTGCTGCCCGGTCTGTCCCTGCCAGGCGAGGGTATTCATCAAGGCAATCAGCGGTGACTGGCGGACATCACTCATCAGCGTCAGCTGGTCTGTGACATCCGCTATGTTGTTCGCCGGATTAAGTTGCAGGCTGTTGAGGAAGCTCAGCCAGCTGCCAGCAAAGTCAGTGAAGTAGCGTTGTGTCAGACGCGCTTTCAGTGCTTCCGGCGACAGGTCTGCGGAGACGGCTTTTCGGCTGTCGCTCAGTACCCAGTCGATTTCATCGCGGCGGGAATTTGCGGCCTTTTCGATAGCCTGCTGAATCCCCCCCTCCCAGGCCTGACGGGTGAACATTCCCGGTACCACCTCATCGGTAGTAAACAGGCGACGGGCATCGGTACCGCCAGTCATGTCCTCCAGAGACACATCGGCAAAGTTACGGCGCACGGATTTGAGCATGTTCTCGTACAGCGTGCTTTCCGCGTTGCGCCGTCCTATCTGCTGCAGCAGCACCTGGCGGCCCTGGCTGACCAGCTGCGCATCCGGCGTGATTTTCCACTGTGGCTGCGCTGGCAGTTCGGATATATAGAAAGCCCACAAATCCGGTGACAGGCTTTGCCACAGGCCTGCTGAGATACCCATTCGCGTCGGCTGCACGGTTTTCATGGTCTGCGCGTAGAATGCGCCGTCGGCTTTATCCGGACGAGCCATCATCAGCCAGGCTTTCAGCTGGTCATAGCCCGGTTTCGCCAGTCGTGCCCGTTGGTCACTGTTGGGGGCAGAATTTGCCAGCGCGCTGAGCTTCTGCTTAAGCGCCTCATTTGCCGGGTCGCGTATCAGGCGGTTGTTTGCCACGCCGTACCAGGGCAGCATCGCATCAAGCAGCTGCTGATTATGGTCGAGGCCGAAGCGCTGATACCAGGGCGCTCCGTCCTGGATACTGTGCTGCAGGCGGCCGGCATCATTGCGCAGAGTATGCAGGGCCGTCAGCTGGTAATCCGATACGGAAGGGTGCTCCACCAGGGCATGCGCCTGCTGCGCAACAGAGACTATCTGTGACCGGTTAACCGCGAACGACAGCAGCGTTCCCGCCCCCCAGACACCGATAAAGGCCATCAGCGTCCAGGCAAGTGTCTGCTCCCACGCCATACCGACACGGCGGCCACGCACGCGGGGGCAGTCGTCAACGATACCCTGCCAGGTTGCCGGCAGGGTCAGCGCATGACGCTGTGACCCCGGAATATACTGCTCAGCGTCGGCTGTGCTCGCTGACGTACCGGCAGTTTTCTTCTCCGGCAGGCTGAACATCAGCCCCCGCAGGGGAACGCGCTGCTGGGAGGCAGCCAACCATGGCACCAGTTGCTCAGTCCAGCGGACGATACCGCCGTCTTTGAGATGTTGGCCAAGACGCAGAAGGAAATCGTGGCTGTTATTCTCCAGCATCTGGTTCACGCCCTGCGTCCGCAGTTCGGGCAGCATCATTTCAAGCTGGCCGGTAATATCGTCAGCTTTCGCACGCAGCGGGAAAGTAGCCCCTATCGACTGTTCAGAACGTGTGGCCTGCGGCCAGTTGCTGTCACACAACTGCCACAGCCAGACCGGGGCGGAATAGCGCAGCAGTTCGCTGATTTTTTCCAGCCCGCGTAAATCGTTGTCGCTGATTTGCGGGGTCAGCTTAAGCGACTGCGGTAGTACACGGATAATCCCGTCCAGCGGGCGTCCGCGTCGCAGCTTGCGCAGCGCGATGTATTTTTCGCGGTCGGGCTCCGATGCCAGGCTGCCGCCGTAAATCAGCACGGTGCGGTTACCTTCAAGCCACTGCTGCTGTTGCAGGCCGGGTACCAATTGTTCAATGGCCTCGTCGTCGCCGGTGACTAAAAGCAGGCGGACTTTGCGGCGCCAGAAGAAGTAGTAGCGTTTGCGCAGCACGGTGCCAATGTCTCTGGCGAGCGTCAAGCGCCTTTCCCTGGTCTTCTTTTTGGTTTCATTTTTCTGTGATATTGCAGTCGTTCGTTTGACCCGACTGATGATCCAAAAATGAACGGCAAGGAAAGCCAGTGCGATCACACAGGCAAGTGTGACCCAGAGGAGGCTGCACACAAGCAGAATTGGAAAAATAACTGACCATTCCGTCGAACGCTCTCCGGCAATAAACCAGTATGCAAATCCCCCCAGCATGATCACCAGAGTTACTGCCACAGCAATAAGCAGTACAGTGATCCCGGCAGAAATTTCCTGGGTCTGGTTTTTGTCCTTATCTGTTTCCATGTGGTTTTACGATCCCAAGTGCTAAGGTGTGGAGGGGGTCTGACGCTATCCAGCCGCAGGGTTTTGCTTCACTCTTAGCGGTAATTGCAGCGAGCGATATCACAACCAGCGCATCAAGCTTTCCAGGATCGCCCCAGTAGTCATCCTGGATATTGTGGGTCACATTCCAGCCACAAGCGGCGAGTTGAGGTTGCTCCGGGTGTGAGAAGAGAATGCACCGTTCGGGCGACTCATTAAGTTCGCTCTGTTTTTCGGCTCGCAAGGCGACGTGCTGCAGGGATTCACTATCAGAAGGCTCAAAAAATTCACCACGGGATAATGTGACGTCCCCCTGGTTTCCAGCCAGCCACAGAACTGCGCATTCACCGGCAGGACGAGTAGAGTCAGAAACAGGAGATAAAGACTGGCACCCGGCAATCAAAAAATTAGCCTGCTGTTTATTGTCCGCAAGAACATTAGCCAGTAAGGATAATGTTTTCTCCCCTTGCCATAACTCAGGTAATTCAGGAGGTTTAATTCCAGGAAAACTCTCAATGAGCTGTGCCACAAAGGCTTGCCAGGCTTCAGGGCTCCCCTGCCAGAAATACTTCTCCGGAGAAACTAATAATTCCTTACCTCGCTGCCTTTTCCATTGCAATACCAGCATTTGAGCCAGTTGTTTTTCACGTTCAATAAGAGCAGAAGAGAAACTTCTGGCAATACGCAACGATTTACCCAGGGATTCCTGCCTGACTAATGGAGCCTGATGCTCTCGCTTAATCACACGCAGCCAGTCAGAAAGCTCAACGCCTGCCGGCCCAATCAGGACAATATCTTTCAGGGCAAACTGACGCTGATGTATTTCCCACCAATGCCTGCGCTCATTTTCTGCTTCGCGCTCCCAGGTATGTGAATGATGAACTGAAAGGCGAAAAAAGATCGTGCGTACAAACCAGACAACACCGCCGAGTAATACCATTCCAACCATGCAGATAAGAATGATACTGTTATTGGCATCGGATTTTCTTGCCATTGCCGCGATGATACCAGAGAGCAAAACCAGAGCGGCACCTCCCCCTAACCAGCGCTTTGCAATCGGCGGTTTCGCAAGACGATAACGAGGAAATACAGGAATAGCTCTCACTGCGCAACCCTGCAATCTGGGTTGGAACTCACCAGCGTACAACCACATGCGCAGCGATGACCATGTAATGCTACTGGTTGACCGTCAACTTTTGTCAGAGAGCTGCCTTCGACAATCGTTGTCATCCCATGCTTATTACATTTCACCGCATCACCTTTTACGGCAATACCTTTACCAAAATAAAGATAGTGACCGCCAATAACTGAACCACCATACTCTTTAAGCGAGTCACCCTGCCTGATAATATGTTTCATCAATATTCCTTACTTGAATTAAACAGGATAGAAAATGAACCATCACCATATTTTGAGAATATCAGCTTTGGTTTCGGCCAGTTTCGCAGCATCCAGGGCTTTACGTGTCTGGCTACCCAATGGCGCAATTCCATTTGTCATTGCAGGTTGAATAGTAGAATCTGCATTAATAATTTCAGGCGCACTTGCCGCAGCAGGGGTGATAGAAATCATTTGTTTAATATCAGATGTAATTTCATCCGAAATATTATTGGTGATAGTCGTGTTATCAAAAATGAGACTGGCTCCTTTTATCGCTGATTTAAGTTGGCCTTCAACAAACCGGCCATATTTTGCAATCATTGAGACATTTTTACTCATCAACTCACCAAAATAAATCATCCGATAAAGGAAATAACTTCCCCAGGGTTCTCTGTCACCAAAGGTTGCCTGCATAAACCAGGCGCGTGAGTCATGAACCTGATCGTCAAATAATGATCTGACCAGACTGTCTGGCGATTGAGCAGGTTCTCCAGCAGATTGTTTAGGAAACAGTTTATTAAATTTACTGTCACCTGAACTTTTGATGCGATCATACTCAACAGAGAAATCATTCTCACTGAAGGCATACATCACATTAGATAATTGCTGAGACACCGTATATTTCCAGTTTCCCGTGACAGGGCGTGGTTTAGACTGATAATCGGCATTGAATTCTTCTGCCGCCTGTCTTAGCTGAACCTGAGCGATAGCCGGGTCAAAATCTTTTGGCCCTGGGGGTAATGGTATGAACTTTTTATTTTTGAACCTATTATCCACGATTGCTCTCAGGCGCGCATCATCCACATCTTTTTGTTTCCGTTCTTGCTCAGCCTTAGATGCAGCCAGAGCGGCCGGGTCTGAGTCTTTATTTTGCCACTCGGCACCTGACGATTTGTAAAACCCCTGAGATTTATAAGCACCATTTGCATATCGCCCGATACGCCAGGCCGTAATCCAGCCGATTTGATTTTCAAGGGCACTAATTACATTTGAACTTGCTCGAATAGGATTATATTGAATATGATTACTATCAGAACTTAAGTTTAGAGTAACTTCACGCCAAGCATTGAATCTATTTACCAAATCAGTATCAATATCAAACTCTAATACTTGGTCTGCAGATAAAGATCTCCAGACATCTTTTTTTAGCTCATCAGGCAACGAATTTTTTGTGACTTTTAGTGGTGCCCCTCCCTGAAAGGCAGATGAATACATATCATGCAAAGCAATTTGTGATAATAAATAACTATCGTTACTACCAACAGCTTTACCTTGATCTCCTGGTGGATAACCTCCACCAATATCGGAGTGCATTCCAGGATAAACCACTTCCGTAGCATAACTTGGGTAAGTTCCGTCGCTGCGGCAAATTGAATCCAGCGGGAAACAAAGCCTTTGTTCGTGGGATGAAACGAGGTGAGTGCATTTTTTGATCAGCCCATTATCCGGTAATTCCATGGTGTCATCAGCCCAGCCCATATGCCCTTCTGCGAATGGCGCAATATTTGCTATGCCAACGGATGCCACAGTGTCGAGCAGGCCAAGAAATTCAATACTTAAGGGGATTTTTACGTCACCCGACTTCAGACAAAGCTCAGGTTTACTTCCCTTTCTCCTGCCCCCTGGCAGCAACTCAGATAGCCAGTTCACAAATGCTCGCGCACTTGCTGCACCGCGGGAGAAACCATAGACATATAACTTAATGCCTAATAGCTTAGGTTTCCCTGGTTCTGGTTGTGTAACTGCCTGTTTCAGTTTAGGTGCAAGATCTGCTGCCTTTAAAAGTTCATTAAAAACGGTATAACGCCTGTCTGGCCCGTCCGATCCCAGATTTGATGTCATTCTGTTGACGGCGGCATAACACTCGGCGTCAGAAATCTCGGTTAAACCCGATGTTCTTCTGAGTGCGTCAATAATCCGTAGCAGCCCCCAGTTGACGCGCTCTTCACCAAAAGAGGCAAAAGCCAAACCTGGCATACTGTAATCAAGGTCATTAACTTCAGGAAAAGGTGTGCCTACCCCAGGAATATAATATTTATAATATTTGTTGCCTGACGTTCCTGCTAAATCAACCAGCTCTTCAGTATGTCCCTGAACCCCACCAGCATAACCCTGACCGATAGTTGCACGAAACAAACGAGCAATATTTGTTGGATGTTTAGGACTGGAAATATACAGATCGTTATTAAGATTATTTCCTGTGCCATCAAAAAATAAACTGATATGCAGAGTTTTACAGCAGGGCGGCTCTACGATTTTACCCGCAGCCTGACAAAGCTCATTCCGGTATGCCAGCTCATGGCTGTCCTGCTGTTTACAGTTTCGCTTCGTTGCTGCTGTATCTGTTGGTAAACGCCCTTGTTTTGGAAAGTGAGGTGGATACCATGTTAAGTCTGGATTTATTTTGGACATACTTCAGGCTCCTCCATCTTAATCGGATCCTTAATCGGGTAATTCGGATTGCCATAATCGTAACAACTGGTTGTCACTTTTACCTTGTCGCACGGAAGGAAGTGTATTTTTATCCCACAGGTTTTTTGGCCGTTATAATCAGGAACAGGCACTATTGCGGTATGTTCTATATGGCTTGCCTTTATTTTTTTTTCCCATTCTAAATACTTTGCTCTATTTTCAAATCCAGGGAAGTCATCTGTAGATGCCTCTCCTGTTTCCCAGTCTATTTTTACCGTCATTCCCGGTTCCCATTTTGGAGGCACACCGAAATAACCAGCACCGCCTCCTCCCTGCCACGGGCCGATAATATCGACGCCCGACTGCCCGTTGACACTAAAGTGGTTGATGGCCCAGTGGGTATGGTTGATGGCCTCAATGGTTCCGCCACCGCCGCTGACTGAATCAGATTCAGCAGGCTGGTTACAGCCCGTTAACAGCAATACCGCTGCAACTAAAAAGAGAAAGGGAGATTTCATTTAACACTCCTTCGTTTAGAGGATAATGAGAGAATACAGGTTCCGATCCCAGCCATGTGTCACAAGGAGCTAACCATGCCCTGGCAGCCCTGAATTTATTTTGGACATACTTCAGGCTCCTCCATCTTAATCGGATCCTTAATCGGGTAATTCGGATTGCCGTAATCGTAACAACTGGTTGTCACTTTTACCTTGTCGCACGGAAGGAAGTGTATTTTTATCCCACAGGTTTTTTGGCCGTTATAATCAGGAACGGGAACAATTTCGCTATGCTCACGATTTTGAGATTTTATTTTTTTTGCCATTCAAGGACTTTTTTATCATCCCCGAAACCTGGAAAATCCATTGAATACCCAACGCCTGTTTCCCACTCAATTTTTACCGTCATTCCCGGTTCCCATTTTGGAGGCACACCAAAGTAACCAGCACCGCCTCCTCCCTGCCACGGGCCGATAATATCGACACCGGACTGCCCGTTGACACTAAAGTGGTTGATGGCCCAGTGGGTATGGTTGATTGCCTCAATGGTCCGCCACCGCCGCTGACTGAATCAGATTCAGCAGGCTGATTACAGCCCGTTAACAGCAATACCGCTGCAACTAAAGAGAGAAAGGGAGATTTCATTTAACACTCCTTGTGAGGGATTAATCAGGTAACAGAGTTATTTGAAATAACCTGCGCCATAACCCAGTCATTGCGCTTATCATCAAAAACAATTCTCTGCTCTATTGCGGTCAGCATCGCCTCATAACAGGCTGTAAATTCGGCTTGCCGGTTAGTGAACAACCCTTCTGGCACACTTTCGTAGCTCAGAAACTGGCTTGTATCACTGACACACATGAGTTTCTCAAACTGGCTATCGGTAAATTCGATTTGCACCACCGACTTGTCAGATTCTGGGATTTCACCACTCCCCAACCGGATGGAAGGTTGATAGTCACAGTCGAGCCATGTCCAGAATAAGACCGGTATCAGCAGTTGCTTTTGCTGCTCAGCATCGAGAATGTGGCTGAACAAGAAAGGAAAAATACGGGTATCCCAGAAACGGAAAATCCCCTCCCGACCCTCATGTTGCGCATCAACACAAACCCTGAGCCAATCAGCAAGCTGTTCAAACGACCAGCAAGAACCGCATATCAGCAGGGGAGCCGATTCAATCATTTCTGCTGCAAGGTTATGTAGCCACTGAACATGTTCAGCGTCCGATAGATTCACCCGAACCAGTACAGGCGCATCCTCAGGATAAATATCCTCAGGTAGCCCTTGATATAGCGACTGCCACATCATAGGGTCACTGAAAGTGGTAAATGCAGGCAGGACAGAGAAATTAACAGCACACTGATCGATTATCACATCAACATAGTCTATCTCGGCACGCTGGCAGGTTGTTCTGATTTTGTCCATCCACGGAGAAACGAAATCCATCTTTTACACCTCTCTTGGAACAAAACCCTGAGCGATTTCCTGAGCCCGTTTCAGACAATCTTTGCAGATCGATGATGGTAATTCAGGCAACGGGAAATCCTGGCTCGCAGGTCCTTCCATGTTGTGCTGCCCTTTCAGGCTTAACAGGCCGGGGCCATGAACCTTAATTTCTCCCTGAGGTGTCAACTGGATGTAAGCGCCGCCACATGCAATAGTGATCCCGTTTTTTGCCGTTAGCTGCAAGTGGCCTTGTGTAGACTGAACCGTGACGTCTTTCAGTGACGTAAGGGATAGTGTGTCTGCGTGTGATTCGACCTCAAGTGGTCCTTTCGCTGAGACCAGCCGGATCCCTTCCTGTTGCGAAAGTAGCGAAATCGCTTTACTGGCGTTTACTGAGTGGCGCTGCGCGGTTGCAATATTAACCTCTCCCAGACTTTGCAGGTAGAGGCCTTTACCACTGTGCATTAGCGCAGTATCAGGGGTAACAGAAGCAACCCCTTTGGGAGCAGCCATCAATAAAGCCGCTTCTTTCAGGTTACTGGCACCGTTAACAAACTCTCTCAGCGAATCTGCGTCCGGTGAAAAATTGTGATGAATTTGGGCAATAGTGCCCCATTCAGTGATCTGACTCAGCGCTCCTTTCAGCAGACTGACTGTTGGATCCATCTCCAGCACCTGGCCCTGCGCCTTCGCCTGCCCGTCCGCCGAGATGAATATCCCTTTCTGCGCCCGGATGGCGCCCCAGCTGTCGGTTCTGAGCTCAAACCCCTCGCCGCGCTGCTGTTTTTCGCTGTCGACCAGGTGGCCGAGATTCAGCTGGCTCTTGCCGCCGTACTCCGTGCTGACCTTGATATGCTCTTTTCCGCGCTCGTCGTCGAGGCGGATTTTGTTGTTCGCCGGGGTGCGCAGGACGTTACGTTTATAGTTGCGGATAGTGACGTGGTCACCGTGCGCTGAGTCGTGCAGCACACCGGCAATGTACGGCCGGTCCGGGTTGCCATCTTCAAAACCAATCGCCACCTCGGTACCCGCCAGCAGCGGCAGGTGCAGGCCGTACGTGTCGCCGGCATACGGGCGGGACTGACGGACCCACAGGCTCTCGAATCCGGTCTCCCAGTTGTCCCGGTCAAACAGCATGTTGACGCGGTAGCGGCCGTCCTTATCGATATGTCCGTAGATGTCGTTCTCGGTGGTACTGGTGACGCGGGCCGGTAAGGTGCCGGCCATCACCGGGCGGCTGCCTGGCTCCGGGCGGAAACAAAAATCGGTGCTGTCCGGAATACCGTCAAACCTGACGCCAAAGTCCGCATCACGCTGCGCATGGCTGTGCATCCCCGTGACAACCACGCCCTGCGCAAACACATCTGCCACTTCGTACCCACCGGTGACTTTCAATACCTGACCAGGAGAGAGCACCGGACAACTGGTAAAGGCAACGGTCTTCGTCTGACCATTCAGGTAACGTTCGTGACGAATGCGGGCGTAAAACGCCCCGGACTCCGGCGCCGGGTTACGGTCATGCGCGCTGCCGGGTGTCAGGTAGTTATCGGCCCAGTGATAGGCCTCACCATATGTGGTGGTATCCCCGCAGGTCGCATCCACCAGGGTATTCATGTCTTCCGTGGCCTGGCGGTAGTTGTAGTCCCGGGTGCTGACCTGCTTCTGCACCACGTTATGGTGGCTCTCCATCTCCCACACTGAGTCCACACCCTGTGAGTGCTGCCCGGACGGCGGCACCGACGGCAGCGTCAGGCCTTTCTCATACCCCTGCTGGCTGTCGTAAAACTCCACCACGTCGATGTTCAGCCGCGTGTCGGTGGTGAAGCGGAACCAGATACCGACCTCACCCAGCAGGCGGGTGATAAAGTGCAGGTCGTTCTCACCGTACTGCATCACCTGCTCACGGCGTGGATACTCTCTGGTGAGCGAAAACAGGAAATCCTGGCCGCGCATGCCGTGGCGCTCGCGCAGGATTTTCTCAACAATCTGCGGGACGGACATGTCCTGGTAAATGGCGTTCTGGTGCGAGCGGTCAAGCAGTGCCAGACGCGGCTCAAGCGTCACCGCGTAGCGGGTTTCATCTTTTGAGGTGCCCAGGCGTTCCAGGCCACTCACCACTCCCTGTATCACCCGCACCGGCTCCTGCACCTTAATGCCATAACCCTGGTCAACCGGAGCCTGCAGCGTCAGGGAAGCGGCCTTCATCAGCATCATCTCTTTGCTGATGGCATGGTCCGCACTGGTGAACTCAATACGGTAGCGGAAGGGTTTGCTCAGGGCTTCATCGCCCTCAAACGCCAGCACATCAAGCCCTGCGTCACAGCCCTTCACCGAAAGCAGGTGATGGCTGTGGCTGAATCTCAGCGGGGGATTACTGCTCATGCGTGCACTCCTTCTGTGCAGTCAAACTCCAGTCCGATCCCCGCCTCCTCACTCCAGTTCAGGGTCAGGTGCTGTGGCTTTTGCCCCGCCGCCTTATGCGTCAGCAACTGCTGGCTCAGCACCGGTAAAATCTGCTGGTTCAGCAGGCTGTCGATGTTACGCGCACCGGTATCCGGCAACAGGCAGGCCGCGGTCAGCGCGTCGTACAGGCTCTCATCAATTTTGGTGGTCAAACCGTAGTGTCGGCTCAGCCGCCTGCTCACCTGTGCGAGCTTCATTTCCACAATGGTGCGCATGGCGGCCTCCGCCAGAGGACGATAAATCACCGTCTGGAAACGCGCCAGCAGCGCAGGCTGGAAGTGGTCACGCAGGATCGGACGCAGCAGTTCATGCAGGTCACCTTCTGTTGCCTCCGGCTGTTCATCCAGCAGCTGCATGATGTGGTCGCTGCCGAGGTTGGAGGTCATCAGAATTACCGTGTTACGGAAGTCGATTTCACGCCCCTCGCCGTCGCGCATAAAGCCGCGGTCGAAGACCTGATAGAACAGGTTCATCACGTCACGGTGCGCTTTCTCCACCTCGTCCAGCAGCACCACGCTGTACGGGCGCTTGCGCACTGCCTCGGTGAGAATACCGCCCTGGCCGTAGCCGACGTAGCCCGGCGGGGAACCCTTGAGCTGGGAGACGGTGTGCGGCTCCTGGTATTCGGAGAGGTTGATGGTAATCAGCGACTTTTCGCCGCCATAAAGCGCATCGGCGAGTGTGAGCGCAGTTTCTGTTTTCCCTGTACCGCTCGGCCCCGCCAGCAGGAAGACGCCCTGCGGCCCGTTCTCCGGCGTCAGGCCGGCTCTGGATGCACGCAGGCGCTGTGCCACGGCGCTCAGCGCCGCGTCCTGGCCCACCACGCGTTTACCGAAGTGCTCTACGAGGTGTAACAGTTCCGTCTGCTCGTCCTTCATTAATGAAGAGAGCGGCACACCGGTCCAGTCGGCAATCACGGTGGCGACAGTACGCGCATCCACATCCAGCCCCAGCAGCGGGTTACCCTGCTGAACTTCACTCAGTTGCTGTTGCAGGCCGGCAATATCCGCCTGACGGGAAAGGTCCGCGCGGCAGGCGAGCAGTTCTTCCGTGAGTTTCAGCTCCTGGCCGTACTGCGCTTCCCGTTCGTCGAGCTCCAGAATAATGCGGACTTCATCCTGTTCGATGGCCGCCAGACGTTCACCGTGGGTGAGGTTACCCACCGCGATATCCTCCAGTAACGCCTGTTTTTCCATCGCCAGGGCCGTGAGCTGCGCCCGCATGCGGGTCAGCGTCTCCGGCACGGTGTCGAGGCTCATCCGCACGCGGGCCGAGGCGGTGTCCAGCAGGTCAACCGCCTTGTCCGGTAGCTGACGGCCGGTCAGGTAACGACGGGAAAGGGTCACCGCCGCCCTGACCGCCTCATCGGTAATGTGCACCCCGTGGTGCTGCGCGTAGCGGGATTTCAGACCACGCAGCATCAGGCAGGCGGTGTCGTCGTCCGGCTCATCCACCTTCACCATCTGGAAGCGACGTTCCAGCGCCGCATCGCGCTCAAAGTACTGTTTGTATTCGCTCCAGGTGGTGGCGGCGATGGTTCTGAGTTCACCGCGGGCGAGCGCCGGTTTCAGCAGGTTGGCCGCATCCGCGCCGCCCGCCTGATTGCCTGCGCCGATAATGGTGTGCGCTTCGTCGATGAACAGCAGCACCGGGGACGGAGACTGCTGCACCGCATCAATGACGTTTTTCAGGCGCTGTTCAAACTCCCCCTTCACGCCTGCCCCCGCCTGTAACAGACCGAGGTCCAGCGTGCGCAGGCTCACCGTTTTCAGGGATTCCGGTACATTCCCTTCGGCGATGCGCAGCGCCAGCCCTTCCACCAGGGCGGTTTTCCCCACGCCCGGCTCCCCGACCAGAATCGGGTTGTTCTTGCGACGCCGCGAGAGAATATCCACCATCTGGCGGATTTCATTGTCGCGGCCGAATACCGGGTCGATTTTGCCCTCACGCGCGTTAGCGGTGACATCAAGGGTGAATTTGTCCAGTGCATTTTGTAACGCAGGTGACAGTTCGCCCTCTTTCACCTCACTGCCGGACAGCGGCACGCTACCGCCCTGCGCCAGTTCTTCTTCCTGCTGTACCTCTTCGCGCTCGTCTGACTGCGCATCCAGCAGCGGTCGCAGGCGCTCAAGCTGGCTCACCCCCAGCGTCAGCAGCGGCCATAAACCGTCGCAGCGCACCAGGCTCTGCCGGTCCACCAGCGCCATCAGCAGGTGCTGGCTGCGGATCTGCGCTTCGCCTGCCAGCGAGGCGCGCAGCCACGCGTCCTGCATCAGGGTCTGAGTGCTGTCCGAAAGCTGCGGACGGCTGCGCACTGAACGGGGCAGCTTCTCCAGAAAATTCAGCAAATCCTGCCATATCCTGTCCATATCCCATTCATAACGGCGGGCCAGCACGGTGAGATCGCCTTCACCCTGCTCCAGCAGTTTCAGCAGCCAGTGCTCGGGCAGGATTTCCGCATGGGCGCGGGTCTGGCACAGGGAGGCCGCGCCTTCCATCGCACGGGCGCAGTAGGGGTTCAGACGACGTAACAGGCTGGCTGGATTTTCCATGAGACTCTCTCTTTATCAGTTCCGGACACGCTACCGCCCGTCGCTTTTCCTGGTATTCAGGAACCCAAAGCGCATAAGGTCGGGCAGGCAGATTGTGTTTTTCTTTGCTGAACGTCCGCGGTTACAGGCGTTCAGCAAAAACGGCGGACGGGAGAACCCGTCCGCACGAGACTCAGGCGGTGGCGCGTTCGTTCCAGGAATCGGAATGAATGATGTTGCCGTCCTTGTAGGTCCAGGTGATTTTTTCGTAGCGCAGCTCAATCTGCTCCAGATGGTTGTGCTTCTCGAAAGACGGATCCTTGATGTCATGCATCACCGGATTCACCTTCACCACCTTCACGTTTTCCAGTCTGGTGTTGAAGTACTCCACTTCCTGACCGGCATCGTTGATTTTGTACCACTTGAATTCCGCAGATTTCAGGGTCTGGCCGGTGGTCACCGCCTTGTACAGATACGGGCTGGAGGAGTCGATCTCCTTGGTGAACAGGAACGGCGTGTGGATACGGGTGCCGGTCAGTTTGCCGGTGTTGTTGTCGGTCGGGATGTACAGGTTGTGTTCCTGAGCAACAACTTCGATGCTGCCTTCACGATCCTGAACGTCCACGGAACCTTTGATGTCCGCGCCGCCATCGTCCTTCAGCCACAGATAAACAGGAATTGCCATGTTAATTACTCCATTTCATTTTTTGAGACGCCATCATCCTGCGATGGCGCGGGGGTATTGCCCGGCAGCTGACAGGCATTCGCCTGCGGCACCAGACTGATTTCGACACGGCGGTTCAGCGCCCGGCCTTCCGCCGTGTCGTTGGTGGCGACAGGACGGCTTTCGCCGTAGCCCTGCACCGCAAAGCAGCTCTCCGGCACATCGCCGGTGTCGCGCATCCAGTTGCGCACGGACTCCGCTCGTTTCAGGGAGAGCACCTGGTTGGACGGGTCATCGCCCGTGCTGTCGGTATGGCCCGCAATCACAATCAGCCAGCCGGGCTTCGCCTTAATGCCCACCAGCGAATTCACCAGCAGCTTCGTGGTGCCGGGTTTCAGCGCCCATTTGCCTGTGTCGAACAACGACATGCTGTCGAGGCGGATGATTTTCGGCGCGACCTTTTCCACAGGCTTCGGTGGAGGAGGTGGTGGTACATACGAACGGATCGCTTCCAGCACCGGTATTCGCAGACGTACCCCCAGATAAAGCCCCAGGCCCAGCCGGGCCGGTACACCATTGCGTGCATGCTCATCCAGCAGCGCCGCATCCTCGCGCAGCACCTGTACGGCGCTGGCTTTCGGACCGTAATCATCCATGGCGATGCTGTTGTAACGGACAATATCGAAGCTCACGCGTTGCAGCAGCTGGCGGTTGTTCCAGCCACTGCTGAGCAGTGCAGCAATGGCCGCCAGCGTGAAAATCCCGAGCGCACAACGCCAGGTTCGCTCACGCGGTGTCAGGCCCCGCCCTTCCGGCAGTAATGGCAGAATAAAATCCGGGAACAGGGAGATGACCGTACTGTCCGTTCCCACCGGCTGCCAGCCAGACACCTGCTGCATCGCGGTGTGACGGGAAAGCCACGTCGTCCAGGCCGATGTGGCCAGGCTTCCGGCCAGGATCGGCCCCATTCCCCACAGCACCGCAACAGGTGCAATGACCGGCACATCGGGGTTCTCATCCATAAAAACTGCCTGGACATGCTGACGAAACCAGTTCATCAGACTATTCATCAGCACCTGTTGCTGCACCGCAGGCGTTCCGCCGGAGGTAACCCATTCAGCAACAGAACCCGGGGCTGAAGATTCACGCCAGACCCTCACCCCTTCTCCCGGGAAAACCGCCTGCCAGAACATGTCATTCGTCATCGCGCTGCCGACCTGACCATTCAGCACCAGCGGCACAGAGTGACCGGTTGCTTTACGCAGCTGACTGATGTGCCAGCGCAGCGTCAGCAGTCGACTGGTCAGGGCTTCGCTGTCAGGGTGCTGCTGCGGGCAGACGCTGACCATCACCGACAGCTGACGTCCCCAGTCAGGACGTAACCACAGTATCTGACGGGCGACCTGCGCCAGATCATGATGATCCTCCACGCGGATCCAGCATCCCTGCGTGACAGTGAGTACCGGTGACGAATGCGGCCAGGCCAGAGGCAGATCGCCACAAACCAGCACTACGGGCTGACGGTAAGTGGCGTCAGGCAGATCCTCCAGGCGCAGGGTGACATCATGCTGTTCACGGCGACTGGCGACAGTCCAGAACGCCACGATAAGCCCCAGAACCACCAGCAGAATGAGCACAGAAACCCACCTGGATACCGGCAGAAAACTCAGGCAGACCACGGCACTTAGCAGGACGGCCCACAACGCCAGCCCGCGCTGTTGTGCAGGACTCATTTCACGGCCCCCGGTAAAAGGGTTAGCAGCAACTGGTCCAGCCAGCGATCCAGTCCCCACCAGAGTGCAGCGACCACTATCACGCTCAGACCAATACGTACGGGCCATGACGCCAGCCAGCCGCCCATGATTCCCCGCCCGGTATGACTTTCCGCCAGTACGGGGTGGGACTGTGGATAGCTGAACGGCGTGACATATTCACTGAGTGCGTTGACAAGTTTCTGGCGCTCCGGGTCATTCAGTGAGCGGTAACTGCCGAGAAAACCCAGCATCATGACCCGCTGGAAGCAGGTCACGACAGCGTGGTCAGGCGCCGGTTCACGCAGCACATCGCGCATCCGATCGCACAGCGTGTCGCCGGCGTCCATAGTGCCGAGGAAGTGCCCCTGCAGGGGAATGTCATACCACTGCACACAGGTGTCATCTTCCACACCACGACCTTTCACCGCCTCATCGAGCAAGGCGCACTGTGCAGTAAGAATATGCTGACAGCTGGCTTCATCGAGTTCGCTCGCTTTCAGCTCACGCTGCACACGTTCGACATCAGCAATACAGCGCTCCCACAGCGTGCGCCCTTCGCCCGCCTGAAACGTCGGACCGTGACGCAGGCTGATCACCTGCAGCCAGGTGTCCTGCAGCAGGGCATCAATATCAATGGCCGCGGCAGTGCCGCGTTTACGCTCACTCATGTTCTCAACACCGCAAAGAGTTCAAGTTCAGGCTCGCCGAGCATGCCCGGAACGTAAAACATGCAGGTACCGCCCTGAAGCATTTCAGTGGCCTGAGGATGAGAGACATCAAGACTGAAATACTGATTTTCCAGACGTAACGGAATGGCTGCCGGTACATGGCGCAGCGGCGTCAGAGGCACGCCGACCCGCGATGAATTGACGATACTTCTGACATGATCGGGGCTGCCGACCTTGCACTGGCGCGGGAACTGCTCCTGCAGTTGTGCCACCGGTACCGTTGAACGCACCGAGAGGTAGTAATCAGCCCCTTCACGCAGACGTGGGTCATGCAGACGGGCCTGCCAGAAGTGAAGCCGGGCATCATGCTCAAGCTCAATCGCTACCACCCGCGACGGCAGGCTGGCTTCGAGCAGGTCACCCAGTAAATCAAACAGCGGCGGGAATACGTTATTCTGTTGCTCGTGCTGCCAGACCGGGATCGCACTCACCTGATGCTCCAGCGAGAAAGTCAGCAGACTGCCCGCCAGGCGTGCCAGTTCCGGATACAGACGCTCCGGCGGGCTTTGCGGGTGGCGCTGAAACTGTCCGAGCACGGGTTCTGCGCTGTTAAGGGCATTGAGCAGCCAGAACAGGGACACATCCGCCACGGCAAAATCGGCCATCCGCTCATTACTTTCCCGGCGCATGGCCATCAGCCGACTCAGGCGTACACGTAGCTGGCTCATCAGCTGTTCCAGCTGGGTCATCAGCCAGCAACTGCCCTGCAGAGCCAGCAGTGGCGGAAGAAACGTCTCATCCAGTAACCATGCCCCCTGCGAATCATGCTGCAGGCGGGCAACCGGGCAGGTCAGATAATCGCTGTTGTCCTGACAGGCAAACCGCAGCGTCAGCTCAGGTTTCATCACCGCAATCTGGCGGGTGTCGTCCCCAAAAGCGTTGCGGATATCCCGCCAGCGCTGGCGATAGCGAACAGGGCGTTCGGCCACCGCATCGGGTGTAAGACAGTTGCCGCCATTCGCCCGCAGCAGCGGGAGGGCCAGCACCACCACCGCATCCTGTGTTCCACTCTCAAGCGCCAGAACCGGTGGAAGATCGTCAGCATTATCAGTGTCGATAAGCGTCCCGTCAGGGAAACGAATGTGCAGATGACGAGCCTGCAGGCGGCCCAGTTTCAGTGCATCCGGTTCGAAAGTGGCATCAATCACTCCCCAGGGATGGGAGAGACCTAACCGGGCGATGCATTCCGCAGACCAGGCCGCATACGCGGCCTGTTGCTGGAAGTGCTGGGGAGAGACCATCTGGCCCCTGCCCCATAACGGTTGTTCCGTTTTCATTGGCTTCCTGCCTTAACTTACGCTTTCGCTTTCGGCATCTGGCTCACCAGCGACAGGTTCACGTCCATGCCTTCCACCTGGAAGTGCGGCACCGCAAACAGCTTCACGCGGAAGAAGCCCGGGTTGTCCTCAATATCTTCCACCACCACCTTCGCGTCGCGCAGCGGGTGTGAGGCCTGCAGTTCGTCGCCCGGATCGGTCATTTCGGTCACCAGACTGCGTACCCATGTATTGAGTTCCAGCTCCAGCAGACGGCGATCTTTCGTCGTACCGATATTTTCGCGCTGAATCAGCTTCAGGTAATGCGCAATGCGCGACAGCAGGAAGATATATGGCAGACGGGCATTGATGCGGCTGTTGGCAGTGGCGTCGGCGGTGTCGTACAGCGCCGGTTTCTGCGCCGAGTTCGCCGAGAAGAAGCAGGCGTAATCACGGTTCTTGTAGTACGACAGCGGTATAAAGCCCAGGTTAGCGAATTCAAACTCGCGGGTTTCCGGGATCATCACCTCTGACGGGATCTTCACCTGGTTGCCGGTACCCAGATCGTACAGGTGGATCGGCAGGTCTTTCACCGCCCCGCCCGCCTGCGGGCCACGAATTTGCACGCACCAGCCGTTATTGATGAAGCTCTTCACCATGTTGGAGGCGAAGGAGAAAGATGCGCTTGTCCACAGGTATTTTTCGTGGTCCGGACCTTTCACCTGCTCAACGTAGTTGAAACTGCGCACCGGCACCGTGTCCGGACCGTAAGGCAGACGCCCCAGCACGCGCGGCATCACCAGGCCGATATAACGGGCATCGTCGGTGTCGCGGAAGGATTTCCATTTGATGTATTCGGCACGGTCGAAGTAGTTACCGATGTCCTTAATCGCGGCCACCTCTTCCATCGATTCCTTGAGGAAGAATTTCGGCCCGACGGCACCGATAAACGGCATATGCGCGGCGGCAGAGACTTTAGAGATATTGCGCAGCAGCGCCACGTCCTGCGGGCTGGCATCGAACTCATAGGCGGAAATGACTGAACCAATCGGCTCGCCGCCCGGGGTGTCGTATTCAGCGGTATAGGTGTGCCAGTACAGGCCGCTCTGGATAAGTTCCGGCGCATCTTCGAAGTCCTGGCGCAGGTCGTCTTTGGACACATCCAGAATTTCCGTTTTCACGTTCTGGCGGTAGTCGGTGTTGTCCACCAGCTGCTTCAGGCCGCGCCACAGGGATTCCACTTTCTGGAATTCTGCATGATGCATCACCGCATCCAGCTGGCGGCTGATTTGGAAATCCAGCTCTGCAATATGGTGGTCAATCAGGGTCTTATCGAGTTTTTCCACAGGCTGGCCGGATTTGCGGATGCAGTCCATAAATACCTGCATCGCGGCCGTCAGGCGCTCACCTGCCGGAGCATCAGACAGTGCGGCGTCGTCCAGAAACGCATTGATATCGCCCAGGCTTGTGGCCGGGGTCAGGTTGATTTTGTCGAACAGGGAGGCGTAGACGCTCTCTTTTTCCAGCACAGTGGTCTGCCCCTGCGCGGAGCCATTTTCAGTATTAACAGACATCAGCATTCTCTCGTTTAATCCATTAAAAGACGCGCCCGTTTTTATTTCGGGGCCAGGGCACTCATTTCGTTACGTAATTCCTGAGACAGCGCCGGGTCCTTAAGAATTTTCTCGAGCTCTTTTCTGAAAGTGGCGTTATCCAGCAGATTGGACTTGAGGTCACGTAATAAATTACGCATCGCCAGCATGGCACGTAACTGAGGAATTTGTCGGGCCACCTGTTCGGGTTCAAAATCTTTCATATCTGAAAAGCGCAGCGTCACATTCTCTTCCGTACGCTCACCCGCCAGCGTATTCGGAACCGTCATGTTGACCTCCGGGTTAAATTCCGAAAGTACACTGTTGAGGTTATTTTTATTGACGTCAATTTTCTTTCTTTCAGATAATGGTCGGCTCTCTTTACCGTTACTGAAATCACCGACAGTGAGTAATTTAAGGGGTAACTCAACTTTCTTCTGCGCCCCTCCGGTATGCAATGCAAGTTTTAAATTAATGCGTGCCTTAGGCACTTCGTTCTGGAACGTATCAGCCATAGCAGTCCCTTTCCTTAAGGAATGTTTGTTGAAGTTAACGACGTTTCTGAATAAATCGATATTAGAACAAAACGCTACAATAGATCAACTACCTGGAATCAAAGGCCAAATTAAGACATTCCTTAAGAATTTTACTCCATAGAAATAAAATATGGTTTTGCAGCATGCCTTTTCATAAAGAAATATCAACCACAACTCCGAAAATAGTCAGCATTAGTGGCTATTTCTGTGAAAAAATGAAGATCCATATCCAAACAAAGCAACGTTATTGATTTAAATCAATACGAGAGAAAATATCTACAGCGCCACCTAATAATATGACCCGCATCAATGTTTACACGCTTCCGCAAGACGCGACACCCATTAAAAAGTCCAATAGTGGACAGTTTTTTTTAACGAAATGCAATATATTCAAAATATGAATATTTCTCTTAATTAAAAAAACAGAGCAATATCCAGCGCTGTAAAACACAGTATCAATGCAGCGCCATCTTCACGACCTACAATGAACAGAAAAGCGCTGGCACGTGATATCGGGCCAGCGCAGTATCAGGAGGGGAAATAAATTAGCGGACTCGCGTTTTCAGTGCTTCACAATATACATCGTGCGGCTATACGCCACATCTTCAGGGTTATTGATCGGATATCCCTTCACCCATGGTTTAATCAGACGTCCGTTGGTGTACTGGTAGATCGGCGCAATTGGCGCTTTTTCCGTGAGGATCTTCTCCGCCCGGTTGTAATCCGCATTACGGGCTTCTGCGGTGGTTTCCAGCGTCGCCTGATTGATAATCTTATCGTAAGCGGGGTCGTTAAAGCGGGAGATATTGCCGCTGTGGGTTGATGTCAGCAGCGACAGGAAGGTCGATGGCTCGTTGTAGTCCCCGACCCAGGACGCGCGGATCACATCAAAATTCCCTGTGTTTCGGCTATCGATATAGGTTTTCCACTCCTGTTTTTGCAGTTTGACGTCTACCCCCAGGTTCTTCTTCCACATCGAAGCCACCGCAATTGCGATTTTCTGATGGTTCTCTGAAGTGTTATACAACAGGGTCAGCTTCAGTGGACGCTGAGGGCCATATCCCGCCGCCTGCAGCAAGGTTTTGGCCTGCGCGTTTAGCTCCTGCTGCGACATCTGCTCAAACGGTGATGTCTCTGGCGTGAAACCTGCCGTCACATCAGGCGTGAAATGCCAGGCTGGTTTTTCTCCCGTACCTAACACTTTCTCCGCCATAATCCGGCGATCGATGGTCATACTCAGCGCCAGACGCACGCGGGAATCGGCGGTCGGGCCCTTTTGCGTGTTAAATGCATAGTAATACGTTCCCAGCTGCGGCGGCATGTATACCTGTCCAGGAATATCCTTGAGCAATTTCTGGTACAGGTTTTTCGGGAACGACTCGGTGATATCAATATCACCTGCCAGGTAGCGTTTGGTGGCGGAAGACTCCTGGTTGATCGGAATAAACGTCACTTTTTGAAGAACAGTTTTCGCGTTATCCCAGTAGTGGGTATTCGGCACAACGACCAGCTTCTCATTCACCACACGATCTTTCAGCACGTAGGCACCATTGCCCACCAGGGAGCCCGGACGCGTCCACTCTTTACCGCTTTCGACGTTCGCTTTCTGAACCGGATAGAATGCGAAGTTTGCTGTCAGGTTGCTGAACCACGGCAGCGGTTTATCGAGCTGAACGCGTAACGTTCTGGCATCCACCGCCGTTACCCCCAGCGTATCGGGCGCCGCTTTGCCATCAATAATCGCCTGAGCGTTGTTAATGCCTGCCAGAGCAGCAAACCAGGCAAACGGCGAGGTGGTTTTCGGGTCAACCAGACGCTGCCAGCTGTAGACAAAATCCTGCGCCGTGACCGGCGTGCCGTCAGACCATTTTGCATCATCACGCAGGGTAAATGTCCAGATGCGGTTATCGTTACTCTGCCAGCGCGTCGCCACGCCCGGCGTCAACTCCCCTTTCTCATTCTGATTAACCAGGCCTTCAAACAGATCGCGAATCACCTGAATCTCGGGTAGCCCCACGGCCTTGGCCGGGTCCAGTGACGCGGGTTCGTCTTTGATGTGTCTGACCAGTTCCTGTTTTTGCGCCAGCACCGTCCCCTTTGGCACATCAGCAGCGTAAGAAAATGACGATAGCCCGCAAAGGCACAGTGCAGAAAAAAGCAGCGAAACAGGATGCTTCATGAGATCCCCTTTAGAAATCGGTAATACGCGAATGCGTAATTATTTGTTTCGAAACGGCGAAATGCAAATACCTTAAGCCGGAAAGGTGATATCTGGCAATCTTCGTTCTTCGATGAAACTATTTGATTAAACGTGGGTTTTGCACAACACTGCCAGTAAGCACTTCTTTATCAGGATTTCCTATGGCAGTTACCCGACCAAGAACGGAACGTGGCGCTTTCCCGCCAGGCACCGAACATTATGGCCAGTCTTTCTTAGGTGCACCGCTGATCTGGTTTCCCGCACCGGATGCCGATCGTCATAGCGGCCTGATTATTGCGGGCACGCACGGCGATGAGAACTCCTCGATCGTCACCCTCTCCTGCGCGTTACGCACCCTTGCACCGACACTACGCCGGCATCATGTGATCCTGACCGTCAACCCGGATGGCTGTCAGCTTGGGCTGCGGGCGAATGCGAGAGGGATAGACTTAAACCGCAACTTCCCGGCGGCCAACTGGCGTGCCGGTGAAACGGTCTACCGCTGGAACAGCTCGGCTGAAGAGCGTGACGTGGTGTTACTGACGGGAGAAAAACCCGGCTCAGAGCCAGAAACACAGGCGCTCTGCCAGTTAATCCACAAAATCCACCCCGCGTGGGTTGTCTCATTTCACGATCCGCTGGCCTGTATTGAAGATCCCCGTCACTCCGCGCTGGGGCAGTGGCTTGCCGATGCCTTTGCTCTGCCTCTGGTCAGCAGCGTCGGCTATGAAACACCGGGGTCATTTGGTAGCTGGTGCGCCGATCTGGACTTGCACTGCATCACCGCTGAATTCCCCCCGATATCTTCCGACGAAGCCAGCGAAAAATACCTGAAAGCGATGGTAGATCTTCTGCGCTGGCAGCCTCAGAGATGAAGCACTCCGCTGGTGAAGGTGAGCGCAGGCGAAACGTCAACCGCCAGCCAGGTCGGGCCATCGAGATCGGCAAACCGGACCTGATTCACCAGCGGTAGCGCCGCATTAATCGCCCGGGAAGTACAGAGCATGCATCCCAGCATCAACGTAAACCCCTTCGCCTGTGCCTGCGACGCCAGCGCCAGCGCCTCGGTCAGCCCACCGGTTTTATCGAGTTTGATATTCACCATCTCATAGCAGCCCGCTAAACCGTCGAGACTCTCGCGGGTATGGCAGCTTTCATCGGCGCAGATCGGCAATGGGTGGATAAAGTTCTTCAATGCCGCATCATCCTGTACGGGAAGCGGTTGTTCCAGCATAGCCACACCCAGATCGGCCAGCAGCTGGCAGCGCGCGGCCAGCCCTTCCGGGTGCCATGACTCGTTGGCGTCGACAATCAGCGTGGCGTCCGGCACCGCCGCGCGAATGGCGACCATGCGTTCACTGATCAAGCGATCGTCGAGTTTCACCTTAAGCAGCGTGGCACCAGCCTCAAAGAGCGCTTTTGCGCTGGCAGCCATCTGCTCCGGCTCGCCAATCACCACCGTTTGCGCGGTCACCACTTTCTCCGGAAGCGTCACGCCGACCAGCGATGGTAAGGATATCTGCTGCTTCGCCGCCTCAAGACTCCACAGCGCACAGTCAATTGCATTACGGGCCGCCCCGGCAGGTAAACGCTGCTGTAACGCCTCACGCGTCAACCCGGTTTGCAGGTCAGGTACCAGGGTCATAATTTGCGCCATCACCGAGGCAAGGCTTTCTCCGTAGCGAGGATACGGCGTGCATTCACCAACCCCTTTAACCCCTTCTTCTTCTATTTCGACCACTACCACGCAGGCTTCACTTCGGCTGCCACGGGAGATCACAAACGGGGAATGCAATGGCCAGGCTTCTTCATAGACCTTAACGCTTCTCATCACTGACTCCTTGCAGCCCGGTAAGGCGAAAAAATTGGTTTGCCGTGTTATCCGCTGATGGCATACACTAGCCTCGACGTTAACTATATGTAAACAGGAAGATATCTATGTCACAACTCGTTCATTTCCAGGGCAACCCGGTTGCTGTAGCAGGTTCCATTCCTCAGGCTGGCAGCAAAGCGCAGGCTTTTACTCTGGTGGCTAAAGATCTGTCTGACGTCACACTGAGCCAGTTTGCTGGCAAACGCAAAGTACTGAACATTTTCCCAAGCATTGATACCGGCGTCTGTGCCGCATCCGTGCGCAAATTCAACCAGTTGGCCACTGAAATGGACAACACCGTGGTGCTGTGCGTTTCAGCAGACCTGCCATTCGCGCAGTCCCGTTTCTGCGGTGCTGAAGGTCTGAGCAACGTCATTACCCTTTCCACTCTGCGCAGCCCGGATTTCCTGGAAAAATACGGCGTTGGCATTGCTGAAGGCCCACTGAAAGGCCTGGCGGCGCGTGCCGTGCTGGTAATCGATGAAAACGATAACGTCGTGTTCAGCGAACTGGTCAACGAAATCACCACCGAACCTGACTACACCGCTGCGCTGGAATCACTGAAAGCCTGATTATTTACAGGCATTTTATAAAGCTTAGCAATGTAATGAAATAAAAGGTTTATTTAAGAATAGACCTTGCGTTCCAAACCTCGCCGATGCGGGGTTTTTTATTATCTCAACGGCTGAATCGTTAAAGCAAAAATGTTCTAAAATCACATATATCATGAAATAAAAACGTTCCATTCTCACCATAACGAGATCTCTCACGCATAATAAAGGTTTAAAAACCGCAATTTCTCCGCCAGTGAAGCCCGTCACATTTCCCTTCTCGCCTAAACATTAGATTTGCTTACGTAATAAAAAATCGTTTCAGCAAAAGGGATTAAATATGAAGATTAAACTGGCTTTTACGGTTCTTGCGGTACTGATATCTGGACATGCCGCCGCTAAAACCTGGGTGCTGACAAGCGCTGAAAGCGGCGTGGAGAAAGGAAACTGGAAAATTTCCAGCGATGAGCTGAAGTTTCAGGGACAGCCTTTCAGCATCGAGCAAAAAGTCCTGCATGGTGCCAAGCAGGAAGGCAGCAAGGTAATCGTTATCAGCAGCAAAAATGGTCTGACAATTACCCTCAGCCCGACGCGTGGGATGAATCTGCTGCATGTCGAAGGCTTTGGTACCCGAATGGGGTGGGATTCTCCTGTTAAAGAGGTGGTGAATCCGGCCTATATCAATCTGGAAAGTCGAAACGGACTAGGCTGGCTGGAAGGTTTCAACGAAATGATGGTTCGTTGCGGCTATGAATGGACAGGCCACCCGGTCACGGCTGACGGTCAGATTTATACCCTGCACGGCAAGGCGGGAAATACGCCTGCGTCGCAGGTGGAAGTCGATGTTGCTGATGCCGCACCGCATGAAATTCGCATTCGCGGATTGATCAAAGAGAGCACGTTTAAAAAAGCAGATCTGCAGACGATGACCGAACTGCGTTACGTACCGGGCAGCAACCAGTTCAGCCTGCATGATGTTCTGACTAACCATGCTGATTATCCTCATGATTATCAGATTATCTATCACAGCAACTTTGGTACCCCAATCCTCGAAGAAGGTGCCCGCTTCCTTGCGCCGGCCGCCAGCATTGGTCCTTTCAATGACTATGCCAAAGCGGGTCTGGATAACTGGCAAACCTACGCTGGCCACACTCAGGGCTTTGATGAAATGGTCTTCAATATCAAACCGCTCGCGGATAATAATCATGAAACCCTGGCGGCAGTGGTCAATAAAGCGGGAGACAAAGGTGCGTCAATTCAGTTCGACACGCGGCAGTTGCCTGTCCTGACCTTATGGAAAAATACCGATACGCTCAAACAGGGCTATGTCACGGGTATTGAGCCGGGTACCAGCTACGCCTATCCCGTCACCATTGAACGCGAGCAGAAACGCGTTAAGCAGCTACAACCTGGCGCCAGCACGCAGTTCGACCTGACCTATACCCTGCTTCACAGCAAGGAACAGGTGAAAGAGGTTGAACAGAAAATTGCGGGGATTCAGGGAGAGACAAAAGTCGAGGTAGTTACCACGCCTCTGGCGAAAGAGTAAGTGCAAAAAAAAGCCTCTTTACAGAGGCTTTTATCGTTATTCGTCACCCTTCTTGTGGTTGAGTCCATATTCACGAAGCTTATTCGCAATCGCGGTATGGGATACCCCCAGGCGTTTTGCCAGCTTACGCGTGCTTGGGTAGCTGCGATAAAGCTGTGTCAGCACGGAACGTTCGAAACGGCTGGTAATATCATCCAGCGAGCCTTCCATCGCCTCTTCGCCCACCGATACCGTTCCGGCATCGTAATCCGGTAACAGGATATCCTGTGGACGCAACTCGTACCCTTCCAGCTGCGTCAGCGCACGATAAACGGCGTTTTTCAGCTGACGAATATTTCCCGGCCAGCCGTAGCGCGTCAGCACCGTACCCAGATCGGCTGACAGTTTCGGACGCGGTACCCCCTGCTCGTCGGCGAAGCGTGCCACAAACAGCTCCGTCAGCGGAATGATATCTTGCGGACAATCGCGCAGCGGCGGAATGTTTAGCGTCAACACGTTCAGTCGATAGTAGAGATCTTCCCGGAACATCCCTTTCTGTACCAGCTCAACGAGGTTTTTCTGAGTGGCACAAATCACGCGCACATCCACGTGAACTTCGTGATCCTCCCCTACGCGACGGAAGGTCCCATCGTTCAGGAAGCGCAGCAGTTTGGCCTGCATGCGCGGCGACATTTCGCCAATTTCGTCCAGCAGCACGGAACCGCCGTTCGCCTGCTCGAAGAAGCCTTTTTTGCCTTCCGGGGCGTGGCCAAACAGCTCGCTTTCGACCGCATCCTCAGGAATAGAGGCACAGTTCAGCGCCAGATACGGTTTTGCCGCGCGTGGGCTGGCAAGATGCACGGCGTGGGCCAGCAGATCCTTCCCGGTCCCGGTATCACCGGTAATCAGCAGCGGCGCGGTCAGGCTGGCGAGCTTACGGGCCTGATCGACCACATGACGCATTTTCGGGCTGACGGCAATGATCTGGCTGAACGCTCCCACATCCTGGCTGGAGAGATTTTGCAGCTGACGGCCCATCCGCACGGTAGAGCGCAACATGATAACGGCCCCGGTCAGAACGCGAGTGTCGTTCTCTCCTTTCAGGTACACCGGCGTAATCTCCATCAGGAAATTCTGCCCGTTGATCACCACATGCTCGCTATGCGTATTTTGCGGGTTGCTGTCCAGCCAGCGCTGGAAATTAAACCCCGGGATCAGCTGCGCGGCATGGTGATGGGTGAGCTTGTCCTGGCTCTGGGCGAACAGCTGGCAGCTCGCATGGTTTACCCGCTCGACTTTGCTTTTCAAATCCAGTGACAGGAAAGGCTCTGGCATGGCTTCAAGCAAGGCGCTCAGTGCGAGGTGCTCACGCTCAGATGGCATCCAGGGAATGGTGCGTACATCCGTAACGCCAGCGATACGGCGGATTTCAGCCATCAGGCTGCTAAAAGTATTAAATTCAATTTCGGCAAAATTGAGGTAAATTCGCCCGACAGGATCAATCTCAATGCCACGTAAATCAATGCTACGTAAAACAAGGAGATCGAGTAACTCGCGGGTCAGACCGAGACGGTCTTCACAGAAGACTTCAAGACGCATGGGAAATTCACCGTTTTAAGCCAATAACCTTAAAATGATATGTCAGAACACGGTGATGCGGAAGATGGCTGTCAAGAAAGATTGACAGCCAGCACGATAAGTAAACAAACCGGTTACTGAACCGGTTTTTTATTGAGCGTCTCTTTGAGCTGCCCAATCAATTCACGACGAAAATCGCCCAGGCGCGGTTTATCTCCGTCGATCCACGGCAGTGGTCGGCAGACTTCCATCGCTTTAATGCCCAGACGTGCGGTTAACAACCCTGCCCCAATTCCCTGCGCGGCACGCGCTGAGAGACGGGCCGCCAGATCCTGCGACATCCAGTCCATGCCGACTTCGCGCACCAGCTCACTGGCACCGGCAAAGGCGATGTTCAACAACACCAGCTTAAAGAGCCGCAGCCGGCTGTAGTAGCCAAGCTCAATACCGTAAAGACTGGCGATACGGTTTATCAGGCGCAGGTTACGCCAGGCGATGAACGCCATATCCACCAGCGCCAGCGGGCTGACCGCGATCATCAGCGTTGATTCCGCCGCAGAGCGGCTAATCTCGCGCCGCGCCTGAGCATCCAACACTGGCTGCACCATATGCGAATAGAGCGTCACCACTTCCCGGTCATTTTGCGTTTCGTGAATGGCGGCATACCAGCGCTGCAGTGCCGGGTGCGACTGGTCAATCCCCGCCTGCGCCGCCAGCTTTTCGCAGAATGCCCGGCCCTTTCCGGTACCGTGGCTGTGCAGCAGATCGCGTGCCTCATCCCGTTCATGCGCACGCTGCCTCAGGCGCCACAGTCGACGCCACTCGGTGACAACCGACCCTACGCCAGCCCCCACGATCAACGCCCCCGCGGCATAACCGCCCAGCGCCACCCAGTCCTGGGTTTGCCAGGCGTTGATACCCCATTGCACGCCTTGTCCCACCACGCTTACGCCGAAGAGCGCCAGCCCGGCCGTGACCATCTTACGCCACAGGCTACGTTTCGGACGTAAAGCAGCCTCAACGACCGCTTCCGCCTGACCCTCCTCAACGGACGGCTCGTCAGTCAGGGCCGGCGCAAAATGTTCTGCCTGCTCGCCGCTGAACGTCTGCGCCGTTTTAAAGGCCTCCTGCTGCGCCTGCTCAAGCGTCCCGGTAAAGTCAATGCGGGGTTTTAACGGTTCCGTCATCGCAATTTATCTCCAATCAAAAACTCCAACGCCGCATCCAGACGAATGTGCGGTAACGGCTGATCGACGGTCATGACCTGTGGGCGGAAGGCTTCAAACTGGAAGCCCTGACTCTGCCAGAATGCCTGCCCCGGAAGGCGTGCAGGCACTTCGCCCGGATACACGGTCAGCGGTTCGCCGTCGCTGAGGCGATTCCCGCGCAGGGCCGGGATTTTCTCGCCGTTAAGATCAATCAGCCCACTTTGCGTCGCCTGTACGGAAGCCAGCCCAAGACAATCCATGCTGATCCCTTCGAACGCCGCATTTTGCCAGGCGTCCTGCACCAGTTGCTGTAACAGCGACACCATGTTGGCATGCTGATCAACCGTTACGTGATCGGCCTTGGTGGCCGCAAACAGCAGTTTGTCGATCACCGGGGAAAAGAGGCGGCGAAACAGCGTACGCTGTCCGTAGTGAAAACTTTGCATCAGTTGCGTCAGCGCCAGGCGCATATCGTTGAAAGCCTGCGGCCCGCTGTTAAGTGGTTGCAGGCAGTCCACCAGTACAATCTGACGATCGAAACGTAAAAAATGGTTTTTATAAAAACCTTTCACCACTTTTTCACAGTAGTAGTTGTAGCGCTCGCGCAGCATCCCGGCGTTGGTGTGTTTGTCTGCCTGCGCCAGTTTTGCCTCTCCGACGCCATCCACGTCGGGCCACGGGAAGAACTGCAGCGCAGGCGCACCCGCCAGGTCGCCCGGCAAAACAAACCGTCCCGGCTGGATGAAGTGCAGCCCTTCCTGTTTGCACTGATGCAGATAATCCGTCCAGGCTTCGGCAATCGCCGCCAGGCGGTTCTCATCTGCGGGCGCCAGCGGATCTAATCCTGCGCATAACTGCCGCCATTTTGCCGACCACTCCGCGCGGTGACCCTGTAACAAACCGGTCATTTGTCGCGACCAGCTGAGATAATCCTGCGCCAGCATGGGTAAATCGAGCAGCCATTCGCCCGGGTAATCCACAATCTCCAGATAGAGCGTGGAGGTATCCTTGAAGTGGCGCATCAATGATTCATTGGAACGAAAACGCAGCGCGAGACGGATTTCACTCACCCCTCTCGTGGGTGTCGGCCACGCGGGTGGGTCACCGTAAAGCTGTGCCAGCCCTTCATCATAGGTAAAGCGAGGGATACCGAAATCGCGCTGGGGAACGCGCTTAACGCCCAGCAGACGCTCTTCCCGCACCGCACTGAGCAGCGGCAGGCGTGCCCCGGCGTGCAGGTTCAGCAGCTGGTTAACCATCGCCGTGATAAACGCCGTTTTGCCACTGCGGCTAAGCCCGGTGACCGCCAGACGCAAATGGCGATCGACGCCGCGGTTCACCAGAGAATTGAGTTCGTTTTTAAGTCGCTTCATCGCCGTCCTTCGTCGCTGGAAGCCTGGAATGACTTGCTTCAGAATACAGTAAATGGGGGCAGATCGTTGATTATCAATTCATAATTATTGCTATTGCCGTTTTTTCTCCAGTAAGATGAACGACATTGCCGTCCCGGAGTGAGTAAGGTGTATGTCACCCACCATCTATGATATTGCGCGCGTTGCTGGTGTTTCTAAATCAACCGTGTCCAGAGTGTTGAATAAACAAACCAATATTTCTCCTGAAGCGCGGGAGAAAGTGCTGAAGGCGATTGAAGAGCTAAATTATCAACCAAATAAACTTGCCCGTGCTCTGACCTCATCTGGCTTTGACGCCATTATGGTGATTTCCACCCGCTCAACAAAAACCACTGCCGGTAATCCTTTTTTCTCCGACGTATTGCACGCCATAACCGCCAAGGCGGAACAGGAAGGGTTTGATGTTATTTTGCAAACGTCAAAGAGCAGTGAAGATGACCTGCTAAAATGCGAAAGCAAAATAAAGCAGAAAATGATTAAAGGGGTCATTATGCTGAGTTCCCCCGCCAATGAATCCTTTTTCTCACGGCTCGATATGTACGGTGTGCCGGTGGTCGTAATCGGTAAAGTTGAAGGCGACTTTCAGAATATTTACTCCGTCGATACCGACAATTTTCATGACAGCGAGATGCTGACCGACACGTTTATTAAAAACGGGCGGAAAAAAATTGCCTGTCTGCATGCGCCACTCGATTATCACGTTTCTATTGATCGTCTTGCGGGTTATAAAGCCAGCCTGGAAAAGGCGAATATTGCTGTTAACCCGGACTGGATCATTGATGGCGGTTATACCCATGAGAGCGCACTTTCAGCGGCCATTACGTTGTTGTCTTCTTCCACCCCACCGGATGCGGTATTCGCCACCGACAGCATGAAATTGCTGAGTCTTTATCGCGCTGCGGATGAGTTAAATTTGATGCTACCTGAGCAGGTTGCCGTGGCGGGTTACAGCGACCCGATGCTCTCCCTGATTCTGACGCCTGCGCCAGCTGGATTTGATATTCCCACCCGCAAGCTGGGCGAAGAGAGCTGCGACCTGCTTTTCAGGCGTATCTCCGGTAAACCCGCCCCGCATAAGGTGCTGATTGAAAACCACTTTTCGTTCGCTGATTCTCTTCGCTAAAACCAGGGGCTGATAGCCCCTGGTGAACAGCCGATCAGAAGGCGTAATTCACGCCCACGCCCGCATAGTGGAATCGATCGCTTTCGCCTTCATCGTGATTTTCCCATTCATAGGCATACTCCAGCGTCATTGAAAGACCGTTATTGAAATCGTAGGCATAAAGCAGGCCCAGACGGTTGAAATCATGCCCTTCACGCTCAGGATCGTCTTGCCAGTCCCAGATTGACCAGCGGTCGAGCCCCAGGCGGGTATACGGCGTCAGCGTGGTATTACCTAATGAAATGGGTAAATAGGCGCGGATCTCCTGCGTTGAAAACTCACCGTTATTACGAGAACTGTCCATATTAAAACCGCGCTCTAAATAGTAATTCACTTTTGCAGCGAAGGTTTCATTAATGGTCCAGGTAAAGCCCGTTTCTGTTTCAACGCGACTGTCGGCATAACCCGTTTTTTCCAGGTCGTTGGCAAACTGATACATGGCAAACCAGCCGCCGAAACGCCAGTCATCGCTTAACTTAATATCCCAGTCTGGTTGTATTTTGTAGCGCTGCATATTCGCGCTGCCGTCTTTCGCGCCGTGTTCATCTTTGAAATGATAACCGTAATTACGGAAGCCGCCGGTCAGGCCGAGGGTAAAATCATCGGTTCCAATAAAACGATAGCGCAGCTCGAATTCGGGACGATCAAAATAGGTCCCGCGGGTCATACTGCTGTAATCAACGGGGCCTTCCTGATACATGGCAAGGGAAATCGTCCACGCATCCCATGTGGCGTTAAACCACACGGAGGGTTCATATAATCCGTCTTTATCATCCCCCTGACCTTCGACGTTTTCAATTTCATACATAGCACCTATATTAAAATTCCAGTGTGGTGCCGGTTCTGAGGCGTGTGCGTAGCTAACCCCTGCGCATAGAATAAGCGCAGCACTTCTTAGTAGAGTACTCATTAAAATATTCCTTTATAATGGACAAACAAAAAAACCGGAAATTAATATTTCCGGCGAACATTTTTATTATCTGATTGCCGCTTCTGTTTCCGCGTCAAAAAAATGACACTTATTCATATCGAACTGAATGCCGATATTATCCCCTGCAGCATAATCAGTGGCAGCCCCTGCCCGGACGACCAGTTCGTGGCCCCCGACGGTGGCATACAGCATAAATTCAGCACCGGTCAGTTCGGCAACGCTGATTTTGGCGGCAATCGCCTCACCGCTGGCTTGCGAGGTGAAAATATCCTCCGGTCTGATGCCAAAGACCACGGCTTTACGTTGATATCCCTGAGCGTTAAGTACCGAGAGCATATCTTCAGGGATCTCCAGACGCAGCGTTTCCGTCACGAAGTAGCGTTCATTGATCGCCCCCCGAATAAAGTTCATTGCTGGCGAACCAATGAAACCTGCCACAAACATATTTGCCGGTTCGTTATAGACCTGCTTCGGTGCGCCCACCTGCTGAATGTATCCATCTTTCAGGATCACAATGCGGGTTGCCATCGTCATGGCTTCGGTCTGATCGTGCGTCACATAAATCATGGTGGTATTCAGCTTTTGATGCAGCTTGCTGATTTCGGCACGCATTTGAACACGCAGTTTGGCGTCAAGGTTTGAGAGCGGTTCATCCATCAGGAAGACGCCCGCTTCACGCACAATCGCCCTGCCTAATGCCACGCGCTGGCGTTGGCCACCCGACAACGCACCGGGCTTACGCTTGAGGTAATCGCGCAGCCCAAGAATCTGAGCGGCCCAGTTAACGCGCTCTTCAATGACGGCAGGCGCGATCTTCTGCATCTTCAGCCCAAATGCCATGTTGTCGTACACCGTCATATGGGGATACAGCGCATAGTTCTGAAAGACCATCGCAATATCCCGGGACTTGGCCGGGACATCATTCATACGCACGCCGTCAATCACCAGCTCACCGGCGCTGATCTCCTCCAGCCCGGCAATCATACGCAGCGTCGTCGATTTACCGCAGCCCGATGGCCCGACGAAAACGATAAATTCTTTATCCTCAATGTCGAGGTTGAAATCTTTGACCACATGGACCTGGTTGTCATAGATTTTTTGGATATGTTTTAGCGATAGTTGCGCCATTCTTAATTCCTTATCAGTACCGTCCGGGAAACCCAGAAATCTGTCAGGCATTTCCAGGTCAGCTCCCGCGTTGAATGAAGTTGAAGTCCCGCATGGTTGAGGCCTGCCCCTATTCCCACCGACAACATCCCTGCGGCGTTGATCGCCTCAACGCCGGAGGCGGCATCCTCAATCCCGATGGCCTCCTCCGGGAAGACGTTAAGACCCGCGCAGGCAGCAAGGAAGATTTCCGGGTCCGGTTTGGAGCGGGCAATACGGGACGCATCGGCACAGAAATCAAACGCCCTGTGGATCCCCAGCGCCTGCAAAATGCCGGGAGCGTTGAGTGAAACAGACGCCAGCCCAATTTTGACGTTTGCCGCGCGTATGTCGGCCAGCACCTCACGAATGCCCGGGAGCAGTGACGCTTGCGTAAGCGAAGCCAGCGACTGTACATAGAGCGCATTTTTTTTACGCGCAAGCGCCAGGCGCTGCTGTTCATCGAACGCGTCTTCTTTGCCACCGTGACGCAGGATCCGCTGCAGGGAGTCCATGCGGCTAATCCCTTTCAGCGTTTCATTGAAGGCCTCATCAATGGTGATCCCGACCTCCTTCGCGACAGCGCGCCAGGCCAGGAAGTGCAGATGAGCGGTGTCGGTGATCACCCCATCCAGATCGAATACAACGGCATTAAGGTTCATCTCTCCCCTCCGTGGTAGCGGTCCCAGTAACAGACGTAAGAAAATCCTTGCAGGACAAGACCTGCCGTCCCGAAAGCTGGAGGGTTTTACCCCAGAGCGTTAGCGTGACGGGAGCAGAACTGGTCACCGTAAGTGCCTCTTTCGTCACGATGAAGTGCAGCTGCGCATTCTGCCAACGCAGCGGAAACGCCAGCCTTTGCCAGTGCGCAGGTATCCTGGGTGCCAGATGTAACTCCCCGTCCACGATCTGCAGCCCGGCAAATCCCTGAATAACACCTGACCAGATCGCACCTGTCGCGGCAGCATGAATACCGTCATCACTGCTGTGCGGATCGTCGCCCAGATCGATGGCAATGCCATCACGCCAGAAGGCGTAAGCCCCTTCTGTATCACCACAGCGCGCGTTCACAATGCCGTGGATGGCTTTGCTCAGAGACGAGTCATGAATTGTGCGCGGCTCATAGAATGCCAGGTTGGCCGCGCACTGCTGCGGCGTAAAGCGTTCCGGCAACAGGTAATTAAGCATTACCACATCGGCCTGTTTGAGGATCTGCATCTCGTTAACTTCAGCGCGCGAGTAATCCAGCAGAATGGTCTGCTTGCCCGCTTTGGCTTTATAGCGGCTCAGATCGATCGCCGGTTTGGACATGAAGGTGTCATCCTGCGGTATGACCCCGTCGGCGTTAGCCTCGGGCAGCCATAAGCGCGCCAGGAACCGTTGCGCATTTTCCGTAAAACGCGCATCTTCACGCTCAAACATCGACATAAACCGGCAGGCACTGGCGACGTTGTGCCACGCCAGATAGTTGGTGTAGGCGTTGTTATTTACGTGCTCCGTGTATTCATCCGGCCCGATCACATCATGGATCTCCAGACGGTCGCCAACTTCCGTCGCGCGTCCCATCCAGAACAACGCGGTTTCCATGAGCAGCGTCAGGCCTTCATTGCACATAAAGGCATCATCGTGCGTTGCCTGCCAGTAGGCGACAACGGCCCACGCGATATCCGCCACGATATGATGTTCAGCCAGCGCGGAGGCCACTTTCTGACGAACGCCCGTGCGGATGTTGATCGCTGCGAATTCTGGCGTCTCTTCCTGACCGCTCGCGGCACTCTCCCAGGGGAACAAGGCGCCAGGCCAGCCGTTACGGCGTGCTTTTTCCCGCGCCCCCGGCAGGTTAAGCCAGCGGTAGCGCAGCAGACGACGGGCAACATCTGGTCGGGTAAAGAGATGGAAAGGCAGCAGGAAAATTTCGGTGTCCCAGAACACGTGGCCTTTATAGCCCTCCCCGGTCAGGCCCTTGGCCGCAATACTGCTCCGTTCATCATGGGCAGGCGTCATGGCCGTGAGGTGCCAGACCGCGTAATCCAGCGCCAGCTGATCCTGATGTTCGGTCGACGTGACGTCCACCCGGCAGTCATGCCAGACCTTTTTCCAGGCGCACGCCGCGCTTTCGAGTAACGCGGCATACCCTCTTGTCGCGCAGGTTTTGAGCTCAGCCAGAGCATTGCGGGCAAACGTGTCCTGTGAAAGCGCTTTATCGCTGCGATGCGTCACCCAGACCAGCTTCTCAAGCGTGACAGTGTCACCCTGAGCGACCTTTACGGCGTGATGAACCGTGATACGCCGGTTTTTCGCGGTAAAGCAGCTGTCGCTGGTGGTTGAGAGACGACAGCATGCCGAGATCACTACATCCGCAGCACGATCCTGCGTTTCATACACGCCCTGCATGTAGTGCTGGTCAAAGACTCTGACCGAGATTTCATCCAGATGCTGACGGCCGCTGTTGGTTTGTGTCGCATCAATCCCCGTGCTCAGCATAACGTCTGATGCGGCATCCAGCGGAGTGACGGTGAGCTGCATTGCCACCAACGGCAGTTGAGCCAGTGAGACAAAACGGCGGCTTTCCACACGGTAACGCTTTCCGTCTGGCGAGCGCCACACTACGCGACGACGCAGTTCGCCATTGGCAAAATCCAGCTCCCGCTGCCAGTCAATAATCTCCCCTGACAGCAAGGTGAAATGGATGCCGTCCAGTTCGATATCCATGCCGATGATGTCAGGCACGTTGATCAGTTCGTTGGTCTCATTACGACCAGCACGATGATAAAGCCCGGCAAGATACATTCCCCGGGTCTGCTGCGTGTAGTTTTCCTCATGCGCCGCACGTATGCCCATATAGCCGTTGCCGCAGGCCATGATTGACGCGTATTTATTGAGGCTGTGAGGGCAAAAACCCGGATCGTTTAATACAGACAGGTTCAGCATAACGTTACGCTTTCCCCTTTTTCTGCCGCCTCGTACAGTGCGGCGACCAGTTGCTGGATCACCAGCCCTTGTTCGGCATCGGCAATCATGACCGGCTCTCCCATGACGTGACGGACAAACGCATCCATGCTGCGTAAATGCCGCTGATCGTCTGCCTCTTCGCGCAGGGACAGGGTCTGCAAAACTCCGCCCTCATCGGTGTAAATGTGGGCCGGGAACAGCGTTGCCCCCGCTTTTTCACCGCAAAAGGCGACATTTATGATGGACTGCTCACGGATGTTGAGGGCAAAGGAGGTATCCAGACGCAAAATGCCGCCATTGCAAAATTCAATCGTCCCGAACAGGGCATCTTCAACGGTAAACTGTGCAGGATCCCATTCGCCAAACTGGCCACTGTTTTTGCGGTTTCCCAGTTTTTGAAAGCTGTGGGCCGTCACGCGTTTTACCGCCGGGAAACCCAGTACATACATCGCGGCATCGAGCATATGGATCCCAATATCAATCAGCGGCCCGCCCCCCTGCAGTGCTTTATTGGTGAAAACGCCCCAGCCGGGAACGCCGCAGCGGCGCAATGCCTGCGCCGTAGTGAAGTAGATTTCGCCCAATGTCCCGTTCATTACCGCCTCACGCAGCAGTTGCGTATCACGTGCAAAGCGGTGGTGAAAATCATAGGCCAGCACTTTTCCCGCCGTTCGGGCCGCCACACGCATCCGGTCGGCTTCGTGTGGCGTCATGGCCGGGGGTTTTTCGCACATTACATGGCAACCGGCTTCCAGGGCTGCCATCGCATGTTCAAAATGAAAACGGTTGGGCGAACAGACGCTCACCACATCCGGTTTGACCGCCTGCAGCATTTCATTCACGTCCTGCCATGCCGACGGAATGGCATGGCGTTCAGCAAACGCCTGAGCCTGTTCAGGATGGCTGTCCATGACAGCCACCATCTGAACATCACTGCGCGTGGAGTAATACGAGGCATGCACTTTGTCCGCGACCTGCCCGGCACCAATAATGGCGACACGCAGAGGCGAAGGTGTTAAGGCACTCATCACGCTGGTCATCCTTAGCATTCACGCAGATAAGTGAGAGAATCCTGATAGGCCTTCGCAGGATCGTCAGCGCGAACGCGGCACTCGTAAACAACGTAACCCTGATAACAATCGGCACGCAGCTGGTCGAACAGAGCGGCAAAATCAAGAGAGCCGCTTCCCGGCTGATAACGATGGTTATCGGCAATATGCACATGGCCCAGCAGGTCCCGGTTCTGGTGCAGCGCTTCCGTCAGCGAGTCTTCTTCAATATTCATATGATAGAAATCGCCGATAATCTGAACATGTTTCAGCCCATTCTCTTCGATGTAACGACGTGCATCCGCGAGGGTGTTGATCATGTGATCCTGATAGCGGTTCAGCGGCTCCAGGTAAACGGTGGTGCCGGTGCGCGCCGCCACCTCGTCCAGTTGGCGCAGCGAGGCGCTCACCGCCTTGCGGTCTCCTTCAAGGCTACGCGGCGACGTCATCGGCGGCAGGCGGAAGGTAAACATCCCCCAGGCGGCAGGAACCACGATTCCTTTACCGCCCACCTCTGCTAATGCTTCAAGGATGCGTTCGATCTGCGTTAATCCGTTCAGGCGACGCTCTTCGATGAAGTCACCAATCCAGCCATCGTACCCGCCGCAGGCCGTGGTAACCGGCAGCCCTGTAGCCTTAATGGCCGCTTTAACCTCTTCAAGGTTCTCCACCAGCAGCTTGCCGTCTATCTCATACCCATCAAAGCCCATGGCTTTGATGTATTGAAATTTTTCCAGGATATTGGTCGGGAAAAAGGCCTGGTTTTGCGTTGCGATTTTCATTTTCATGCTCTCCTTAGCTCAGAACGTGACGCCCATTTTGATACTCAGTTCAGGATGCTGATCGACATAGGTCATGTAGCTCTCAGCGCTGGTGGTAAACGTTACGACTGGGTCGATTAAATCTTCGCAATTGAGATAGCCGTTCATCAGCAATTCCCAGCAGGTCTCTTCAATACGCTTACGGTTCCAGCGTGGGTAATCAGGATTTGGCTCACTGCAGGCGCGGGAGAAGACAATTTTCGCATTATTGAAATGCGCTTCGCGCCCCAGGTTAAAGCCTTCCGCGAACGGTTTCGCAAAGGCCACGTATGAGATGGTGCCGCCGTACGCGAGTCCGCGCAGCGCAGACTGCAGCGCATCAGCAAAGCCGCTGGTTTCGATAATCACATCCGCGCCCTGCTTGCCGGTCAGTTTTTTGATTTCCAGACCAACATCCGTGCCAATCGGATCCAGACAGTGGTCTGCCCCATGGCGACGGGCAATGTCGCAGCGGTGCGCGATAGGGTCGACACCGATAACGATTGACGCACCGGCTTTCTTTGCCAGCTGGATGGCTATCTGACCAATCGCGCCAAGCCCAACGACGACGACAAAATCCCCTACCCGCACATTGGCGTCACGTACGCCGCTCATTGCGAATTGTGCCGGGTCGTAGCAGACCGCATTTTTCCAGGAGGCGCCCTGAGGCATTTTGCGCAGTTTGTAGTTGTTGACGGCATTCACAATGACCGTTTCCTGTAGCGGTCCATAACAGCAAACGCGGTCTCCGACACGGTATTCCGTTACGTCAGCGCCGCACTCAATGATGTCCCCGACGATCATGTTCCCGAGCTGGAATTTGCCAAACTCGATCCCGCGAGCCGCCCCCTCTTCACGCGGCGCAAAGAGCTGCCAGTCAGGGTTAAACTCTTCATCGATAAACGGACTCGCCGCCCTGAAATCCACCACTTCGGTGCCGTGTTTCGGTGCGCCAAAGCGGGCGCGAATTTTCACTTCATGAACGGCAACGGGACGGTCTTCATATTCGACCAGCGCTGCCACACGCGGCGCTGTCGCAACTAACTTCTTCATTACTCACTCCTTGTTAAAATTGGCCGCCTCAGCCCTTAACGCCACCGGCGGTCAAACCACTTTTAATAAAACGTTCAGACAGCGCATACATGATGACAACCGGCAGTGCCGTCACCAGCGATGCCGCCATCATGCGGCCCCAGATGTAATCTGGCGTACTGAAAAGGGTGTTCAGCCCTACCGGCAAGGTGAAGTTGCTGGCGCTGGACAGGAAAATGGAGGCAAACAGATAGTCGTTCCACGCCACCATGAAGCAGTAGACAAAGACAGACACCAGGCCCGAAATCGCTAACGGAACGGTAATGCGAAAGATGATTTGCAGGCGGTTAAGGCCATCCATCATCGCGGCTTCTTCTATTTCGTCCGGGATGGTGTCGAAATAGCTGCGCAGCATAAACACCGCCGTAGGTAACGTCTGAGTCACCATGGTGATAATCAGCGCCAGTTCGGTGTCATAGATACCGAGCGCGGTGATGATTTTGAACAGCGGCACCACCAGCAGAATCCCTGAAAACATGTAGACGGTGTAGAAGCTGGCGTTGATCGTCGTGCGCCCTTTAAAACGCAGTTTGGATAAGGCGTAAGCCCCCAGCGTGCCGAGAAACACGGCAACGATCGATGAGGTCAGTGACACCACCATGCTGTTACGGAAGTAATCCACAAACGGGAAAATCAGCGGGTTAAAGATGTCGATGTAATGCTGTAACGTCCACTCCTGCGGCAGAATAGTCGGATGCAACGATATCGCCTCTCTGGCGCTTTTAAAGGAGGTCATCAGCATCACGAAAAATGGGAACAGCGTGATAATCAGGAACGCCGCGAGCCCAAGGTAAAAGCCAATACGACCCAGTACGCGTTTATTTGTTGCCATTGAGATTTACCCTTTTTCTGGTCAGCAGAATGACGGCGAAAATGATCACAAACAGCACCACTGAGATAGCCGCAGCTTTACCCAAATCGTTAAAGGCAAACGCCGTTTTGTAGAGATAGACGCCCAAAATATCGACTTTGGTAGTCAGCAGGTACACGTCCGCAAACATGTAAAACATCCAGATGGTTCGCAGCGTGATGACCGTGGCCAGCACCGGCATAATCGCGGGCAGCGTGACGATGCGAAAACGTTGCCAGCCATTCGCGCCATCCATTTCTGCGGCTTCGTATAACGATTTATCAATCGTTTGTAAGATCGCGAGAAACGAGATAAACGCATACGGGAAGTAGCGCCAGATGGCGAATAGCACCACCAGCACAAAGCTGCTGCCGGGGTTGTCGAACCACAGCGGTGCCTGGTCATACAGATGCAGCAGGTCTACCCCCAGGTAGTTCACGATGCCGTAGCCGTTGTTGAACATGTATTTCCAGGCAAACACCAGTGAAATAGACGGCGTGACGTAAGATAAAATCACCAGCGAACGCGCCGTTTTGCGCAGCCGAAACTCCCGGTTAAAGAAGATGGCGACAGCCAGCCCGAGCCCCGTGCTACCTATCACCACCAGGGCCGTATACCAGAAGGTCATCCACAGGGAGTGCCAGAACGCTGCATCACTCAAAATACGGATGTAGTTATCCAGCCCAACAAACACCGCGCTAATGCGCGGGTTGAGCGGCAAGCGTAAGAAACTGATTTCAATGTTGGAAATCATTGGCCAGGCCACAAGGCCCCCCAGCAAAATCAGGCTGGGGGCCAACAGCAGCATGGCGAAAGGCATATCTGAACGACCAGAAAACAACGTCTTCATAATTTCCTTCCGCAGAAGCGCTCCTATCGTTGTGAAACCAGGTCAGTCAGGCGTTTCTGGCTGTTGCTTAACGTGGTGTTGAGGTCTTGCTGACCTACCGTCACGTTATGCACCATCGAACTGATGATGCCGGAACCTGTCACGTCGCCCATGCGGGTAAAGTTTTTGTCGCCCACGGCCCCAAATACCTGCACATTCGGGAACTGCGCGATCAGCTCATACGGCAGTTGACCAAAGGCTTTGATGACCTCGTTGTTTTTCCAGCTCTCGGTATCCACCACCAGTTTGTTCACCGGTAACGCCGCCCCCGGAGACATCATGACCCAGTCCGAGGCGTTTTGAGCCTGCTCCATCCAGGTCACAAATTTCTCAGCGGCTTTGGTTTCTTCTTCAGTCTGACCGGTCGTGATCGTCAGCGACGTCACCATGCCGTAAACTGCAGACGATTTTTCCGTTGGAACCACAAAGCCCAGATTGGCAGGATCCCCTTCTTTAAACACGGCAGGCAGAATGTAGGTGGAGTAAACCGCCATTGGCGCGGAACCGTTCATGAACGCGTCTTTGATCTCCATGACGTCGTTCGAGCCTGGCATCGTGTTCTTCGCCAGTTCTTTATAAAACGCCAGCGCGTTTAACATTTCAGGCGTATCGATCTGGATGTTGCCCTGCGCGTCGAAGACGTTTGCCCCACCTGAAAGGGCAAACTGGGAGAAGGCCTGCTCGGTCATGACGCTTTCAGCGGTTGGAAGCGCGATACCGTAGTGTTTCTTAGCCGGGTCGTTGAGCATCTGACTGGCTTTCAGCAGCTGTTGCCAGTTATGCGGCTCTTTAATACCCGCCGCGGCGAGAACATCTTTGTGGTACCAGACGCCTGACAGCCAGGCGCTAATTGGCACCCCCGTCCACGCGGTGCCGTCTTCCGTGCGAACAACACGGAGAATGCCGTCATAAAATGTCTTTTCACCGACGGCTTTAATGGCTTCGCCAATTGCGTCACGGTCCAGCAACTGCTCTTTATCCATCACTTTTGCATAGTCATGGCTGACCTCAATCACCTCCGGCAGTGCGCCGGTCCGCGCGAGGGTAATGACCTTGGTGTTGTATGCATCCTCTTCCACCGGCACCTGTTTCACCGTAATGGAGGGATTCTCTTTCTCGAATTTCTCAATCAGTTTCGTGATGACGGCCTGACGCTCCTGCTCCACCGACGAATGCATAAACTCGATGGTCACAGAAGATTGTGTGTCGTCCTTGCAGCCTGATAACAGGGCGCACGAAACCAGTGCTGAAATCAGCACAATTCTCGGCATTTTCATTGTTAAGGTCCTTTTTTAGTTTTCTTTAATCCACATAACCTGCCATGGATTTAGGGTCAACGTCGTATCGTTAATATTGTCCCCGGTTATTAAATCTTTTCCTGTCTGACTATTTGAAGGGACGTGCTGAATATCATTACTGAAATTAAAGAGTGCTGTAATTCGCTCGCCGTTATCGGCAACGCGAACTATTTTCAAAACATGCTCCCCGGATGTTTCAAAGCGCGCCTGACTGTCCGGGTGGAACGCTTTTTCCTGACGGCGTAACGAAATTAACGCACTCAATCCAGAATAAACTTTATGACGAAGGCTATTAATATCGTCGAGTTTATGATCAATTTCACCGGACTGATATTTCTTTCGGTTTATTGCTCTATTATACCCTAACCGCTCCACACCCTCATAATCATTACGGGAGCCAATAATACTCTGAATATAGATTGCAGGCACCCCCGGGAAACTCAACAGAACGGCATGAGCCAGAATAAAACGGGCTATGCGCAGAGTGTCTTCATCCTTCTTAGCACTTAATGCATCCAGATAGGTTACATTGATTTCATACGGGCTGCGCGTACCGTCAGGGTTATTTTTCCAGTTAACCAGCGCACCTTCCTGCTGGAGTGTTTCCACCAGCGACAGAATTTCCGATTCCGGTAAAATTCCGCGTAACGGATTAAGTCCGATCCCGTCATGCGAGGCCAAAAAGTTAAACCAGGTGGTTTGCTTTGACGGCAGTTCCAGCGATGAGGCCCACTGACAAAGTGCCCGTACATCCTGACGATGAACGGCATGCAGAACCAGTGGTGGCAAGGAGAACTGATACACCATCTGGGCTTCATTCTTGCCGTCACCAAAGTAAGAAACGTTGTCTTTATGCGGGACATTGGTCTCAGTGATGATCACCGTACCCGGTGCCACAGCGTCCGTAATGGCGCGGAAGAGTTGAATCAAACGGTGCGTTTGTTCAAGATGGATGCAGCTTGTTCCGGGGATCTTCCACATAAAGCCGACCGCATCAAGGCGGATATAGCGCGCTCCTTCCATCAGGTAATGGAGAAGCACATCCACCATTGCAATCAACACCTCAGGAGAGGCGAAATTGAGGTCAATCTGATCATCGCTGAAGGTCGTCCACAGATGCCGAACGCTTCCATCATCAAGTGTAAAAGGTGTCAGGAGAGGCAATGCACGAGGCCGTGTCACAGCAGATAAATCAGTTTGCGGATCCACGGAAATAAAGAAATCTTCATAGCCCGGTTTTTGCGCAAGATAATGAGCGAACCATTGGCTTTTCGCTGACATATGGTTGCAAACAAAATCGAACATTAAACTGGCATACTGCTTTAATTCAGTAACGTCTTGCCATGTTCCCGTTTCAGGCGCAACGTCATGGTAATCGATAACGGAAAAACCATCATCAGAGGACCACGGGTAAAAAGGTAAAAGATGCACATGAGAAAATGAACGAGAAAGCCATCTGTTATAAAAACGGGTAAATACAGGCAGCGCTTTCTCCCCTTTATTGTAGAACTGATCGGCATAGGTTATCAGGACGATATCTTTTTCATCCCAACCGGCTTTACGCTTTTCGGTAATAACAGCAGCAGCTCTGGAGATTTTCCCTGACAGTGTTTCACGGTGCGCCTCAGAAAACGATTCACCGTAAACAAGATTGATTAAATTTTTAATTTTATCGTTCACTTTATTTTTCCATGGTAGCGGTCCCACGGAACGCAATCTACTCCCATGAAAAATATCTGTCAACGGACCTGAGGGGGTAAAAATGTCTTCTCAAGGCAACACAGCGCAGTAATGTGAGCTGCCGCAAAGAAAGACAGAAAAGGAAGAAAACGAAGAGAAATGCCGGCAGCCCTCCTCTCATAAGAGAAAGACTGCGGTATACATGGAGATCAGGATAAGTATCGACGGGAAAAACGTTTGGCCAGTTTTTGCAGCAGCGGCTCCAGCGCCACGGCCAATAACAGTCTTACCGGCTTACGGGCAACAGATTTTATTGCCCAGCCAGCCACGCCTGCCGGACCATAACGTAACGCCGTCAGCAGGACCAGTTTACCTGCGATTTTCAGGCCGGGTTTTACCTTCTGACCGGCCTGTTGCCAGTTTTTGTTCATCTATGTTCTCTCTTAAAGCTGACGAAAACGACTTCTCAGCGTAAAGGTATCAGACGTGACGTAACGTTCCATTTCGCGCAACCGCTTTTCACCTGCGGCCAGTTCAGCATCCACCTGGTTCAGAATGTCACTACTGCTCGGTGCGCCTTCTGCAGCCAGTTCACCTTCCGGCATGGGGTCGAGCACAAACGACAATACGATGTACGCCACCAGAGTGATAAACGCCAGACCGAAGAAAATCGATAACACCGTTACCACGCGCACCAGCTTAACCGGTACATCCAGATAGTGGGCAAGCCCCGCACAGACGCCGCGAACCATGCCCTGTTGTGGGATCCGCCACAGCTTTTTATTCAGATTCAGTCCAGACATTAACGCTCCCTCCAGTTCGGGTGTTCCGCATCCAGGATAGCTTCCAGCGCCTGAATACGTTCACGCATCTTATTCGCCTGATCGGACAGCTGTACCAGACGTTGTTGCTCGCTCTGGGAAAGGGCGTCCCGTGAAGAACGGTTGCTGTAGTGCAGCCATAACCAAATCGGCAGCACGAACAGCACGAAAATGGTCAGGGGAATAGCGAGAAAAAGCGCGCTCATGTGTACTCCTTGTCGTACGATGCGTGGCGGCACGCTCAGGTGCCGCATGAATTATTATTGATTGTCTTGCTTCATTTTGGCTTTCAGTGCCGCCAGCTGCTCGCTGATTTCATCGTCGGCTTTCAGATCGGCGAACTGCTGATCGAGCGATTTTTGCTTACCGATGCTGTGGCTTTCCGCTTCCGCTTCCATCTGATCGATACGACGTTCGAAGGACTCAAAACGCGCCATTGCTTCATCAAGCTTACCGCTGTCCAGCTGACGGCGTACATCGCGGGAAGAGTTTGCCGCCTGGTGACGCAGCGTAAGTGCCTGCTGACGCGCACGGGTTTCGCTCAGCTTGTTCTCAAGCTCGCCAATCTCTTTCTTCATACGGGTGAGCGTGTCGTCCACCAGCGTAACTTCATGTTCCAGCGCGGTAACCATATCCGCCAGTTTCTGTTTTTCAATCAGTGCGGCACGGGCCAGATCTTCTTTATCTTTACGCAGCGCCAGTTCGGCTTTTTCCTGCCATTCATTAAGCTGGGCGGTAGCCTGCTCAATACGGCGGGTTAACTGCTTTTTCTCAGCCAGCGCACGGGCGGAGGTAGAACGCACTTCAACCAGTGTATCTTCCATTTCCTGAATCATCAGACGCACCAGCTTTTGCGGATCTTCCGCTTTCTCAAGCAGCGAGTTGATGTTGGCGTTCACGATGTCGGCAAAACGAGAAAAAATACCCATAATTCAATCCTCACATTTCTGTTATCGGGCAATGCCCTGCTGTACAGATAATACAATTCCCGTGCCAACTTTTTATCTTATTGATTTTACTGAATGTGATTGATTTTCGCTCACTATGGAACTAAGCTCACCTGGTGAATCTCGCTAAGGAGTGGTTAATTTCATCATGGCTGAATATAAAGACAATTTACTCGGTGAGGCTAACAGCTTTCTCGAAGTGCTGGAGCAGGTTTCACGCCTCGCCCCTCTCAACAAACCGGTGCTGATTATCGGTGAGCGCGGCACGGGCAAGGAGCTGATCGCCAACCGACTCCACTATTTGTCCGGGCGCTGGGATGGTCCTTTTATTTCGCTTAACTGCGCCGCGCTGAATGAGAACCTGCTGGATACCGAGCTGTTCGGCCATGAAGCGGGAGCCTTTACCGGGGCGCAAAAGCGCCACCCTGGCCGTTTCGAGCGTGCCGACGGCGGCACCCTGTTCCTTGACGAGCTGGCCACCGCGCCAATGCTGGTACAGGAAAAATTGTTGCGCGTCATTGAATATGGCGAGCTGGAACGCGTCGGCGGCAGCCAGCCGCTACAGGTTAACGTGCGTCTGGTCTGTGCGACAAATGCCAACCTTCCGGAAATGGTGGCTGAGGATAAATTTCGCGCCGACCTGCTCGACCGCCTCGCTTTTGACGTCGTCCAGCTTCCGCCGCTGCGTGAACGGCGCAGCGATATTATGCTGCTGGCGGAACAGTTTGCCATTCAGATGTGCCGTGAGCTGGGTCTGCCGCTCTTTCCGGGCTTTAGCGATAATGCCCGGGAGACGCTGCTTAACTACCCCTGGCCGGGGAATATTCGCGAGCTGAAGAACGTCGTCGAACGCTCTGTCTACCGTCACGGCAGCAGCGAAACGGAACTGGACAACATTATTCTCGATCCTTTTCAGCGTAACGCGCCATCTGTTACCGCCCCGGCGCGTTCGAACGATGGGCCCTCACTCCCGCTCGATCTGCGCCAGTTTCAGCATAAGCAGGAACAACAGCTACTGGAGCAGAGCCTTAGGATGGCGAAATATAACCAGAAAGGGGCAGCTGAACTGTTGGGGCTGACCTACCACCAGTTAAGAGCATTGCTCAAAAAGCACCAGATGCGCTGACGGGCAGGACCATTCTGCTGGAATTTATCCCCGCGAGGATCCCGCGGGGATAAGAGTCATGCTACCGCAATATGCATCTGCGAAAGCATATCGGTATTCACACCGACCAGCGTGACGCTGCTGTCGCCGTAGGTGAGTAAGGCATTATCACCTTCAAACGACAGGTGGTTGAGATAGCTGTCATTATCGGCAATGTTCTGGTTAGCCATAAAGATCAGGCTGTCGCTGGCGGAGAGGTTATAGACCGTGTCATGACCAAAATCACCGTAGAAGAGAAGCGTGTTTTCGCTGCCGTTAAGGTGGATGGCGTCGTCGGCATACCCGGAAACCACATTGTTATTGTTCCCGTTTACGCTGATCTCACTGTCATTGGCTCCTGAATAGAACCAGCTGTCATTACTGGCGGTCGAGATAGTGAAGCTGTTCTCTGTATCGGCATAATAGCTTTTCGCATACGCGATTGAGCCACTGTCACCTTCTAAGCCATAATCCGTGACCTGCCATGTCGCGTTCTGGTTGATGTTAATACCAAACAGGCTGAACAAGGTGTGGTCTGCGTTAACGTAATGGATATCTTCCGCCCGTGTAATATCGCCGGTGGAATATTTAAAGTACAGCGTCCCTTCTGCATCGTGGCTAAACGTAAAATCGGCAATATGACATTCCGTTACGTAGGTGTTAGTCCCTGCGCCGCCATAAATAACGTTGTAGCCGCTGTGATCTTTAAAACTGTCATCTCCGCCACCACCGCAGAGATAATCGTTACCCTTCCCGCCTTGTAATAAATCATTTGTTTCGGTACCAATAATAAATGTCGACCCGACATGCGTTACGGATTTATTGAGATCCGAAACCCAGGTCGTGGAACGGTATGCTTCAGAAAGATTAGAAACAATGATATTGGAATTTTGATGGGTGAAATCATAGATTTCAGAATCCATAATTCGTAATGCACCGTCCGTATAGCCCTGACCGGAGTGCCCGGCCCAGGACGCCATATTCGCGATCGAAAAGATCTTACAATCGTTGGTCAGGCCGGCATAGTAATCATTAAAGGAGACGATGTTGTTGGTGCAGGTTTCAAGCGGCGTGTCGTGGTTAAATAAACTGTCCAGCGTCAAGCTGTGACCCGTTAACACACGAAATACCGGATCGTTCTCATAACCAATATTAAGCACTTTGTCATCGGCCAGGTTTTGAGTCGGAGAGGCGAATGCGACGTAGCTTGCGTCCTCAAAGAAACCACCCCACTGGCCCTGTGCGGACAGGGTTGCCATGCTGTTAACAGCCAGTCCGCCAAGACTATGTCCGGTAATGATGATGTCATTACCGGTCAGGCCATTTGCCGTGGCAAACGCGGCCACCGAACTCATGAGGTTTTTATACGCGTTGAGAACATAGTTATCCGCATAGCCGTCGACCAGTGCAGATAATACGTCGCTGACGGTATCCATCGCGGTATTGATGGTATGCTGAAGTGAAGGCGCGCTGGCGTAAGTGCCCGTCCCCCAGAAGCTAATGCCTATATTGACCAGCTTGCCATTGGCGTCATATTTTCCCATAACGTTGCATTCGGCACTGGTTTCAAGAAGACTTTCGCCATAAAAAGCACCATAGGGATTAGTACAGCCGCTGTAGTTAAGCGTGGTCCCGTCTAATACTTTCCAGCCATTTTCTTCTGTATAGGTATAATCAGCATACGTGGCTGCACCAAAATTGATACTTTCAATGGTCAGTGCATCCTTAATAAGCTGCGTGTTTTTCTCGCCCTGATAATCGAATACAGGCATAGTCGTCCCTCTGTTTATTATCAACAATCATTGAGCAAAATACGAATCAAGTAACATAACGTTATCATTGTTTATTTCGCCCGTCTGCGCGAGCAAACTGACCCATGCCTTAATGACAGCATGTTTTTCTGCAGTAAGCTCAACTTTGGTTTTATAGAAAGATTGTTCTGCATTTAATAAATCGATATTCATGCGCTGACCAGCCTGAATGCTTTTTTTCGTCGCTTCAATCTGACGCCTGGCGGCGTCCACCGCGGAAGCATAGGCAGCAAGGCGCTCTGACGCATGGAGGCATTTATTTAAGGATTTTTTAATTTCGCTGTAGGTCGCCAGCCGCTGTGCATCATGAAGATATTTTGCCTGCTCATAGCGGGCCGCCGCCTGACGCAGGGACGCTGAAACGCCGCCCCCGGAAAAGAGATCCATGCTGACGCGCAGGCCTATGCTGTCGGTACGATATTTCTGATGAATGGTATTGTCGTTGCTTGAATCGTTCTCCGAATGCATCGCGTAAAGCTGTACCCGGGGAAGCGCGCCAGCGCGGCTGCGTTCAATTTCATAGCGTTTTTCTTCCACGCTATGTCCGGCAGAAAGGATATCGGGATTATGCGCGGCCGCCTTTTGTTCCCAGTATCGATAGTCTCCTGATGCCAGCGGCAGCTTAAGCGGCTTTTCACCGAGTATCGGCAGCGCTGCCGTCTGCGAGAGATCCATGCCCACGATCGCTGATAACGCAACGTTAGCCGTATCCAGCGTATCGCGCGCCTCCACCTCATCCGCAATCGCCAGGCTGAGCGCAGAGGCGGTCTCGGTGACATCCGTTACTGCGCCCTCACCGGCCTCGAACTGTCGCTGAGCCTGCTTTTTCTGCTCTTCCAGCCCCTGACGATGCAGAGTCGCAAGCTGGAGCCGTTGATGCGCCTCGGTAAGATCCAGCCAGGCGGTAATGAAGCGGTTTTGCAGATCAATCAAACTGCTTCGGTAGCGTTCATCAGACTGCATTTTTTTGATAATGCCGATGCGATACCCCGCATAGGCATCGTAATCAAACAGCGGCTGAACAACGGTAACCGATCCCGAATAACTGTCATATTGTTGATGTTGCACCACCTCAGAATGCTCCCCCAACAAATTTGTCTGCTGGTACTGCTGCCGCTGCCAGTTACGCGGTGCGCGTTGATAGCTAACGCTGACTTTTGGCAGTAACCCGGCGCGACCGATGGGGATGTACTCTTCTCCGGCAAGCTGATCCTTCACGGCAGCGCGGTATTGCGGATCGTTGTCCAGCGCCATGAACCAGCCCTGAGTCAGTGTCAGCGCACCTGCTGAAAAGGACGCCATCAGCGTGAGCAGATACACAACAGGTATGAATTTTGCGGTAAGCATCTTTACTCCTCGATGAACGACCGCGATGCACGATCCACAATGGGTTTCAGCAGATAGCTCAACAGCGAGCGCTCTCCGGCTTTAATAAAGACCTCTACTGGCATACCCGGTTTAACCTCCTCGCTCTTCAGCTTTTTCATCCCCTCCGGCGTAACAGCGATCTGAATCTTGTAGTACGGCTGCTGGGTGGTGGGATCGGTCTGGCGATCCGCTGATACCAGCGATACCCGGGCCGGGATTTTCGGCGTGCTTTGCTGGTTGAAGGCGGTAAACATCAGGGTAACGGGCATGCCCTTATGGACTTTATCGATCAGGGCGACGTCAATTTGTGAGTCGATAATCAGGGGAGAGGCCTGCGGGACAATTTCCAGTAGCTGCTCGCCCGCACTCACCACCGCGCTGTCGCTGGCAAGCGCGAGGTTCATTACCACGCCATCCTGAGGTGCGACAACGCGGGTCAGGGAGAGATCGACACCAGAGAGCGTCAGCTGTTTTTTGCTCTCGCTGACCTGCAGGCGAAGCTGGTCAATTTGCGTTTCAATATCTTTCCGGTTATCAATCAACCGCTGCTGCATGCCGCGTTTGAGCTGGGCGATCTGATTCCCTAACTCTACGATTTTGCTGCGGGTTTCACCCACCTCGCCCGCCAGAGACGCCGATTGCACCTGGATATCGAGATAGCGGTTACGGGGGAAATAGCCCTCTTCCATTAGCGGTTTCAGGTCTTTGAGTTGACGATTTAACAGTGCGAGCCCTTGCGCTTTCGTCTCGCAGGTTCTGGCAAGCGAATCGCGCTGGCGAGCCAGCCCTGCAATGGCCTGAGCGTCGTTTTCCTGAGCATTTTTCAGCGCCTCCTGCCGGGCATGCATAAGCTGGCGTTGCTGAGCCACAATGGGCTTGATCGCATCCCGCAGGGCTTCGTCTTCTGTCTCAGGGGGCAAGGTCAGCGTTTGCATGCCCGCCAGCTCAGACTGAAGGCGGCTTTCAGCAATGAGCGACGTCAGATAATGCTGGCGCGCAGCGGAGAGTTGGGCGAGCGTCGATTGCTGGCTGAGCAGCACCAGCAGGTCGCCTTTATGTACCGTCTGCCCCTCTTTGACGGCGATGCTTGTCACCACACCGCCTGTGGGTGCCTGAACGGCCTTACGGTAGCCGTCCACCACCACGGTTCCGGTGGAAACAACACCTTTATCCAGCGGCGCAAATGCCGCCCAGAGCAAGAAAGATCCCAGACCTGCCAGCAACACTACCCAGCCAAGGCGGACAAACGGAACGACGTCAACAAGGGGCGTCTTCTGCGCATCGCTATTATGCATGGACTTTTCCTTGTTCAGCAGGGACGCTGTTTGTCTTATTTACCGGGCGAGCTGACTGCTGTAAGAGTTGTGCCGTTGGGCCATAAACCTTCGTTTTTCCGCCTTCCAGGACGAGCAGATGGCTGGTCAGCGGCAATATTCCCGGACGATGAGAAATGATGACGACGCTTTTTTTCTGCTGCCGGAGTTGCCGGATAACCTGTTGCAAAGCCTGCTCACCCGATTCATCGAGGTGAGCGTTGGGCTCATCAAGGATCACCAGTGCCGGATTGCCGTACAGCGCCCGGGCCAGGCCAATGCGCTGTTTTTGTCCACCCGACAGGGCCATACCCTGCTCGCCAGTCAGGGTGTTATACCCGTCAGGCATACGCAAAATCATGTCGTGGATCCCGGCCATCTTTGCCGTGGCGATCAGTTGCGTTGAATCAATCTCACCAAACTGGGCAATATTCTCAGCGAGGGTTCCCGTGAAAAGCGTAACGTCCTGCGGCAAGTAGCCGATTCCGGGACCCGGCTTCTGCTTCTGCCACTGGTAAATATCTGCCCCATCCAGCCTGACATCCCCCTCTCCGGCAGGCCAGACACCGCACAACACTCTGGCGAGACAGGATTTCCCCGATGCACTGGCTCCCACAATTCCCAGCACCTCACCCGGGTTTACCCGCAGAGTGATGTTTTGCAGTATGGGTTGCCGGGGGTTTCCAGGAGGGCAAACGGTGACATTCTCAACCGTGAGCACTCCCTGCGCAGCCGGCAGGCGTATGCTCTCCTGCGCCGGGGGAAAGTCTCCCGTCAGACGAACCACGCGTTCCCATGCCAGACGAGCTGACCGGTAGCCTTTCGCCACGCTGATGAGTTGTTCCACCGGTGACAGCGCTCTTCCGAGCAAAATTGAGCCCGCGATCATCATACCCGGCGAGATGTCTCCCAGAATCGCCAGCCAGCAGCCCAGCCCCAACATCAGGGACTGAAGCGCCATGCGTACGGTTTTGGTGACGGCAGACATCAATACAGCGCGTTCACTGGCCGCACTCTGGCAATAAAGGAACTGTTGATGTCCGCGCCACCAGCGCGCCTTCACGTTGTCAGTCATCCCCAGGGCATGCAGCGTCTCAGCAGATTGTAAGGAGCTGTTAGCCTGGTGATTTGAGATCAAGGCATACCCCCCCGCTTCATTCAAAAGCTGACGCGTCGTTTTTTCGTTAATAAACGCCAGGGCCAGCAGCAGACATGCGCCTGAAAGCGAGAACACCCCGAGCCAGGTGTTAAAAAGAAAAATAACGCCGAGGTAAACAGGAAACCAAATGGAATCAAAAACCGCAAATAACGCCGGGCCGGTAACAAACTGGCGTATAACGGTGAGGTCGCTGATAGCCTGCCCGGCATTCGGGCTGTGCTTAACGAGATTACTTTCACATGCAGCGGTATAGAGTGCAGGCGAAAGCGCATTATCAAATTGATTACCCAATCGGATGATGACGATGCCACGCGCGTAATCAAGGAGTGCCATGACGGCAAACATAAATAACACCAGCAGCGTCAACATAAAAAGCGTTGTGGTATTCCCGGATGACAGCGCGCGATCGTAAACCTGCAACATATAAATAGATGGTGCCAGCATCAGTATATTTATGACCGATGAGAAAAACGCAATCGTCACGAATATGCGCGTGCGAACGCGTGCAAAATTCTTAATTAGCCCCAAAGGTTCAATCATTCCCTAACTCTCTGATGTTTTGGTCACTTCTCATGCCATGAGAAAGACGCGAGACGTCCATGATGAAAAAGATTTAACATTAAATATAAAAAAAGCAGACAATCAGGCGCAGTGCCGTTCGGTATGCCCCAACAGAAAACTGTAATTTTCTTAGACGTTATGATGATTCATTTTATTCTTTTTTTCTTTCGCCCTGCCAAATTGCAGGATCAGAGGGTCAGTATATAAATCAACATTACTCGTAACGCAACCATTAATTAAGCAAGTATACGTTTAGTGAATATTTCTTATTGTAATCCATCGACTCAATAATAATTCACGCCATCGCATCATGCTTGCACAGGATAAACAGCGCGCACTTTATTATGGGGTTTTATTGCCCACTCAATATCGCATCGCGAGGTAACGGGAAGATGTCTGTCGTGAGTTCCATCAGCCAATCACGCACGCAGTTGCTAACCGCATACGGTCTGTCGGGGCGAATCCTTCGTTTATAGCGAGTCAGACAGGGCATGAAAATGCTAAGATGGTTTATGAGGTATATTCAAAGTGGAGAGTCGGTATGAATGCCGATCAGGTTGGTATGCTGAATGAGCGACTGCAAACGCTACTGCCCCCAGGATGCCCTCAGGGATAAACGACACTGGATAATTTCGTTTAATATTAGTAAGATAGCCACTTAACATATCATACCTTAAAAATTATGCGTCTGGTTTTATCGTCCTTTTTTGCACTCAGTCTGTTCAGTAGCCAGGCCTTTGCTGCCCCCGAGCCAACTGAGCAGCCTGATATTCGTGACAGTGGCTTCATCTACTGCGTCAGCGGACAGGTTGATACCTTCAACCCACAAAAAGCGGGCAGCGGCCTGATTGTGGATACTCTCGCCGCTCAGCTTTACGACCGTCTGCTTGATGTTGATCCGTACACCTACCGTCTGGTGCCGGAGCTGGCGGAAAGCTGGGAGGTGCTGGACAACGGCGCAACTTACCGTTTCCGTCTGCGTGATGACGTTGCGTTTCAGCATACGCCGTGGTTTACCCCCACGCGCAAGCTGAATGCAGACGACGTGGTCTTTACGTTCCAGCGTATCTTCAACCGCCATCACCCCTGGCATAACGTCAACGGGGGGAACTTCCCCTATTTCGACAGCCTGCAGTTTGCCGACACCGTTAAAAGCGTGCGCAAACTGGATAACCGGACGGTTGAATTTTCCCTGACGCGCCCGGATGCCTCTTTCCTCTGGCATCTGGCGACCCACTATGCGTCCGTCATGTCCGCTGAGTACGCGGCAAAGCTGAACAAGCAGGATCGTCAGGAGCTGCTTGACCGCCAGCCGGTCGGCACCGGTCCGTTCCAGCTGGCCGAATACCGCGCCGGGCAATATATTCGCCTGCAGCGCCACGAACACTTCTGGCGCGGCACGCCGCTGATGCCGCAGGTTGTGGTCGACCTCGGGTCTGGCGGTACGGGGCGGCTCTCAAAGCTGCTGACCGGCGAATGTGACGTGCTGGCCTGGCCTGCCGCCAGCCAGCTCACTATTTTACGCGACGATCCGCGCCTGCGCCTGACGCTGCGCCCGGGTATGAACATTGCCTATCTCGCTTTTAACACCGATAAGCCACCGCTGAATAACCCGGCAGTTCGTCATGCGCTGGCGCTGGCCATTAACAACCAGCGTTTGATGCAGTCCATTTATTACGGCACCGCGGAAACCGCCGCCTCTATTTTACCGCGCGCCTCGTGGGCGTATGACGGTGAAGCCAAAATCACGGAATACAATCCTGCAAAAGCACGCGAACAGCTTAAAGCGTTGGGTGCTGAAAACCTGACGCTGCAGCTCTGGGTACCGACCAGCTCTCAGGCATGGAACCCTAGCCCGCTGAAAACCGCCGAGCTGCTGCAGGCTGATATGGCGCAGGTGGGTGTAAAAGTGATCATCGTTCCGGTTGAAGGGCGTTTCCAGGAAGCGCGCCTGATGGATATGAACCATGACCTCACGCTGACGGGCTGGGCGACTGACAGTAACGACCCGGACAGTTTCTTCCGTCCGTTGTTAAGCTGCGCGGCAATAAACTCACAGACCAACTACGCTCACTGGTGCAACCGCGAGTTTGACGCCGTTCTGCAAAAAGCGCTGGCGTCACAACAGCTCTCGTCACGCATTGATGCCTATGATGAAGCGCAAAAGATCCTCGCCAAGGAACTGCCTGTGCTGCCGCTGGCCTCTTCCCTGCGTCTGCAGGCCTATCGTTACGATATTAAAGGCCTGGTACTGAGCCCGTTTGGCAACGCCTCCTTCGCCGGGGTCGACCGTGAAAAAGAACAAGAGGTGAAAAAACCATGATCATTTTTACCTTGCGTCGACTCCTGTTACTGCTGGTGACGCTCTTTTTACTGACCTTCGTGGGCTTCAGCCTGAGCTACTTTACGCCGCACGCCCCGCTTCAGGGATCGTCGCTGTGGGATGCCTGGCTGTTCTGGTTCAACGGCCTGTTGCACTGGGATTTTGGCGTCTCCAGTATCAACGGACAGCTTATCTCTGAGCAGTTGAAAGACGTGTTCCCGGCCACGATGGAGCTCTGCATTCTGGCCTTCGGCTTTGCCCTGATGGTGGGCATTCCGGTGGGCATGCTGGCGGGGATTTATCGCAATAAATGGCAGGATAAATTTATCAGCGCCCTCGCCCTGCTCGGCTTTTCTATCCCGGTTTTCTGGCTGGCGCTGTTGCTGACGCTGTTCTTCTCTCTGACAATGGGCTGGCTGCCGGTTTCAGGCCGCTTTGACCTCCTCTACACGGTTAAATCGGTGACCGGTTTCGCCATTATTGATGCATGGCTCTCTGACTCCGTCTGGCGTCACGAAATGATCGTCAGCGCCCTGCGTCATATGGTGTTGCCGGTGCTAACGCTTGCGGTGGCGCCTACAACCGAAGTGATCCGCCTGATGCGCCTGAGCACCATGGAAGTGTTTGATCAGAACTACGTTAAAGCTGCGGCCACGCGCGGTCTCTCACGCCTGACTATCTTGCGTCGTCACGTACTGCATAACGCGCTCCCGCCGGTTATTCCGCGCCTTGGGCTGCAGTTTTCGACCATGCTGACCCTGGCGATGATCACCGAGATGGTCTTTAGCTGGCCAGGTCTGGGCCGGTGGCTCATTAACGCCATTCGTCAGCAGGATTACGCCGCCATTTCAGCAGGCGTCATGGTGATTGGTTCGCTGGTGATTATTGTTAACGTGATTTCCGATATTTTGGGTGCAATGGCCAACCCGTTGAAGCATAAGGAATGGTATGCCTTACGATAGCGGCTATAGGAATACATGTATTTTCATTTTAAATCAATGTGATATATAATAAATCTGCTATCTATTTTGAGTTTTAATACGCAAACTTGTACACATTGTTTTTTTTGCTCCAACAGTCTCAATCGAAATATGGGCTGTTGGAGCTATCGATTTCGCCCCCTCTTCGTTTCTTCTATACTTTCAGTTTGACGACTGGAGGTAATCATGTGCGGACGTTTTGCACAAGCTCAAACCCGTGAAGAGTATCTGGCTTACCTGGCCGACGGAGCTGATCGTGACATTGCCTATGACCCTGAACCTATTGGTCGGTACAACGTGGCTCCCGGTACTAAAGTCCTGCTGTTGAGCGAACGAGACGAGCAGTTGCACCTCGATCCTGTTTTCTGGGGTTACGCGCCCGGGTGGTGGGATAAACCGCCACTGATTAATGCGCGTGTCGAAACCGCTGCAACCAGCAGGATGTTTAAGCCCCTCTGGCAGCATGGCCGTGCGATCTGCTTCGCCGATGGATGGTTCGAATGGAAAAAGGAAGGCGACAAGAAACAGCCCTACTTTATTCACCGGGCAGATGGCCAGCCCATTTTCATGGCGGCGATCGGCAGTACACCATTCGAGCGCGGCGATGATGCAGAAGGCTTTCTGATAGTAACGTCTGCAGCTGACAAAGGACTGGTCGACATTCACGACCGACGGCCACTGGTTCTGTCGCCGGAAGCGGCCCGGGAATGGACGCGCCAGGATATAGGCGGGAAAGAAGCGGAAGAGATTGCATCTGACGGCTCTGTGCCAGCTGAGATGTTTACCTGGCATGCAGTGACCCGTGAAGTGGGAAATGTAAAAAATCAGGGGAGAAAATTGATAGAACAAATAGATATATGATCTGATGTACTTTTGATGTGCACTTATATCTGATCCAGCATTATCTTATTTTACGAAAGAAATATATTTGCAGCCATAGGACCACTAAGCCCATTTATACGATAGAATTCAACGCGAACACCCGGCTTTAACGTTTGGCTTTCGCTATTGCTTAATGCGGAAACATGTAAAAAAACATCTTTTCTGCCATCTGATGGGATGATTAACCCCTTTCCACTCTTGAAGTCAAAACTTTTGACGATTCCTGTCATTTTACGAGACAACTATTTTCCTATTTATAATAAAGATTTGACTATACAGGACCAGTTAGAAATAGCTATTCTTATTTTAACGGCCTTCTGGAAGGCTAAAATAAAATTTGCTTATTCATTCAACACGTGCCTTAATGGTTTGGCTGATTCGTTGCGATGATGAATCTAAATTTTCAAAAGCTACCCTCATAACCAGGTGTTATCTCTGATATCACCTCCTCTTGAGTCTATACGTGTACCATCATATATTTCTTTTCACGAGCTTGTTAGTTTGAAATTTTCAAACAGAGGTTATATGTCATCTAAAATAATCGGTCTTGTTAAGTGGTTTAACGACGATAAGGGATTTGGCTTTATCTCCCCACTCGATGGAAGTAAAGACGTTCTTGTTCACACTTCTTCTCTGCAGGGAGAAAAATTTAATACTCTCTTTGAAGGACAAAAAGTCAAATTCGCTATCATAGCTGGCACTAAAGGGCCAACCGCTGCCAATGTAACGCTCTGCGATAGATGATTTTTAAATGGATTACTTAAGCCAGCATGATTTTATCAGAGGCCAATGATTAGTCGGTACGCACATCATTACAACAGGCCAGCATATTTACTTACCATGAAGTTTGCTGACCGATGTGATGAAATGCAGGTCTGCTGCATGAACAGTCTAAAAGCAGAAGCTAACTGCTTATAAAACATTAAAGTGCGTAAGAGGTTAGGCAGCCTCCAAAAGCATCACTTCTTATTTATTGTATTACTGTTTTTTTAGAATCGCTGAGAAGATTTGAACAAAGCGCTGCAGTATGGGCACAACAACTGAGCCCCCTTTTGTACACGATTGTAACTATGTTCGGAATCTTTTGAGCAGATTGGACAAGGGCATTTTACTAAATAATTTCGGCGGGATTGAGTGTTTTTACGTGCAGTCATAGACTTCTCCAGTTCAAATGGACCGCTACAGTACACGTAAAGGCGGCATAATGCTTGTTTTAATTTCGAGAGAGGTGACATAACGTGAATAAGCCAAACCCTTTCGAACAGCATCGAATCTCAAAAAGCTTTCAAATACAGTTGGATATATGAAAAAAGTAATCATTTTCTTTAATGGTAAACCAAGTAAAGTTATCACTGTACTAAAAGGCGTGACGTCAATACGCGAAGAATATCCTAATGGAGAAGAGGTAAACCTTCAGATCATGTCAGCCGGTTTTCCCTCTTTAACAGGTGACCATGAAGTTGTCTATGTTGCATCAGATCGAGAACTTACTTCTCAGGAAATACTAGATGCAGCCCAGAAGTATCTTTAATATCCCAGATACACAGGCAATACCAGTGTAAAAAATCATAATTACAATAGCATTGTTCATTATTACCGCCTGCTAAACGCAGGCTTTTTTTTAAGATTGCATACGATAGAATCCGTTAAATCAAAAAAACAAGTAATATTGTATATTTAACCAACACACCGCTTCATTCGGCTAATCATGCACACGAGACCCTTATGCAAATCATAAGTTACAAGGTATTAATAATTATTGAAACGAATGAGTTTGATAAAAAACCCCCTGTTCTAATTTTAAAATTCTTACATGACCGCGAATACTCAGATAAGTCTGAAAGAGGAGTTAAATTTCCAGTAAACACATACATTGGGTTGGAAAACCAAGCAGTCTTAGAGTGGGAGTCTGAAAAAGATGGTGCAGACAAGTTAAAACAAAGACTTTATGGTAAACTTAATAGAATCAGGAAATTAGAGAAAAAACCCACTACGGTTTTTTTAATGATTTCCCCTAAAGAAAAGACGCTTTCCTTTGTATCCAGACTCAAAGAGAAAAAATCACATCTACAGTGATTTAGCATAAAAAAACAGACAAGGTATTGAATATGTGATGTTTTTATAGCTTATGTATTTGTCATAACTTTCTCTTGCTTCTAATTATATCTTTATGTCAATCTCTTGATAAGAGCAGCCTACCAGTATACTTAAACTCGTTCGCAAGAATAGTTATTTAGCGTTCATTCAGTCACTTCGCAGATGATTGGTTCTGATTTATCACATTAGGGTTACCAACCATAACTCGCATTGCATTCGATGGATTTCGGAACTGAATCCCCTTCCATCTCCTTTCCGTCACATTTTTTACTGTTCGGAACGTTCGAAGATTCCTGCTGTCCAAAATATACTCTAATCAGAAAAGGTACTCATGGAAATGCTTATCACCTTTACTATCGTAGCTTTAGTTCTGGCTTTAATGACATTCAGTTTGGTAAAAATAGGAATCAGTGTATCTAACAATCCTGATTAACTGTAATATGTAGTCAAGTCTCAGTAACAGCCTTATTCACTGGGAATTTCTTATAAAGAGTGCATAATGCTACATCATAAATGATCGCCACCTTCTTTCTGTCGACGCCTTTCTCAATCAGTCGCCCTGCCTGTGCCCATTGCTCTTCTGTCAGCTTCGGACGCCTGCCGCCGATTCGCCCTTTCTCACGAGCTGCGGCTAACCCAGCGCGCGTGCGCTCCACTATCAACTCCCTCTCCATCTCGGCCAGGGCAGACATGATGTGGAAAATGAAACGCCCCATCGGGCTTGAGGTATCAATGCTGTCAGTGAGGCTCTTGAAGTGAATACCGCGCTGTCGAAGCTCGTCCACCAGCAGCACCAGATTTCGCATGCTTCGCCCAAGGCGATCAAGCTTCCACACAACCAGCGTATCTCCCTCTTTCAGCGTCTTAAGAAGCTTTTTCAGCGCTGGCCTGTTAGCCACTGTTCCGCTCATTTTTTCTTCGAAAATTTGTTCACATCCTGCGCGTTCGAGCGCTTGCCGCTGAAGATCCGTATTTTGGTCATTTGTTGACACCCTTACATAGCCAATTTGCATATTTTTCACCCAATTATTTCTGCAAAAAAATCAGGTGAAGTTATCGGCCAGGCCGCTTGAGAGCAATCTATAAAACGTCGGTTTGGGAAGTAGCGCTTTATTGGATGCTCAAAGTTCCTGGGGTGATTCCGGTCAAAAGAAAGTTCTAACTGTGGGGGCTTTTGGTCTGGGGCGTGAAATTACTGAATCAGTTCCACTTAATACTATGAGCGAGTCCTACCCCTCATCGTTTATATGGTCGGTAGAGGACGCCAGCTACATGGGTGTCTCAGGAAGTCAGAGCATTACCTCTATCGTAATAGCTCGCGGAGGAAGACCAACTCGCATTCATCAAATCTACACGTTAGGGCGGACTTTCTTCAGTTACCGAACACCTACAGGGTGGCTGTATCAGGAAGCCTACACAACAGGGAACACCACTAAGGCGAGCGATGGCACGCTAAAAGCGGCCTCACCAGTTGCCCGCATAGTAACGAGTCGCGATGCATGCCAGCGCGCTGACGTAGCCGAAGATGGTTTCTCCTGGTGCGGCTGCGGGACAGCAAATACAGAGGCGGAGGGCATAACCCTTTCTCGCCTCGACGTAGGTATTTACGTGCTCGCAGGTTCGGCAGGACTGGCTTCAGAGGGATGGCAGCTACTGCCACCGATGGACCCTGGTGGCATTGGAGAACTTGGCGTGGTTGAAGCTGAGCAGACGGAAAGCGGAGGCCTGACAATCCGTCTTTTCAAGCAAAAATACATCCTGAGCGGTGAAGGTGAGATCATTAAAACCAAAGGTGAACCGATGGACGTACCGGCGAACAGCTGGATCGATGTTCGACTTGATATGCCTGACGATTCCCTGTTTAACCAGCGGATGAGCCAGGAGCCGCAACGTTGATCACTTCCTCTAAGGCGCTGACGCGGACAGCCAGCGCTTTGATTGCCGCCAGCGCATCGAGCATCAGAGGATTGAGGTCAAGCGTCATTTTCCCCGACTCCTCAGCCGAGTGAACATATTGCGGATCTATCTTTTCCAGTTCCTGAGCAATGACGCCGCGGCGAGTCGTTTTGGTTTCATCTGCAAGGTAGTAGAAGGTCTTAAAGTCCATTGCAACGATGTTGGCCAGAGACACTTCTAAATCCAGATCCCCTGTCACTTTTTTAAAGTTAATGTCCGATGTACCCGCATACTGCAGCTGCGCCCACGGCACTGAGGATTTTGGTGTTTGAGGGTCACTGGTTGTAAGAAAGCGGCTGAATACCGCACTACCGGAAGTGATCCATAACTGCGCAATTCGCTGTCCAGTGTACGAACTCTGGAACCCACAGCCATTCGCAGGAGCCCACAGAGTATTGCCATCGGCATCACTGATGAAGGATGAACTGGCATCTGTGGGCTTATTTTGGAGAGCCGAACCAACCCCAAAATCCCCAACCGAAAGCATGTTGCCTGACGAGCTATAAGCGTTCCTCGTCGCGCTACTTCCTAAACCGAGGTTTGTGCGAACGTCTGCAGCGTTAGTTGCACCAGTCCCGCCCTGGTCAATCGGGAGAGCACCGTTGGTCCCTTTCTGTGCCAGCTTACCGATGCCGGGGATAGTCACGGGGGTGCCGTTTATAGTTACCGTGATGCTCTGGTTTGCTGAGGTAGTAGCGAACGTCTCCCATGCGCCAATATTCTCGTCATACTCTTTGATGAGCTGAGACATGGCCTGTGCCAGCCCGTCGACCGAGATATTGTCTGATACCAGAATGCCGTACTTCTGGCCGCTCAGCGCCGGTGATGCAGCAGGCGTTACCGTCATTGACGTGGCGCTGTTCACGGAGGAAATCTGGAACATCTGAACCGGGTTAGACATGACAATAAGCGTCTGACCAGCGCGGACCTGGCTGGCGGGTGCTGTCCAGTTAGTTCCGGTGCCGGTTGCGGTATTTCCGTTAATGGCTATGGTGCCGGTGTTATAAAGCATGAACTACCTCACGATAATAACGTTCGTTTGAAACGATCAATAATGTAAAATTGATCGTTTATAGCAATCTGACTATTTTTTTAACTTAAATAAAATGGATATTCCCGCTCTTACAGGAATGTAGAAATGAAACGATTATTTGCTGCAGCTCTTTTGCTGCTGGCTGGCTGTGCCAATAAACACACAGATTATACATTTAAAATGGATTATCCGGTGGAGGCTGCGCGACTTTCTCTCGGTGGCGATATTCATGTAAATATCGACTGTGCCACGAGGGAAATGAAGGTTATTTCAGACAGCAGCAATGGAATATTCAGCCGCCATGTTAATAAACGTCTGAGTAATATTTGCTATAAAAAAACCGATAAACTCGATGTCATTTATCGCTTCAATGCTGCGAAGGGAGTCAGGCAAGATATGATTGCCACGCAATATCCACGTGTCCCGCCTGTTTCAAATACCGACAAACTGAGCGACAGGGATTCTTAATCCTCGCCCCTGCATCGTCTGGCTCCAGCTGCGCTGATTTTTAGAAATATACCTCCCCTGCAGCTGTGAGCCCGTCCACTTCAGCACTATCCCTGAATAACCGACCACCTCCCCGTCATCGCTGAGATTTCCAGGGCAGTTGTTTACCAGAATCCACGGGTTAAAACTGAGGCTCACCGATAGTGTGTTGTTCTGCAGGTCATAGTTCGTCGGCACATCAAAGAACCCGACAACGCGGGGCATTTTTGAGGCTGAAGCCGCGCTCCAGATGAGATATCCGGCACTGTCGAAGACATCCAGATACCCGCTTTGTATTCCAATGTTACGCGCAGTGCGGATCATGCTCCCCGCATTATCTTCAAGCAGGTCTGCACCAGGCATCCCGTATCTGTTTGCGCCAAGCTGCAGCCACCTTAATCTCCCGTCATTCCAGAATGACTGCGGAGTGAATCCCAGGGTACTGCCATTCCCAAATGGGCTGTCTATCTGGTAAAAACCTTTGTTGTTCACTGCGCCGAGCATACGCTGATCATAAAAAAGGGTGGACCTGTTTTGCGAGTCCACCAGTAATTTTCCATCGCTGTTGTAAACTTCGAATCCGCTCATTGAAAGTTATACACCTCCACATTGAGAGTGATCGCAGGACTACCGGTAGACGGCAAATAGTAAGCAGTAAAGCCGCCATTATATGCGCGGCAGTGATATTCATTGACCGTGACACCAGTCGATACAATTGAAATAAATGAACCATCCTGGGTTATCCCGGCGAAGGAAACATTTTTCGACGTTTCCCCCGCAGCGAATGTTACCGAGGTGCTTCCGATATATCGGATGGCATAATCACTTAAATCAACCGCTATCCGCCCTGCACTGTCCCAGCATTGCAACCCCTGTGGCATTACCATAACCCCATTCTGACACGCAGCACATTATTGCTGTCATAGATACGAATGAGAGTGCTGGTTATCAGCATCCTCCCGCCCCCGGCCACGCCGTTAATTTCGAACGTCCCTCCCTTATCAAGCTTCCAGCCTGCAGAACCAGCCACATAGTTATTCGACTGGATATAGTTGCCGATTTTGGCGTTCTCAATGGTGCCGTCCTGGATGAAACTGGCCCGGATGAATGTCTGCCCGTTCTGGATCACGAACGGCAAAGCCACGCTATTTCCGGCTGCCGTGGTGACGGCGAAGCGGTCAGCCAGGAAGATAACCTGCGACTGCATGCCGGATGGCGTATTCTCCACGCCGATACCCATCCCCGCGGCGTAATACTGCCCGTTGCTGGAGACACCAACCTTTATGTTGTACATCGCGCTGAGGTCGCCATTAACGTTGGCTATCGCCTGAGCGTTAGTGGTGATGGCGGAGGTATGCCCGTTCACGGTCGCCGTAATGCCGTTTATCTGCGTGGCCGTAGCCTGCTGATAGTCGGAGAACGTCTGATTTAGGCTGTTGATGGATGCCTTATTGCCGTTAACGTCCGTCTGCAGACTTAGCAGCGAGCGCGCCGTTGCCTCCTTCTCGTTTACGATTACCTCATCAATACGATCCAGCTGCGCACTGTTACCGGCGACCGTCGCGGAAAGCCTTTTGCGTGTGGCCACCTGCGCCAGCCCATTCTGGATAATGGCAATGGCTGAGTTCTTCACCCCGCCCGTCATGCCGTCCATAGACACAGAAAGCTCGTCGATCTTCACTTCGGCCTGCGCCAGCCCGTCAGCGTTCTCCTGGATGTCTTTCGCCTGCAGCTCGAGTTCGTCGGCATGGTTTTTGATTTCGTCAGCCATGCCAGCAATTTTTTCATTGCTGTCCACCGCGTTCTCGATCAGGTCTTTGAACGTATCGGAGTCTTTAATTTCCTCCAGAATCACATCTGTGATGTCGGAAACATCGATGCTGGCCTGTCCTCGCACCCATTCCGTGTACCCTGATTCGTTGCCGCTGCGGTCCACCAGTTGCGCGCGGTACCAGAAAATCTGCCCAGCCTTAAGGCCCATCTGCTGATATTTGCGCTGCGGGTAAGGCACATCGGCCAGCAGCATCGCATCGTCTTCGGTACCGGTCAGGCTGTACTGAATTTCCGTCTTCAGCGTGTCGTCGGTATTCGCCGGGAATCCCCAATTCAGCTCGATACCGAATACCACATTTTCAGAAGCGATGAAGCCAACCGGCTTCGGTGGGTTGCCCACTTTACCCGTCAGCGTTTTCTCATCTGAATAGCCCCATCCGGATGAAATTTCTGCGGCATTGATTGCGCGCACGCGCACAAGGTAGCGCCCGGCATAAATCCCGGGGACGTCGAATGACGTGGTGGAGCTGCGCGGCACGTTAACCCAGTTCCCGTCGTTGCGGCGCCATTGCGCTTCATAGGCGATAGCGTTCTGCGCCTGGTCCCAGCTCACGCGCATCGTTTCGACGCTGATATTTTGCTGCACTACAGAAAACGAGCTGATCACGATGTTCGCAGGCGGCGACTGGTTGCCCGGCGGGATCACGCTCACCGGCCGCTGGTCAATGAAGGCTCCGGTATCAATGCGATCGAATTTATCCGGATCGTGATTTGCACCGACGATTGTGAACGTGCCGTCATTATTATCAGTTACCGTAATAACGCGATACTGCTGTGCGTAGAGTTCATCAGACTCAATGACCCATACGGCCTCTGCCACAGGCGTTTCGCTGTAAGCGGTCGTAACGGTCACCTTATTGCCCGTAATCGACTGAATGGTGCGTGACTGAGAAACACCCGATGGAAGATTGACAATCATCCTGTCGGCTGCCGAAGCATGCGGCGCCCTGTCCAGCGTCAGCACACGACCATTTACCGCAGAGATACGGCCGCCCAGGTCGCGCCCGGAGAGATTTCGGTCCGCTACAGCGATTACATATCCAGGCTGCGGAATGTTGCCATCTTCCCCTACATTGAAAGTAACAACGCGATCTTTATTGTTGGTGAGGATCCCCCATCGCCCTTTCCGATTCGCTTCTGACTGACGGGTACAGCCGATCGCAGTTATCTCAAGTTGATTAAACCCATAACGCGCAACCAACGCCTGCTCAAAAACAGGCTCCATCGCATCAGAATAAGCGTTATCAGGATCAGACCAGGACACCAGCGCATTGGTGTAACGGTTACAGTCGCTATGTCAGCCCTATGGATAATCAGAGCATTTGATGTTACTGCCCGGCCCAAATGATTAGGTAAGGATTATCTTAATCACTAGCGCTTATGCTTGTTGATTACTGCCTGACTGCCAAACTGTTCAGGACTCTGATGCGGAGAATGCCAACTCCAGGGAATCATCGATAAAAAGAGCAAGTGAAACTGAGACTCCGGTGCCCTCGCGGTGAGGGCTTTTTTTGATTTGCCACTTTTAGTTGTTAAATCTCATGTGTTTTCTAAAATTTAAAGGAGGCTTTTCTATGTCAGGTAAAGCCGTCGTTCAGAAATACCCGTGTGCTCAAGGACGAGCCATCCCTAATTCTTTCTTTCCAACTCTATCTGCCTTATGCCAGCGAAATTATTGTTGCCCTTCTCAATTACAGCCAGTAGCGGCTTAATCCACAAGACTGCCTGGCAGTACGTCATGGAGCTGGTGGCAACGGCACGATCATCGGCTGTGTCAGGTCCATTGGAATCGGTGTGCATGGCGCTGGCACGTAAACGGTGCGCGTACTTGAGCAGCCCACCAGCAATGTCAGCAGGAACAGGCAGATCACAGGTTTTTTCACGGCGGAGAATCTCCCGGTATTCGATTACGGTTTCTTCTTTGGTGGTGTCAATCAGGGAGTTAAGCCTATTGGCATGTTCTGAAACCTGATTGAATCGATTGAAGTTGAATGCTTGGGTAGCGATTACCTGCTCCTGCAGAGCATTGTAACTTCGCAGAACGTCGTTATCACTCTGCAGACCGTTGGCGTCTGAGCAACTTTTAACGAGTGCGACTGACAGACCAGCAATAACCACAACCGCGATTGGTAAAAGATTAAATTTCACTGGTCGATCCCCCAGCACGCCAGCGCGCTTTCCTGGTCTCTCCGTTCCACCTGACCGTAGCAGCCGTTCTTCTGACCTTTAGTCATGCGGCAATCGCGACCACCGTCTTTAATCCACCAGCGGATTGCCTCGCATGCCCCGCGGCGGTCACCGGCATTAATGCGCTTATAGAACGTGGACGGGAAGCACTTACTCGGCCCGATGTTGTACGGGCAGAAGGATGCGATCCCAGCTTTCTGCGGTTCGGTAAGCGGTACCGCAATATTGCGGTCAACCCACGCCAGAGCCTTATTGCGTTCGATGGCGTTCACTTGATTGCATTTGGCCTGAGTCAATTTCATGCCCTGCACAACCGGTTTACCATAAACCATCGTTGCGCCGCGGCAAATAGTCCAGATACCGCCACCATCTTTGTAGGACGTGAGGCTGTTACCCTCTTTCTCATTCAGAAACTGGTCGAGGATTACGGATGCAGGAGCACCAGCTAGTATCAGTCCCAGAACTGCGGTACTCAACTTTGCTCTGGATCCCATCACTCACCTTCCTTTTGTAATGCCTCAACGACCACGCTTGCAGCAGCAGGACGCTCGTGAAGGGGTTTATCACCAACACCTTTCAGATAGTCATTGACCATTTTTGTTCGCTTCTCATCCTCTCTACGCCTGCGGTTTGCATCTACCCGCCCGTTAATGTAGGAGGCAAGCGAGATAAGCAGACCAGCAGCGCCAAAGAACATGAACACCAGATCCTGAGTGGTAAATCCAATGGCTGACGCCAGAGCTGCTACCCACGCGAAGAACTGCGTGAAGATGTTCCCTGAATCATTCATTTTCATGGTCTCTCACCTCGCTTTGTGCGGGTGTTATTGCTTGAAATAAAAAAGGCAGCCAAACGGCAGCCTTGTGTTGATTTAAACCTGCTGTAGCTTCCTTCTTATGAAGAGAGCAATAAATTAAATGATCCTTAAGTAGAACGATTTGACCCTTTAAAATAATTAACTATTCAAATAGTTAATTATTGTTATCATTTGAGTTAAGTTAAAGACAAATCTTCTTAGGGATATAAGACATACAAGCGGGCATGCACTGGCTTTATTCATGCGGAGAAGATTGATGTCGTTCTCCGCACTTTTTAGTGCTTACATCTGGCTATCAATGCCCACCAGTCAAGACATTAGTGCCAGAAACGTATTGAGACATTCATCCACCTCTAATAATGCCCACCCCATTCAGAAGATTTGAGTGAATAAAAAAAGCCCGCTTTTGAAGGCGGGCTAATGAGTTGACTATTGGTAAGGTAGGTGCGAGTAGTACCTATGCTCAGTAGTGAAACTGTATCGGCTGATTCACGTTTGGTTCAGGAGAACCACCTAGCATTCAGTAACTTTCACAACTTAAAGCGTAGCAGCAGTTAGCAAATACATAAAAAAAAGCCTGCATTTTGCGGCAGGCTCTCAAGGAATTTGAAACTGTATTGTTGTTGTCATGGTGCCGGGTGCCTCCCGGTGTCTTTACCCCAGTCAGCAAAGACGCGTGCATACCTGCAGATAGCAGTTGACTGGAACGCCCTTTCGCTTAGAAAGGATTCACCACAAAAATAATTTACGCGCTAATCATTCTGTAGGTCAATCGGTTATTTATGGACAAAAAAAAGCCCACTCAGCGAGCAGGCAACCAGACGTTAACAGCATGCACGCTGTTAGCAAAAGCACTGAGGACATAGTACTTCCATATCCATTCCACCGGATAATTAGAAGAGTAGCTCTAAAGGTATAAAGTGCAATAAATTCAGTGGAATATATTTTAGTGGTTTATTGGTGGAGCAAGGGGGCCCGCGAGAACCTCAGCTTCTCCGTTGTCGCAGATGTCGTCACCCTGTGTCAGATGCCAAATACCATTAAAAGTAAGTCCTGTCTCAAGGTCTTCAGTAACGCCATTGCTGTAGTAAGCAACCTGCAGTCTGCCGTTGTGTTGAATCCAGTACACTGAGGGCAAAGAACGCGCGCTACTTCCCTGACCTCTCTACGCACCTCATACTCCGAAGGACGAATATCTTCGACGCCCATGTTCAGAGACATCTTCACGAACTTCTTCTCTTTTACCGGCGTGTGAGACTTCATGCTGAAAACTTCCGCGTCTATAAACCCTTCCCCATTGCAGCCATCGCACTGCTTTACGCTGGCGGCGCTGCGGGAATAATCCTCGAAAGCGAAGCTGGCCAACCGATGCATCACTAGTGGCTTAACCCCCGCATCCAGTTTACGCAGAGCAGCCACCCGATCGCACTTGGTCAGCGCATACTGAGCCAGCAATTCAATCGCCCTCTCCCGGTCATTGTTGCTGATACCCATCTTCCCGAGAAAAGCGCTGTAACCCATGGCGGCCCGTTCCTGCGTCATGCCCATCGCAGCCATAATATCCGAACCAGTTAATGCATCTGATGCCGTAGCACGAGGAGAGTCGCTAATCATCGTCGATTTGGCGAAGTGATATTTGAGTGTATTTTCGATATTCATGCGGTCTCCAGCTCGGTAATGGTGAGTTCTAATTTTCCGCCCTTAACGACAGGCATTTTCACAACGCGATAATCCACAACCTGGCAGTCATCCAGCCAGAATCCCGCCCTGGTTAAAGCGTCAAATGCAGCTTTCTGCAGGTTATCCAGATCGCGGCGCCGGCGATCGGGCATGTAACATTCAATGCGTATTTTAAGTGGTGCGGCCGTGCGGATATTAAGCCGGGCGCTTCGAATGACGCTGGCGACTACATAGCGGTACGCAAGGCCATCAGCACTGATATGCGTTCTCCCGCGGTTGTGTCGGTAATATCGGTTATTGCTCGGCGGCCAGGGCAAAGTAATTAGATATGTCTTCACGCTCACCCCCACATCCTGTTTTTCCAGCGGCTATCCGGGCGCGCTGGAGTATTTGAGGTCGGAAGGTAAGCACTGACCGTCCAAGTTACGAAGTCCGGATTAAGGCCGCGCTCAACACGCACGCCGCGCGCTTTGTAACGCTTAACCAGTTCGTCGGCCTGTTCGGTGCTGCAATCGGTGTGGTGGAACCAGGTCTTCTTCATTCCATCACCCCGCAAAGCCAAACAGCTGAGCGGCGACATTTTCGGCCTCATCGCGACTGCGGAATGAACGGGACAGGATCCAGCGCCAGAGAACATCGAGCGCAGCTTTATAGAGTTGCTGAAACTCGAGTTCGTCCATGTTGGCAAACGAGATGCTACGAGGATGCTTTTTGAGTGTGCCGTCAGGCAGCTGAATGGCATCAAAGTGCCCTGCTTCGACGATCACCCAGGAGCGGTAAGCGTCAAAGGATTTGCACAGGCTAATGCCATTTGTGACCCGGCGGTATGCAACCTGCTCAAGATAATGCTCAGCAGCATCGATCAGCGCGCCCTCATTGCCGGCATACGAAGCTAGGAACGTGGCGTAGCCAGTAATCAGCTTCCTCTCGTTACTCGAGATAGCCCCGCCGGTTGGTTCCCAGTATTCAAAACCGAGATTGAGAAGCGCGAAAAAGCGCCGG
>Ga0308166_1000295_pt1 | contig 80185 bp, 72 predicted proteins | sample PhyCR2_2_FD_202137 | JGI IMG/M metagenome (GOLD analysis project Ga0308166, IMG submission 202137) | Phyllosphere microbial communities from UC Gill Tract Community Farm, Albany, California, United States - DLSLCC.R2 | ecosystem: Host-associated > Plants > Phyllosphere > Unclassified | place...
AATATTTTTCGTCCCTAAACTAATGCAACCCAACACAAACCGGATTTTTACAAAGAACGCCAGCGTCCGCTTTTCGCTCATAGCGGACCCTGGCCTGCCGTCAGTCCGCTTTGTGCCAGAAGCGGACGTTTAAACCAGCCGAAGGCTATCTTGTGCTCATAGCAAGTTTGGCCGCGAAGCATAAAAATAAGCCGCCTGTTGCTCTATCCATCACTTGGACAACGCGTCTTTTCTTCAATGCGGCTGACGCAAAATGTGTGGATAAAATGAGTATTAGTGACCATATAGTTCCAATCGATACGTGGATGCTGACCAGGATAAAAGTCCATATCAAAGGAGAGTGACCGGCAGGTATGAACTGTGGCAAAAAAGAGACATAGAAAATGCCCATTTTAGGATTGAGCACATTCCCCAGCATTCCTCTGATAAACCAGTTCCCCTGAGAACCGTTGTTGTCATCGTCATCACTGAAAGATGATCGGGGACGTATCAGCAGTTGTAAGCCCAGCCAGCTCAGGTAGACCGCGCCACAAACTTTGAGCACAGTGTAAGCCATCTCTGAAACCGCCAGAAGAGCACCAAGACCTAACGCGACCAGCGCGCCCCATACAAAACAGCCAGCATCAATGCCAAGTGCAGCGTGAAAAGCCTTTTTGCCGCCCTCAGCACAAGCTGTGCGCAGAATAAGTGCCGTATCGAGGCCGGGAGTCAGGGTAAGTAACAGTGCTGCGAGAGAGAATGCGAAGAGGGAATCGTTAACAGTCATTTTCTTTGTCCGAAAGAGCAGATGCTAATCATTTAGTTCCCTACAATCCATCAAATATTACTTTTTAAAGGTCCGCTATTCGCTCATAGCTGACGTTAGGCTGACTTGCGTACGCTATGTGCCAGAAGCGGACGTCTAAGCAGCAATCAATCGTTCCAATAATTACGTGATTGAACTGATGACAAATCGTATTTTTTACGTGAGGTAAATTCTGATTCCTCAGCTAAATAAAGGGAGTAAGAATGGGAAAATATACAGGGCAAACGTATACTGAACACAGGCGGCTCCAGAGGCATGGGTCTGACGGAAGCTATCAGCGGCTGGGGTTCACTTGATGGATTATGGCTTAATGCCTGCTTTGCAGAGGTAGGCTCTCTGGAGTCATTAACGTAGATTCTTTCAATCGGATGATTAACGCTAATGTGCGCGGCCCCCTGCAAAGCTAACTTGTGAGGCAAGGGCTTCGAGGGCATAATTGACCCGTATAGGCTTTGGAAATATTCCAATGAATTTTTTAAAGATAGCACTGATTGCAGCATTTTTTGTCACAGCGCCCACGTGGGCGGGAGATTTGACTGGGCCTCAAAAGAATGCCGTTAGATCTGCGAAGGTATATCTCAGTATGACCGGTTTCTCACGGGACGGACTTATTCATCAACTATCATCGGATGCAGGGGAAAGTTACGATATTTCTGACGCTACGGTAGCAGTTGACAGTCTGAACATTGATTGGAACCATGAGGCGGTGAAATCTGCGAAGGAGTATCTCAGCATGACAGGCTTCTCATGCAAAGGGCTCATTGAGCAACTTTCCTCAAGCGCCGGAGATAAATACACCGTTGACCAAGCAACCTATGGGGCAAAACTGGCAGGTGGCTGTTAAAAACGGCGTTGTTCAAGTGATGGTTACACTTCAAACACCGAATTCCATTGCGCCAATATTTGCTCCCTTCGCGCGCTGGTTTTATTAACATTGGATAATTCACTTTTCCCTGGCGGCCCCAAGTATGAACAAGAGGGGCTGGTGTTTAAACATCCAGAAAATGCCATTCTTGAAAATTTTTTTGAGTTTATTAATACTTTTTTCATTAGCCTTTTATAATTTAACGGCATAAACAATGAATGTTGTGTTTGATAAGAATGCGAATTACTTAATTACATGGGGTAGTTATTATGAATAAAAAAATTCTTGCATTGCTATTAATCTCTGCTGCAGGGACCGTACAGGCTGCTGCGCCCATTCTTTCCGATTACGAAATTCGTGAAAAAGCCGGTTTTGCACTCGGATTTAAAGCGGATAAAGTGCAGGTTACTGATGTTCGAGCAACGGATGATATTACTGTCAAATTCAATGCTAACGTTCGCGGACGAGTTTTCCAATGTTACTACCAGGGCGCTGGCAAAAACACTAGTGATGCTCTTTGCTCAGCTACTGATGGCAAACCAATGCCAGCCAGTGCTGCCTGCAATGAGCTTTTAAAGGCTTCAGGGCATTGCTGAATCAGTCTGCATTAATGATAATGACCGTAAGATATTTACCTATTGAGTTGCTAGTGTTGCACCTGATTAAGACTAATGCTTTCAAACGAGCTTTAAAGTTAAAGTTCGGAAAGTGCTCTCACCGGACTTATCTGCATTTACTCAGAGCTCGATAACTGATTTTTAGGTAGCAATTTCAAATGGATAACTCCAATCTCTACGTTGATCACCTTGCATGGTGCGCGCTCATAGCTCTCAATATGGCTCGTAAGTCAGGTGTGGTAAGTTCTCCCGCACAGGAAAACCTGTTCTTATGCCGGTGGCTGGCAAACGCCGAAAAGAAGCGCCTGTTTCGTAGAGAATTGGCCGGTGATATTCGCTGGTTATTGAAAGAGGGCCGGGAGAAAGGGCTTCAGGCCAAACTTCCCGGAAAACTAGAGTATCTCTGGCAGGCCAGCAGCGGGAACTTATTAGCTCAGAATGATATGTTCAGGCTGCAGCACATCATGCACGCCATTACACTGACCAATATTAACTATGCTGTCCTCAGCGAATCTGAATGGGAAGGACGGCACGCAGTGAAACTGAGTCCGATAGAGCTTGGGCTGTTTATAAGAAAAAACGATCTTGAAACCAGTTTTGATGAAAATGGGAGACAGATTCAACAGCTCACCGTTCGGATCACTGCCGACTTGCCCGCGATTGACATGTTGCTGTCACGGGCTGGATGGCGACGTCAGCCAGATAATACTTCTCCCTTGCAACATTTTTTGATAACTGTCCCTCAAGAAGAGTGAGACGCAGAGCCTGATAATGGATTCTGCAATACACTCTGAAGCTTTTACTGTACTTATTTCGTTATTTACCGCTGACGCGTATGTAATTCTGCGTTGAGCCAGTAGCTAAAAGTTGTGATCCTGCTGGCGAATACCATTATGTCGCCGTGTGGACAGTGACTTATGCTCAACAAATAATCCATCTCCTCGGCCAGAGCCGGATAGCGGTCATTAAATTTCTCACCCAATTCTTTCAGCGTAACCGGCCAATCCTGATCATTATCTTCTCTCAGTATGTTTGTCGAACGAACGGCCTTACGTGCAGCAGACCTCTGAAGGACGTGGCACTGCGCAGGTTTCAGAGTGGGTTTCATCAGGGCAACGTAGCCGTTAAGTACCTCAAGAAAATCACCGTTAACGGCAACGGCTATGTCCCTTGACGGCTTAAAAGGTTGAAAGCGATTGCGCAGGTCTTCACCGTAAACGCATACGCAGTGATGCTTCAGCCAGTAGCCCCATCGAATACCGTTAGCAGGTAGCATCACTGCTTCAAGCACGCCCGGATCGATGTCAATCTTACTGACAACCGGATAATCCTGCTCAAGCGCAGTCTTAACAACGTCGATTTTTATAGTGGCATCGGCATCGGGTTCGCGATAATAGATCACGGTAAGGTCCAGGTCAGACAGCCTTTCAATGGCCGTAGCGTCGATAAGGCTGCCGTATACATAAACGCTATGAATCAAATCCGGAAAAGTCGTTGTCAGTGTCTGAACAACATCTGCAACCAACTGAGAAAAGGCTGGCTGAAACTCTCTGAAATCAGGCAGGGTAATGAACCCATATTTATCAACTGCCATTGGCTCACCGTCATGTCATACGTCATATAATCAGCTGAAGCCTGCAACGCAGACTAGTAATTCTGTCAGCAGCACAGGTAGATTTCGGTCAGGGTAAACAAAGTATTGAAATTTAGAAGCAGATCGCTTTATCAACTAATCATCATCGTTTTCCATCAGGGTGACCATTGCACCACGGTGAGCTTCAACCATACGAATGTAGCGCATGACAGTCTGGGTCTGCGTCCAGGTACCTTCCTGCATGATCTGCGCAATGGATATTCCTTTTCTGGCCATATCCTGTGCGGCGCCGACGCGGGCGCTGTGGCCGCTCCAGCTTGCATAGCGCCCTTTGTTGGTTTCAAGAGCCTTCGTCTCACCCACAGCCTGACGGGCACGACGATAAATCTCTTCCAGGCAGGGTGCGCTCATGGGGACTTCCGACACCCTGGCGATACGGTTAGATCGATGAACAGGACAGAAGATAACAGCGTCAGGTTCACCGGCGAGACCCGCCGCGGTGATCCATTCGCTCAGCCTGCGGGATGACTTCGCACTGAGGGCCTTAATGATGCCTCCTGACTGCAGGATCGTTTTGGTCCAGCCAACGTCCAGAATGATACGCCCGTCTGTTGCACGGGAGATATCCCTGATCCGCAGACGGGAAAGCTCGCTCATGCGCAGAAGAGTGCTGTAAGCAATATGCATAAACGCCAGGTCGCGCAGTTGCTGCAGGCGGGGGGAATGACTCCATGCTGCATCTAGACGGTTCAGGTCCGGCCGGCAGAATGGAGCTGCCTGCCCTGTACGTTCACCTGACATGACCGCGGTACGGTTTATCTTCTTCCTGGCGCGTACAACGTCGGTCGAAACCGTTGGCGGCACCAGTCCGGCGTTACGGTGTAACATTGATATAAGCGCTGCGTGCACCGAAATAGTGGAGGTCGAACGCCCAATGGCCTGCAGGTGAAACAGGTAGTCCTGCATGTCATCCGGTGACATAGGCAGAAAGGTCCGGCTGTTTTTCTGCGACCATCGCCAGCAGATCCGCATCACGCTCAGGAGCTGACGCCACGTGTTGGGCGAAAAGGCTTCGCGATGCCGGACAAACGCAGCCAGCTTGGCAGTAAGATCGTCACCGGCGCTGCCGCTGAGGGTCATACCAGTAAAACCGGAGATATCGTTCATATTTGCTCAGTTTCCACCCATTAGCCAAGTGGCAACGCTACGTGAATTCTGACAAAGAAGCAGGGGAAGTGCCCGTCAGATTTTACGTAGCGCTGCCGTATTTTTAACCAGATGTACGCAGATGACCCTCCGCAGCACGCCGTCCGGTGCTTCGCCTTTTTATATAGTGGTCAGGAATCTCAGGATCCGGCCCCGATCCGCATGATACCGGGTTTTTTATGCCGTGTCTGGCCTTATATAAAGATAATTATATAAGGTTATAAAAAGCAATGTTGAATGGTGATTCTAAAGAGGCAGGGATCACATGCATTCGACAAACAAATTTACATTAGGTATAAAATTTTTTGAGTCGACTATAATGAAATAAAAAAAATATAAGGCATCTCTAAGTGGCTCAACTGTAGTAAAAATACATAAAAGAAGTGAGTTTTGCAGCGATTATCAATGTAATGCGCTTTGAATATACGTAAACTAGTGTATATATACGTGAGATTGATATAGTTCAAATAGATTTATCGATAGCATATAAATCAAAATGTACGCATTTAATTTCATGATGGACACTTTCAATTTAATTATTACACATTCCATAAAGGATATAAGCCAATGACAAACCAAAAAATAATATTAATATTATCTGAAGCATATATTAATTTTAAGGCGCAAGTTCAGGATACTTTTGATTTCTCAGTTCTTGTTTGCTCAGCAGTCCCTGTATTGAAAAGGAATATAGTTCTTTTTGAAAAAGGGGTGATCAATGAAATAACAAAAGCAGATCACTATCAACCAAAAGGGATAATTACAAAGGAAAAGCAGGAAAACATAAACGCTGACCTTAAAAGAAGAGCTGTAGGGTATAAAAACAAGTTATGCAAATACACTTTACTAAGCAATTTTAGTTTTTTTGAATCTTACATATTCAACGTCACTGAAGAATTAATTAGCTATCATGGTGGGTTAGAAAAGTTAATAAAAAACTCAGCTAACAGGACACTTAGCCATATAAATTCAACATTAAGTGAAGTTGAGAAACACAGAAGTAAAATAAGAAAAATCAGCACTAAAAAAGATCACAGAACCGGAGAATACAAAGCTGCTACTAAAACCTTATTAAAGGAAGACTTTAGGTTTCCGAGCGAAATGTTTTCTTCTTTTGGTGTTAAAATGCTGTCAAATAAGTTAAACAACTTAAAATCTGTAGATATCCCCGACTTTCTCAAAGAAGCATTTTCTTTTGAACTAAGTGAAAGCGACTCACTGGAATTCCACAACATAAGACAATTAAGAAATGAGATAGCTCATGGAGATCAAGTTAATTTAAATCTTAAAAACATCACTGACAAGTGTAAGCTTCTGTCACAAATAGCGAAAGATTTTGATCAACACTTGTTGAGGAACTACTTTATAAGTGAACAGTATCTATAAATTTTATAAAAATAAGCCTATCAAATATAACATGATTAAATACTCTAATAAAAATTGATGCACGCTACGCTTATACAGCGTGCATCACCTATAAAACCAATAGGAGTATTTATTCAAGGACTTCTATCATATGTGCAACAATATCATTTCCTTCGAGCTCAAGTGGATAGAATCTAAGCTTAGTACCAATATGAATGATTTTGTTTTTATCATCTTCTATGATGTCTTTACACTGAAAAAAACAATCCATCTTTTCATCAACAGGGGTATCGATCTTAATGAAACCTCTTTGATACTCTACTTCAAACCACTTTACTACACCTTCAATTTTACCAGGTAAGGAAGCCTGTTTGATCAGTTCCTGAGACATTATTGCTTTCCGTGAAGACCACCTTCCCAAATCGCCTGAACGCTCTTTATAGACTCTTTCATCATCATTCATACGATGAGTAGGTATGTCTTTTAATACACAATAAGAAAAATCGAAGGAGTATATTGTGGCTTTACGTCCAGATCCTGCTTCATCGATATTAATTATATTATATTCTTTGGAGCGACTTGTGTATTTATATAAAGGAACATTCGGAAAAGAAAATTTATATGCTGAGCGACTTCGGCAAACGTTAACAAGATCATCCAAAAACTCTTTTTCTTGAGCGCTTAAACCACTCTCATTATGTGCCGCATGTTTCTTTAAAGCTTCTGTTACATTATTTTTCTCAACTTTTTTTGCACAATCACTGTCACTGTATGCAGCATCCATACTCATATCCAATAAATTTATAAGTCTCCGCATGTTTCCATGTGATGCATAAAGAATATGCTCTAATGCATCACCATATATTTCAGGGTGATTTATATCAAAAACATTATGCGCTTTGAAAACAATTGATTGTTCATCTTTCGGATTAATATAATTATTGATAATATCAATCGCCTTCTTTCTTAACCTTTTGTAATCCTGCTCTTCAATTATGCTATTTTCTAACATTACGACATCACCATATCGCGTCTCATTAAGCATATCTGAATAAGAATTAGGATAGACTGCAACTTTAGTTCTTATGAAAGAAGCTGTTCTAAATTGATTCATTAATATCTCAAAAAGCCCAGTTTTCTCTTGGTCATTTTTAAAAAAACCTTTATCTAACGCACCGGCCTCATCAATTAACAGGAGTATTTTGCCATCAGTATCTTTAAGAAGGAATTTATAGCATTCCTCAATATCTTTAATCCCGGGGTTAGGTTTTTTTTTGAATTCTTCGTGGCGGTTAGTTTTCCAATCTGCAGAAGCTTCAACAAAGCTAAACTTAATACCCGCCTTACCTATTTTGTCAGAGCTAACTTTTTGAAGATACTCATCGCTACTCAAGGCTGCCAGCCTAAACATAACCTCAGCATTTTTGTGCTTAGCTATTAAACCACGAGGGATTAATTTTAAATTACCATGTATATCTATAAGATTTCTAACACCTTCAAAATGAGAATGTATTGATGCTAGTTCTTCTACAATTTTTATAATAATTTGCTTGTAAATCTCTTCGGGCTCTTCTATGTGCTGGAAATCGTTGAGCTTAATCATTATAGGCAATATAATTTCACTGTCTCCTTCTACTAACGCAGGTAATAATGAGGATAAATAAAATGCCTGATTAGCACGAAGGTACATTGTTTTACCAGAACCCATCCTCCCTTTAATTATTGAGTTTTCATAATCGAATGGAGTCGACAGTCCTGTAAGAGGGTTAACAAATAGATTCAAAAGTGTATTAAGATCATACTCATCTGCATTACGAGTTTTGAAAGGCCTAGATTCAAATATTTCATCCATAAAAACCTCACCCAGAATTCATTAAAATAATTTAATAATCAACATCCTATCAGAAAAAAGAAAGATGGTTTATAAAAATAACTCTATAATAATCATACTGATAAAAATATCTTATCCGTTTATGATTTGAAATTGATGATTGAGATGGCGTAGATGAAAGTGGCAGTTGAAGTCTAAAACACTCTTACATCAGCATATAAGGAAATAGCATAACCAACTAGACGCGCCCGTAACCTGCTTAATTTAACATAATAAGTATTATGCGATCTTGAAATTATGCATAAAAATAAGGGAAGATTTTCGATTTACCGTGCGGAGATAGCGATATTTTTGCTGGGCTGCTTAGATAATGGCGAATCCTTCGCCATAACAATTTTAATCCTGAAGATGAGCAGTTTCTTTGGCTTTCCACAAAGCGAACAGCGTAATCGCCAACGCGAAACTGACGTATAAAGAAACCCACAGCGTGCTGCCCATCTCTTTGAATAACATGGTGATGATCAGGGGCGCAAAACCACCGCCGACAATGCCCGCCAGTGTGTATGCCAGAGATGAACCCGCATAACGCACATTGCCAGGGAACTGTTCAGTGACAAACGCTGCCTGCGGTCCGTACATCATCGCGTGGATCAGCAAACCGCCAATCACCGCCAGCACGATCAGCACCGGATGCGAGCTATCGAGTAACACAAAGAACAGAAAAGACCAGATAACCGCCAGCAGCGCGCCGGTAATGTAAACCGGGCGTCGTCCCCACTTATCTGAAAGCGCGCCAAACATCGGCACCGTAATCGCGTTAACTATTGCGCCTAGCATCGTGGCCATTAACGCCAGCGGACGCGGTAATTGCAGCACGGTGGTGACGTAGGTCAGTGTAAAAACTACTACCAGCGCGTAAAGCACATCTGATCCGATACGCGATCCACCGGCAATGAGGAGCTGTTTCGGATAGTTGACGAAAACCTCTTTTAACGGCGTGCGCGTGGTTTTCTCTTGTTCCTGCATTGCGACAAAGGTTGGCGTCTCTTCCACACCGCGACGAAGCCACAGGCCAAATATTACCAGTACCAGGCTTAGCAGGAAAGGAATGCGCCAGCCCCACGCCTGAAACTGATCGGCACTCATCATCACCGTAACCAGCGTAATAAAGCCGGTGCCGATCAGCGTGCCGCAGGATGGGCCAACCTGTGCAAATGAGGCATTACGCCCGCGTTTATTCGCGTCGCCATGCTCCATCGATAACAACACGGCCCCTGCCCATTCGCCACCCAGCGCGATGCCCTGCACAAACCGCAGTGCGACTAACAGAACCGGGCTCCAGATGCCCCAGACCGCATAGCCCGGCAGCAAGCCCATTAACGCCGTGGTTACGCCCATAATCACCAGCGTGATGATCAACACCGCTTTGCGCCCCGCGACATCGCCAAGATGGCCGAACACGAAGCCCCCCAGCGGACGTGAAACATAGCCTACCGCATAGGTCGAGAACGCCAGAATGGTGCCGACCAGCGGATCGAAGCTGGGGAAAAAGACATGGTTAAACACTAGCGCGGCCATGATGTTGTAAACGGTAAAGTCGTACCACTCGAGCGCGGTGCCAATCGAACTGGCGGCAGCCAGACGCCCGGTCTTCGATTTGGTACGCGCTGCGCCTGCCGCATGGTGCAGAGAATCGGTATCAGCCATGGATCAGCTCCTGTTTTGTTAACTGCCAGTTGAGGGCATAACGCTGTATATCTCCCGCAAATGCCTGTGCCGCGTCGGCTGCGAGGCGATCGCAACAAAGTGCATCGCTGCAATGAATCAGCAGCATCGGCTGCATTTTGCGATGATCCTGGCTTTCTTTCGGTAACGGCGAACTCAAGATGCTGTCTGGCATCAGCACGCTGGAGGAGATGTAGCCCGGCGTCTGGCTTATTTGCTGCTGCCAGGCGCTTAGCGTGTTGCCATTGATCGCTTGCAGCGTCAACACAGCTAACTGATTGCCCGTGCCTTTGCCATGCTTGTGCACTACTGCGCTCACCCGGCGCATGGGATTCACCATTTTTTGCAGATTCTCTACCGACCATGCCGTCTGGTGCGTGAATGCGGCGTGATAATCGGCGCTGGTAAAGGCTTCCAGTGAGTCGGTTTCATATAAACCGAGATATTTACGCTCAGCGTTTATTGCCTGATAGCGTGTACCGCTCAAAAATCCCGTAATTGCTACACGTTCCTCTACGTGTTCATGGTCATACCACTGGTTAAAGTCAGCCTCATCTTCATCGCCAATGTTGGTTGCGACATACAGCATGCCGTGGGGTTTAGTCATCATCAGGATCTCCAGTTAAGAGCAGTTTCCACAGCAAGCGACCAGCTGAGTAGGCTGGCGTCATCACCATGAATCGAAGCAAGGCTCAGGCCAACCGGAGCAGAACCCGGTCGGTGGCAGGGTAAAGAAAGAGCACAGCCGTCCAGCATGTTGATAATGCTGGGGTTGCGCAGCATCAACGCGTTAATCTCTATATAGCGCTGCGCATCATTGAGTGACGCGATAGTGGGCGCGACAAGCGGAACAGTTGGCATGAGTAACGCATCAAAATCACTCAGCGCTGCGTTGATGCGTTGTTGCCAGGCAGCACGCTGCTGGTAAAGCTCAGCTGCATCCTGCCTGGTGAGATGGCTGCCGCGCTGGATGCGCGCCAGCACCTGGGGATCGTAAGCTTCAGGTTGTGCCTGCACGGTTTTTTTATGCCATTGCCAGGATTCATAAGCCGTGATGCCGCCACGCGCATTCATAGCGTTAAGCTCATCCAGCTCAGGCAAAGTGATGTCGATAACTGTCGCACCCGCCTGCTTCAGAAGCGTGATGGCACGCTGCCAGGCCTGCGCCACATGCTGATCCAGATCATCCAGCACGCGCGTTTGCGGCACGGCAAAGCGCGCGTTACGCAGATCCAGCAATTGTAAATCCAGCGGCCGATCGGCAATGACGCTATCCAGCAACCAGCAGCTGCGCACGTCGTCCGCGATCACGCCGATGCTGTCGAGTGAGGTCGAAAGCGGTAACGTTCCCGTCTGGTTGATGCGCTCTGCCGTGGGTTTGAAGCCGGTCAGGCCACAGAGTGCAGCAGGGATCCGTACCGAACCACCGGTGTCTGTGCCAACGGCACCAAGGCACATGCCCTCAGCAACCGCAACGGCCGCGCCAGAGGATGATCCGCCGGGAATACGCTGCTGCTCGCGCTGCCACGGATTGACTGGCGTGCCGTAATGTGGATTGATGCCTAAGCCCGAAAAAGCGAACTCCGTCATAGTGGTTTTACCGACGATGGCGGCGCCCGCCAGCAGCAGCTTATCGACGACGCTGGCATTAGTAGCCGCCACTGGCGCATCGGCCAGCAAACGTGAACCGGCCGTGGTCACCTCTCCCTGGACATCGAACAAATCTTTAATGCTGACTGGTAGTCCATCAATGGCACTTAACGCCTGCTTCGCTTGCCAGCGAGCGTTTGCCGCACTGACCGAAGCTGCGTAGCGTTGCGTGAACACCAATGAGCCCTGTTGTTCAGGATTTTGCGCGACCTCCAACGCGGATTCAGTAAATGCTTCGGGCATAGCATCGCCGCTCTGCAACTGCTGACTGGCTTGCCAGAGTGTGGTCATCGGCAGTCTCCTTATGCCACCACCGGCAGCGCGCCGGTGGTGTAAGCGTGTTCCAGCGTGCGATTAAGCACCGGATCGTGCAACGCCATGCGGAATTCGCTGGATGGCCGGATGCCGCCAATTGCTCCCAGCGTGCCGCAGGACATAGCAACGCCCTCTTCCGCGACACCGCCATTAAAATAGCGCGTGAGCAAATCCTGTGGTGTCAGCAGTGATGCCAGCGTGCCCTGCTGATAAATGACCCATTTATCCTGCTCTTTAATCCATGAGCTGAGTTCAAGCACATCCCAATGTTCGGCAACGTCGCTCATGCGCCACGCGGCGCTGGCGACCGGCTTGATACACGCCTGCTTAGAGAGCGCAACGCTAAAGGTTTCCAGATGGCGGTCGGTATGATCAGACGTGAGGGAAACCCACAATTCGCCGCGATGCGAGAAGACGAATGGTTCGGCTTCGCCGGAGGTATGCTCGCCAACCACTTCAAGCTGTGATTGCTGGCTGAGTTGGTTAACCGCAACCCGGTAAAAAAGCGGTACTGCACCGGGTGCGGGCACGCCGAGAGCTTCTAATTCACGAATATGGTGCAAGACTGTTTCCCTATCGCGGCCGGCCCAGCCAGCAATAATGAAATACGTAACGTCAACGTTCAGTGTGGTAGCGGCTTTATCGCCCGTAGAGAATCGCAACTGCATGAGAAAACCTCCGACTAAAAAATCACAGTGAAATTTCACAGTGATTTTAAACTAGCGATTTTCATGCCAGATTTTTGTGTAAGATGTCTCATAGGTAAAAAAAGGAACGTGGTGATGAGTGAATCAGTGGCGGAAAATGTGAACCCAGGCAGCGCAGATAAAAACCTTTCTCTTAATGAACAAGCCTATCTGGCATTCAGGCACAAGCTCATTACGTTGCGTTACAAACCTGGCGAATACCTTAATACCGCTCAGGTGATGGATGATCTGGCGATAGGCCGTACACCGGTTAATCAGGCGGTTCATCGCCTCGCAACCGAGGGTTTACTGCAAATTATTCCACGTAAAGGAGTAATGGTGGCGCCATTATCGATTGATGACGCAATGGAGTTGATTGAAGTACGGCTGGTAAATGAAACGCTCTGTATTGAGCTTGGCAGCCAGAAGGTGACGGATGCGCAGCTTCAACGTCTGCGTTATCTTAATCAGCAAATTGATGAGGCGAGCCGGTTACGCAGCCGCGAACAGATGATGCTGCTGGATCGCGAGTTTCATCAGGTGCTGGCTGAGATTGCCGGTAATCGCCATCTTGCCGATATCCTTAGCGTAATTCATGCACAAGCGCAGCGCTTCTGGGCCACCACACTTTCCAACGTGGTGCATATGGATGAAGTGATCGCCGAGCATAATGAAATCATTGCCGCGCTGGAATCAGGTGATACGCAACGCGCAGCCGAAGCCGCACGTGCGCATATCTTCTCATTTAAGCGCGCCTTGCTTTCCGCTTAAAAGCAAGACCGCGTGCCGTCTGAAGTCTGCCTTCTGACAACGCCTGATCAATTAGGCGCTGAACTGCATGCGTCTCGCTGTTAATTTCAGGTCGTCCAAATTGTTCTCCATGACCGGGAGAAAAGCCGAAAAGCAGATCCAGACCGGTTCATCTCCGGATCGATTTATTTCCGTGGAATTGGCTTAACGTTGTTTTTTACATCCTTGACCGTCAAAGCCCATTAGAGAACTTTCGTCACTATCATCACTCAGGTAAGACGAAAAAAGTCAGGTGCTCTGGCCCTTCCAGGCCGTGCCAGAGCAGTCCGTGCAAGCCCGGCAAAACCCTCTCTGTACTCGCGTGACGAACACCCGCTACCCCCCCTCTTCGCCCTGCACAGTATGGCAATATAAAGAAACCGCAGCTGAGGTGATCCGCCGCTGAACCGCCGGCCACATCAATCGGCTGTGTGCCCTTACCGGGCAGCATGTAGGCGTAGCATAGCCCTGTTTGGCCTGATTAGCGGATATTTCCTGGGTTAAATTCCCTCGGGGAAGGCGTGCTTAGGCTGGCGGCCTGGCGCTGCTGATAACGTCCTTTTGCTGTAATCATCGCCACCGTTAATAACGCCGGAATAGCCAGTACGACAAAAATGGTGGCAAATCCCCAGCCCAGCGCCAGCATCTCCGCCCCGACCAACGCACTCAGTATCGCGCCGATGCGTCCCACGCCGTGCATCCAACTGGAGCCAGTCGCACGGGCCTCGGTCGGATAAAAGCTGGCCGAGAGCGCATTCATCCCCGTGTTAGCGCCACCGATGCAAAAGCCGATCATCATGGCACAACCGCCCAGCAGCACCGGGTGTGCGAGCGAGAATCCCATGCCGACGGTGAACAGCGCGCCCGCACCGTAAATCAGCGACAACGCCCGGTGCGACTCAATTCTGTCCATTAAAAAGCCCGAAAACAGCGAACCGCAGGTACCGCCTGCCTGAAAAAGCGCAGTAATAATCGCAGCCTGTACCACGTCAAAACCGTTATCTTTAATCAGCATGGGTAGCCAACTGCCCAAGGTATAGAACAAAAACAGTGCGCTAAAATAGGCTCCCCACAGCATCAGGCTGCCAAACCGATACTGGTCATTGAGTACTACTTTTACCGGCTGCGCGTTAGATTTGCTTATGGGCGGCAGTTCGACGCTGCACTGTTGCAGGTCAAGATCCGGAGCCAGCTTAGCCAGAATACGGTGAATTTTTTTGCTGGCGGCACGCCTGACCACTAAAAAGCAGACTGACTCCGGCAGCGCCCAGAGCAGCAACGGCACGAACAGTATTGGCAGGATGCCGCCCAGCATCAGTACGAATTGCCAGCCAAAGTGCGGCATAAGCCATGAAGCTGCAAAGCCCCCTAACGCGGCACCAAACGTGAAGCCGCAAAACACCACAGTGATGAGAAATGCCCGCCGTCTGGCAGGCGCAAACTCCGCCACCAGCGTGCCCACATTTGGCATCGCTGCGCCTAATCCCAGACCGGTCAGAAAGCGAAACAGGATCATCTGCTCCATGTTTTGCGAAAAGGCCGTTATAAGCGTCCAGGCACCAAAAAAGAACACGCTGTTAATAATGACCACTTTGCGACCCAGTCTGTCAGACAAGGGGCCAGAGAGCATCGCGCCCAGTGCCAGTCCCACCAGCGCTGCGCTGATAATCAGGCCTAGCTCGCGGTTGGTGATGCCCCAGTCGGCTTTTAATTCAGGTGCAATAAATCCCATGATGGCAATATCAAATCCATCGAGAGCGATGATGCAGAAGCCAAACAGCACTACCATCTTTTGCCACATCCCCAGCGGGCGGCTATCGATTAACGCCCGAACATCAATTGTTTTGCTTTCCGCCACGGTGACTCTCCGATGAAATACGTTATGTGGGGTTACTATATGCAGGCGCTGTAGGGCTATAAACGGCGATAATCGAAATTTTGTGCGTTTATCGCACAAAACTGCGTAAATAAAATCTCTTATCTCTTTAATGTATTGTTAAAAAAGAAAATTTTTCTGACAGCATTGGTCACATTATCCGATAAGGATTGTGAGCGGGATCGGGCGTGTTTTCAGGCGGATGGATGCGGTGCAGAGGAGGTATGTGCAGGATAATGGGCCAGCGAACTGGCCCGTCAAAATATCACCGCATGGCGGTCAGCCGAACGGGAGCATTGGCCGCGCCAAAGCCACGATAGCCGCCACGTCGTTCCAACAACTCGAAGAAAAAGCGGCCTTTTTCATAGGGAACGGTATAGACATGCAGCAGTTCCCCCCCCTGTTCATCACGGTCATATAGCACATCGTAGCGTTGCAGCTGCGCCAAAAAATCGGCATCGAGATCGAAGCGCGCCATCAGGTCCTGATAATAGTTATCGGGAATCGGTAAGGTTTTTAAACCGCGTTCGCGCGCGGCTTTTACCGCGCTAAACAGGTCGTCACAGCCAAATGCGACATGCTGTAATCCTGCGCCCTGATAGGTCGTTAAGGCACGGGCAATTTGGGTTTCCCGGCTGACCGACATATTCAGCGGGAGCCGAATCGCATCGTTGGGACTACGCAGCACCCGGCTACGCACCAGACCCAGCGGATCAGGCAGTTCCCACTCGGTATCCTGCACAAAACCCGGCACGCTGCGCAGGAACATAATCCAGTTATCGCGTGTGTCATCGGGCAGGGCAATCGCCAAATGATCGATCGTTTGCATCGCGGGCTGCGGCGCAGTGCGGTGTGTTAAATGAAAATCGCTGTGGTAACCGTCCTGACCTGCTGCATCATCTTCCACCAGATAAATCAGGCTACCGTCGGGGGCACATAACGCCGGTATCTGGCGTTCGTTCGGACCGGTCTCTCCCTGCCAGATGGCGTAACCATAGTCCTCCGCGCGCTTAATCAGCTTATCTACTCCGCGAACTCGCCACGCCACGGCACACAATGAAATACCGTGTTGATGATAATACCCGCTGGCCTGGCTCTCCGGCTGGGCATTCAGGATCACATGAACCTTGCCATTGCGATACAGCGCCACCTGCTTGGAGCGATGATCACCCGCATGAACCAGCCCAAGCTGCGTCAGCCATTGCCCCAGGGCCAGTGCGTCGTTGTGGCTGACGGTAAATTCGATGAACTCCAGTGACAGCAGTGGCGGCTGGGGCGCAGAGTGAAACAGCCCGTCTCCGACCAGAGAAGCCAGCGCACTGGGTAGCAACGGCTGTTTGATAAGCCAGTCGCGGGTTTGCTCTTCAAGCCATAACAGCGATCGATAACCGTCCCGGGCGGTCAGCGCTACCGGCGAGGCCCGGAACCCGTCGTTAAAAATTTCCAGCGACCATGCATCCCGGTAACCATGGGCAGACAGCTGCGTCATAAACTGGGTCAGATTGAATTCGCCCTGTCCGGGAAAGCAGCGGAAGTGGCGACTCCATGACAGCACGTCCATTTTCAGCAGCGGTGCATCCGCCAGCTGTACGAACACAATCTTCTCTGGCGGCACCGCGTTCAGTCCGTCAAGGCTGTCGCCGCGCGACAAAATGTGAAAACTGTCGAGCACGATTCCCAGCGCTGGATGGTTGACGGCCTCAACCCTGGCCCAGGCATCACGCCACAGGCTGACGTGGCGTCCCCAGGCCAGTGCCTCATAACCGAGGGTAATACCGTACTGCTCTGCCAGCTGCGCCAGTGCCTTAAGATCGCTGACCTGAGTGGCGAAATCGTCACTGCAGTCGGGTGAGACGTTGCTGCATAGCAGCATCCGCTGACAGCCCAGCTGTTGCATTACTTCAAATTTCCGCGCCGCGCGCGCAAGGTTGTGCGCCAGCCTGTCACGCGGGCCACCCTCGAAGTCACGGAAGGGTTGAAACAGCAAAATTTCCAACCCGAGCTGTTCACACAGCTGGCGGATTTCCACGGGTGAGCCGGGATAATAGACCAGGTCGTTATCGAAAATTTCAACGCCATCAAAGCCTGCAGCGGCAATGGCCCGCAGTTTGTCCGGCAGCGTACCCGATACCGAGACCGTTGCGATAGAACGTTTCATTGTTGCCTCCAGATAAACGGTCACTGGGTGACCTTGAAGCAGCCAGTCAGCAGCGAGGCGTTCCACTGACGGAGATTGGCAATTGTTATGAACCAGTTGGAACATTTCGTCAACGTGCAACTAACAATGATTTTTGGTTATGACAAAGACGACATTTTTTCACTTTTCTTTTACAAGTTTCGCTTCCTACACTTCCTGCTCTGTAGCCGAAAAATAATAAGGATGCCTGGATGAAAAATGACTGGCCCGCCCGCGAACTGGTCCATCGTGATTACCGTCATCACCCACCGGCCCTCGCGCCCTTGTATAAAACAAGCCTCTTACGATCCCCGCGCAATGCACTGATTTCGTTGCAAAACTCGTTATCAGAGATCACTGCACCTGTGTTTACCCGACAGGAGCTTGGGCCATTAGACAGTGACCTTATCCTCAATTACGCTAAAGAGGGTTTGCCCATAGGCGAACGAATTATCGTGCATGGCTACGTGCGTGATGCGTTTGATCAGCCAGTAAAAAATGCTTTAGTCGAGGTGTGGCAGGCAAATGCCGGGGGACGCTATCGTCATAAAAGAGATCAGTATCTTGCGCCTATCGATCCTAACTTTGGCGGTTGCGGTCGCATGCTGACAGACGATAACGGTTACTACTGTTTTCGCACCATCAAACCTGGCCCTTATCCCTGGCGAAATCAGGTAAGCGACTGGCGTCCGGCGCATATTCATTTTTCCCTGTCTGGCGAAGCTTTTGCCCAGCGACTGATTACCCAGATGTATTTTGAGGGCGATCCGCTGGTAGGCCGCTGTCCAATTATTCAGTCGGTAAGCAGCGAGGAAGCTGTTCGGACGCTGATTGCAGAACTGGATACGCACTCCGCTGTGCCGCTGGATTGCCTGGCTTATCGCTTCGACCTGGTCTTGCGCGGTCATCGTGCGACATGGTTCGAAAACCGGACCCAGGGAGCCGCATCATGAAAAGCTATTTTGCCGAAACGGCGTCGCAAACCGCCGGACCTTATGTGCACATCGGCCTGGCTCCCCATGCTGCGGGCTTTGATATTTTTGAAAATAACTTTAGTGAGGTCCTGACCCAGCCGGAAACGCGTGGCGAGCGCATTGTGGTTGAAGGCTGCGTTTATGACGGTTCCGGCACGCCGGTTCGCGATGTGCTGATTGAAGTGTGGCAGGCCAATGCCGAAGGACGCTACCAGCACCCCGCTGACCAGCAGCACGATAAATCGCTGGACCCGGCCTTTCGTGGCTGGGGCCGGACCTGCTCGGATTTTGAAAGTGGTATCTGGCGTATTGAAACCATCAAACCCGGTAGCGTGAACGGGCGCGATGGCCGCCCCATGGCACCGCACCTTAACCTGTGGATTGTGGCCCGGGGCATTAACATCGGACTGAACACCCGGCTCTACTTCGCCGATGAACAGGCGGCGAATGCCATCGATCCGGTACTGAATTTAATTGAATGGGAAAAGCGACGCAGCACGTTACTGGCGCACCGTGAACAGCGCGGCGATGAGACGGTCTACCGCTTCGATATCTGGCTGCAGGGTGAAAACGAAACCGTGTTTTTTGACATCTGATTCTTAACTTCCTCGCAACAATGTTCTTGCCGCTTCGGCGGCAAATTCATAACATGAGCCATGGATAGGGTTTCCCGATTTAGTCAGCGCGTGCGCCTGCGTCATCTTCACGCTTTTGTTGCCACCGCGCAGCAGGGGACGCTCGGTCGTGCCGCTCTCCATCTGGGTATTACCCAGCCCGCCCTCTCCAAAACCCTTAACGAACTCGAATTTCTTACCGGTGAGCAACTGTTGCTGCGAAGCCGCCAGGGAACCGAGCTTACCGCCAGCGGCGCGCGTTTCCTGCACGACGCCATTCGTATTCTGGATGCCATTAATATTGCTGACCAGGTCATGCGGCCCGGCAGCGCGCCTCAGCCCGCGCCGCTGCACCTTGGCGCGCTGCCTACCGCTATAATCAGCGTCGTTGCGCCAGTGTTAGCCAGCCTGCAGCAGCACTATCCCGGCTGGCGCATCCAGGTCAGTACTCTGGCGAACGATGCCCTGCTGATGGGGATAAAATCGGGACAGATGGCGCTGGGGATTGGCCGCATGGCAGAACCCGTGTTGATGGATGGGCTGAATTTCGAACTGCTGTATCTGGAAACCCTGCGCCTGGTGGTGGCTCCGCATCATCCACTGTTGCATGCCGGCGTGACGCTGGCCGAAGCGCTTAGCTGGCCGCTGATCCTGTCTCCACGCGGGACGGTGCCGCGCCAGAACGCCGAATCATTGATGACCAGCCATGGCCTGAGGTTACCGGATGGCGCAGTGGAAACCCTGTCAACGACGCTGGCCCGCCGCCTGACGCTGGGCCACGGTTACGTCTGGCTGGTGCCCTACGGCGCGGTGCGCGACGACCTGACCAGCAACCAGCTACGTACCTTGCCGCTTCCCAGTCAGGGCATGGCTGAAGCGGTCGGCATCCTGACCCGCCAGCAGCAAACGCCGTCCCCCGAGCAGTTGCAACTGGTGGCAGCATTACGGCAACGGGTGCTGGACGTTCCTGTCTGACATAGCCGTTTACCGCGCGCTATCCTGCTCATCGAATACCGTCTGCGCCAGATGGAATGCAGCGTTGGAAGCCGGCAGGCCGCAATAGAGCGCAGCATGCATCAGCAGCTCTTTAATTTCATCCCGGCTTACGCCGTTATTGAACGCGGCCCGCAGGTGCATCTTCAGCTCTGCCTCACGGTTAAGCGCAATCAGCATGCCGATGGTGATCAGGCTGCGCGCGTGGCGAGTCAGCCCGGGACGGGTCCAGATCTCGCCCCAGGCGTAACGGCTGATAAAGTTCTGGAACTCGTCATTCAGCGGCGACAGGTTTTCCAACGTATGGTCAACATGGGCGTCGCCAAGCACAGCTCTACGCACTGTCATGCCCTGCTGATAGCGCTGATCCAGTGTCAGCTGAGCGTCAATAAAAGGCTGCAGCGCGCGGTTAAACGCCAGCCATACCTCCACGCTGGACAGATGCAGGGCGGGCAGCACGACACGCTGCGCGCCCGGAATCTGTGCAACCATCGCATCCGCATCGGCCACAGTGGTGACCTTGTCATCCCGTCCGGCAATGACCAGCACAGGTAGCGAAATCGCCGCCAGTTCATGGCGCAAATCGGCTTTCGCCAGGGCTTCACAGCAATCGGCATAGCTTTCGACATCGCAGGTGCTGAGCTGCGATATCAGGCTTTTTACAGTTGCGGGCGCGCGTTCACCGAATGCCCGAGTAAACCAGCGCGCAGCAGCGCCCTCCGTGATGGCTGCCATGCCCTGCTGACGTACAAGTGCCGCCCGCTGCTGCCAGGCGGCAGACTCGCCGATCTTTGCTGCACTGTTGGCAACCGTTAATGTAATCAGGCGTTGAGGATGAAAACGTGCCAGCCAGAGTCCGGTGAGCCCGCCCATCGAGATGCCGCAAAAGTGCACCCTGTCGATGCCCAGCTTATCCAGCAGAGACAAGACCTTCCTTCCCAGTTGTTCCAGCGAACGGGTTTGTCCGTCCGGTGCCGAGGCGCCGTGGCCGGGAACATCGTAACGCAGGATGCGATAATGGCTAATCAGCGCATTGCGCTGCGGCTGCCACATCTCTGACGTGGTGCCTAAGGAGTTACTGAACAAAATAACCGGGGCATCGTCTGGCCCCTCAAGTACGTAATGCAGCGTCATGATTCCCTCGCAGCCGCTAAAACCTGGTGAATAAAGCGCGATGCGCTGCCCGTGGCATTTGCCGGGTCAAGCAACCTCTCCAGCGCAGGCCGACTCAGGTGCGAAACAACGGTTTCATCTGCAGACAGAATGGTCAGCAAACTCTGCTGCTTCTCCAGCGCCTGGCGGCAGCACTGCTCAATATGATGGTGTGCCTGTTGCCGTCCAAGCGCCTCTGCCAGCGCCAGCGTGACCGCTTCGGCCATAATTAATCCCTGAGTCAGACCGAGATTGCGTTGCATGGCCTCTTCATGCACTTCAAGGCCGTCGATCAGTTCCGTGCTTTGCACCAGCGCCGCGCCACTGAGTACTATCAGTTGCGGCAGGCTCTGCCACTCTGCCTGCCAGCCGCCCAGCGCACGCTCGTGCTCCTGAACCTGGCCAGCGTACAGGCCCGACATCAGGGCCGGAACCCGGTTGGCGGCACTGAGAATCGCGGCACAGAGAACAGGGTTACGTTTGTGCGGCATGGTAGAAGAGCCGCCGCGCCCCGGCGCCTGGGGTTCACTGACTTCACCGACTTCGCTCTGCATCAGGAGCGACATGTCGCGAGCCAGTTTACCCAGCGTACCGGTAAGACCGGCATACCAGCCTGCCAGCTCAGTGATCCTGTCGCGCTGGGCGTGCCAGGGCGTGGCACTACGCGGCAGGTCCAACGCGTCGGACAAGGCCTGCTCTACGCGCTCGCCCTTTTCCCCCAGAGACGCCAGCGTGCCTGCCGCCCCGCCGAACTGAAGCGCCAGCACCCGGCGTCGCATGGCCACCAGCCGCGCGCGGAAGCGCACCAGCGAATCCAGCGTGCCCGCCAGCTTCAGGCCCAGCGTCACCGGTAAAGCGTGCTGCAGCCAGGTCCGGCCGACCATCAGCGTCGTGCTATGCCGCTCGCACTGTAGAACCAATGCGGCAATCAGCCGGTCCAGTAGCAAAGCCGTGTCGTTAAGCGCAGCGCGCAGTTGCAGCATCAGACCACTGTCGATCGCATCCTGACTGGTTGCGCCCCAGTGCACAAAGCGCGCGGCTTCGGGCGATGTCGCCGCCACAACGGCCGTGAGCTGTTTAACCAGCGGAATCGCCAGGTTGCCAGCCAGTCCCGCAGCCTGCACCAGCGCCGCCCGATCCATCTCCTGTGCCCGGCAACAGGACTCAATACAGCGGGCGGATGCGTGATCGATCACCCCGGCCACTGCCAGCGCATGTGCCAGCCCGGCTTCAAAATCCAGCATTCCCTGGAGCAGGGCTCTATCGCTAAAGCTGTCGTTAAGGGGAGAAGCCATAAACATGGCGTGGTAAAGAGACATTCGTTATACCCGTTCCAGAATGAGTGCGATTCCCTGCCCAACCCCCACACACATGGTGCAGAGCGCATAACGGCCGCCGGTGCGCCGCAGCTGATAAGCTGCCGTCATTGCCAGCCTGCCGCCTGATGCACCCAGGGGATGACCCAGCGCAATCGCGCCACCGTTGGGGTTCACATGGGGCGCATCGTCGGCTAACCCCAGTTCGCGCGTCACCGCAAGCGCCTGAGCAGCGAAAGCCTCATTTAATTCGATTACGTCCATTTGTGCCAGCGTCAGGCCACTCTGGGCCAGTACTTTACGCACGGCAGGCACTGGGCCATAGCCCATAATGCGCGGCTCAATGCCACAAGCCGCCATCGCCACTACCCGCACCAGTGGTGTCAGTCCGTGTTCTGCCGCCGCTTTCTCGCTTGCTAGCAGCAAAGCGCAGGCGCCGTCGTTAATGCCCGATGCGTTACCCGCCGTCACGCTGCCTTCCGGGCTAACCACGCCTTTTAGGCCTGCCAGCGCCGCCATCGAGGTGCTGCGCGGATGCTCGTCACAGGTGACTTTCAGGGCTTCGCCTTTGCGCTGCGGGATACTCACCGCCATCAGTTCGTCACTAAACAGCCCCATTTCCTGTGCCCGGGCGGTACGTAATTGACTACGCAGGGCGAAGGCATCCTGATCAGCGCGGCTGATAGCGAACATGCCCGCAACGTTTTCTGCTGTTTCCGGCATGGTGTCGACCCCAAAGCGGGCGCGCATCTGCGGGTTAATGAAGCGCCACCCCATCGTCGTGTCTTCCATTTTCATGGAACGGCTAAACGCGCTTTCTGCTTTGCCGGTAACATAGGGCGCACGCGACATACTTTCCACGCCGCCCGCAATCATCATGTTGGCCTCACCGCACTTGATCGCCCGGGCTGCAGTGCCGATGGCATCCAGCCCCGAGCCGCAGAGACGATTGAGCGTAGTGCCCGGCACGCTGGACGGCAGTCCAGCCAGTAACAAGGCCATACGTGCGACATTTCGGTTATCTTCTCCGGACTGGTTTGCGCAGCCGTAGATTACATCATCAATGGCCTGCGCCACTGAGGAAGGCTGGCGGGCTAACAGCGCCGCTAAGGGTAAGGCCGCCAGGTCGTCAGCGCGCAGGTTAGCAAGCGCGCCCGCGTAACGGCCAAAAGGGGTACGTAGCGCATCACATATAAAAGCCTGTTGCATCAGTATCTCCTCAGGCGGTAGCCAGTTCAGGTTGCAATAAGCGAACCGGTGTTAACGCCTGCAGCGCGTCAAAACTCAGTCCGGGACAGCACTCCACCACCAGTGGTCCCTGCGAGGTAATATCAATCACGGCCATATCGGTATAAAGGCGACTGACGCAGCCCAGACCAGTGAGCGGATAGCTGCACTGATTCACCAGCTTGCACTCACCTTTTTTGGTCAGGTAATCCATCATCACATAGACTTTGCGCGCGCCAATGGCGAGATCCATCGCCCCCCCCACTGCAGGAATCGCGTCCTGCTCGCCGGTACTCCAGTTAGCCAAATCGCCACTAACAGACACCTGATACGCCCCCATGACGCAGATATCCAGATGACCGCCGCGCATCATGGCAAACGAGTCGCCGTGGTGGAAAAAACAGCCGCCAGGCAGCAGCGTCACCAGTTCTTTCCCGGCGTTGATCAGCTCCGGATCTTCCTCTCCCGCTGCGGGTGCGGGCCCCATGCCGAGAAGACCATTTTCACTGTGCAGAAAGATCTCTTTGTCCGCAGGCAGATAGTTAGCAATGCGGGTGGGCAGGCCGATGCCCAGATTAACGTACGCACCTTCAGGAATATCACGCGCCACGCGCTGGGCCAGTTGGTCTCGAGTGAGTTTTTTCATAGTCTGTTCCTCAGGCGGAAACGGTCAGGGTGAAGGGATGAGAGACGGCCACCAGCCGATGCACAAAAATGCCCGGTGTGACGACGTTTTCAGGATCGAGATGCCCAAGTGGCACCAGTTTTGCGACCTGGGCAATCGTGGTGGTGGCAGCCATTGCCATCACCGGCCCAAAGTTTCTTGCCGCTTTGCGGTAAACGAGGTTTCCCCAGCGGTCGCCCTGGTGTGCTTTTATAAGGGCAAAATCGGCCTTAAGCGGTTTTTCAAACACATAATGGCGACCGTCGATCTCGCGCGTTTCTTTACCCTCCGCCAGCGGCGTACCAAAGGCGGTCGGTGTAAAAATCCCGCCTAAGCCGCTCCCGGCCGCCTGCATTCTGGCTGCAAGGTTGCCCTGCGGCACCAGCTCTAGTGCGATTTCCCCACTGCGATAACGTTCGTCGAACACCCACGAATCGACCTGACGTGGAAAGGAACAAATCATCTTATCGACGCAGCCTGCTTTCAGCAGCGCGGCCAGGCCGCTTTCGCCGTTACCGGCGTTATTGCTGATCACCGTCAGCCCGCGGACACCACTGTCGATCAGCGCATCAATCAGTTCCAGGGGCTGGCCTGCGGGTCCGAACCCGCCAATCATGATGCTGGCCCCGTCCGGTATCACCGCAACGGCCTCTGCCAGCGTTGCCACACTTTTATCGATCATCTGCTGTTCCTTTAGTCCGGCACAGGCCGGTTTGTGTTGAATAGCCAAAAAGTAGATCGCTCTGTGACAGCAAACAATACCGATAATCGAAATAGTGTGCGATTATCGGTCAAATACAAATGAAACAGGACACTGTGATTGCTCGCACATGTGTGCGCGGCTCCAGCCACTTATGGGAGAAAATCATGACGGATGAACAACGACCACTGCGCGGTAACAGCGATCCCTGGAAAGGCGATCCCAACTTTATGGCCTCACTGGCGCGGGGACTGGAGGTGCTACAGGCGTTTACGCCACAACGGCGCCTCATGTCTGTGTCGCAAATCAGCCAGCGTACAGGCATTCCCCGTGCGGCCGTGCGGCGCTGTCTCTATACGCTGAGCAAGCTGGGGTTTGTGTATGCGGAGGATGGCAAAAACTTTGAACTGCGTCCCCGTGTACTTTCTCTGGGCCACAACTGGTTAGGGGCTACCCCGCTAGCCAGCTCCTCACAGCCGGTTTTGCGCCAGCTCAGCCATACGCTGAACGAATCCTGTTCGATGGCGGTGCTGGACGGGGATGACATTCTCTATATCGCTCGTGCGTCAGCATCGCGCATCATGACGATCGACCTGCATATCGGCAGCCGCTTACCTGCCAGCACCACCTCCATGGGAAGAGTGCTATTAAGTGGGCTTGCCAGCGAACCGCTAAATGATTATCTGGCGCGTTTAACCCAGTTACGTTACACCAGCCACACGCTTGTCAGCAGCAGCGCGCTGCGCGAGGAGCTGGCGCGCGTCAGGCAGCAGGGTTACGCCATCAACGATCAGGAACTGGAAATCGGACTACGCTCTCTGGCCGTTCCGCTCAGCGCGCCCGATGGCCGGATTGTGGCAGCCCTGAATGTGGGTGTTCATGCCGGGCAGGTTTCCGCCGATATTCTGCGCCAGCACCATTTACCGCTGTTGCAGGAAGCAGCCAGCGAAATCTCGCTGTTGCTGCGGCAATAATCTGTTTAGCCGCTCAACGGCGTTGCCGAATTCCTGGTAACGTGAAGACTTGGTTGCAAGCGGCAAAATAGAGAGTTATGACCACGAAAAAAAATTGTTACCGCACTCGTCAGCGCTGGACGCAACAAGCGTGTTACCGAACACAGTGAGAATCACCAGGCGATATGCTGCGCCTCAGAATCAGTGCGGAACCGCGACCGGATGGCGCATATGGCCGAGAGTCAGACGACCCAAGACGCGGCTGCCCTTTCTGCGGCTGCCCTTTCTGATGCATAGTCTACCTCCAGATGCAGCATAAATAAAAAGGCCTGCGGGTAAACCAGCAGGCCTTTTGTCTGCTGAAAACTGCAGCTGTCCCGGACATCCCGGTAGGTCAGAAAGCCAGAACCTGATCTGCCGTTGCTGCACATTGCCTGGATGATTATGTGTTTGTGTCTGACCTGGCTCCACCGCTGATGGGGATTCACGTCAGCTTGTACATCCACCAGTTTCCTGAAGAAAACTGAGCGATGCCGGGTGCCTCCCGGTGAGTCAGGAAAAGCCACAACCTGACCCGCTTATTGGCCTGGGCTTTCACCCCTTTTGTGACTTAGCCCCGCCGCTTAGGGGGATTCACCGCATAAGAAAAATAGCACAAATCCAACAAAAATCTGAAATCACTCTGTTTATAACTGGCACTATTCAACGGTGTGCTCAACAGCATCTTCAAAATATCATTCGAACTCACTTCTGAAGGGTATTGAGGGCTGCGCGACCTGCTGCCTTGAAAACTAATCTCACGCCAGTCTAAACGTCAATGTGGTCTATATGTGACGCTTACTTTTTCACTAAATCGTACTCGTCAAAATCTGCGTCCGTGGGCTATCAGTATGGAAATACGTACCTTCTGGCAAGAGTGCGTCAGGGTCTACCGGTGCCGCCTTTACCTTGTATCTAATATTATGTGGTGATTAGCTACCATCATTGAAGCAGAGTGAGTCCGTCCTTTTCCTTAACACTGAACCTTTTTTAGCAGTATCAGATCCTTCGCTTCACCTTTCATGCCAGCACATCAGGTTGAACGGTTACCGGGAGCACGACTCCGTATGTACAGGGCGAACAGGCGTGACAGTTTATGGGAGAGAAGTGAAGTTAGGCATGCACATGCTGTTAGTGCTCCGCAGCCATAACTTTGAGTCAGTTGAGCAGAGTGCCGCCTTTCTGGGTGTGATGTCGGTAGAGAAGCGATCCGGCACGTCGGTACGGAGTCGCCCCGGCATGTCGATAATCGGACCGCCTCAGCTGAGAGCGAAGCTTTACATGTCAGCCCTGTGCAGTGAAATTCACAATAAACGGATGCGCAATATCTAAGGTGAGTTGTGTCTACGGGGCAAACCGAAGATTGTGGCCATCGATGCCCTGATGAGAAAACTGGTGCACTGGTATTATGGCGTACTAAAGACGGGAACTGCATTCTGTAACGAAAATTTAAGTCCCTTCTTATCCTCCTGAATAATATATTTAACGCTATCAGTGCTTTCTGATGACTGTTGTGCAATAAAATTCGTCACTGTCTGCCTGTCGGTGATGAATAAAAAGCCCTGCAGAGAATCCCGCAGGACTTTTGTCTTCTGAAAACGGTCGCCGTTCAGGGCGTGCCGGCTGACCGCAGGGCAGAGCCTTTACCGGCCCCGTCTAGATCCGTATGTTTACATCTGTCATTTTCCCTCATGAAAACTAAGGGGTGCCGGGTGCCTGCCGGTGAGTCAGGAAAAGCCACAACCTGACCCGCTTATTGGCCAAGGCTTTTACCCCTTTTGTGGCTCCGTCCCGCAGCTGAGCGGGGATTCACCGCTAAAAAATAACAGACCTCCCACGAAACTGCGGCATTACTTAACTTACTACTGGTATTGAAAAGTGGTGTGCAAAACAGTATTTTCATAAAAGTTGTAACCGTAACAGCTAGGGCTCAATTCTGGTGAGCTGCTGATACTGAACGTCCGGGGGGGCAGGGGGATCCTGCTGTATTACCAGTTATGCTTTACGCTCATGTTTAGTTCCAGCTGGTATCTGGTCTGGTAAGGGTAATGCTGCTAACTTAAATAATCATTGATTATTTCTTACCGAAAAGGATTCGATAGAGCCGTGAGGATACTTACTATTCAGTACGTGTGTGGGCTGGCTGCATTGCTTGTAGTCATTGCCCATAATTCTGCCTTTCTGGGCGAATCCTGGGTAAACCGCATTCCCGGCGCCCTGGGAGTAGATATCTTTTTCATCGTCAGTGGTTTCATTATGACGTTCATTACCCGTCAGGTGCCGGAGGGGGCCGATACATTTTTAATAAAGCGTTTTTTCCGCATATGGCCACCTCTGTTTATGGTGTGGCTGGCCTCGCTTCTCTTTGTTTATCATGATCGCACACTTGGCCAGATGTCGTGTGTGCTTTATTTCTGTCTTCAGGATCACAGCAGGCAGGGCCCGACATTTGGTTACAGCCCTCTTGGCCCCCCTTGGACGCTGTCCTATGAAGTCATGTTCTACGCCGTTTTTGCCCTTTCCATGAGTCTCTTTTATCGCTACCGCAGCTATATCTGTGCGCTGGTTTTTATGGCTGCAATAGTGGGATTTCAGCTACTTTATAACGGCAGTTTCAGCTTTTCCTCACAAATGTCGCCTCAAATTGTTGTCTCGCACTGGTGTCAGGGCTGGATTAAAATTGCCAGTAACACGGTTATTTTTGAATTCATTATGGGTATGTTTCTGGCAGAACTGATGGTGAATGACAAAATCAGTAACTCTCGCGTCATCCGGGCAGTGGCATGGGGCGCCCTCGTTTTTGCCTTTGCCTTTGTCGCCATCACTGGGCCACAGGTTTTCGGCATGAGCGGCGGCTTCTGGCCTGCACTGATAATTATGGCTTCAGTCATTACACTGAGCTGCCATAAGAAAACATTAAACCTTCGCGGGCTGTCATTTCTGGGTGATATCTCTTACTCACTGTATCTGGTTCATTACCCGGTGATGCTTTATATAAAAAAATGCTTTACCGTCATCAACGCTACAAAATGGAAATTCGTCAGTGTTTTTACTCTCAATTGTAGTAAGCACCGGAATATCGTCAGTTATGTTCAGGCTGGTTGAAATACCCTCGGTGCAGTTAGGAAAAAAAATTGCCGGGAAAAACTCGCTGAAAAGAGCGCCCGAATACAGCAAGCCATAGGGAAACCATTCATTTGAGTCGGACTCATCAATCGGTCTGGACTGAACCTGTAAACAACATCGTTGAGCTAAGGCGGAGGTGAAAAAATCTTGCACGGTAGCAGATTGCGCTGTCGGTTAGTCGCTAGGGCAGGAGGCATGCCAGCTGGCTATATCTGTAGCGGGTGGCTCCATCAGATATGGTACTAAACTGGATAATCAAACAGCTTGATATGCTCCTGTTTCGCAGGTGACAGTCAGATTTCATGAGCAGCAGAGCTTAAATTTCACTCAGCAGCGTTCTCAGTCTTGCCATGCCGACACTTCTCCGGAAAATGAGTTATCAGGAAGATGTGTTGTCCATTGTTCAAAAGTGAAACGCGCGAGATTCTGACAGATGGCCATATTTGGCCGGAACAAACCGGAACCTGTGGTCGAATTAAATTGAAAAATGCGATCAAGCCACATCGGAATCAATGATCGGTTTTGGACAGAATACTTACAACATCAGATATGTGTATCTTTGAAACTAGACTTCGCTATTTTTCACGCCAATTTTCTATAAAGTTTTTCCTGACCGGAGTACAAAATGATTTATGAAAAAAAGCATGTAATATGGACTGTTAGCCTGATGAGTTTGAGTTTACTGTCTTTTTCATCTGTGGCAGCCAGCATGTGTGCTTCAGTTGGCGATAATGAGAGCCAGACAATTACCAGTCAGGAAACCGAAGAATGTACGGTCTCTCCTTCACTTGGTTTTTTTACTGTGGCAGAAGGCGCATCTGTTGATGTCACCCGTGAAGGCAGCGGTTTCGTTGCGGTTTCTATTCTTGATAATAACCTTGAGAGTTTTGGCAACGGCGGAACGATAGCTTCTGCATACACTGGTGTTCGCATAGCCAGTAATGGACCGGGTTCAGAAAATGAAACTCATATAGACGATTTTATTAATGGCGGATTGATATCCGTCAGTGGTGGTTCAGGTATTGCCGCGGTGTATAACATCTCAGGATTTATTGGTGATTTTACAAATAGCGGAACGTTGCAAAATGACTCCGTGAACACTAGCATGGCGCTGAACAGTGACCTGACCGGTAAAGACAATTACACTACCGCCCTTTATAATCTTTCATCCATTGATTCGGTGGTTAACAGCGGGATAATCAGGGCTGCGACCGGCATTACGAATCTTACAACGAGTGGAATAACGAACCGGATAGGTAATATTGACAACACGGGCACCATTACGGGCACCGTCGGCAATGGAATTCTCAACGAAGGAACGGTAGGCAGCATCATAAACAAGTCTGGCGGAATAATTCAGGGAGCAGACACGGGAATTAGCAATGCCGGAAATCTCACTCAAATTAATAACAACGGTACCATTAAGGGGGGGAACTGGTCTGTATTTAACTCTGGCAACATACGTGACGGAATCCATAACGCCGGTTTACTCGATGGCCCAGTTTATCTCGGACACTCTTCACTGTTTATCAATGGATCCAGTGCGACTGTTAACGGTTCAGTGACTGGCCTGACGGGTTCTTCTCTGTCCGTGGGGGATGAAAGCACGACCGCGACCTTCACCGCCACGAATAACGTCAATGTGGACGATATTATCGTCAATTCCGGCAGTACACTGACCCTCACACCGTCGGCCCGTTGGACTGCCGTTAACGGTACGGTAAACAACGGCACACTGATGCTGGAAAACGGCAGCATCCTTGACGGAACACTGTCTCAGAACGGCACGCTGCTTTTCAGTTCTGAAAAAATGGCCTCCTCCACTATAAATGCCAGCCTCACCAACCGCGGCAGCCTTGTGCTGAACCCGACCCCGACCAGCGCGGGTAACACGCTAACTGTCAACGGTGACTACACCGGACTGCCCGGTAGTTCAGTGTCGTTTGGCAGCGTGCTGACCGGTGATGACTCGCTGACCGACCGTCTGGTGATAACTGGGAATGCGAGCGGCGCCAGCACCCTTTTCGTGACCAACGAGAACGGCGGCGGCGGTCAGACACTGGACGGTATACAGCTCATCAGCGTGGGCGGGCGCTCCGATGCCGTGTTCTCGCTGGGTAACCGCGTGGTGGCCGGTGCCTATGACTACAACCTGCGCAAAGGGAATGTTTCGGGAACCGACCCGGTGGGCTGGTACCTGACCAGCTTTGCTTCCGCACCAACTCCTGAGCCTACACCAACTCCTGAGCCTACACCAACTCCTGAGCCTATACCAACTCCTGAGCCTACACCAACTCCTGCACCTGTCCGTATGTACCGTCCAGAGGCGGCGGCCTACACGGCTAACCTTCAGGCGGCGAATACACTGTTTGACCTGTCAATGCGCGACCGCAGCGGGGAAACCCGCTATACCGATCCGGTAACGGCGTCGGTCCGTACGACCAGCATGTGGATGCGTAATCAGGGCGGCCACGGGCATGCGTCCATGGCGGACGGGCAGAACAGTACGCAGACGAACCGCTACGTGCTGCAGCTGGGCGGGGACGTTATTCAGGGCTCAACAAATGGTACGGACGCGCTTCACGCCGGCATTATGGGCGGCTACGGCCGGGCGGACAGCAGCTCACACAATAGCCTGACCGGACGGGACGCGAAAGGCAAGGTGAGCGGATACAGCGCAGGGGTGTACGGCACATGGTACCAGAACGCAGAAGCAAAACCCGGTGCATGGGCTGATACGTGGGCACAGTATAACTGGTTCAAAAACGAGGTGTCAGGCGACATGCTGCCTACGGAGCGTTATAACAGCCAAGGGCTGAGAGCCTCTCTGGAAGGCGGATACGCCTGGCAGATTAAAAGCTGGCAAAGTGGCTCCGGCATGGAAAACCGACTGTTCATTGAACCGCACGTGCAGGCCGTCTGGTCCGGTATCAGGGCGGATGATCATACAGAGGCTGGCGGCACCCATGTGCAGAGTGCGGGAAACGACGGACTCACTACCCGCCTCGGGCTCAGAACTTACCTGACCGGGAAAAGTCAGCTGGACCAGCAGACCGTGCGCGAGTTCCAGCCGTTCGTGGAGGTTAATTGGCTGCATAATACAAAAGTGTACGGCGTGCGCATGAATGAAGAAACGGATGATGTGCGGGGGAGCCGGAATATCGGCGAGCTGAAAACGGGCGTGGAGGGACGTCTTTCGCGGAGTCTGACTGGGGCAATAGTGTTTACGCAGCAGGCCGGAGGGGTTGGCTACCGCAACAGCCAAGGTTCGCTGCAGGTGAGCTACCGGTTCTGAACCCTCACACCGTGGCGGGCAGCAGTTCAGCCTTCAAGGGCTCCGTTTGGGAAACAGAGAATATTGTACGTTAAGACTGTTTTTGGTTCTGTCGACTTTAGCTGACCTCAGTCAACGAAACCAGTGAGAAGTACAAGGCTGAGTTTACGATTTTTATGAGCTCAGTTTTTTAACAATCAATAATGAACACTTAACACTACAACGGAAACGGGATATGACTATTTAAATCAATAAGCAGATAATGACGGATTTGTAACATTTATTAACTCAGCAAGCGAAAATCTCGCAAAGGAGCTTATTGCGCCTGATGCTGTTTTCCATGTGCCCGGACGCTCGCAGCCTTTAACTGGTCCTGAGGGCTATATTGATGTTATCGGGATGATGCGCGCTGGATTCCCAGACATACAAATGGACACTTGACGAAATGGTTGCTGAAAATGACAGGGTTGCTGCGCGCTTCACGATGCGAGGTACCCATCAGGGACCATTTTTTGGTGCACAAGCAACAGGAAAAAATATCATAGTATCGGCTGTTAATTTCTATAGATTTTCAGAGGGAAAAATTGTCGAAGAACGCGGGCAGCCTGATCTATTAAACCTACTCCAACAAATGGGTGGCATACCAGCCTGACTACTCGGTGTAGAAGTTTTACTCAAACCCTGAATTTTTGTGGAGAGCCTGTATGCGATAAACCTGGGAAGTGCTATAGCCATCAAATTCGCAGTTATACGGATACTCAGTTTTTTAACCTGCCGGTAGAAGAGCGAAATCGGGTGATGATCTCAATTAACAAGAATCAAACACCCTGAAGATAATCCCCAGCGTACGGCTTTGGGCTAATGAATTTACGAGGGGTATAAATACTAACCAGAATAAAATTTATTGACTTCTTTCACAAACAAAAAGCGGGGTATTCTCCGAATAAAATATCCATGCGTCATTTCCATAAAGCATTGCCTTCAGTAAAAGGGGCTTATTAGTATCAATAAAAAAGTCGGGTAGCCATCTTTTTTGATCGCTGAAACTCATTGTCATCTGTGGTGAGTCCATAATTAATTCAGATCTGAAGTAATAAAAATTTCTGTTCTGCTGATATGAAAAAGATACCGTTTTACTCAGATATGCTTTGGCTTTGTCATTATCATATAAAATCCCAGACATCGAAAGAATACCCTTCCCGTCTTGAAGATGTTGAGTTATAAGTAAATCCAACTGGTTTTTTTTCCAATGATAGGAAACATCGGATTTACAAGAAATCGTATCCTTTCCATTTTTGTGAAGTGGGTTAAGTAAATATATCACAACACACAATGCAATCAGGAGGAGAGTTTTACTCTTACTCATCATTCAGATTCTTTACAAAATAATGCGATCGGCAGTTCGCTCTGCCATTAGTGCTTAACGGATTTTGACAGTCAAAGTAGGAAAAACTATTTGCGTGTTTAAATGCTGTAAGATAAATATACGGCGCGACCGTGCAATCAACATTCAAATTATCAATCTGTTTTTTGACCTCATATTTGCTCAGCCATGCGTCTGCATTATTAAATACAGTGCATCCTTTATAATCTGTGATGTAAACAAATATTTCGCTATCAGAACTTAAACTGATTCTGTAGTAAGAAAAATAAAAACTAGAAAAAATTAATGCGACTAATGTTGTCACCACTAGAATTTTTCCAAACGGCAGCCACACAAAAATGGCGCGCGCTTTAATCAAAGCAGGGTGTGAAAGATACTGGAAATTAGATCCTGAAACCTTCTTTTCTTGTTCAGAAATTAAATTTTCCACAGCATGAACTTCGCTAAAATCTGTAGCAGTCCCAGTTGAAGTAACTATGTCAGCAGCCTCTGAGTTACTGATAACAGAAGCGGAGGGTGAGATATTCTCTTTCAGGATGGTTGTTTGTGGTGAAAGAAGGAAACCTCTGCGTGGCATAGTTCGAATGATATCTTCTTGTAAGCCAGCTTTGTTAAGCGCTCTTCTTAATGCTGAAATGTTCTGATATAGAGATGTTGGCGTAGGTTCCATACCAAAACGACGCCAGACATAGTCGAAAAACTGTTGATGCGTGACAAGCTGACCAACATTATCGATAAGTAACTCCATGCACAAGGCCGCTGAGGCGCTGATAGTAGCTTTTCTTCCTTTACCGGCTATTATTTTTTTCTCTGGTTCAAAAACCAGAGAATTGTTAAGGGTTATCTTTCGGCTCAAGGCATTCTCCATTAGTACCAAAGGATTTCTTAATAAAAACATACTCGAAGGATATGTGAATACGTGGAAAAAAGAGTTAAATAAGGAAAAGCATAAAACTGAGCAACTTATAGAAAAATTAAAACAATTATAACACATTTTATTATGATGGTAACTCTTCTAAAAAAACAAATTTTTTATAGAAAACATAGATAAGTTACTGATAATTAAGCACATAAAAAAACAGTTAATCTTTAAGATTTTTAAACATTATAAGAGAAATACAAAGGTGCATTCTAATTCTTCGTCCTATAACATGCTCTCGAAATTTCATACAACAGTGTGAAAAAGAGTTTCTCAGCATTATTCATTATGCGGGAAAGCAGACATACTGCTAAAGGTTCTACTTAAGTGAGTAGTACCCAAAAATATCAGTGTGCAAATTTCTTTTGATAAAGACATTAATGGAGCATTAGAATGTTTAATAAAACTTTAATTTCCGGGATCATTGCCCTTTCTACATTATCGACTGCTAGCGTGTTTGCTGCACAGGAAAACAGTATTCGTTTCATGGGCGAAGTATCAGCCCAGACGTGTAATATCAGTGTCAATGATTCGACTTCCGCTGCACCCATCATATTGATGCAGACGGCAAAAGTCAGTGATCTTTCAGCAGCAGGTAATACCTCAATGCCTACAACTTTCAGCATGAAGTTAACAGGATGCACAGATCCTCAAACAGCAGGGCAAGACATCAAAATTCATTTTGCGTCAAGTAATGTTGATGCTTCGGGGAACCTGAAGAATATTGCAACTACTTCTCCGGCAAATAACGTAGCTATCCAGTTGCTAGATCCAGACAATAAAGTCATCGACTTGAAGTCAGGTGATGCTACTGCGAAAGCATTCACACTAAAATCAGGTGAAACCAGCGGAGAAGCTCAATATACCGCTCAATATATTGCTACAGGTGCGGCAACAGCAGGTAAAGTAGAAGCGACTGTCCAGTACGCTATCAACTATCTTTGATCACTCAGCCCCGCGAGCAATCGCGGGGCAGGAATAAATTATGAAAGTTATATTTTATATAAAGATCACACTTGTAACATTTTTATTAATTAGTGGTGTATCACAGGCTGCTGTTGTTATGAACGCTTCACGTATTGTCATGGAAGGCATTAGCGAAAAAACGGTTACTTTTGATAATACCAGTGAAAACCCCTACATTGTTCAGATTGAATCTGATAACAACCAAAAACCTGATTTTGTCGCAATGCCACCGATCTTTAAAATTAAAGAGAAAGGAGGTCAAACTGTAAAGATTAAGCTTTCATCGAGTTCTTTGCCTCAGGATAAAGAGTCTGTTTTTTATATGAACTTTACTCAAATTCCTGGGGTCAGGAAAAATCAAGATGACAGTAATCGGCTCAATATTGTCATCAGAAGCAGGCTGAAAATTATCTATAGGCCTAAATCAGTTAATGCTTTTTCCGAAAAGGAAGAAAGTAAAGTCTCTTACATAGTTCAGAGTGGTAAATTAATAGTCAGCAACAATTCTCCGAATGTTCTTTCCATCAGAGAAATAAGTAATGGAAAGCACGTTTTAGCTAAAACAATCACTCTATTGCCCGGTGGTAACTATTCCACGCTTATTAAAGATCGTCTTAGTGGTCCTCTCAGAGCCGTGATAATTAATGACTATGGAATGCCATTGAATATAATGATTGCCGATAAATAATTTGATGATTTACTTAAAATGAATGTAAAAGCTTTTGTTTTTTCTCTTTTACTGTGCTCCTTCTTTTTGCATGCAGAAGAATATGAGTTCAGCTCTGCGATGCTAAAAGCAAGTGGCCTAAGTGGAGTTGCAGCGTTATCTGGAGATAATGCTTATTATAAACCAGGGAGCTATGATGTTTCAGTTTATGTAAACAATAAATTATTTGCTAAAAAGAACCTTTTCTTTAAAAGAAATGGTAATGGTTTATCTCCACTTTTTACTGGCGAGTTCATTGTCGATTTACCTCTCAAAAAGAGGCCTGAAGGACTTGATGAGAAAAACAAATATAATCTTGAAGAAGTTCTTTCTGATGTAAAAGTAGAGACAGATCTTTCTTCGCTGATGGTTAACATTTCCGTACCTCAGTATCTGCTAGTACAGAGACCTGATGATTACGTTCCAATAAGTGAGTTTGAGGCTGGTAACAACGTTTTATTTACCAATTATACGTTTAATCAGTATGAATCTCATAACGCTTATACAGGTGGGCTGAGTTCAACCTATCTTGGACTTAACAGTGGCTTTAATTTAGGAAAATGGCAGTTCCGGCAACAGGGTAATTTCAACCACAATAATTACGGTTCAAGATGGAATTCCTCACGGCTGTATGCAAAACGCGGTTTACCTTCCCTTCGGAGTGAACTGTCACTGGGGCAACTCAGCTCAGGTGCTGAGACTTTCAGCGCACTTAGCTTCACAGGGGTAAGCCTGAACACTGACAATCGTATGTTGCCGCCGTCAATAGTTGAGTACGCTCCGACAGTAAGAGGAACAGCTAGAACCAACGCGAAAGTAGAGGTTTTTCAGAAGAAGAATAAGATTTATGAGACGACGGTACCGCCAGGTAACTTTAAAATTGATGATCTTGCCCCTGCTTTCTATGGCGGAGACCTGAGTGTCAGAGTCACGGAGAGTGATGGCAGCATCACTGAATATACTGTGCCTTACTCGTCTCTACCCGGTTCAGTAAGGCCTGGACGTATGGACTATGCTTTTTCAGCCGGGAAAATAAATGACTACCCTCGATACAATCAGTTTGCTGAGCTTTCCTTAAAGTATGGTGTATCGAACACAATCACGGCAAACAGCGGATTACGTATGGGCAGCGGTTATCAAGCTGCTAACACCGGGGCCATTTATTCATCACCGTTGGGGGCTATCGGTGCCTCTACAACTTGGTCAAATGCACAACTGAAAAATGGTGGCACAACTCAGGGATGGATGCTTAATACGCAGTACAGCAAAACGCTGGGGCCAATCGGAACCACGATAAGTTTTGCCGGCTATCGTTATTCTACAAGGGGCTATAGGGACCTTCAGGATATCGTTGCCCTAAATAATTCGGATACACCTCTGACTTCTGTTGAAGGGGGGACGTTTATGCAAAAAAATCGGCTGCAGGCCAATGTAAGCCAGCCACTTGGCTTCCTTGGAAGCATTTATATATCGGGCTCTTCACAAAATTACTATGACGGAAGAAACAAAGACACTTCTTACCAGGTGGGATACAACACGGCTTTGCCTTACGGCATTCACATGGATTTCAGTATTTCAAGACAATACCGCACCCGAGTATCAAATGCGCAGAGATGGGGCGCACCTGAAGACAACAGACACAAAGAATATTATAAGGATACTCAGTTCATCCTGAATTTTTCCGTGCCTCTTGGACGTGACACTAATAATACTACGCTTTCTACGTCATATATTAGCAGTAGCAATGAGAGAAGCTATCAGACATCTCTCTCTGGCAGCGCAGGACACGATAACAATACTCAGTGGGGTGTGAACTATAGCCACGATAACAGAGAAAGCAATACAGGTCTTAATCTGTCAGCCATTCTGCCGAAAACAAATGTGAGCGGAACAGTATCGAAATCTCCTGGAAGCTGGCAGGCATCGGGATCGCTGAACGGTGCGGTCGCAATACACAGTGGTGGAGTCACCCTTGGTCATACGGTGAGTGACACGTTCGCTATCGTGGAAGCAAAAGGTGCTGAAGGGGCAACTGTGCTTAATGGTCAGAACATTAAAATTGACGGTTCCGGTTACGCCATTATTCCTTCACTGATGCCGTACAGACGTAACAACATCAACCTTGATGCACCTGATGGCGAGTCCGCTGATGTAGATATTATCGATGGCCAGCATATTGTTGCACCCTATGCAGGCTCAGTCACCAAGGTTGTATTTAAAACCCGCCAAGGAATACCCGTCATGATTCAGCTGAAGCGCCGGGATGGTAGTTATGTTCCGCTGGGGTCAGATATTTTTGATTCTGAGGGCAATAATGTTGCAACGGTAAGCCAAGCTGGTAACACCTATCTGCGTCTGGAAAATCGGGAAGCCCTTACCGCTCGCTGGGGTTCCGCGCCTGATGAACAGTGCACCGTTCGATACTCGCCTGTTAATACACAATCAACGACAAGCCTTAATTTTGTTACCGCAGTTTGTCAATAAGGTTACTATTATGAAAAAACTGATAACCATTTTTTCTTCACTGCTGATACTGGCATTTTCATCATCAGCCTTTGCCAGGTGCTCCCCTGTCTATAAAGGTAGGCAGGGAGATGATTCCAAGGGAGGTGTTCCCCTGATATTTGGTGGCATAAAACTTCAGCCACCTGAGTTTATGCCGGTTGGCCTGATCGGTGTCACTTCCGTTAGTGTGGGACAGGCTCAGTCATTTCAGTCGCAGCAGGGTCCAGATACGTTGCTATATACCTGTGATCTTGCCGATGAGGGAAAAACCTATGAGTATTTTGCAACGAATGGAGACAGTAATGTTGGTGGCAATGTCGGCAATGGTGAAGGCGTATATCAGACCTATTTCCCATTCATAGGCATTAAGCTTATCCGTGACGACGGCAAAGTGTTTTCTAGAAACTGGCAACACTCACCAATAGCCGGGCATAGAGAAGGCAATAAGCTCAATTTTTATGCGCGTGATTTCAGTAATGTGACTGCAGAAATTTATCGTTTACCCGCCACAATGAGAGGAGGAGACCCTGTTGCACACTGGGGCTGCACAGGGCCTGCGGCTGATGATGCCAACGGTATTTCCTACAGTTGCCCACAGCCTAACGGCTACACGGTATTTGTTGGACCAGGCTGGAATGATAATAGAAACATCACCGTACCTGGTGCAGACAGTAACACTAACTGGGGCGGCTTCAGCAACTGGAACTGGATTGGCTTTGGCATGCAATATTCTTCAGCAAACACTTTTCAGCAATCGAATTGGGGATGCCGTGTTTTAAACTACACGAACCCTGTTGTTTTACCTCCAGTGACGGCAAGTGCATTAAAATCCGGGGTTAAAACAGGCAGTAATTTTAATATAACCTATCGGTGTGGTGGCCCAGCTATCAGTGCCTATATGCAGAGGGTTGCAGGTGTGGGACCAGATAAAATATCAGTTGCATTAAGAACTAACAATCCGCTTCCGCCCAATGCACCGGGCAACTCGCAGTGGATGCCTTACCTAGTATCAGATAATTACGGACAGGACGGATATGCATCTAATGTCGGGATAGCCGTAACTGTATCGGGCTCCGAAAATTCGATTGGGTTTATAGCCAATGCTTATAGCAACGATTATTCAAAAGGCTGGTTTTCTCCGCTCGCAGGTGAAACCGGACGCATACAAAACAACCTAAACCAGGTAGACATTACATCACAATATTTTGCTTCATATGCTGTTCTGAATCCGAATATTCCTGTCACACCAGGTAAGGTCGATGCAACGGCTTTTATTGTAGTGAGGTACTGGTGATGAAATATTTTTTTCACTCGCTGATCTTTTGCTTCTTCCTTATTTCTGTTGAGACTAAGGCAACGATTGTTCCATTACAGGACAGGATTATTTTTAGCCGCTCGGATATCGACAGACGCCTGCTTATCGTCAACAATGACAGCCATGCTCCTGTGTTACTTCAGAGCTGGGTTGATGAAGGTGATTCCGGAGATATTAATAAGGAGAAAAATTATCCGTTCGTTATTATTCCTGCCGTTACTAAAATGCCTCCGGGTAAGTTATTGAATTTGAGGGTTTTTCCTACTGAGAAAATTCGTGACTTACCCCAGGACCGTGAGTCAGTGTTCTGGATAAACCTTTATGAAATTCCGGGCATCAGAAAATCTCATCAAGATAAAAAATCGAACAAAATGGAGGTCGGATTAGTCAGTCAGCTGAAAATCACTTACAGGCCGTTTAGAGATAGTATGAATATTAAAAGTATTGCAGATGCAATATTAATTCATATAACTGATAACGGGCATTCATTAGAGTTGGTTAACTCTTCTCCATATTATGTAACGCCAGTTTCGATTAAAGTTAAATCTCCTTCAGGAGAGCAGTCATTAAAAATGGGCATGAGCAGAATGATTGGCCCCTTTAGTAATAAGCGATTTGCTTTCACTGAGAGGGCAGACAGTAAAAACACCACTGTGGAATACACCCTGATTGATGACTCCGGAAAAAACACCTTATTCACTAAGGTTCTGAATTAACTTATTTACCTTTAGGTAAATTTTACCTGGTAGTTCGAATCTGCCAGCATACTTTTACGACAACAGATAGCACTCAATAAAATGGAGTTAGTGTGACATTTATGGATAACGCAAATCGTACCCTGAAGTTTAATGAAAAAGAAGTCGCTGTAACTTGGTTCTTTATGACCGGCATGTCGGTGCAGCAAATAGCAGAATGGACGGGGATGTCGAAGAAATCAGTCAGCTACTACAAAAGAAGAACAATGAGAAAAATTGGCGTTAAAAACAATAATGAATTTATTATGTGGTTTTTAGAAAACAAACAGAGTTATGAGAGTAGCAGAATTGAATTTAGTATCCTGCGACGCAGGATACCGACTCATGAAAACATCTGATGTAATTAATTTACAAGTCCAGATTTTAGCGTAAATACCGCCAACTATTTTTCTGCGGTAAATCCTTAACACGACCTGTCATTTTTAATGAAATTCTGATGACCCGATATCAATGGCTGTTGAAGTTCCGTCGCTGTCGCACGCCGGAAACGCTGGAAAAAGTTTATGAGCACCTTTGCTTTACCGGAAACCCCGCTCACGAATTCACCATGACGCAGGCTTATGACCACCGTAAGGCGGAGCTGGCTGCAGGTAAGCTATTTGATCGAGTACCCGGATATTTATGGCACTATGTGAGATGACTTAGCTTAAGCCGCTAATATGATGATGCGTGATATGGACTGCTTATGTTGAACCTTAGTTTAAGCTGTAATGAAATTGCTGCAACAGAGCGGAAATAGCGCCTTTTACACCACTTTTTCACACAGTTCCTATGTCCGCTATTCGCAGTTAGTTCAACGGGTCGATGCCACGTTATCCTTAATCAAGTGGGACGTTGCCATGAAACAAAGAACGCGTATTAATTACACGCCGGAACAGAAAGCGATTATCTGGAATAGGTATAAGCAAGGTGATTCAATGCATGATTTCGCCAGATATGTTCGATAGATATCATTCTTCTATCATGCCTACTATCCACCAGATGGGTGGGTATCGACTCCCAGTGAGAAAGCGGCACCTGTTAGCGCTTTAGCTTGATGAAAGAGAAGAGATATCAGGCAAAACGCAGCATCAGGAATTATCATAAGCCCCTCAACGATTAGCCGCGAGATCAATAGGCACGGAGGTGTAAACGTTGCTGTGCTGCATAAGCTGATAAGGACGCATGGGACAGTTCCAGCAGAATGATCTATTCCGGCTGACATATGCACTGGAGAGGGCGAAATATATGTGCTGGGCGTACCGGCTGCTAAGCGACCGGGAGTAGTCGTGAAAGCATGCCACAACCCTGAACGCTGGCGTAAACGGAATTTATCTGTCCCGGACCAGCCCGGATACTGCATTTAACGACGAATGCCAGCAGGTTACGTCGCTGATGGCGCGGCTTATCGGCACGTGCAGGGGCTTGAAACGCTTCTTAACCGCTGTGACCGTTGATGGGCCTCCCGAGCTTAATAAGCTGACAGATTAAAATCCGAAAAACTCACAAAATAAGCGTAGCAAATAATAAATCCAACTGACCGTAATAAAACTTTTACTGATTACAGTGGATATATGTCGGGAAGAGTTAAACACGGAATGTGAATCGATGCTGCCGGTGCTCAGAGTGCATCTGGGCCTTTCACAGTGTGCAGGAGCTGTTCCGTGTGCACGGGCGGAATCTGCTGATAAGACATTACTGTTGTCTCAATCCCGATTAAATGTGGCTGAAGCCCATGATATTACTGAAGATGCAGAATGGCTTAGGTGCCACAGAATGATTGGGCAGTGAGACAATAGGGGCTTGAGCCTGACGGCCGGAAAAACTACTGAATTAGTCAGTGGCAGTTTTGTGCCAGCTCTTCTTTCATCAGGCCGGTCATTGTCATGACGGTGCTGCGATCGATGCCGTTCTGCAGCATGGTACGCGCAACTTCGATTTTGCCTTCGTTTCGGCCTTTTTCAATGCCGCCTGTATACCCAGCTGGATACCTTTCTCGATGCCCTTTTGCTTAGGCTGCTGTGCGATGATTATGAGATCGTCTCCGTATTGCGGCGCACGCTGTGCCAGCTCGCGTACAAAGGCTTTGGCGTCTGACGTTTCGCCTGCCTGTAAAATATAGTATACCAGCGATATCACCTGTGATGAAGACAGGTATCCGGCCAGCAGAATGGGGCAAGCCTGCCCACCAATTCAGCCGCGTCTCGCTGGTGAATATGCTTCTGCAGCAGGGTAAGGGCAGCCATACTGCGATGGTCCGCTATTTCATCATCCGGAATGACCATGACATCTACCAAGGGAAAATCGCAGCAGTAGAGGTTTTCCGCCAGTGAAGGGCCATCGAATTCATCAAGTCAACGCGTTGAGTAAGGATTAGGGCAGCGCCTGCCGGTATAAAACAGAACCGGTATCACCGGTGGCAGCTGTTTATGACCCGCCTCAAGGTGCCGCTGCATGGTGGCCACCGCGTACCGCATGAGCCAGAACGCCATATGCCTGTCAGGGGTGGATTGTTGCTCGACAAGAACATGTATGTACCAATCGCCTGCACTAGCTTTCAGGCTGTAGAGTGCGTCACTGAAATTTTGCCGGTGGTCGTCCTCAACGAACGAACCGAATTCCAACTTCAGTGTACTTAGTTCACAGATAGCACGCAGCACGCAGTTCGGCGGACAGTTTTGCTTCAGCGGCCTGTCCGCCGGTCGTCCTGCAGGCTGCACCCGCCCACCTTTCAGCCTCGCGCAGGTCCGAAAACCAGGCGCTGCCGTCGTCGTGGCGGCCCAGGCACTCCCTGAGCTTAAGCCGGATGTAGTCCAGTTCCGGCGTACCCGGGGTGTCGCCGCAGATGCAAAGTATAAATGCCCGAAGCATGCTACATTCGGTGAAGCCGTACCGTCCCAGCCTGGCGGCCAGGTCCGTTGCACTGAACGGGCGCACGGCCCGTCCGATATCCGTGTTTTTCCTCAATAGCGTCACTGTTTTTTCCCGTCATGCCGTCAGGGGCCGTACGGTGGCATCCCCTGACGGTCGTTAAAAAGGTCAGGCTGATGCGTTACGGATTGTATACGCCGCCCGTAACGCTGATGACGTAGCTGCCCGCTTTGGGCAGTTTTGATGCTATAGCACTAACGGTATAACCAAAGTTATTGACATTGTTCGTACTGAAAATGTACTCCCCATCTGACGTTACGATATAATCAGTGTCTGATGATTTGGGATATACTCTATATTCCAGTTTGTAGTCAGCGGCGTTTTCATGGCCTGTCGCATACGTTACAAAACTATTATTACCAGGTGTGCTGGTGTTTAAGGCAAGGTGCGCCGTTGCCCCGGTCTCCTTAATTTTCAGGTTACCGTTTGCAATCAGGCCAGTGGCCAGTGTTGGTGTAGAAGCCCCCCCCTTCAGTCCTTCCACAGGTGTCAGGGTGTTTTCCAGCGTGATCGGCTGGTTCAGCGTCAGTGTGGCGGTGGCGGTGGTCTTGTTGACGATGCTGCCCGTAGTCACCAGACTCGCCACGGCCATCTGGCTGAAACAGCCGGCGGCGACAAGAGCGGTCAGTAAACGCATTTTCATGGTATTTTCCTCTGGTTTAGTATTTCCGTGCCGGCAGGATTGCCGGCCTCAGTTTGTTGTGGCCGCGCTCAGCGCTACGGTCCACGTGTCGGCGGCGGCGTTCTGGTCGCCGTCGGCCTCAATGCGGAACGCAACGCTGCGCTCCGCGTTAACCGTCATCAGTCCGCCTTCCGGCGGCGGCCCCGGCTGCCATCCCTCTCCGCTCAGGCGCACTCGCAGGGTGTTCCCGCCATGCCGCTGCCCGGTCAGCACGCAGCGGGCTGAGCTGCCACCCGCCGCATATGCGGCGCACCACAGCCGGTAGCCGCTATGCGGCGCGTTGCTGCTGACGCGGCCCCGCATCAGCAGCGTGCCGTCCCTGACCGGCCCGGCCTGCAGGCCGGGGGTGGTAGTCAGCTGAAGCACAGGCTCTGCCTGAGCAACTCCCGCAACGGTCAGCAGCAGCCCCGTCAGGGCAAAATGCCAGCGCCGGGCGCTGGCGGTTGCGTTATTCATGTTGTTCTCCGTGTTGTGCAGCCCGGCGACAGACCGCGCTGAAGGTGTAAAGGCCGGCCGGGCCCTTTTCTCCAGGCAGCCTGTAGTCCGCCTGACAGCGCTCGCTGCCTACGCGCACCATCAGGCGGCCCGCAGGCGGCAGGCCGGTAAGAAAGGCCTGCCCGCTGCCGTCCGCAAGGCCCGCGCTGCCGGCCTGTCCCGCCACGCTCACCTGCGCCCCGAACGGCACGGGTGTGCCGTTCGGGTGCTTAAGCGTGACCAGCGCCCGGGCGCCGGTCCGCGTCCGGAAGGCCGCTATCACGATTGCACCGGCCGCCGGCACCACTCTCACGTCGGTCTGCGGCACGTCCGCATCGTCCGGCAGAGTGGTGGGATCCAGGCTCACCGTGTTGTCCTGATAGTTCGCCAGCCCAGACACGGCGGTGTAGCCTCGCCAGTCCGTACTGACGCCCGGCCCCCCCCCCACGGCCACATCAGCGGCGCCGGGGGCACTCACCAGCGCAACCGTGTCGGACAGCGGCTGGCTGAGCATCACTCCGTGCCGGTGGGCAATAACGCCGCCCGTCACGCTGACGTCGGCCTGCCGACCCGACGAGCCGTAGCTGTAGCCGACACCAGCTGTCCCGTAGGTCCCGGCCCATCCCGCATGCAGGCTGCCGCCCGCCGGACCTGAGCCGCTGTCGGGGCGGTAGTTTTCCCGCACGCTCCAGTCGAGCTGGTCGTTCATCGCCCGTCCACTCAGCGCCACTTCCTGTGCCTGTGCGCCCTGATGCGGGGCCGTCAGGCTCCAACTGGCGCTGGAGCTCTGGCCGAGCGGTACGCTCAGCCAGAGGCTCAGCAGGCTATCCCGGCAGCCGGGCCCGGTACGGCTCTGCTGCCAACTGAGCGACACAGACGCGCCCTGCAGCGACGTGCTCCAGCTGGCGCCGTAACCGTAGTCCGGCCCGCTGTCGCCCCGCCAGTCCGTGCGGGTGACGTTCAGACCCAGCCCGCCCGCCGCGGCCAGCGACTGGCTTACCTGCAGCATGCTGCGACCGCGCATGGACCTCTGTGCGTATCCCGCAGGGCCGTAACCGTCGCGCCCCCAGCGGTCCAGGGTGTCAGTTATGGACCGGTAGCCAGGTGAGGTGTACTGCACGCTTGACAGGTTAAGACGCGTCGTGTCGCCCAGCTGGCTGCTGTAGCGCACCCGCCAGGCAGTTCCGGCATTTTTCCCGTCATACGGGGTACGGGCACGAGCCGCTGTGCCGTCAGCCGAGACAGCTCCCCAGCGCCCCAGCGAGCTACCGAGCCCCAGCGATGCCCCGCTGTAGTCTGCTGCCTCCTGCAGTCCGCCATAGAGGGTCAGCCCTCGGGGCAACCCGTACATCAGGGTTGCCTGCACGAACGGCGCCGGAGTAGCCCCCGCCTCCGACGGGCGATAGTGGCCTGCGGCCACGCTGTACCTGAGGTATCCTTCGTGCAACGCGACGGCAGGCGTCTGCCACGGAACTGTAAAGAACTGGTTATGCCCGTCCGCCTCATACACCGTAACCTGCAGGTCGTCTCCGCCCTGTCCCGCAGGCAAATCCTCAATACTGAAAGGCCCGGGCGCGACCTGCAGCATCCTGAGCAGATAGCCGTGCTGGCGTATCTCAATCCTGGCCCGAGTGCGTGCCACGCCCCTCACCACCGGTGTGTAGCCGCGCTCGTCCGCCGGAATCATGGTCTCGTCGGTAGCAAGCATGGCGCCGCTGAACGGCACGCCGTCAAACACATCTCCTGAGGTGGTGCATTCACCGAGCGTGAGGCGGCTCTTGATTTTCACGAACCCGCGCTCTGCCGAGGCGTAGGCCCGCTGCCAGCGTTCACCGCTCTTCCAGCTCAGGCTGCTGCGCACGCGCCACGGGCCGGTATTGATGCCCGGCTGTATCTCTACCCACGAGGTTTCCACCGGACCGCCGGGCTGGCCGTCCGTACGTGATGTGGAGGCGCTGTAGTTCATCCTGAAGGCGGTGATGCCGTTGTCCCACAACGCCTCCGGTGCAAGACCGCCGTAGTGCGGACGCAGGGCGGCCTGTGGAATGTCCAGCCTGAGCTGGAGCGCCGCCACGTCTGCACTTACCTGTGCCTGCGGTATGGCCGACAGTCGGACACACGCCTTTCCACCCTCGGTCAGCGCAGGCCAGGCATCTGTGTTGACGCCCCAACGCAGCAGCTGCGCCACGCTCAGGCAGGGCTGCAGGCTGTCTCCCGACGGCGCTTTCACCAGTCGCAGAGTGATGTCCTGACTGTCAACCTGTTCGCCGTTAAGCAGAATGTCCATCCGGTAGGTGCCCGGCTGCTGCAGACCCTGTTCGAACAGCGACAGATCCACGTTTCTTGCTGCGCCGCTGAGCAGCGAGGCGTCAAAGTGATACTGCTGCGCGGCGGCGCCGGAGGTGAAGCACGCTACCGGCAGGGCCGCGATGAAAGCTGTACGGCGCACACGTCCCCCCGGCTCTTCGCGTTAATTCAGATAAATCAGTCAGCTGCGGCCTCGAACTGGCGGCTCTCGCCTCCAAAGTCGTTAATGATGCTCCACTTCACGACACCGGCCGCGCCCGCTGGCAGCGGCAGCGTCAGGCTCTCCTGAGGAGAGACATAAGTCAGGTTACCGACCTCTTTTCCCCCCACGCTCACCGCCTTCAGGTTCATGTAAAATGGCGTCGGGTTACTGACCCTTAACACCTTACCCATTCGCGCCCAGGTGAGTGCGCCAGCCGCCTCTTCCGGACTGCCCTTCAGGCCGGACGGCCTGAAAACCAGCTTGTCACACATGCTGATGGCCATGTTCACGGTCATTGACACCCCGGTTGCGTGACCGGACGCGTCGCCCGAAGGCGGCAGCGCCTTCACGCACAACCAGTACAGGCTCTCCCGCGTCTGCGGAAGGCTGCCCCCGGTGCGGATAATGCGCAGCCGGCTCTGCTGGTTCGCTTCAAGGCGGAACAGCGGCGGCGTGACCAGGAAGGGGGCCGGCGTTTTGTGGTCCTCGCCGGTCACCGAGGACTGGACCAGCATGGGGCGATCCTGCGGGTTTGACACCGAAAGCTGCGCGCCGGCCGCACCTTCCGGGTAGATGACCCGGGTGGCCCCGAGCATCACGCGGAAGGTGTTCTGGCTCGTTGCTGGCTGGAGTTCCGCCGCTGTTGCAGAGAGGCACTGGATAAACAAGGCCCCGGCCAGCAGGGTTGTAGTGATAACTGAGTGGTTCATGCGATGTTCCCGTTATATTCACGCTGTCAGACTAAACACAGGTTGCCGTCTGCCTGAAAGGGATAAGCGCGGCGGTCTGTCAACTGAGGTCTTAATTCAGGACGCGAATCATACTGTCGGGAAGGGGCTCGGAAAACCCGTCTGTAGTTAAGCCATCGTTAACTTTCAGGAAAGGCACAAGCGCGCAGAGCAGGAAGGGGCGATACTGCATGTCCGTGGTCTGAATACCCATCGGCTGTACCGCAGGTAATCATAATTAGCGGACAACCCCTTTGCTCAGTGCTTTCACGAGGTGGCAGCCGGTCTCTCACCGCGGGCGTCGGGGCTTGAAAACAAAGTGCTCTCCTTTAAACTATCCTTTATTCCCATAAGCCCCCCCCATGACAGACGCGATGAAAAACACATCAGCTCTGCTTTTTGCACACACTGATTAAGGAACCATGATGGATAAGGATAATAACCGTGGTATGCGGGACTGGCTTATCTTCATCCGCACGGCAGAAGCAGGAAGCATTTCAGAGGCTGCCCGGCAGTTGAATATCAGTACCGCAGCCGTTAGCAAGGCCGTCAGTCGCTTAGAGGATTATCTGGGTGCGGTGCTGTTTAGCCGGACGTCGCAGGGAATGAACCTGACCGAAGCGGGCCAGACAACGCTAAACCGTGCAAGGGAGATCACAGAGTCCTTTCATTCGCTGCTTGAGGACATCCGTAATCCGGACAATGAAATAAAGGGACATATCCGTCTGACGGCACCCGCCATCGTGTGTGAGTTTCTGGCCAATGAATGGATCTTCGATTATGCGCAGATGCATCCGAAAGTGAAGGTGTTTCTCGACGCGCGTGAACGCAGCGACCTTAGCCGGGAATCCCCCGAACTGGATGACCTGGTATTGCGCAGCGGCAGGATTGAAAGTGAAGACCTGGTGCACAGGAAGTTGTCTCCCCTGAAGCTTGTGCTGTGTGCCAGTCCCCGTTATCTTCAGCAGCATCCGAACATTTCTCATCCGCGCGACCTGGAAAATCATCAGCTTCTGGGGTTGCACCATCACGGCCTTGCTGGTCCACTCCTGTTTTTCAGGGGTGAAGAGTCCTATGCGCTGGAGCAGGATGCTGAAACAGGCATCTCGTCAAACAACCTGTTCGCTATGTTGAACCTGGCGATTCAGGGACGCGGGATCAGCGTCGCCACGCCCGGCTGGCTGGCTTCCGGTTATATGGGGCGTGGGCAACTTGAAATCATTATGCCGGAATGGAATATACCTGATCTCCCGGTCTGGCTTATCTGGCGGCAGCGCCCCCGACAGACAAGGGTTTTCACCGATTTTTGCAATTATATCGAGGAACGCTGGAATACGCGGCCGCAGCTGATTGCTGATGACCACGCGGCGCCTCTGCTGCAGCCCGATTTTCTTACACGGCATGACACCGGAAAAGCGTAACCGCCCAGTGCTACATTGATAAGCGTGAAATCGCTTTCATCATCCCTCAGACTTCACCGAACGTGTTGTCTGTATATTGTAAAACGAACAGAACGGAAAAAAGCGCAGCGGAAAATTCTAGGCTGGCTGCACCTTGCAATGTCCATGATGTCCCTAAATGAAAGGAGGGCCTTATGGAAGTGTTAACCACTACACTCAAGGCAATTCGTGTTGCCCTCAGCTTAATTATCTTTTTAATTGAATTTATGCTTTAACAGTTCCCCTGCCGTTCAAGACCGGCAGGGCCTTTTACCTGTCGTTGAAGCCCTTATCCCTGGTGGCCTTTTTATACAGGACCCTGAAAAGCATATTGAGTAGATTCTGTCTATTTCCGACAATTATCCCTAACTTATCCACCGTTTCTGTGGATAAGGTTGCATGCAGTGGCTCTACCAGCTGATATACATGCTATATGTAGCTCCTGCGGCGCCATTTTCTGCTGACGCGCTCGATTGCAGATGTATGACGGCTTCGCTGACCATACCCGGCAGTGCTGGAGTATTCGCAGCTGTTACGTGTTCAGATAGCATAATAATGATGCCCTGGCGTCCCCGTCAGGCCCAGCATTTCGACCGGGTAATCATAATGCAATGATACGATCAGCCAGCGAGTTTTCTCCCATATTGACTTCCCGTGCCCCGGCTGTATCCGCTGCTTCTATTATTATGAGTAATCGATATGCCCGCTGTCTGTTAAGGGTTCAAAACCTGATGTATCGCCGCAAGACAGGGATTAAAATTTTGAGATGAATAGAAGAGTCCGGCTCAGAAGAAGGGGCTGTACTGATTGAAGATTATATGAAGGGAGAAACGTGAGTCAGATAAAGCCTTTTTCCTGTTCAACCTCACTGAAAACTGCATTTTTAAACTTAATTGAATTTTAATCCGCTTAGCACCCGTTCTTTCTTCATGCTTAACATTGATCAATTTAAGGTCTGTTTTGCTTTGGCCAGACCTGGCTCTGTAATTTGCAGGTAATTAAAGAACGTGTGCTTCCGGGAATTTCAGACTGAAATTTTTAAAGTTTTAATCTTAAAAACAGAGAGTTAAAGGATTTTTTTTGCGGGAAACCCCTTCTGAATTTCCCGCAACTAGCAGTAAGTTATGCGTTGTTTTCCTTCACAACCATACGCTCAATGACGCTTCTGACAGCGGCATCAAGTTCAGCCTGACAGGCTGCAGAAAGGCGCGAGAATTCGTAGGTAACTATCCGTTTATCCGAATCCGTTTTCTTTCTGGCAAACTGCTTTTTATCAGCAAATTCAGCCAGTTTTTCAGTTACGACTTTTTTGCTGGCCGATCCCTTTTTGGGCTCTGCGCTTTCAGCGCGAAAATAACTTATTATCTTTGTCTTATAAGTGGGATCACCCATGTCGTAATGCGCGTCATTTTCGATACGTGTACGGACATGGCCAGTTAACTCCTCCGTGCTGATGCCTCTTGTCCGGGCTCTCTCAGTCACCTCAAGCAGAATCTGATAGTCACTGATGGAAAGTTCACTGACCGAAGGAAAAACTGCAATGATCTCTTCAGGAACTGCAGCCGCCTGAAACGCCCGGGTGACCTTGGCCGCAGAAAGTCCTTCTGCGGCGGCAATATCTGACTGATTCATATCCGCTGGATACATCAGCTTTAATCTTTTACCGAGTTCACGCAGCGTATGCTCTCTGGCAGTCTGAATGTCAGCGGCCAGCTGTCTGGCATCAGAAAGAGATAACGCATCACGCGTCACCAGCACTTCAAAGGCGGTCCCGTTGTAAAGGCAGGCCGCCCGACGGCGTGAACCATCGAGAATCTCTGTACGTCCATCTACCTCACGGCCAATAGCGGGAAAGAACTGCTGCAGTCTGATGGTACGGGAAATATCACTGACCGATTCCTGCGTCAGAAAGGCCTGATCACGACCATTGACGGCTGCGTCTACAAAAGTCTGTGCTTCAATATCATAATGCAAAAACTTGGTCAGAACAAAACGAGCCTGAGCGCCAGACTTCAGGGTGAACACCCGCTCGCTGTCAGACTCACTCATCATTTTCGAAAAACTTGAGTTACCCAGCTGCCGGCCCAGCTTCACCATTTCTTTCTTCATTTCACACCCCTGATGAACTCGATCCTTTTGAATACAGCCTGAGTAAAGCGTTCTGCTTCCCGTTTTGCCTTTTTTAGCGCCTCAGCACTGCCCGGATAAGAACCGGGATCGGCGCTGATGATGGTATCAAAGCTCTCGCCACAGCGTTCAAAGCCATCCAGCCGTGGCAGTGCAGCATCAAGAATGTAAGACGTAAAGACATCGCGGGCCAGACCATGCGTCATCTCATGGTCACGTTTTGAGGTCATTTTCGACATAAAGCCGATATTCCCTTTTATACGCGGCGTAATTCCCTCTTCCTCAAGCTGCTCAATCATTTCAGGTAGTCGGGTGAGATATTTCAGAGTGGAGTGAAAGTCCACCTGTGCCGGCGGCGTGGGTGTGAGCAGTAAATCGCTTGCTGCCAGAGCATTCAGCATGAAGGCGTCAAGGTGAGGACCGGTATCAATAAAGATAAAATCATAGTCCCCGCCAACACGGTCAATGATAGTGCGGCGTAACACCTCTGAGGGTAACTTGTCCGGCAGGTGTTCTCTGACAAGATCATTCCACTGGCTGGCAATGAAACCATCGTCTATTGAAGCGGGGATCACATCCACACCAGGAATGATTGTGGGTTTGATAATGTCTTCACGGAGCTGCTCAGCGTCAAGATCGTTAAGCATTGCCTGTGCAGCCGTCTCCATTATGGAACCAATGCTGTTTTGCTGGCTGAGAAACATGGTGCTGGAGGCCTGGGGATCAAGATCAACCACAAGGACACGAAGATCATGCTGCAGGAGGTCCTGATGAACACGTAAACCATGTGCAAGCGTCACCGTGCTCACGGTTTTCGAAACGCCGCCCTTCAGATTCACAACAAAGATAACAAAGGGGCCTTCCCCGACGTGCAAATCACGGTATTTAGGCACTTTGCGGTGAGCGTAAATATCAACAACGTCTTTAATGGTCAACGCATAGTGTCGGGTATTACCGGCATCTTTCCTGCCGAAGACATGCCCCTGCGCTTCCATTTCATCGATCGCCTGCTCAACTGCACGCCGGCTGAGTTTAGGAAGGTTCGCCACAGAGTTACGTGTAAATGTCTGGTAGTACTGATCCAAACCAAACTCATTTCTTCTGAGAGATATATCGTCGCTCATACTGCGCAACATTGCGCTGGCCCTGCGCGCGGTCTCGTCCACGCCACCGTAATGACTCTTCATTTAACCGTTCCGTTGTCAATTTTATGTTGATTGTACATGCCAAAAATGTCTGAGCAACATTTTTCGAAAAGGCATGAATTTTTTGTACGTGCAGAAAAAATATTGCTGACAGTAGCTCGTTATTTCTGGCAAAAGTGATGTACTGATAGTGAATCAATCGCAGTCTGAGCATTAGTAATGCACTCAAATTCAGATAAGTTTCACCCTACACCTTTAAATGCTTATGTGTATGTTTTTATTGTATTTATTTAGCATATTTCAGGCTGAAATTCCCCTTACTTTGCGATAATAAGCAATGTCTTTCAGTTACTCTGCAGGTGATGCCTGTACAGTTTTAGAAGCTTTAAAGGGCATTCATGCGTGCTTGAATAAATTTGGCAGAGGCACAATTTTTAATAAAAACTGAGTACGGTCATTTCTGCTAAGAGGATAAAAATCTCCTTTACTCAACCTATTAGACAATAAATGTCTGTCATAAGAGACTTACAGCCCAGAGCATCTACAACTAAGCAATAAATCGTGTGTGCTGGCGGGATAGGGTTATCCTGAAAGAGAATGTGTGCTGGCGGGATGTCATTATCACAAAGGAAATGTGTGCTGGCGGGTATTAGAAAGAACAGGACTTATACATGTGTGCTGACGGTTCTGCTTAAAAGCAATCCCTTAAAAGCCATTTATAACGGGCGATAGACGACAGTTGCTTGACGAAGTGAATGAAATTTCACTTTGAAGAAGCAAAGATATGTACACAGACAGGCTAATTTCTTCATTTTGGATGCAGAAATGTGTGCTGGAGGGATACGAACTAAGGTAAAACTAAAAATGTGTTCTGCCTGATTAAACCCATCCGAAAGTCATGATCATGTGTGCTGGCGGGTAAATGAGCCTTAAGGACTCCAAAAAATGTGTGTTGGCAGGATGAGCTTTCCTGAATGACTCATAATTATGTGCTTTAGCGTGAGATTCATGTGTGCTGGAGGGAATCAGGTGTACTTAAAATACCCGATAATGTGTGCTGACGGGCTGATGCTCAGAGTAAGAGCCCTTAATATGTGTGCTAGCAGGTTGCCGGGACAATGCATTACCTGAACATGTGCGCTGGCGGGATAGCAAATGTAGTTATTCTGAAGTGGAGTGCTGTCTAAGACTCCCAACAGCACACATTCAAATGTCAGCCGGTTTGAGTTTTGGATTACGCTTATGAATAATGACGAAATTTTCACGCCCTTTACGGACCAGTGAGAATTCCAGGTAACCTATCTTTTGTAACTGCTCAAGCGCTTTTTTGATTGTGCGGTTTTGTTCGCTTACAGTACTGCTGAGAGAGAGACGCTCACGTAAACGTGAAAAGCTTACCGGAATAGGATTAGTTGGTAGGCTTTCAATGAAAGTGTAAATAGCCTGTGCCGCTTCCTTCTTGGGTAGTGCTTTGATTGCATGTTGCTGAAGAAGGACTCTGTAGTCCAGCTGAAACAGTTCCCAGAGTTTTTCATCCGCTTCAAGCTGGACGATATCTTTTTCAGCATCAAAGTAGCCTGTTTTCAAAAGCCCTGTCTGATAACTTCCCTTAGCATCACGTCCACGTTTGAAAGAGATTGATTTATTACGTAATTTACCTAAAGACTCATGGATCGAAAGGCGCAGCCTGCCGTCTATACGTTTAGCAGAAAAGCCACACCCTTTAGCAAACTCAGTGAATTTCAGTTCAATTTTATTCGATGTCAATCCGTATCGGCTGAAAGCATAGATAACTCCTATCCACACTTTGAAGTCACTATCCATATCGAGTCGCGGACCTGAAATATTGATATGATCGTAACCTTCAGCCCGGGCAATCTCCAGCTGCGAAAACAATTCCGAAGCATCAACAATATTGTTTTCACCCTGTGATTTCGTGGGCTTAGGCACGAAAACACCAAGGCGCATCAGTGCCACGGGCTGAACAGTATTGTTAGAATTAACTGTGAGCTGTTTATCTTTACTGACCATGTCACTATAAAGTGCATCGCCAATGAATGACTTATCTGTCATATAGTTATCTCAATTCTGCGTCACAGGATTTTCCTGTTAATAAAAATGGCTTCTATCCCAACAGCACACACACTACATCCCAACAGCACACATTACCAGCCCACCAGCACACACGAATTTCCCGTCAGGACACATGTTTATCCCGCCACCACACATTATAAAAGTGCTTCAGGCCTTATGTAGCAGGGCCTGAGAGACAGCGGGATCTTTTAGGAGCTATAAGGATCTGAATTGGTAAGTTATTGGATCTAGCCTGTGCAAATGTGGATAAACGATCTTCTTTGCTAACGCGCCTGCGGCTTGTTCAACAGACGGCGCACACACAAAGAATTTGTGTGTGCGCCGTCTGTTACCGGTAAAATCTTGCTGCTACGCAATGTAGCCTCTCATTTAACGAGTTTCCATACGTGTGCCGGAACGCGATCGAACAACTTCCCTACTGTTAATTCAGCCTTACGATGATCGTATGCTGAAGTAATTGCGAACTCTTCTTTCGAGTCACCTTTATATTTCAGGTGTTCATATACAGTCTCCAGCGTATCTAACGAACGACAACGTCTGAATCGCATTAACCATTCTGTTTTTGTCATTTTCCTTGTTTCCGCATATGACAGAGCTGACATGCAGGCAGTTTTTTCGCGGACTATTCCGCTCAGATATTAATCATCAACCTTATCCGCTCAGGTGAAGATTCTGCCGACGCGTCCCTGTATGAATTTGCCAGTGTGATTTTAGCATAAGCGCTTGAAAAGCAATCACTACGGGGCGTACTCGTAAGAGTTGTAATAGATGAAAAGAAAACCCACGGCCGCTGGTCACTGATTAACGAACTGGTCGTTTCGGGTATTCCGGTCAGAAAGGATACACAGTAAAGTATTATGCATATCGAATTTATTACGACAGGAAAAAGTGGCGTGCAAACGGGATCGTTTCATTACACCTCATCAGCTGAGAAACGTAGTGCCGGAAATGCGATGTTAATCAGAGACCATTCATACCTGAGTAAGAAGTATCAGAAGGAATTTAACCGACTTTGGGCAGAGTCATCGCCCGTACAGTACAACTATTTATGATCGACAGGCGAAATATAATCTGCTGAGCGGACTGTATATGGCAAAGAAAAAAGTTTATCCGGTTCACTTCACTGGTCAGCGGGGCCAGCAGGAGGCGTCTGAGGCTTTCCAGCAGAATGAAACATCCACCTGGCAGCGCTGGCTCAAACACTCCCGCGATAATAAAAAAACCACAGTGGTGACCTGCAGGTGTCTGCCGGCAGAAAACGATCCTGTCAGGAGACGGCTGAAGGTTCACTACTCCCGGGATACCGAACGCTGCTGGCTATCTTCATACGCTTTCACGGGTAATGAGCATAAACCTGACTGCCGGTTTTATTCGGTGTGGTCTGATGAACGTCAGTCAGAGATTTATCAGGGAGAAGTGGTCCGTGCTGCAGCGGATGGCACGATTGTGATCAGACTGCCCACGGGCCTTCAGAAAAAGGCACCTTCTGATGTAAAACCGGCTGAAAACGCCTCAGCCGACGAACCGGTGAAACGCAAACGACGGCCATCGATGAGCTTGTTGGGGCTTCTGCACCTGTTGTGGGAGCAGTCTGGTATTAATGTCTGGCACCCCGCTTTCGATAAAAAGAAACGTACCCCTGGCTGGGTGAGCTGGCACCTGCAGCAGACTGCGGCCCGGATTCGTATTGGTCGCGTGCCACTGGAAGAATCTCTGCTGCTCATGGCCATGAAGGGTACTCAGCAGGTTATCGCCAACCGGGAGCATCTGAGAGCAGCCGAAAAAAACAAAAGGCGACTCATTGTGGTTTCCATGCTGGCTGGCTGGAGTGAGGCCGGTGAAGCACGGCTCCAGGCAATGCTGCCACTGGGGCTGTTTTCTGGCTTTCCCAATCTGGTTATGCCTGAAGACGTTCGTCACCGCCTGGAGCGAAGCTATAGCCGCGAGCTCAACGACTGGCGCAGGGGAATGAAAGTGGTGGTTATTGCTGAAACGGAGCCACCTGAAACATCGTTCAGCCACATAGACGGGCGCAACCGGCCGTCCAGCTGCAGTACCGTGATCGATGTGGCACTGATGACGGTCAGCCCACGCTTTATTCCGCTGGATTCCGGCTATGAGAGTGCTGTGGAAGAAAAACTGTGGCAGGAAAAACGGGCTTTCATCAAGCCTTTGCGCTACGACGGTGAGGAAGATGTTTTTCCGGATTTTGTGTTAAAAGACGTTCCCGGTATGGATGCGCTGCCGATGGAAGTGTTCGGCATGAACACGCCTGAGTACCTGCTGCGTATGCAGGAAAAAACCTCTTATTATGAGGCAGAATATGGGCCCGGGCATTGGTGGTCCTGGAACGCTGCAGAGAAGTCAGACATGCCGGCATTTCCTTCCGTCTGAAACGGGTGTTGTTGATCCGCAGGGAGATGCGGCTAAATTACCGTATCTTGTTATCCTGTCACTGACCGTCAGGTTGTCAGGCCTGAACACGGGAGGTATTGTTTAATAAGCGTCAGGACGATAGATGAAGCTGAACTTGAGGGAGCTGGCAATGGACACGACCGAAGAACTCAACAACACCTATTTCTACGCAGGCAGACCGAACCTGACCGCAGGTGAGCTCTTTTTCATGATTTTCTGTGAAGAAGTCGCTGAACAGCTGGGCATCCTTTCAGGCCGTAATGTCCTGAACACACGTACCAAACCGCGCGATGCTATCAAGGGAACTTCTTATGCCTCACGGGCAGCGCGCAGGGTGTTCCCTAACGCCAAGTTTCCCTTCGGCATTAAGCTTCCCACCATCATAGGGGGATACCCGCCCCGTACCGCCCGTATTCTCTTTACGCATAAGCTCAGCACCTTTGTCGGACGCGCAATTCCCGTCGTGGGCTGGGTGATCTTGGCCAGAGACGTTGCCGATATCAGTTTCAATTCGGTCAGACTGTACAACACCATCGCCTGCGGGGAGGATAAGTTATGGTAGATGACACCCGGGCACGCGTAATGGCACTCATTGAGCCGTGGAATGGCCGCTCCCTGCTGACGTTCCGGAAAAAAACACTCACGCCCGAGATGTCGCTCAATCTGGACATGAAGCTTGACCCGGAGGACGCTGCGGAATGCCTTCAGAACGTTTTCGATGCTTTTGGAATGGATTCTGACCAGGTGACTTTCAGCCTCTAATATCCAAAAAAACCGCGCGAGGCCATCCCTCTTACTATCGGGATGTTGATCGAGTCGGCCTGTGCCAGACGATGGTGCTATGACTGATACGCAGACGACACAAAAAGTTATCAGCGTTTAGGCGTGAAAGCCTCAGTTTCTGTTAATAAGTAGTGTCACGAAGATATATACGAGCAATCTGCATATGTCAGCGGTATACGACAGAGACTATGGTGGCAGTGGGGCTCATCTGCAGACCACGAAGGGCTTGATATAACGGCCTTTACGGCCCGCAGAATACGATCTAATACAGGCAACTCCCCAGCTGGCGACTTATACTGACATTCTGAGTAACGGATACCCTGTAAGTGCGATAGCAGCAGTTGGGGCTGCGGTACTTTTCGTGGTAGCAAAGCGTGGTCATGCCATAAATACCGGGAAAGTACTGCGCGGTGCGCCCTGGCAAATTGTAATTTCTCGCTGGGTATGTATCTGGTCGTCTACGGTCTGCGTAACGCAGGACTGACTGAGTATCTTTCAGCCGTACTCAATTTACTGGCAGACAAAGGTTTATGGGCTGCCACGTCCGGTACCGGCTTCCTGGCAGCGTTCCTGTCGTCTGTGATGAACAATATGCCGGCGGTACTTATTGGTGCACTGTCTATAAACGGGAGCACTGCGACCGGCATCGTCAGAGAGGCGATGATTTATGTCAATATGATTGGCTGCGATTTAGGTCCTAAAATCACCCCGATGGGTAGTCTGGCAACCCTACTGTGGCTTCATGTGCAGGCACAGAAAAATATGACCATTACTTGGGGATATTACTTCCGCACCGGAATAATCATGACCCTGCCCGTACTTTTCGTCACTCTGGCCGCGCTGGAGTGGCGGCTATCTATCACTTTGTAATGAGATACTGGTATGAGCAACATTACCATCTATCACCATCCAGCCTGTGGCACTTCACGTAACACGCTGGAGATGATCCGTAACAGCGGTAACGAACCAACCATTATTTATTATCTCGATACGCCCCCGACTCGTGATGAACTTGGCAAACTGATTTCAGATATGGGTATTGCAGTACGTGCATTGCTGCGTAAGAACGTCGAACCTTATGAGCAGTTGGGTCTTGATGAAGACAAATTTTCTAATGAGCAGTTGATTGATTTTATGATTCAGCATCCGATCTTGATTAATCGACCGGTTGTAGTAACGCCGCTTGGTACGCGTCTTTGCCGCCCTTCAGAAATCGTGCTGGATATTCTTCCGGAAGGTCAGAAAGGAGCGTTTACCAAATAGGGTGGCGAGAAGGTCATTGACGAAACGGGGAAGCGAGCTAACTAATCTGTCCATATTCAAAATATCGGACGCCTGTTTACGTAATATGGGCGTCCGCTTTTCGCTCATAGCGGACCTTAAAGCACCAATAATTTCTGTAGATTTTCCATTCCACATAAATGGCGACATGTCAGCGCGCATGATGACCATACTGGGCGAAATGGCCGCAGGTCAGGAGGTTTACTCCATTGATGAGTCGTTTCTTGACGTCACAGGGATCGATAGCCTAATCCCTCTAGAAACTTTCGGACAGCAGATGCGAGAGCGCATCCGGAAGGAAACCGGGTTAATTATCGGCGTAGGATTCGGCCCAATGAAAACGCTGGCCAAATTGGCTAACCATGCCGCGAAGAAATGGACACAGACAATGGGTGTGGTAGACCTGTCCAGCCGAACCCGCCAGCGAAAACTACTGGACCTGACTGACGTCAGTGATATCTGGGGTATTGGTCAGCGCATCAGTAAGCGGCTGAACCAGCTGGGCATCACCACCGCCCTGCAGCTCGCAGACAGCAATGTCAGCATGATACGGAAAAACTTTGACGTCATCGTCGAGCGTACGACACGGGAACTGAATGGAGAGTCCTGCCTGGCACTTGAAGATGCGCCGCCACCAAAACAACAGATTGTAAACTCGCGCTCTTTTGGCCAGCGCGTTACCCAGCTGGAAGACATGCAGCAGGCAGTCGTACTGTATGCCACTCGTGCGGCGGAAAAGCTCAGGGAGCAGAATTCGCGCTGCCGTCATATAAGCGTCTCGATCGCCACCGGTCGGCATGGCGATGAGCCACAGTATTCGAATACCGCCTCGCGCATCTGCGATTATCCGACGAATGATACGCGCGACATTATTGAGTCAGCGCTCCGCGGACTCAGCACTATCTGGCTTGAAGGCTACCGGTACGCTAAAGCGGGCGTCATGCTGGGTGATTTTTACCAGTCCGGGGTCGCGCAATTCGACATGTTCAGCGAGCAGCAGCCGCGTGCAAATGCTGATGCGCTGATGGCTGCACTGGACACCATTAACCGCTCAGGTAAGGGAAAGGTATGGTTCGCCGGTCAGGGTGAACGTGACAGTGCCTGGCAGATGAAGCGTGAAATGTTGTCACCGCGTTACACTACGCGGCTGAAAGATATCCCATCTATTAAGTGATCACATCTCCTCAGATGAGATAATAAAAAGGGCCTCTGAGAGGCCCTTTTTTTAATTCAGCGGATTTCCAAATTTCCGCAAATATTCCTGCCCGAATTTATAGGATGCAAAATCATTCAGGTGGCCAACGTCACGATAGAGCGGGGTCCCGTCCAGTGCAGTTATGCAATAGCTGTTCTCGCATTGGACTTTTTTAGGATCAATCACAATCAGAGTTGGAAATTCTTTCTGCAGCTGGTCGAACAGCGGCAGCGTCCATTCTTTTTCTGGACTCTGCGGATTTTGGTTATCGCATTCATCCTGACGATAAGGCTCTCTGAATATAACATGGTGACGGATACATGACTGATAATTAACGGGCATAGGAGCTACGGTTCTTATTATCACTGGCCGTGCTCCTGATGCGATTATCGCTTTCAATGCCTGCCGTATGGCGACGTTAAAACGTTCTTTAGTCAGTGCATCAGAGCGCTCGTCACCTGGATGGTTTATGACATGTGGACCACTTACGTACCATTCCCAGACCTGGCCAAGAACGACGTAGTCATAATGATTTTTAGTGATTAGCTCATAATAGTTAGCCGTATTTTCATGGCACTTATCAAAGGTCTGGTTCCGGAATGACCACCAGTCATAAAGGTATGTATCCGGTAATGCTAAACACAACGCTGTACTCAACGCAGTCATCCGGATGTGGGCGTCCTTAGCGAGCACATCGAAGAACCCCCAGAAATGGTTTGAGTGAGAATCGCCAATCAGTAGTGCTGTTTTCTGACCTTTGATATCTCCGAACATGCATTTGTCCGCATTCTGAGATCCATCCAGACAGTCCGGCCGGTGTCCGGCCTGAGCTAACCCAGCACTGATATTGTGAGCCACGCGGTCATATTCAGCACCAAATCGTCCAGGCATGCCGTCACGGTTCTCAGCATATTTGAACGCAGCGTTGAAGATAACGATCGGGACGATGATCAGCAGGGGGATCGTATATTTTAGAGACCAGCGTAACCGTCTACATGGCTGTTCCACGAGATAATAGCTAATCAGTGACAGCAGGACCGTCAGAGTCAGGCACAAAAGAAGCGTGGAGCCAGCCAGGTCGTAACCCAGGTAACGAGTTATGGCAAGAACGGGCCAGTGCCAAAGATATAACTAATAAGATATCCTGCCCGTGAATGCGACGGGTGACAGGCTAAGTAACCTTGATGCGATGCTGTTCCTGTACGTTCCGGTAAACATGAGTAAGGCTGAAGCAGTGACGAACAGCAATGCATAGAGATTTGGATAGAACCCGATAACTTCAGGGTGAATCGCGATATAAAGCAACGCGGCCAGCGATAAAATGCCTGTACCGTTCGAGACAACTGAAGGGATCGATCGAACATAGCGTGTCAGAAAAAATGCAGCCCCCCCAACCATGAATTCGAATATACGGGTAAGCAGAGAGTAATAAGCAGCATCTGCCTCTCTGCTGGCCAGTATGAGTGCCAGAACAGCTGCCAGCGGCGTCAGGATCAACCACACTACAGCAAGAGCATTCGCAGGGTTAGAGATCACCTTCTGTATCGATTTAAGGCGTAATATGGCATCCGTCAGTAAAATGCCCAGCGGGAGAAACAGATACCATTGCCACTCAATTGCTAGGGACCAGGTATGGAGTAAAGGGAACAGATCGGCAGCGGGAGACGCATATGCGGCACTCTGACGGGCAAAGAACTGATTTGAAAGCAATAAAGCGTTATATTTACCACTGTTCAGGTATGCCAGATAATCATCGGGAAGGTAAAAGCAGAACGTTGCTATCAGCGTCGCCAGTGACATGGTGATAAAGGCTGGCTGTATACGCCAGAGACGGTGCACGAAGAAGTTCGCCAAGCTGAAGGTATTCTTCTCTCTTTGTTTTACGATAATCCCTGTTATCAAAAAGCCGGAAATCACAAAGAAAATATCAACCCCTATAAAACCGGATGCTACCTGACTAATCCCGGCATGGAAAAGAATGACAAGAACGACAGCTAATGCTCTGAGTCCATCAATGTCTTTACGATAGGTATCTGAGAAGCTTTTTTTAAACATAAAGCGCACTATGTAAGAGTATAGAAAGAATCTAGTATATTATTTGTAAGGAAGGAATAGAAGCATGAATTTTAATATGACTCATTTAATTTTTCATTGGCTTAATAGTAAGTGTGCGTACAAGGTTATGACGCTATGAATATTTATTGCTGGTAAGTATGAATAAGAATATAATAAAGAGCGGTAAATGCTAAAGCATCAGCCCGAACTGCACTAATAAGCATGTAATCTCCTTTAATTTTTCTATAGATAAATAGGTTTAATAATAAAGTATGTTCTTAATCGAATACGGTAAATTGGTGGCAGGAGATATTATCCTGACCGGCGGAAAATCAATAGCAGGTGTGCTTGTCAAAGTTTTTACGTTTAGCAGGTTTTCACACGCCATGATATGGGTTGATGGCACGCTTATCCATTCCGATGGAGGAGGTGTATACTCACAAAACCCTCAAAGAATGCTTTTCACAAGCAGATCCCAAGTAAAAGTTCTGAGGCTTAAGAAAAGACTGAGTCCGCGTAAAAAGGGTATAATTAATAACTATGCGAGAACTCAGATTTTATCAGTATACTCAACTTTTGAAGCTGCGGCTGTTGTAATACCATGGAAAATCCCTATGAGCGAGCGGCAATTTTGTTCAAGACTAGTTGCTCAATGTTATGAAAAAGCTGGTATCAAAATAGTTAAAGATGCAAATTATTGTACTCCAGCTAACTTTGATAACCCCCAACTGTTTGACGAAGTGCATGACGCTGTTCGTGAAGCAACACAGGCTGACATCGATTTTACTAAAACAAGAGACGTAAATTCAGAGACTCAAAAAGATACAGTTAAGATGATTACCGAGATACGAAAGGTATACGGAAAAAACATTCAGACACTCCGCCACGTTGTGGATCTGGTGTTAAAAAATCCAGAAGCTGATGCGGTAGTTACTGATATCGCCCTCCGGAGCGGATATTTTGACCATGGTGAAGTTGATATGGAAGTAAATCCATGGCGTTATAATGAACATGAATTCCGTGAACATGCACAGAAGCATAACCTTCCAGTTCTGGAATTGGGGGCTTTCATTCGCGTTATTGGTGAATCTTCTGCAGCCGTTCATCTTAATGAATTAAAGACGAATAAACGCTACTTTGAATTAAGTGGGGGGAGGTTCTTTCACCAACAGATTATTCTATACAAAAAGCTCATCAACACAGAATACATTAGAAGAGATTTGGTCAGAAAGATAGCTAAGGATCACTACGGGTTTGTGCCTGAAATTTACTCATAACTTCCCATAATGATTTTTTTATTTTTTTTTTGCCAAATACCTGAAAGAGTTACTAACAATTGAGGCTTCACCGTAGAGGCATCCGCCATTCCTCCTTACCTGAATGCCGGTCGTCAATTAAAAAAGGAACGGGTCATGCACCCGTCATTTTTGCGACTGTAATCCAGTGTCTATCATTTTCCACCAATCAGATTTCCGAGAAGCAGGCATATCTGTATGAGTGATTCTTTAAGTGAAAAAAACATTGATGATGAATTTTTTACTGCTTTGAGGTGGCATTGTTCTTCGGTTTTTTTTCGCAGAAGCACGATAGAAAACACCAATGGCGGGAAACTTTCCGGATAATTAATAAAGCTGAGTTTTACTGTGTACTGGCGTTTAATGCTGCTCCCCCCTTTGAATACTGTGGGGGGGTAATTAATTCAATATGATTTTAGATTATTATGGCAATAAACACTATCATAACAAATGAGAGGAAATAAAATGATAGGGGTACCTTGTCTTTCAGTGTCAGATTAAGTTCATCTTCAACCCATCGTTTTTCAAACTCACAGAAAAATTTATAGTGAGCGTACCAATTACTGCCGAATATTTGTTTGCTTATTACCGTGCCATAAAATTCATCCATAATATTATTAAGCAATACTTGTGTGGTGGTATAATTATAACTTTCATCTGTTTTTACATTTCTGTAAATTACTTCTAGTCTGTTGAATATTTTTGTTTGTTCAATGCCAGATTTCTCATAACTATTTTTTTCCGCGTCATAGAATTGAATGTACATTGTTGCAACGCCGAATATGATTAATATTGCTGAAATAACATTCGTGGCAAGCTGTGGTACGAAAAGAGCAAATACGCCTATTGCAAGAGAAATGAAGCTTATCCAACCTGATGCCTTACAGATTATATCATAAGTGGCAAAATTCTTTTTTGCCCCAAAACCGACATTATAACCATGCCGGGCTATTACCTTTAACATCTCGGACTTTGTCATATGATCCTCATTGAATTGGTACTTCAATCTCAGCCCGTCCTACCACAACGTCATCTTTGATGACATAGCATTCGACGATATGATCACCTCTGAAATCAGTAGACTCCCTCTTTGTACCGGAGCCTGCGTCAGGGACAAGTTGGCCCCTTATCATATTTTTGCGGCGCGCCTCATCCCCTACATTCAAGACCTTCCAAAGGATGGTGTAGGGTGCTTCAACAGGCATGGTCTGCAGATCTATACTGAAAAGAAGCGTTTTGCGTGGTGAAAGCCTGAAACCGCTGTGCAACATATTTCTGAGGCTCTGCGAACGAAAACCATCCTGGGTAACGGTACAGTCCATCTCAATATGATGTCTAATATCAACAGGGTAGCTGTCTTCAATAAATTCCTCTGTATCTTTCCAGTTGGCGTTGTCTGAAGTAAGAGACTCATTCCCGGCACGGGATTCGGCCATGACAGTTTTGCGTCTGGGAAAGGATCGGCCGAATACTTTGCGCCATTTATCATTCTCACTGGCTGCGCCTTGGGCTTGTATAGCGTCACAGCATAATTCGTACGCCTCCGTCGCTGCCCGGCCAAACCAAGGAGAATAAACCCGGACGTACTGACCACTGCCGAGTGCGTGATAGCGCTCCCGCCTTTCCTCATTCGACAGAAATTCAAAGAAGTCGCGCGCAAGATATCCTAGGCTGCCGTTCCCGGTTCTGTCATACTCTGAGGTTGAAGAAAGAAACCGATGCACAAGGGTATCTATAAGCAAGCCGCCCATATTTACACCCTTTCTGTTCTTCCATGCCCTGGTCATCTTGCATAGTTTCCGCAGGTTTTTCGATTTATCCCGTGAAAAAGAAGTCATTGCGGCAATTTCTTGTGCCGGCTTAGTGACTTTCCACGAGCCACCATAATAACTTTCTGGATACTTGAAGCTTCCATCATCCTGTTTGAAAACAGGCTGCACCTCGACATGGAAGTGCTTGAATATAACCTGAACTACCAGCCTGTCTTTTTTCACAGTCTGGTCCGGGTATTCCTTTGCCAGAATATTTCTGACGTCGGTAAGCAATGCGGACTGCCCATTCTGTTTCTTGTTGTAATAGTCGAAATAGCTTGGAGGCATGATGTAGAGCATATCAAGATCTGAAATCCCTTTTATTGCGGTATGCCTACCGACTGATCCTACTTTTAACCGGTTTGCAATGCGTGAGTCGTTTTCGCGGATTGCAAGGTTCAGGGATTTTGTGATTTTCCTGTAGTGATAACTTATTTTCTTTGCTTGCTTTGTGTCTATTTTCAGGTTTTCCAGAAAATCGCTGAACATCTCCCGGGCACTCATTACGTCACCTTTGTTTGTTTTGAAACATAAATTTACATTATCATTTTGGCTAAAAAAAGCTATCAATATCGGAAAAATTAAGACGAGGGTGCATACATTGCAGATTGATTTTGTGGTAGATCACAAATGAGGTTGCTTAGGTGCATATGGAATAGTCAGCGTCAGTAAAGGTCACAATGTTCACTGTTGTCTTCCTCACTGCTAACCGTATTTCTTTTGGATGCCGCTTTTCATCACCTCCGCTTTTATGGATATTTAGCGGTATTCTTACCAACATCATGATTTCCCTCCCGTTTCTGTGGATAACGCTACATCTAGTATGTCATTCAGCTGGAACGGCCACTACATATAGTGCCTACAACCGCTGCGGCGGCATACTGGCTGCTGGTTATATTTACACTTACAGCGTTTTTCTATTTCATTTTTGGGAAAAATGACTGTCAGACATAGAGGAAAAAACAGCGCCGTTCTGCTTCTCGGCGCAGGCCCAAGTCATCTCCTAACCAGGCAATATAACGTTCGCTATTACTGCCCCTTGAGGCCAGCCTGATGAAACTAGTTTATAACTAATTTGTGTATTTCATTTGTAGTACATCTGTATGTAATTTTTCCTTGACCGCTGCTGATTAACTATGGATAGTAGTAATACAAATGTATTACTTTAGAATTACATTAAGGGGATCTTAGATGGCTGACAACGGGAATGAACGACAGGCGTTTGTTATCGCAGCAATGAGTAACAAAGGCGGTCCGGGAAAAACATCGTCCACTACAAATACGGCAGTGGCTCTGGCGCAGATGGGGAAACGTGTACTGGTCATCGATGCAGACCAGCAGGCGAACGCGACAGAAGTGCTGACGCATGGCAAAAAATTCTATGCACAGTTTGGTCCGACAATCTGTGATTTATACAATAAACAGAAGTTCGATGTGCGCGATGTCATCATTCCTGCTAAAAACGGTGAAGAGGACATTCCGGACCTTTTCCTGATCCCGTCAGACCCCTCTTTTGAGCGCGTCATGGAAAACAGTATGGCGAGACCACATCGCGAAAAGATTCTGCTGCGTCACCTGAAACCTGTCATCAGTGAGTTCGATTTTATCCTTATCGACTGTTCGCCGGCGCTGAATCTGTCGTCAACCAACGCCGCGTATGTTGCTGACCATGTGATCATTCCCATTGATGGCGGTTCTTTCTCACTGACCGGAGCCGAAACCGTGCTGGATTACCTGGATGAGATCAAAGAGGAGCATTTCTCTCACTACAGCTTGTTCCGCAACGAATTCAACAGCTCCAAAAAGAAGATGAACACTTTCCTGCAGGATGAGCTTGAAGGCAACGAGCGCTTCAAAAATAACGTGCTTGAAACCCGCATTCGCGCGGATGAAAACATTGCTCAGGCGCAGGTGGTGTGCAAACCCCTCTATTTTTACAAGCGCGGCGCACTGGTGCTGAACGACTACCGGGCGATGGCAAAAGAAATCATTTCTATTAAAGAAGGAGCCTACTGATGGCCGGAAAACTAGAGCGTCCTCAGGATGAAGCAGCAAAGCCAGAGCAGAAAAGCCGCCTTACAAACGTCAGAAGCAAACGTAACAGAACGACAAGCGAGACGCCAAAAACGATTCGTCTGACGGCGGATGAGAAACTCATGTGTGCAAAGCTGACGGGTGCCGTTCAGGATCTGGCCCCTAGTAAAACCATAACTGATTCGACAATACTTCGTGCTGCTCTCTATCTTGCTAATCAAATGGGGCCGGAGAAGCTGGTCAAGATGGTCAAAGAATACCTATAATATTAATTTTCAAGAGTGTTATGTAATTAACCAGATTTGTGAATGAAGAATTCATGGATCTGGTTATGAATTTTTCAAAAAATTTATGAAGTTAGAACTATCTAACTCATAAAGCTCGAGTAACGACAAATTTCAATATAGTGATTGATGGTTATACTGTTTTTTTTATGATGCATTAAATACATAAGCATGGATATTTCCGGATATGTGTCTTCACTAGTAACTAATGAAAAATACTCGGTATAACCGTCATTTCCATACGTTCTATTTTCAATGTGCTGTAAAATAAAATTTAGTGGATTATCTTTAGAGGACATTCTATCATTAAACATATTAATAAATGGTAATAAGTAAACATCCTCTGGGGTAACCTCATTCATTCTATAACCTAAAGAGCTGCTTATATTAGGTGGTAGTTCATTTTCGATTTGTTTGTAATTCCAGGATGTAGTGAACTTAAAATCTTTAAAATCGAATAGTCCTTCTTTCAATCTAGTAGTACTACTAAATATATTTATTCCATTTTCAAATTGTTTTAGCCATTTTCCATCTTCAGTTTCTAAAGCCATCATAAAGCTCAATATAATGATATCAAGTTTACGTGAACCCATTATTATTGCGGCTTCCAGTCTATCCAGCCAGAGGTTAACAGTACGCAATGGCCAGCTAAAGCCGTCTGCAATGCCTGTAAGTAAATATTCAACTTCTTTCTTTCTGCTGGCTTCATGTACTATAAATGCAAAATTATTATCATCATTCAGATAATTATTAAATGTTTCGCAGCTGCTAATTTTTTGTTGAATGAATTCAGACCTGCTTGGGTTGCTGAGGGTAACTGTGCGGGTGAAAAATCTGTCTAGGTAAAGCCTTGAGTTGAAGTCGGCTCCATAAATGGCTTTGATAGAGTGCTGCAATTGATCCTTGTCTGTTGCGACTACAAACACTACGTTTTTCATATCGAAAATATGTTTAATAGTTTCGAGCATTTCAATAGCATAGGTTGGCCTGCAGCGGTCAAGTTCATCGATAAAAATGAACAAAGGATATACTCTTAAACCGTTACTTACTACTGAGGCCAGCCAGTCCTGAACGGCTTTCTTTATGTTGACCACTCCTTCTGATGCATCGTTATGCGCATTTATAGCCAGTTCAACTAATTTTGCCCCTGCGTCAGCAACATCTTCATTACTGAAAACTTCTCCAAGTTCATCTAGGTTTATACCTGCTCGTTTAAGCTGACCATTAATCAGGGCTTTTACTACGGAAGGCGCAGCTGCTTTCACGGCTTTGGCAACACCTTCAAAAAGACGATGTTCAACTTCAGAAATATCTTTGAGTTTATGGAGCTCCTTTTTGACCTCTGATACAACACTAAGCAGAGGATCGCTCGAATGGTCGCTGCTCCATGCATCAATATATACGGCCGGGTACTTTTCCTCTATTTCCTTCACCCATCGGCGGAGAAAGTAGGTTTTCCCCGTTCCCCATGTCGCGTTCAGATTTAATACATAACTGCCTTCCTGACCTTTGTGTACCAGAAATCGCGTAAGGTTTTTAGCGTGATCTGCTCTGCCCATGCTGTCTTCAGGGAATGCTCCATATGCAGATGACCAGTTAAAATTCATTTCCTGAGACATAGTTTTTTATTCCTTCATTTTTGATACACGCGGGCAGTATTAATTCATTTTCATTATCTTCCCACAGCATCTGCTCGACGGGCAAATCTGTAATCTAAGGATACACCTCAACAATAGCGCCCCTGTCATGGTTTTGTCCCTCTATTCAGCTACGGGTAACAAAACAGGTATACGGTTACCCGCCCTCCCCTGCCCCGCCTTTCCGGCCTCAGCCCTGACGCAGCGCGGCCTGCGTGGCCCTTTTGCGAATTAATCCCGTCCGATCGGTGCCGGAGCGGCGGTATTGCTGCGTAACCGATACCGGAATACACCGGTTTTTGTTACCCTGCCCTTTGTACGCCCGCGATTTATTCAGGTGGCGGCAGCTTATGTACGGGGGCAGAATAGGCGTCAGAAGGACGGTTTACGGATTTTGAAATCTGACGGGGTTTGCCCCTGCGAGATTGAAAGAATTCGCCCAGCGCGCCGGTGTATTACCTGTGTATTACATTTTCAACGCGGCGCCTGCCACCCCTGGCAGTCTCATAAGAGGACGGTATTAGTGACGGTATCACTCGAAGACATTCCCGCAGTGAGCCCGGGCGGGCTTACGCTCACCCCGGCAGAGCGCCTTACGCTCCTGGAGCACGGCGTGCTGACCCTCACGCAGCGGGACGGGAGCACCCTGGTGCTGTGGCTTGACGGCTCTGGCCGCCTCTTCGAGCAGTACTATCCTGCGGCGCCGGCAGCCGCGCTGGACCGCTGGCATGAGGAGTATCCGGATGCCCTGGCCGGTCACCGGGCACATGACGAACCGGAACAGGATGACGGCTTCACGCCCTGAAGCATGGGGCTCTGCAGTGTGTTATGTATGACAAAAGTATTTCAATTGTCATACTGATACGCACCGGTTCACATTCTGCACAGGATTGCGATAACACGACTTATGTGTTACTTACGTGTTTCATCCGTAATACAGGAGTAATACAAATGCAGTTCAGGAGTATGTCATGCTGATGCCTGCAACCGGCACCACCGGTGTGGCTGCGCAGAGCTGGGAAACGGCTCTCGCCCTGCGCGGCATGGCGCTGCTGCAGCCCGACCTGCCGAAGTACCTGCTGGCGCCTGAGGTGGCCGTGCTGCTGAGCTGCTTTGACGACGAGCGCCAGCGCATGCTGTTTGCGTTTCTGTGGAATACCGGCGCGCGCATTACCGAAGCGCTGATGGTGACGCCGGAAGATCTGCAGCTGGACGGTCCGCGTCCGTTTGTCCGCCTGCGTACGCTCAAACAGCGCAGCCGTGGCCGGGGACGTCCGGCAAAAGACGAGAAGGTCGCACGCGTGGTGCCGCTTCTCGATGGCGCATTCGTCCGGGAGCTGCATCGCTACCTTGCCACCTTCCGGCCCAGGCGTCGTACCCCGCTGTTTGCGGTGACCCGCAAAACGGCGTGGAGCTGGCTGCAGCAGGCGATCGACAGAGCTGATGCGGCCGGTATTGCTTTTGCTGTCACGCCGGTCAGCCCGAGAACGCTGAGGCACAGCTTTGCGATGCACCTCTTCCTGAATCACGTGCCGCCGAAAGTGGTCCAGACCTATATGGGGCACGAGCGCTATGAAAGCACAGAACAATACCTGAAGGTTTTTGCGCTGGACGTGGCGCCATAGCTGGGGATACGCTTCAGCCTGGATGCGCAGGATTTTGCGGGTATGCTGACACGTAAGTGAGCGGGTAGCTTAAATCTGTAACACTATTGAACTACACATGGCATACACATGTAGGTCATAAATTATGTTCTGTCGTGATTAAGTCCCGGTTAACATCAGTTATAAATTCTTTTGGGACTACTGTCATGTCGGACTCTCTGTTCAAATCTTTCACACAAAGCAAGTGCCCCAGCTGGCGCTGCCCTGACTGTTTTAATGAAACGCTGGCCGTCGTACCGGAAAGCTTTTTCAAAGCTTACAGCGGGGAAACTACACGTAGTAAGAACGAAGAGTGGTTCTGGGCTGACCACGTCAGGCTGGTATTCAGCTGCGTACTGCTTTGTGAGCGATCGCAATGTGGCGCTACCGTTGCTGTTACCGGGGAGGGACGGACAGAGGAGGATAACTATTACGACGAAAACAATCAGGTGCAGACTGACTATCCTGATTATTTCCAGGCGAAAACATTCTATCCAGCTCTTCCTCTTTTTTTACCACCTCAAGGGTGCCCTGAGTCCGTACTGGATCAGCTTGCTTCTGTTTCATCACTGTTGACCGGACATCCAACAGCAGCTGCCAATGCTATTCGCTCATTGCTTGAGGTTCTACTTGATGATCTTGGTGTCCCGCGTATGGTGCTGACCAAAGACGCAAAGCAACATTTCTTGCCGTTACATACGCGGATAAAGGATTACTCGCAATTGCTTGGTCCTCACCATGATGCATTTATGGCGCTTAAACATTTTGGTAACGCAGGAAGCCATGGGGGTGAGTCTATCGTACAAAGCCACCTTGAAGATGCCTGTGAAGTTCTTGAACTTATTATCACACTGCTTTATCAGAAACACTCTGATGTATCAGATCACATATCAAGGCTGGATAAGGCCTTTTCAAGAAAACTATAATAATTATCAAGTTAGATTCTGTTTTTTGATTCTTTTGACATTCAAATGTACTACATAAGTAGTTTTATCTAACTCAGGACAATAGGAACCACAATTGGAGTGCTAAGCTGCAATAGTTTCAGCAATTTTACCTTTCTGTATGGACGTAATTTTTTGCAAGTCGTAATATTGTAAAAAATAAATCCAACTATTAGAGCGGCACATGACGACACCTAAAGGTAGTAAGAAGCCGGTTACCGGCAATCGTTTCAAAGCTGAAAAAGCGGCAGAGCAGCGTCAGAGACAGTCCGGTTCAAGGCCTGACGGAGTTTTTGACCTCGATGATGATATCAATGGATATCGTCGTAAAAGAGCCAGCATTGATGGTGTGCAAAAACACAATTATGACGGAAATATTTCTTTTGATACGGCTGACAAACTTGGTGAAGAAATCGCTGCGCTAAGGACCAGAAAATAATGGCTGATCCGGTAACTGTAGCGACTTCTGTCAGTTCTGAGGGATGGACTACCAGAGATTGGCTTTATCTCACGGGCGTAGTCATTTCTTTTATGTCAGCAGGGATCACTGTCTTCAGCGCCCGGATGACTTTAAAACGCGATAATAACTCTCTCGGTGATTCTGAAATAAAAATTTTTGAGCATATTACTGCATGTGAGTCAAAGCTGGTCGATTTCAATGTCGGCCTTAAGAAAGAAGCTGATAAGGGTGGTGAGGGTTATCGCATAGACAATGCCGACGATATGAAACTACAGTTTCTTATTGAGTGCGTTTTGAATGCTTATGATATTGCCTGCCAACGTTATATTGACGGTAAACTCGATAAACAACGCTTTAGCAAGACGTATTCAGCCAGGATCAGTAAGGTGTGCAACAGTGCGTTGTATCGGCCTGTAATTTCCACATCTGGCCTCCACCATTACAGTGCTCTATCTAAGGTCAATTCCGAACTAAATGATCCCGAAAAGTGAATGTACTTGGTTACGAGCAGACCAGATAAGTCATCAAAGGTAAGGCACAGATTGCCCCACTCTGTGCTTACTCACTTCGCAGCAAACCATAAGTTATCCAGCCCAGACTGATTTGAACAATGCCGCTGCGGCCAATGCGATCAGAAGCCTTCTAGAAATACCTATGGACCATGGATGTCCCCGAAGCCGGGCATCTTCACGATTGTATTGTGAAAGGACTGCGTATATTCGGGCAGGACAGCGCGGCCCTTGATGCGTTAAAGGCAATCGGAAACGCCGGCAGTCACGAAAATGCATTACTCATAAAGACCTTGAATAAGCCTGTCTCGCCCTCGAATTGATAGTAAAAAAATTCTTCCATGCTTACCCGGACCTTTCGTATATTGTACAGAGACTTAAAACCTCATTTACTAAACGAACATAACAAAGAAATGCAGTGCATACGTATTTCCATTCGAATACAAATGTAATACAATTGTATGTATTGATATGCGTTTGAGGTCGCAATGGCAACACTTCAGGAACACAGGCAAAAGAGAGCACAGGCGCTGGCGCTTGCCATCCTGACTATCGACGATAACTTTGGGCACGTGTTGCCGGTGAATCTTATCCGTCTCGATAAGATAGTCCCTGATGACTGGGCTATTGTACATCCGGCGTGGCGCCAGCATCCCGACCGTGCTTTTCTGGGCATCGATTTTAACTGGCTGGCGAGACGTGTTCAGAATCGGGACAAAATTGATGTCGGTATCTGGTGTGGTGATGAATTGTGCGGTCTTCTTTTTGCCCGCGTATCCCGCCGCCGTATCAATGTCACTTTGCGGTACCTCGAATCTAACCCGTTCCCGAATCCGCTCAGTGGTTATCTTTTGCCGGTTGGGATGATCGTAGCGGAAAGCTTTGCGGAGGCATACGGAGCACAGACGGTAATGGTCAGCCAGCCTGACAGAGCGCTTGTGCCGCTTTACCGTTCGCAGGGTTATAAGCTTAGCGCTGCTGATGAGAACAGAGAAAAGCGTGGCTGCAAAATTCGGGCGAAGGTGTTAGTCAAACGGATGGATGGCTGAGTGTTTTGTGAGCACCTTGTGTGCTAAAATAAACATAACTGAGGGGGAATTATGGCCATACTGAAACTGAAAACTGCTATTGAGCGTAATGCCGGGCTGGCAGCGCCCGATGTGAGCAGTGCTGGTTCTGTCCCTGCCTCTCTGACATACGGTGACTTTACCAGTGAATATCGCGCCGTGCTTGATGAACTGGTTGCTTCACGTCTGGACCGTCATGGCCTGAAGAGTGCTGACAGCGTAAGCAATGTGATGATGCAGTCTCTCATGCGTGTTGTGTATGTCGGTCAGCAGCAACGCACGCCTGTTGAACGACTCAGGGAAATGGTGACCGGCTCGGGACGTCAGCGTCGCGATCACAGTGACTGGAAGCCACAGGCTGCTATCGAGCGCCAGTCCGGCATGCTGGCAGGTTCACCGAGGCTGCGACGAATCGGTTAATGTAATAACCCGCTGCGGCGGGTTTTTATTTTCCATCTTCATATGTATTACAGAAGTAATGCGTATGTAATACTTATGGATTGTATTCCTGACGCTAAATGGGACTGGTCGCAGTTACTTACAATACGCGGGCAACAGTAATGTCATCCCACCGTGTCGTCCAGGCCGGAGAAAGCATCGCCCGTTCATCTTCCACTCTGTGCTCACTCCCTTTTCTGCAAACCAGACGCTGCCCATCGTGGAATGACTGATGCCGTCCAGCACCTTCATCCGCTGTGGCCTGACGGTCGCGGCTGCACATCATCAAAGAAGTTCAGCTGACTGACGTCATGCGGCGTGAATTCATCGGGCATTATGCCGGTCTTTATGTGCCTTCTGCATTCCAGCCATGAAGGTCGCCATCATAACCTTCCGCACAACCATGGGTCATAACAAAAAATCGCTGGCAGCTCGTAGAACCGCGGTACTGATATCCTGAATTAACGGATGTATTGCCACGGGAAATACATTTATATATTTTCATTCTAAATACACATGCATATTTCGATGCATTACTTTTAAAGTGCGGGTACCCGCGCGGGAAAGGTCAATGAAGCGAATGATATCGTTAGTGGCCGGATTTTTCGGCCTGAAAAAACTCAGCGCGGCTGAAAGAAAAAACGCTGCTGAATGGGGATTCTTGCTTAGCACGCTGTTTATCGTGCCGCTTTTTTTCCTGCATGATGCCAGTGAGCTGATTAAAATCGGCATGCAGTTGTTGTGGGGAGCCTGCGTTTCGCGCGCAGCATTCCTCGCTAACGGCGGCTGGAAGAAAAAAAGCAGGGATCAATAGATGCTTAACGCAGAGGCGTCGATGAAAATTCAGGAAATGCTGACTCAGATGCGCGGTCAGGGGATGACCATCAAAACGGTTACCCAGTCTGCCGGTATGTTTAAAGGTCCCATCCGCAGGTGCCGCCCGGCCTTTGACGACTGGCTTCATCAGTTTTCACATAACGACAGGCTTCCGCGCGGACGTTACTTCCGCGGAAAGCGCCCGGGCAGACCACTGATTATTGTGGTTGAGTTCTGGCAGCAGTTTTCCTGAGAGCGCAGGGCATCAGGTACGGAACGCGTTTCCTGTGCCCTGCGGGCCCCGGCTACATCACGCGCGCCACCGGGATATCACTCCAGCGCGTGGTCCACGCCGGTGAGAGCATGTCCCGCCTCATTTTCCATTCCGTGTTTACGCCCTGACCAGCAAACCACACACTGCCCAGCCCGGACTGATTGATGCCGTCCAGCACCTTCATCAGCTGCGCGCTGTTGGCCCGCGGCTGCGCATCGTCAAAGAGGTTCAGCTGACTGACGCCATGCGGCGTGAAGTCATCGAGCATCACGCCGGCTTTCATGTATCTGCGGCCTTCCAGCCAGATGCGGTCAAGCGAGCGCATGGCTGCCCCGATGATATCGCGCGTGTCCTGAGTTGGCAGGCTGAGCTGCTCGCCGGCGATGTTGCCGTAAAACACCTCGTTTTCCGCATGCGGCGACGTCCGGATAAACACGCTGATGCGCCTGCAGAACTGCCGCTCTCCCCGGAGCTTCTCTGCGGTGCGGGTCGCGTACTGGCACAGGGCCTGCTGCATGGCCACTTTTGAGGTGATGCGCTCGCCAAAAGAGCGGGAACAGCAAATCTGCTGTTTTGCCGGGGGGAGCTCCTCAAGTGGAATACAGGATTCCCCGTTGAGCTCACGCACGGTCCGCTCCAGCACCACGCTGAAGTTTTTACGGATTAGCGAGGGGTTTGCGCGCGACAGCTGCAGGGCATTTTCAATACCCATCAGGTTCAGTCTTTTTGCGATGCGCCTGCCCACGCCCCAGACTTCCTCAACCGGCTGATTCTGAAGCAGGGTGGCCGTACGCTTCGGGTTACCGGGCGTCAGGGCCAGCACCCCCCGGAACTGCTTCCACTCCTTGCCGGCCCACTGGGCACTCTTTGCCAACGTCTTTGTCGGACCCATGCCGACGCCGACGGTAAGGCCGGTTATGGCCAGCACGTGCGCCCGCAGGCGCCGGCCGAAGTGCTCAAAATTCTCACACCCGTCAATGCCGGTAAGATCGAGAAACATCTCGTCAATGGAGTACTGCTCAACACGGGGCGTGATTTCCTCCAGGGCCGCCATCACCCGCTGGCTGAGACTGTGATAGAGTCCGTAGTTCGAGCTAAATACATGAATCTTATCAGGGAGTCCTTCATTCTTTAACTGGAACCACGGTATACCCATTTTGATGCCCAGCGCTCTGGCGCCCACAGAGCGGGCGATAACGCAGCCATCATTATTGCTGAGCACCACCACCGGTTTACCGCGCAGGTCGGGCCGGAACAGGGACTCGCAGCTCGCATAAAACGAGTTGACGTCCGCCAGTCCGAACATAGGCAGCGCCATAGCTACCTCCTGCGCGCTTTTGTACTGCTGAAGAACCAGGTGACGACGCCCAGCAGCTGCAGTTCCTCCGGATAAATGACGGAGTAGGCCGGGTTCATCGGCAGGAGGGCGAGGCGGGGATGCAGCTGCAGGCGCTTGACCGTAAACTCGCCGCTCACCTCGGCGATGACGATGTCCCCGTGCGAGGGTTCTTCTGCGCGATCGACCACCATGACGTCGCCATCACACAGTCCCAGTTCCTGCATGCTGCTGCCGCTGGCGCGCACAAAAAACGTGGAGGCGCGCCGGCGGATGCAGAGCTCGTTGAGGTCAAGCTCGCTTTCAACATAGTCTGCGGCGGGTGAGGGAAAGCCTGCCGCACAGGGGTCTGCATAAAGGGGCACGCGTACCCGCGGGGTGAAAACGGGGGGCCAGAGCAGCATAAGGCCCGGGCAGTACGCGGCGGGTTTCACTGGCCGCTCCCGGAAGAAAACGCCGGTGACGGGACAGGTGCGGTATGTAAGTCGTGCATAAATTCCTCCTCTGTAATTAACTGGGTTTATATACAGTATTATTGGGCGGGATTTATCTGGCAAGAAAAAAAAAGCAGCGGATTTCACTAGAACGGTTTAATCAGTCTGACTGTTAATAAAAAACTCTTGCTTTTATGCACTTTAAGGTGATTTTCTGCGCATAAGGTGTTCGTTACAAGTGCGGATGTACCCGCGAACTGAATCTCGGTCATCCCGGAACACGGCCGGAGCTCCCCTGTTTCAGATACGTTTACGGAAAAGGAGCGTAAGCAGTCTCTGCCAGCGACGGTGAAATGACGCTTCCTCGCCACGGCTGTTCGTTCCTCACGCTGCTGCGGTACGCCTCAGCCGCGACTGCGGCGAGCGTTTCGGGCTCACGTGTAAAGTTACGCCTTTCTTGCTGTTTAATCGTTTGCGCCAGAGGCGGACCGCTTTATGCTGTATTCAGACGTCTTTCTGACGCTTTATCCTCTGAGGTTACTTATGGATGGTCACACTTCACCCGCCCGCTTTATGGCTTACCTTCTGGCAGAGCACGACATTTCCGTTACGCAACTGTGTAACCGCAGCGGGCTGGACAGTGACGCAGCCCGTGCCTTTCTGGCCGGGCTGCTGCCGGTGACCCCGGCACTGGCGGACCAGTTGGGCAGGGTATGTCATACACCCGGATTCTGGCTGAACCGGCAGGCCCTGTGGACGCGCTTCGAGTCTGAGTCTGACCTGCAGTCTGATAATGACGGTCCGGCGCAGCACTGAACTGCAGCCGCAACTGAGCGGCCAGGTCGGGCACAACACAACGGGCGGTCAAATGTCATGTTGCGTGATTCATCTTACGATTATCATCTTCAGCAGAGCCAGTTCATCATCGTCCTGTGACATACGCGTGACAGGGTTGGCCTTTCCCTTTCCACCCATCCCCCGGCACCTGTCAGGGATGTTATAGTCCCGCTGTGAAATTAAATTTTCTCAAAAAACAAATACTTCTCAAATATGTGATTTCGCTCATCTCAAGTTCCCGCTTGCCGCGCCGTTAAACCCGATCAGGCAATCGCGCCGTACCAGGTTCAGGGAACGAAGATGTTTAAAACAACACAATCCCGCTTCACCGCAACAATGATCGCGTTTTTTGTTGCGCTTTTACTCGTTACAGTTTGGGTTATTAATCAGTTTGTCGCGCCACAGCTGGTCAATAGCGAAAGCCGTCTGGTTCGCTATCAGGTGGATTCGCTGGCTTCCGGTATCGTTGAGCAGATGAACCGCGTTCAGGCTCAGCAGCGCGCCATTACCGAAGCCGCATCCGTCATGGACAGCGCCACCATCGACACCCTGTTACCGACGCTGGTTAACCAGTATCAGGACAGCAATGTGTTTGGCGGCGGGATCTGGCCACTGCCAAACCGTCGTGACCCGGCCAAAGAGAAGGACAGCAGCTTCTTTGCCCGTAATGGCAGCAATGAACTGCAGGTGAACACCTACTGGAACTCCGACGCGGCTGACAAATACTGGGAGCAACCCTGGTACAAAGATGGCATGGCTGCTCCGAAAGGCCAGTGTGCCTGGGCAAAAGCCTATCAGGATGCCGCCAGCCCGCAGCCGCGCACCAACTGTGCTATGGCCATCTACAAAAACGGCACGGCCTGGGGTGTCGCCACCATCGACGTGACGCTGGGGTTCTTTAACCAGCTGGCGAAGCAGATGGGTGAAACCATTCAGGGCAACGTCCTGATCGTCGAAGCCGACGGTAAAGTCGTGGGCAATGGCGCACTGGTGAATGCCGCACCGAAGCTGGAGAACCTGGCTGACGTGCAGATGCCGATGGCAGCACCGCTGAAAACGCTGCTTAACGGTGTTGGCAATCAGCCGCTGGAAACCACCTATGACAGCAGTGAAGGCGAGCAGACGCTGTTCGTGCAGGCCATTCCAGGCAGCCCGTGGTATCTCGCCAGCAGCCTGCCAACCAGCCTGCTTAAAGCGCAGTCGCACAACATGCTGACCCGCCTGGGTCTGGTGCAGATCCCCCTGGCGGTGATCCTGCTGCTGGTGTCGCTGGGCTTTGTCCGCGCCATGATGAAACGTCTTAACGTGCTGAACAGCAACATCGAAGCGCTGTCGACCGGTGGTGCCGATCTGACTCAGCGTCTGCCAGCCAGCAACAGCCCGGAGTTCAACGCCGTCGCGCAGAGCTTTAACCAGTTCATCAGCTATCTGCAGGGGCTGCTCCAGC
>Ga0308166_1000298_pt1 | contig 79848 bp, 59 predicted proteins | sample PhyCR2_2_FD_202137 | JGI IMG/M metagenome (GOLD analysis project Ga0308166, IMG submission 202137) | Phyllosphere microbial communities from UC Gill Tract Community Farm, Albany, California, United States - DLSLCC.R2 | ecosystem: Host-associated > Plants > Phyllosphere > Unclassified | place...
GGTCCAGACGCGGGCCCATCCAGTTGAACGGACGGAACAGGGTGAACTTCAGGCCCTTGTCGCCGTAGGCCCAGATCACGCGGTCCAGCAGTTGCTTGGACACCGAGTAGATCCAGCGTTGTTTGTTGACCGGGCCGACCACCAGGTTGGAGGTGTCTTCATCGAAATACTGGTCTTGGCACATGCCATAGACTTCGGAGGTCGAGGGGAAGATCACGCGCTTGTTGTACTTGACGCAGTAGCGCACCAGCTTGAGGTTTTCTTCGAAGTCCAGTTCGAACACACGCAGTGGGTTACGGGTGTATTCGATTGGCGTGGCGATGGCAACCAATGGCAGGACCACGTCGCATTTCTTGATGTGGTACTCGATCCACTCGGTGTGGATGCTGATATCGCCTTCCACATAATGGAAATTCGGGTGGCTGCGCAGACGCTCGATGGCGTCGGAGCCGATGTCCAGGCCATAGACTTCGTAACGGTCGTCACGCAGCAGGCGCTCGGACAGGTGGTTACCGATAAAGCCGTTTACGCCCAGGATCAACACGCGGGTACGACGTGGCTTGCGACCAGACTCGGCGCCGCGCAGCACGGAGCCATCCACCAGGCCCAGTTCATCGGCCAGGGCCGGACCGGCCAGGTACAGGCCGTTTTCGTTACGCTGGCCAAACTTGATGACCAGGGAGTCTTCCCCGCAGGCAATACGCAGCGGGTTGACGTTGATCACACGGCCTGGCGCCAAACCGTCGTTGCCCTTGACCACGTCGGCTTGCCATACGATCAGCTTGTGCTCGCCCACTGCGCAGAAGGCGCCCGGGTACGGCTGCGTCACCGCGCGCACCAGGTTGAACAGTTGTTCGGCAGGCTTTTTCCAGTCCAGCTTGCCATCGGCGGCAGTGCGGCGGCCAAAACAGGTGGCTTGGCTTTCGTCCTGGGCGGTTTCGGTGAGCTTGCCCAGGGCCAATTGCGGCAGCGCGTCGCGCAACAAGACTGTGGCCGCATCACGCAATTTGGCGTGCAGGCTCAGGCCGGTGTCGGTGCGGTCGATGCTGACTTTCTGCTGGGCAAGGATGGCGCCGGCATCGGCACGCTTGACCATGCGGTGCAGGGTGACGCCGGTTTCGGTTTCGCCGTTGACCAACACCCAGTTGGCCGGGGCGCGGCCACGGTATTTAGGCAGCAACGAACCGTGCAGGTTGAACGCGCCCTTGCGGGCGGTGGCCAGCAACGGTTCGCTCAGCAGGTTGCGGTAGTAGAAGGAGAAGATGTACTCCGGGTTCAACTTGGCGATGCGCTCGACCCACAGCGGGTGGTTGGCGTCTTCCGGGGCGTGCACCGGGATGCCATGGCGTGCGCAGAGCTGGGCGACGGAGCCGTAGAAATTGTTTTCCTTGGGGTCATCGGCATGGGTGAACACGGCAGCAATGTCGTAACCCGCACCGAGCAGGGCTTCAATGCCTGCACAGCCGATATCGTGGTAAGCGAAGACAACAGCTTTTGAACTCATGACTGAACCTGATCGGAAGGAGAAGTAGAAGTATGGGAAGACACCAGGCCGTCAACGACGACGACTGGAGTCGGTGCTGCCGGCTGGTTGCGCAGCACTTTTTCAATAAAGAAGCGCGGGCGGGCGCGTACATCGCTGTACATGCGGCCCAGGTATTCGCCCAGCAGGCCCATGCCGATGAACTGGCCACCGGTAAACACGAACAGCACCGCAAACAGCACGAACAGGCCGTCACCCGCCCAATCGGCGCCGAAGGCCAGGCGCATGACGATCAGCGCAAAGGCGAACAGCACGCCCAACGCCGCGAGGCTGAAACCGACGATGGACAGCAGGCGCAATGGTGTGGTGGTCATGCAGGTCAGCAGGTCGAACATCAGGCTGATCAGGCGCATGGCGCTGTATTTGGACTCGCCGTGCTCACGCTCGGCGTGGTGCACGAGGATCTCCGTGGTATGGCGGGCAAAGCCGTTGGCCAGGATCGGGATAAAGGTGCTGCGTTCACGGCAGGCGAGCATGGCGTCGACGATGGTGCGGCGGTAGGCACGCAACATGCAGCCGTAGTCGGTCATGGCCACGCCGGTAGAGCGCTGCACGGCCAGGTTGATCAAGCGCGACGGCCAGCGACGGAACGCCGAGTCCTGGCGGTTGTTACGCACGGTGGCGACCACGTCGTAGCCCAGGGCGGCTTGCTCCACCAGGCGCGGGATCTCTTCCGGCGGGTTCTGCAAGTCGGCGTCGAGGGTGATTACCACTTCGCCACGGCACTGTTCGAAGCCGGCCATGATCGCGGCGTGCTGGCCGTAGTTGCGGTTGAGGATCACCGCTACAACATGGCTGCCCTCTTCAACGGCGGCGTCTTCGAGCAGTTGGGCCGAATTGTCGCGGCTACCGTCATCCACCAGGATGATTTCGTATTCGTAGGCCAGCTGCTTGCAGGCTGCCGTGGTACGACGCAGCAGCTCCGGCAGGCTCTCTTGTTCGTTGTAGACCGGGATAACGATCGACACGCAGTGAATAGGGTAGGGTTTCAAAGTTTCATGACCTCGGCTGGAGCAACTTGACGCGTGAAAACAGCAGCAATTATTGGGCAGAACTACAGCCCGCAGATGACAACGCGGCGCTAAAGATAAAGCGTAATCAACAGGTTAGTCGATAAACCACGGAATGCTCTGAAGTACTGCTTACAAGGTTAAGCGCAAATGTGTGCAACGAATATGAAAGGCGGATGAAAAACTCGTTTATTTGACAGGTAGACAGCTAGGGTTCAGCTAAGTAATCAAGGCGTTACATGTGCAGGCCGGATGATCAGATCGGAACGCTGTGCCGGGCGTTTGGTTCAATCCGGGCGCTCCCGCTCGGCCAATGCCGGTGATTGAACAATCTTCTCTGCATTGGCGCTCAAGTGCCGGTAAAGTAAGCCATCTCTTGCCAGGGTACTCGGATGAATAGCGTGCAGCTTTTGCGCGGCCAGTTGCGGCCTGCGTTGATGGGATTATTGATGACGATGGCCTGTGTCACCAGCGTACGCGCCGATGAAGGGATCGCACTGACCAGCATTGAACAGGTGCCGGAAGGTGTGGAAGTGCCCGGCAAGCAAGTCGCTGCTTATACCTGGGATGACCTTCAGGGCAAGAACCTGCTGGTACTCGCCGAGCAGGTCAGCGAGCGGGAGGATGACGGCACCCAGTCGGCGTTTGTCTACGCAGCGCAGTACCTGCTTAAGGGCGATCGCCCCAAGCGGGTCTGGATGCTGCACGACGACGTGCAACACTGCGAGTTCGACGCCAGCCTGCGCTTTGATCAGGCGGCCACCAAGGTCACCGACCTGCTGCGCGACGGCAATACCCAGGTCACGGTCGGTTATTCGCGCACCTGTACCAGTGATGTGAGCCCCAATGAGTTCAAGTTGATCATGCGGGTCGGCAAGTCCGGCAAGTATCGCCTGCGCGGCCTCGATCGCGTCGGCGCCAGTTGGTGGGACGAAGATGCCGGTGCCCTGCGCGGCATGCCCTTGCCCACTGACTGCAGCGTCGAGGCCCAACAGAAGTTGGTCAGCCAGTACAAGGAGCAGGGCACCGAACTGCCGCTGCCAGGCTGCTATGGCGACGAGAAGGACTTTGCCAAGGCCCCGGCTGGCTACCTGACGTTTATGCGTGGACATTGGTTGCGCTGATGCAGCGACAGGACGCTGACTGGAGCCAGTCCCTGGCGCAACCGCAGGAACCGGCAGAGGAAGCCGAATTGGCGCCGTGATTTTGTGCCAGGGCCGCGCCTGGGTTAGACTCAGTCTTCGCCAACCCACTAAATACATCGATTAATCAACGAGTTGATTGATGTATTTAATCCAAAGGCTGATCCCTTGACCGAGACTATCCGCAACCCGCTGACCCTCTACCTCACTCGCCTGGCGCCCTCCAGCCAACTGACCATGCGCTACGTGCTGCAGGATGCCGCCGACCGCCTGGGTTTCGAAGACCTCAACCTCGAAGACATTGACTGGCATCTACTGCAACCCGAACACGTCGTCGCGCTGGTGGCCGCATTGCGCGAGGACGGCTATGCGCCGAATACCTCATCGCTGTACGTGAATGCGGTACGAGGAGTGATGAATGAAGCGTGGCGCATGAGCTTGATCAGCCAGGATCACCTGTTGAAGATGCGCTCGGTCAAGGCTGCCGCCGGTACGCGCTTGGGGCAGGGCCGTAATCTGCGTCGTACACTGATCCGCGAGATGCTCGACGTATGCGCAGCCGATCCTCGACCCCAGGGCCTGCGGGATGCCGCAGTGATCGGCCTGTTGTATGGCTCCGGGATGCGCAAGTCGGAATCGGTCAATCTCGACCTCGCGCAGATCAATTTTGATCAGCGCAGCCTGCGGGTGATCGGCAAAGGTAATAAGGAACTGATCAAGTACGCGCCGGACTGGGCGTTTGCAAAACTGCGGGCGTGGCTTGAGTTTCGTCGTGAACAACTCAAGGAAGGCGAGCAGGACGACATCTTTTTGTTCAACCGTATCCGCCGGGGCAGCCACATCACCCGCGAACGCATTACCAAACATGCGATTTATTACATTGCTCGGCAGCGTGGTGATCAGGTAGGGGTGAAAATCATGCCCCATGATTTCCGCCGTTCGTTCATCACCCGGGTGATCGAAGAACATGATTTGTCGATTGCCCAGAAACTGGCGCATCACACCAATATCCAGACCACCGCCAGCTATGACGTACGCGACGACAATGAGCGGCGCAGGGCAGTGGACCGCTTTGATTTGTGAGCTGGGCGGGGCAGGGCAAGCCTCAGGAGGAGGGACGGGCGCTTGAAGCCAGGTGCGCCGGCAACCGGCGCAAGGTCCACAGCGTGGTGAGCATTGCGGCAAGCGCACATAGCGCAATGCCGATCAACATCGGTGCGGGAGTATGGTCGGCGAACACGCCCACCAGGGTCATCGAAACGGCCGCGGTAACCATCTGGATCGCGCCAAGCAAGGCAGACGCAGAGCCTGCCACCGCGCCATGATCTTCCAGCGACAGCACACCTGCCGCCGGCAGCAACAGGCCGAGAAAACCGAACCCGATAAACAGCAGGCCCATCATCAAGGGCAGGCTATCACCCCGGAATGTGGTGGCCGCCAACAGGGCCATGACCGTGGCTACTGCGACCACCGACCAACGAATAAGCGGCGCCAGACCAAACCGTGCGCTCAGGCGTGCGGTCAGTTGACTCATGGCAAAAAACGAGGCGGCGTTGAGGGCAAAACACAGGCTGAACTGCGTCGGTGTCAGGCCGAAATATTCGATGTATACGAAGGGCGCGCTGCCGATAAATACAAAGAAGGTTGCAAGGCCAAACCCGCACACCACCGATAACCCGGTGAATACCGGGTCGCGCAACAGAGCCCCATAACTGCCGAATGCATTGCCCAGGGTCTTGCCCAAACGGCGTTCGGCCGGGTGGGTTTCCGGTAGTTGCACGATGGTCATGACCAGGCACAGCACGGCGACCACCGCCAGCACAGCAAATACTTCGCGCCAACTCCAGATCGAAATCACCAGGCTGCCGGCCAGCGGCGCGAGGATAGGCGAAACACTCATCACCAGCATCAGCAAAGCCATCAGGCGCGCTGCCTCATGACCGGTGTACAGGTCGCGCACGATCGCCCGCGGGATCACCATCCCCGCACAGGCTCCGAACGCCTGTATGGCACGAAATCCGATCAATACTTCGATGGTCGGCGCCAACGCGCAGCCGATACTGCCGACGGTAAAGATCACCAGGCCCGCATAAATCGGCAGTTTGCGCCCGAACACATCGCTGATCGGCCCGTAGAACAACTGGCACACACCAATGACCATGAAGAACACGGTGAGGCTCATCTGCACCGCCGCCGGTGAGGCCCCAAGGCTCGCGCCCAGGGTTGGCAGCGCGGGCAGGTAGATGTCGATGGCAAACGGGCCGACGGCGGTGATCAAGCCCAGCAGCAGGGCGAGATGGGCAATACTTCGAGACATTTGGCAGGTCCGGCTGGAGCAAAGGATGGCCAGCTTAAGTGAAACGCGCAGATCCGCAAACTTGGGCTTCACTAACCAGCAGTTGTTGCCGATACAGCTAACAGTGAGCACTTGAACGGTTGGATTCCCAACCGATGGTCCTGGCACGGGGATACCAGCATGACAATCAAATTACGCTTGATGCTGTTGATTGGGACCGGGTTGCTCACCGCCTTGATCATGAGCCTGGCCAGCTATTTGGGAAATACCCGGATGGGCGATGCGGTACAGGACAATGATGTCAGCATGACCGTGCTGCGCAATCACATGGAAGCCGACATGATGCACGACGCCCTGCGTGCCGATGTGCTGTCGGCCATGTTGGTGGGGCTGGGCAAAAGCACCAGCACACCCGCCCAGGTCAACAGCTCGCTCAAGGAACATGCCGAACACTTTCGCCAGGTGCTGGCGGACAACTTCAAGCAGCCGTTGGACGATGCAATCAAGGCGAGCCTGGAAAACATCAAGCCCAGCCTGGATACGTATATCAGCGCCGGTGAGCGTATCGTCGCGCTGGCCCTGGACAACCCCGAAGCCGCGCGTGGTGAGCTGGAGACCTTCAATGCCGCGTTCAGTCGGCTGGAAGATCAAATGGCGGCCTTGAGTGAGCTGATCGAAAACAAGACCCAACTGACCAGTATCGGTACCCGACAAACCATCAGCCACGCCAACTGGACCCTGGGCGTGGTACTGATCGCCAGCCTGTTGCTGCTGCTGGCACAAGGGCGCTGGGTGACCCTGAGCATTATGGGGCCACTGCGTACCGCCAGCCGCATTGCCGACAGCATTGCCCATGGCAACTTGAGCGAACCGATTATCGAGCCCGGAAATCACGATGAAGCCAGTGCGCTGATTCGCAGCCTGGCCACCATGCAGCGGGATTTGCGCGGCATGATTGAAGTGGTTCGCAGCAACGCCCACGGCGTCAATGGCATGAGCGAACGACTGAGCCAGGGTTGCCATGAAGTCGCAGGCAGCAGTCAACAGCAAAGCGCCGCCGCCAGCACCATGGCCGCCGCCGCCAGCGAAATGACTGCCAGCATCGAGGAAATCACGCGCCACGCCCAACGCGCCCTCGACATGGCCAACCAGGCAGAAACCCTGGCCAAGGACGGCGGCCGCGTCATTCACCAGGTTGTCAGCGACATGGATGGCATTGCCCGTTCAGCGCAGCAATCGGCCCAAGTGATCCGCACCTTGGACAAGGAGTCCGAGGCGATCTACAGCATTATTCAAGTGATCAAAGGCATCGCCGACCAGACCAACCTGCTGGCCCTGAACGCTGCCATCGAAGCCGCCCGTGCAGGTGAGCAGGGCCGCGGCTTTGCAGTCGTCGCCGATGAAGTGCGCAGCCTGGCCGGACGCACCAGCGCATCCACGCAAGAGATCGCCAGCATGGTCGGGCGCATCCAGCAGAACACCCGGGAAGCGGTGACCAGCATGGAGGAGGGCGTTGCTCAAGTGGATAAGGGCATGGCCGTTACCGCCGAAGTCGAACGCGCCATTCGCGAGATCCTTCAGGCCACACTCAGCACCACCGAATTGGTCAACGATATTTCCCGCACCATCAGCGAGCAAAGCCTGGCCAGCAATGAAATTGCTCACCAGGTGGAAATGATTGCTGGTATGTCGCAAAACAACAGCCGCGTGATTGGAGACACAGCGGCGACGACGGATGAATTGTCGAGTCTGGCGGGGAAGCTTTCGCAGTCGGTGGATCGGTTCAGGTTGTGAACCGACCTGTCTATATATAACTCAACTAAATAGTCATTTAGTTTAGCTATATCCATTGGTTATATTGTAAGGGCAGAACCAGCTCATCCTTCACGCTAGTGTGGGTACATGTACGATACTTTACATTTGAGCATCATAAAGGGACGGTCTATATGCGGGGAAGGCTTACGTCAGGTCTATGGGTGGCATGTTTCGTGATCAGTGCCACGGCGCTGGCGGATGAACTGCCGCGTAGTGAGCAGATAAAAGCTTTCCGCGCTGCAGGATTTAACCAAGAGACGTCGGAGTGCGAAATCGAGACAACAGGTAGCTACACGCCGGCAACCATGGAGCTGATCAAGGACCTGAACGGCGACGGTCGGCCGGATGCGTTGATTACCGAAGGCAGCACTGACTGTTATGGGCAAGCAGGTACTGGATTTTATCTAGTCAGCCAGCAGACTGACGGTCACTGGAAACTCATGCTCGAAGAAAGCGGCGTCGCGGAGTTTCTCGCTAGCAAAGGCAGTAATGGTTGGCCTGATGTCGAGGTCCGCGGCCCGGGCTCTTGTTTCCCAGTAATGCGTTATGACGGTCAACGTTATCGATTTCACCACAACGTTGGTGAACGGTGTGCTGACTCGCCGTAAACGTCCGATGGCCCTAGGGTCAAACGGAGACAGGCCAGCGAGATGGCTGCTTTTGAATCTGGTGCGCGGTGGTCCAGGTCGCTTAGTGAAATGCGCCGAACAGAGACCCTGAAGGATAGTTCAATGGTTCGCATAATGTATATTATGTTAAATAAAGGATCATGTCATAGAGTGTTATGAGTTACCTAAGTCGCTGATTCGACAAAACCGCTTCTGCTGACCCCTCTCTCAGCGGGCCATGTACTTCGTGTTCATGGCGAGTCCTACTCGTGTTGGCTATCTGAAGGCTCAATTATCGCGGGAATTTTTCGCAGCGTTGAAACAAGCCAGCGTGGATGCGTCCCAGGACGCCTCCACGCTTGGCTTGAGGGTTAAAAGTCCACCGAGGCCGACAGTTGCAGCGTACGTGGCGTACCCAGGCCACCGGACAATCCGCTGCCGTCGCCACCGTTGTACGAACCGATCCAGTAAGCACGGTTGGCCACGTTCTCGACATTGGCGCGCAAGGTCACTGGCTTGGACATGACTTTGGTGGTGTAGCGGCCGCCCACATCAAACACGGTGTAGGACGGCAGTTCCATACGATGGTCGTCGGTAACGTAGCGGCTGCCAACGTAGTTGGTGTTGGCGGTCAGGGTCAGCCCCGGCACCATCTCAAGGTCGTATTCGGCGCCCAGTTTGGCGATGATCTTCGGTACGCCGGTCACTTGGTTGCCTTCGTTGGATTTGACCAACGCCTTGGTCAGTTCAGCCTGAGTATAGGACGCGCCGCCCATCAGGCGCAGGCCGGGTTGGACTTCACCGAAGAAACTCCATTCCACGCCACGGTTACGCTGCTCGCCGTTGGTGGCGTAAATATTGGTGATGGGGTCGGTGTAGGCGCTGGGTTTTTCAATCTGGAACACGGCCAGCGTCGTGGCGAAGGTGCCCAGGTCGAACTTGGCGCCGACCTCATACTGCTTGGTCTGGTAAGGGCTGAGGATTTCACCCGAGTTGGCGGCGCTGGTGGGTGCCGTGCCCCCTTGGGACAAACCTTCGATGTAGTTGGCATAGAGCGAAACATCATCGGTGACCTTGACCAGCAACGCTGTCGCCGGCGACACCTTGCTGTCGCTGTAGCGGGACGTCTTGACCCGGGCCGGCGTCAGGCTGGCGCTTTCCACGGTCTGGTTGCGCCAACCCACGGTCCATTGCACGCGGCCATCGAGGAACGACAGAGTGTCGAGGAACGCAAAGCTTCTCAGCTTGGCTTCGCTGCGGGAGGTGACGGCGCCGTATTTGCCCAGAGGCGGTGTTGCACCGAAGTCGAGGTTGTCGTAGTTGGTGACCACGTAGTTGGGGATCATCAAGTCCTTGTAGCTCATCTCCGATTTGTACTGGGTGGCTGCCACAGACCAGGCGTGGCCTACCGGGCCGGTGTCGAAAGTGCCCTTGAGGCCGGCTTCACCGGACTTCTGCGTGCCCTGCCCGTCCGAGCGATAAGCCAGCACGTCGATGTCTCCGGCGTTGTTGATCAACGTGTCACGGGTCATCAGGGCATTGCGGCCACCGTCGCGCTGGCCATAGGCGGCAAAGGCGGTGAGCGAGTCATTGAGGTCGACCTCGCCACGGATCAACACGGTTTCAGTGTCGTTGATGGTGTAAGCCCAGTCCGGCGCAAGGGAATTATCGCCCTTCTTCGGGCTGGGCACTTTATTGACCGTTGGCGAGATGCCGAAAATACCGAAATAGTTGGCGCCATCCAGGCGCTCACGCTGCTTGTAAGCGTCCAGGGACAGGCGTACGCGCTCAGTGCGCCAGTCCAGGCCCAGAGCGTTGAGTTGCATCTTTTGCTGCTGGTCGTCCACGTTGGTGTCGCCATCGCGGTACACGCCGTTGTAGCGGATACCGAACTGGTTCTGCTCGCCGAAGCGCCGGCCCACGTCAGCGTGGGCGCCATACAGCCCGTTGGATTCGTAACTGGTGGTGAGGCGCGTCAGCGGCTCGTCGGCGGCGCGCTTGGGCACCATGTTGATGCTGCCGGCGACGCTACCATCGGGCGGCATGCCGTTGAGCAGCGCAGACGGGCCCTTGAGCACTTCGATACGTTCGGCCAGTTCGGTCGAGCCACGCAGGTTCGGCGCCATGCCGGCCAGGCCGTTGAAGGTGATGTCGTTGGCGCTGGTGTTGAAGCCGCGGATGAAGAAGGTTTCGAGGATGGCCCGCTTGGACGGCACGTTGACCGACGGGTCAGTGGCGCCGATTACCGAGCCGATGTCCTTGGCCTGGTGGTTGCGCACGAATTCATCGGTATAGCTGATGGCGTTGAACGGTGTTTCCATGAAGTCCTTGTTGCCCAGCAGCCCGATACGACCGCCCGTGGCGACCTGCCCACCCGCGTACGCAGGTGGCAGGTCGTCGGTGGCGAGCCGCTCGCCGTCGATGATGGTTTCCGACAGCACCAGGCTGTTCTTTTCCGCTTCGGCCCGGACCTGGGTGGCCGGCTCCGGTTCAGGCGCCGCCGACACTGCCGGCGAGCCGCCGCTCAACCCTAGCAGCAAGGCCATCTGCACGGCGCAGAACGTACGGTTCAAGGTAAACGGGAAAGTACGCGGTGTAGCCTGGAATAAATCAGGGTGGGCGCGAGTTGGGCGGCCGTGTTCCGACATGCTGGATTCCTTTCGATGCGAAGTATTGAAGTGCATTCACTAGGTTTCCGTACCAGAACTACAAACCCTCAATCTAAATGATAAATATTCCCAAAAAAAGCCGCGACCTGAATGGCAGCGGCTTTGGGTACCACGACGCGTGCCTGGATCAGCCTTTGTAGCCTTCGACCACCTCGTCCGCCATGCGGTTAAGGCAGGTCACACTGGCCGTGCACAGGTACCAGGTCTGGGCGTCGACGAAGACCACCCGGCCGTTGTTCCATGCCTTTGTCTTGCGCAGCAGTGGGTTGTCGAGGCTCTTGAGGTCAAGGGCCGGGCGGTGCTCCATCACTGCCGTGCGGTCGATGATGTACAGAATGTCCGGGTCGGCCTGCTGAATGAACTCATTGGAAATCGGCTGACCATGCAAGCCGGCCTCGATGTCGGTGCTGGCCGGTTTAACGCCCAGAGTGTCGAACACAAAACCGTAGCGCGATTTCACGCCGTAGGAGGTGAAGGCACCATTGTTATGCAGCACGATCAAGGCCTTCTCGGGGCGACCGGCAGTGACTTGGCGGGTCTGCGCGACCTTGGCATCCATTTGCGCCACTTTCTGGCGGGCGAGTTCCGGCTTGTCGAGGATACGTCCCAGCAGGGTCAAATGGGCCTTGGCGGTCTCGATGAGATTGCCTTTTTTGTTGGTCAGGTCCATGTCGTCGTACACGGTTGGAGCGATCTGGCTGAGTTCCTTATAGCTCTGGGCCTGAAGCGGAGAGATCAGGATCAGGTCGGGCTTGAGCGCATGCAGGCGTTCCAGGTTGGGCTGGATGGTCGAGCCCACATCCGCGACATTCGTGTCGTCACGGTAGCGAGTGAGGAAGCTGGTAACGTAGTCCTTCGCGATACCGACCACAGGGGCACCGAGTTGATCCAGGGTGTCGAGCTCGCTCATGTCGAAGGCCACTACACGCTGGGGCAACTGAGTGACCACGGTGGTGCCCAGCGGATGCTCGATGGTGATCGGCGCGTAGGCCGCCTGCGCCACGACTGGGGCCTTGGCCTCTGGCGCCGGTTTGTCACACCCCTGCAGCCCCGCCGCCACGGCCATCGTCAGCAGTAGCGCATGCATTCTGTTCGTGCGATCAGTGCTCATGTCAGTTCCCTTGAAGGTGATGGGTTGAAGTAGTTGCAAACGAAGCCTTGTTGGCTGTGCAGAATCTCGAAATCCAGGTCGAACAGTTCGCGCAGGTTGGCCTCAGTCACTACCTGGTCGACTGGGCCGTGACGGTGGATGGCACCGCCTTTCATCGCCACGATATGGTCGGAATAATTGGCCGCGAAGTTGATGTCATGCACCACCAGGATCACCGTGCGACCTTGCTCATCACACAAGCGGCGCAAAGCGCGCATGATTTGAACACCGTGCTTCATGTCGAGATTATTGAGCGGCTCATCCAGCAACAGATAATCGGTTTGCTGAGCGATCGTCATTGCCAGGAACGCCATCTGCCGCTGCCCGCCGCTGAGCTCGTCGATGTAACAAAGGCGCAGCGGTTGCAGTGAAAGGAAGTCGATGGCCTCGTCGATCACAACCCGGTCCTGGGCGGTGAGTGCGCCTCGGCTGTAGGGGAAACGCCCGAAGGCCACCAGCTCTTCGACGGTGAGGCGCAGGTTGAAATCCGGCGACTGACGCAAGGTGGCGACGCGCTTGGCATAGTCGCGTACCGGTACGTCGGCAATGCTGCGCCCGCCCATCAGTACATCGCCACGGGTAGGCGTCAACAGACGGGCGATCAACATCAACAAGGTGGATTTGCCCGCCCCGTTGGGGCCGATCAATGAGGTCACCTGCCCCGGTGGGAACTGCACGCTGACGTCACTCAGCACATGCTTGGCGCCATAGGCTTTGTAGACGTGTTGGAGAGAGATCATGCCGTGCCTCGGGTTCGGATCATCAGCGCGAGGAAATACACACCGCACACCAGGTTGATGAGAATGCTCACGGAGGTGTTGTAGTTGAACCATTGCTCCACCAGATACTGAGCGATGATGAAAATGCCAATAGCAATCGCACAGCCCAGAGGCAAGGTGACCCTGTGGCGCGTGGTGCGGGCCAAGGCATAGGCGATGTTGGCGACGAACACGCCCATGAACGCGGTCGGCCCCACCAGGCTGGTGGACACCGCTACCAGAACGGCGATCAGTGCCAGTTGCAGGCGCACGCTGCGTGGGTAGTCGACCCCCAGGGAAATCGCCTGGTCACGTCCCAGGGCCAACACATCGAGCACCGGCAACGTGCGCTGGGCGATGAAACACACCACCGCCACCAATACGCCCGAATAGATCACCTGCCCCGGTTGCGCCTTGTTGAAGGAGGCGTAGTTGAATCCCTGGAAAATCGAGAACTCCCCGGGGCTGATCTTCAACTGGATGAATTGGGTGAAGGTGCCCATCACCATGCTCAACACCAACCCCAGCAGCAACAGCAGGTACACGTTGTGACTGCCGTCGCGCAACAGCCACCTATGGAGGAGCCACGAATAGCCGAGCATCAACAGCACCGATAACAGCACGTTGCCGTCACGCCCCAGCAGCACCATGCTCTGGGTACCCAGTACCAGAATCAGCAACGCCTGGAACAACAGGTAGATCGCCTCATAGCCCATGATGGCCGGCGTGAGGATGCGGTTGCCGGCGATGGTCTGGAAAATCACCGACGAATACGCAATGCACACGCCGGCAATGCCCATTGCGGCCAGGCGGGTAAGCCGCTTGGGAATGACGTAATCCAAATCCAGGCCTGAGCCCAGCAACAGGAACCCAAGGGCCAGCAACAGCACCAGCAGCCAGGGGCCATAACGGGTAGCCATGTGTTTCATGCGTACTTCCGGATCAGCAGCACCAGGAACACCACACCGCCAATGCAGCCGGCAGTCAGGCCGATCGGCACTTCGAAGGGGTAGATCAGCAGGCGGCCGAGGATGTCGCAGGCCAACAGCAACGAGGCACCGCACAGGGCGACGATGGGCAGCGTGCGCTCCAGGTTTTCACCGTAGTGCAGGGCAACCAGATTGGGAATCACCAGCCCGACGAAGGGGATCGCGCCCACGGTAATCACCGTGGCGGAGACGGTAACGGCCACCAGCATCAAGCCCAGCGCCGCGTTGGCGGCGTAGTTCAGGCCCAGGCTGCTGGCCATGCCCTCCCCCATGCCCAGTACGGTGAAACGATGGGCATACAGGTAGGTCAGCACGACAATGGGCAGGATCAGGTAGATGATCTCGTAATTGCCCTGCACGATCTTCGAGAAATCGCCGAGCATCCAACCCTGCATGCTCTGCAGGATGTTGTGACGGTAAGCGTAGAACTCGGCGACGGCGCTCAGCACGCTGCCGTACATCAGGCCGATCACCGGCACCATTACGGTGTTCTTGAACTGGATGCGCCGGATGATCGCGACATAGATCAGGCTGGCAGCAAAGCAAAAGGCCAAGGCAAACAGCATTCTACCGGCGGCCCCGGCTCCCGGAGCTACCGTCAGGGAAATCAGGATGCCCAGCTTGGCGGCATCCAGCCCACCGCAAGTACCGGGCTCGACGAAGCGGTTACGCACGATCTGCTGCAGGATCACCCCGCACACGGCCAACCCGACCCCGGTGAGGATCAACGCGGCCAGGCGTGGCAGCCGGCTCGCGGTGAGGGTCAGCCAGGCGTCGTCGGAAAAGCTCAGCAGCTCGACCCACGACACCTGCTTGACCCCCACCATCAGCGACAGGCCGCACAGCACTACAAACAGGACGACTAACGCTGCACGACTCAAGAACCGCCCTCACCCGCGATACGCCAGCCTTTTGCCGCCCTGCGCTGGGCGAGAAAGTGGGCATACAGCCCAGGCTTGGCGCTCAATTGGGCATGGGAACCTTTTTCGCTGAGCTGGCCTTGATCGAGCACCAGGATCTGATCGGCCATGACCACGGTCGAAAGCTGGTGGGCGATAACGATCAGCGTGCGTTTGCCGCGCAGCCGCGCCAGCGCTTCGGCGATGGCGGCCTGGTTCTCGGCATCAAGGGCCGCGGTGGCTTCGTCGACCAGCAGGATCGGTGCATCCTTGATCAGCGCACGGGCGATGGAGATCCGTTGGCGTTCGCCACCGGACAACCGTGCCCCGCCCTCGCCCACCGGCGTGTCCAGGCCCTGGGGCAGTCGCTCGATGATTTCCAGCACGCCGGCTTGTCGCGCGGCTTCCATCACTTCGGCATCGCCGGCCGCCGGTTTGCCGATACGGATGTTGTCGGCAATGCTGCCCTGGAACAGGTAGGCATCCTGGAAGATCTGGCTGATCTGGCCGGCCAGTTGCTCACCGGACATCTGGCGCACATCCACGCCGCCGACGATCACGCGGCCTTGGGTCACATCGAAGAAGCGTGCGATCAAGCGCACCAATGTGGTCTTGCCCGAGCCGGAAGCACCCACCAGTGCGGTCATGCTGCCCGGTTCGATGCGCAGGCTGACATCGCGCAGCACCTCGGGCTGGCCCTCGGCATAAGCGAAGCTGACATTGCACAGCTCGACGGAGCTATCGACAGGTGCCTCGGGTGCCTGTGGCTGCGGCAGTGGCTTGACTGCAAAAATCTCGCGCACGGCGCCCAACTGGCCACGGGCACCGCGCAGCACTTCGCTGTAGCCGGCCACTTCCAGCAGCGGGTCGATGAAGCGACTGACCAACAGTAGCGTAATCATCACGGCAATGACCGAGCCCACTTCCAGACCGGCGCCCAGCAGGTCGCCCAGCCACAGGGTGGCAGCCACCAGCAGCGCAGCAAAACCGGCCTGCACCGCCCACGCATTGAACACCACTGACATCGCCGATACGTGGATCAGATGCCTGGCAGCCTGCTGCTGGCGAGCGATGGCCTGTTCGAGGAACTGTGTACCGCCGTCCTCGCCATTGAAGGCACGCAGTACCGACTGCGCCTGGGCGAACTCGACCATGCGCTGGCTGGTCAGGGCGGCGTTATGCTGGAAGTCGTGGTCGGCTCGCTGCCCCAACCGTGCAGTCAACACGAACACGCCCAGCAACACCGGCAGGGTCGCCAGGGCAACCAGGCCCATTTGCCAGTGCAGGGTGAACAGCGCGATAAGAATCACCACCGGCGTGACCACACCGGTCAACAGCGGCGTGAACACGTGTGCGGGCAACTGCGCCATTTCCATCATGCCCGAGGTTGCCAAATGGCTGAGCCGCGCCGTGTTTTGCGCGCTGAACCAGCCTACGGGCAACTTCGCCACATGGTCGCCAAGGCGGTGGCGGCCGCGCTGGAGCACGGCGATGCCGACGCGGATACCGGCTTTTTCCACGCTGCGTCGCAGCGCCCAGCACACCACTACACCGATGACCAGCGCGATCAGCCATTGCGCGGCGGCGTGGGTATCACCACCCAGCAGGTGGGTGAGGATCGGCACCAGCATGACAATCGTCACCCCGCAGAGCAGGCCATAGACCAGGGCCATCGCCAGATAGCGGCGCAATACCGAGACATCTTCGCCGAGCAGTTGAATAAAGGTTTTCAGCATGACGACACCGCCTGTTCCTTGGCTTGTTCATAACCGCCCAACGCCCACAGCCTGGCGTAGCGACCTTTGCGTGCGAGCAACTCGGCGTGGGTGCCTTGCTCGCAGAGGATGCCGTTGTCGATCAGGATGATCTGGTCGGCGTGCATCACCGTGTCGAGCCGGTGAGCAATCACCATGAGGGTGCGACCCTGGGCGAATCGCGACAGGGCCTGTTGCAGCTTCACCTCATTTTCGGCATCGGCTGCCGCCGTGGCTTCATCCAGTACCAACACGGGTGGGTCGAGCAACACGGCACGGGCGATGCTGACGCGCTGCAACTCACCGCCGGAGAGCTGTACATCTTCACCGATCACCGAGTCATAGCCCCGTGGCAGGTCCAGGATGCGTTCGTGGATGTTCGCAATACGCGCGGCGGCCTCGATTTCCTGCTGGCTGGCCGAGGGACGGCCCAGGGCGATGTTGTCGCGCAGGCTGGCGTGAATCAGGCGCACTTCCTGCAACACGAAACCGATGCGCCGGTACAACTGGGTGCTCTCGATATGGCGCAGGTCGACACCACCCAGGGTGATACGCCCTTCGGTCGGGTCGAAAAAACGCAGCAGCAGGCGGGCCAGGGTCGACTTGCCGGAACCTGAGGCGCCGACAATGGCGGTCACCGTGCCTGGCTTGAGGGTGAAGCTAAGGTCCTGGAGCACCGGGGATTGGTCGTTATAGTGGTAGCTCAGGTGTTCGACGCGAATTTCAGCGTTTGCCGGCAATTGTACTGACGTGCCTGGCAGGATTTCGAGCACAGGGGTTTCCAGCAGGGTTTGCACGCGCTGGGCAGCGGCAGTCGCGTTGTTCAGGTCGTGAGTGATATAGCTCAGCAGCAACAGCGGCGCGCAGATGCCCGGGGCGACCAGGGCAAACGGCAGGATGTCTACCGGAGCCAGCCAGCCCTGGCTCACCCCCAGCGTACCGAAGGCCAGCACCACGCCGAGTACCGCTACGGGCGTGATCATGGCGTGAGCGTTGGCCATCGCGCTGACCAGTGGCCGGGTAAAGTCGGTAAACGCAGCAGCAAAGTCATCCACGGCATCCCGGTAGCTGCCATGGGCCTTGCCCTCGGCGCCAAATGCCTTGACCACGGGAATACCGTTGACGAACTCGACCACGGCATTGTTGATGCGCATCATGCCGGCGCCGAACGCTTGCATGTTCGCCCCACTGGCCTTGGTGGCGCGGGTGAAAAACAGGAAAAACAAGGGGAATGGCAACAGCGAGACAATCGCCATGCGCCAGTCCATGGCAAACAGGTAAAGGACAGCGATGATCACAGCCCCAAGCGTACGGCCGAGGGTGGTGAAAAAGTGCGCCGTCAAGCTGTGCAAGGTGCCGATGTCATCCTGCATCGCCTGCTTGACCTCACCCGAAGCACGACTGGTGAACCAACCCAGCGGCACCCTGGCCAACCGACGGGTGATGGCCTGGCGCAGGTGGCCCGTGATGTGGTTGTCGGCCAGGTGCGCGACCATCTCCCCCAGCGAAATCAAGGTCATGCCGAGGAACAGGCAGGCCAGACTGACACCGACCACTTGCCAGACTGGGCCTTGCAACTGGACCCAACTGGCTGCGTCACTCATGGCCAGTTGAGCAATGTGGGCGATGCCAGCCAGGGGCACCATGGTCAGCATGGTTCCAAGGGCGGCCAGTACCGCGGCAAGTATCAGCCGCCCGCGAATGGGGCGTAATACCTGGGATACCGAACCGACGGGTGTGTCTTTAACGCTCATGAGCTCTCCTGAATAACCACTGCCAGCCACCGTGTGGCGTACCTGGCGTCCTTTGCGTTCGAGCGTTTTGCACGGTGCATACCGTGTATTCCGAACGACACGGCGAAAACCTCAACAGCGCTGCGGATTTAATTGTTCACAGCCCGGCCGCCGATGCGAAGGGATGGCACGCCCGCAGGCCCGCCGCGATGTATTTTTCGACAGAAGACACCGACACTTTCAATTCCGCGGCGATGTCCCGATGGCCCATGCCATGCAGCTTGCACAGCAACAGTGCTTCGCGGGCCTTGGGCGGTTTGGCATGCAGCGCGTCATCGATTTGCACCAGCGCCTCGGTGGCCAGCGCCCGCACCTCTTCCGACGGCACCAGCGGTTCGGCCTGCAGCATCAAGGATTCGAGGTGGCAGGCTTCGCGGTGACGGCGACGATACAGGTCAATCACCATGCCTTTGGCGATCTGGGACAAGTGGCAGCGCGAGTCTTCAATCGAAGGCACGCGGCCCTTCTTGATGAGGTTGAGATAGATATCGTGGGCCAGATCCGCAGCATCCACCGAATTGCCCAGCTTGCGCCGCAGCAACCTGCACAACCAGCGGTGATGGTCGACATACAGCTTTTCGAATTGCTGCTTGGACGCAAACGCTCCGTTGTTCACAACACCTCTCCTGAGACGAATCCACCCGCGATCAGCTTTTGACTAATGCGAATATGTATGATTATTATTTGTGATCATACGGTGTTCATAAAGCCCCTGCAACGCAGCCGGATTGCACGTCCTCTGACGCCCGGGTTCCCAGGCGTTACACCAGACCGAGGATGGGTCTGTCGGCACTTGGTGCCATCTCTACTTCTTACTGTTCAGTCTGATAAGGCGGGAAACTTCCATGATGGAACTCACTCCAGATACGTTTTCGAAACGGTCTGCCACCGATTACGAAGCGCATATTTGGCTCTTGCAGCAGCAATATCCCGAGCGCATTCTCAAGCACTTGAGTGCCTGGAAACTCGACGCGGATGTCGACCCCGCAAGGCTGGAGTCAGCACTCCAGGCGGTGATCGAATCAATCCCCGAGCTGAATGCCCGCTATCAGTTCAACGATGACGGCGAAGTCGACAAGGTCCAGGCGCGCGACTGGCAAGCGTGCATCGAGCGCATTCAGGTAACCGGTGACGCCAGTCACTACCTGCTCCCCGAACAAGCCGCGCCGTGGGACGCTGAGCACCAGCCGCCGTTCAAGGCGCTGATCATGCAAACGCCGGAGGCGCCCATCCTCGCACTGGTCCTTCACCCGATTCTTGACCAGACCTGCCAGGCGAACGACCTGTACCGCAAGATCATGCACACAGTTGATACGCCACTGCCTTGGCTGCACCGCCAGGCGGACATCGGCGAGAACGCCGCCCAAACCGAAACACCTGACGTTGCAGCCATCATCCTCGCCGAGTTCCGCGAAGCCCTGGCGGAACCGGGCATGTTGGCGACAGATGACTTCTTCGACTTTGGCGGCCACTCGCTGCTGGCCACCCGCATCATCGGCAAGCTGTTGAGCAGCCACGGCATCGAAGTCCAGTTCAATGATTTCTTCAGCGCCCCCTCGGCAACCGCCTTGGCGGCGCGCGCCCAGGTCATCGCGAGAGACGCTGCGCCAACGACCGCCACCGGCTCGCCGCAAGACGTACAAAAAGCACCGTTTGCACTGGCCCAGGCATCCCTGGGACGCGCTTACGCCGCCTTCGAATTCGGTACGATCTTCAACCTGCCGTTTGCCGTGGAGTTTCTCGACACGGTGGACGAAGTGCTGTTCGAGCAGGCATTCCATGACCTGCTTGAGCGCCATGCCAGCCTGCGTAGCACCTTCCACTTCGAGAGTGACGAGGCATACCAGCAAATCGTGCCGACCTCGCAGCTATCGCAGTTCAAGTGGTTCTGGCCGAGCCGCGAAAGCCAGGGTGCCACCCTGCAAAGCGAAGCCACCTATCAGTTCGATCTGACCCGCGAGTTACCCCTGCGGGTGCGCTTCATTCAGGGCTCGCAACATCAACGCCAAACCTTGTCGCTGCTCGTCCACCACATGGCCATCGATGAATGGTCGCTCAACGTGATGATGGAAGAACTGGCCCAGGCTTACCTGGCCCGTGCAGCCGACAAAGCGCCCGTCTGGAAAAGCCCGGCACCGTCCTTCCATGAGTTCGCCGTGCGCCAGCAAGCCGCCGGGATCAACCGCAAGCACCTCGACTACTGGACCAGTATGCTGCGCGATGCCACCCGTGGCCTGACGCTGCCCTCCTCCGAGGCACAGCCCGCACAGGTTTCGACCAAGGCCCAGTGGTTCGAGATCAAGCCCACCCAGGGCACGACCGACCACCTGTACGCCTTCGCCCGCCAGAACAACGCGTCACTGTTCGGCGTGGTTTATTCGGCAATCGTGCTTTCCCTGCACAAGCTCGGCGATTTGAAAGACCTGGTAGTGGGCACGTCGGCTTCCGGTCGCACAGACCCCGCGTATTACGACACGGTCGGCTACTTCACCACCATGGTCGCGCACCGCGTGCAATTCGATGCTCGGCAAGCCGTCGGCGCCATGATTGAAAGCGTCAGTCGCTTGATCAACGACTCGATGGCCTACGCCGATGTGCCGATGGAGCAGATTCAACAGGCCCTGGGCATGACGCCGGCGGATGGACTGCTGTTCGACGTGTACATCCAGATTCACGCCAACAACGCCTTGAACGGCGCCCTGAGCACACCGGACAACGGCGCAATCCGCTACCGCCAGATTGACCCGGACAAGAATCAGTCGATGTTCGGTATTCAGTTCGAAATCATGGAAAACACGCTCGACGGCAAGCGCGCATTGCGCCTGGTGATCACCTACCGTTCGGATCGTTACAGTGCAGAACAGATGGCTCGCATGAGCGCCACGATTGAGCAGATGTTCGCGCTGTTTGCGACACCTGGCGCCGATGGCATCACCCTGGACCACATCCGCGTCTGACCTTCAACAGGGCCTCGGTAACACCAGGGCCCTGCCTTTCACGCACTAAACCTCATGCATGCCATAACGCTGGAACGACGAACGTTTGGGCAAGCGGTAGTGCGGACGGCCGAGCAGTTGATTGGCAATGCTCGCATTACGAATCGCGGCAATGCCCAGGTCCGGCGAGCCCACGCCATGCTGGAAGATCTCGGCGTTCTGCACAAAGATACGCCCTGCCCCGTCATCACAGCGACGTGCAGTGAAGTCATCCTCCACAAGGCAGTCACCGTGCTCATCGGTTTCCAGCACCGTCCCCTTGAGCCGCTCAAACCACTGCGGCCACGCATGCCCGTAGCCCGTGGCGGCCACAATCGCGTCCGCCTCCAGGCTGCCGGTCTGGTCCAGCTCACGATGCCGATAGGCAATACGCAGCGTACCGGCGACATCCTCGACCGTCTCGACCTCACAGTTGGACATCAACGTCAGGCCAGGATCATTGCCGCCGATGGAGCGCTCATAGATCAAGTCGTAGATAGCGGCGATAGTGGAAAAACTGATGCCCTTGTACAACAACCCCTGCTTGGCCACGACCTCACGACGGCGCTCACGCGGGAGGCTGTGGAAGTACTCCATGTAGGACGGCGTAAAGCACTCCTGCCCCAGCTTGGAGTATTCCATGGGGTGGAAACCGGCTGAACGGGTGATCCAGCGGATCGAGGCGCCCGCGGCAATCCGCTCGGGGGTCAGCTCATTGAATAACGCGAGCACGCACTCGGCGGCGCTCTGGCCGGAGCCAATCACGGTGACACGCCGACATTCCGACAACTGCGCCTGGCGCTTGCCAAACTCCGCCGAATGCATGATGGGTGCCGTGCTTTTTACCTGAGTCCATTGCGGCAATATCGGCGTAGTGCCGATGCCTACCGCCAGGTTTCGACTGGAATAGTAGCGTTTGAAGCCCGACACGGACTGGCTTTCAATCAGGAACTTCCCGGCGCCCGCGTCGTAAGTCACATCACAGATATCCTCGCCGAAATGGCACGTCGGCAACTGCAGCGAAGCCCAACGACAATAGTGATCGTACTCGCGGCGCGGCACCTGGAAGTTCTCGTAGTAATAGAACTGATACAGGCGATCGTGCTGGTGCAGGTAATTCAGATAGCTCAGTTCGTGGGTCGGGTCGGCCATCGTCACCAGGTCCGCCAGAAACGGCACCTGCAACGTGGTGCCCGGTAAGAGCAACCCTTCATGCCAACGAAATTCGGCTTTGCGATCCAGGAAAAGACTGGTCACGCCGGAATGTTTGGACAATAAAGCGGCCAACCCGAGGTTAAAGGGCCCGATGCCAACACCGGCGATATCTACAGTGGGTAAATCCGTCATCCAATCTGTCTCCCTGGGTATTGCTATGTGGTTATGCGCAGGCGAGCAATCGCTCGACATCTTGTGCGTTACGGCAACGCAGTAATTGTCCGGGGGAAAGCGTCACCGCCAGTTCCTCTTGGAGCCGGGCCGCGATGGCTTTCAAATGCTGGGGCCGCAGGCCCAGACTGATGAAGTCGACCGATGCATTGGCGCCGGCCTGCGGGGGCCTGCCCAACACACTCAGGTAGATCGCCAAGACCTTGTTGCCCTGGGTCGCAACGACCTCTTCGGCAGGCTCCTGCAACAAGGTGCGGGCACGCGGGCGATCAGGCTTGCCGTTTTGCGATAACGGCAGCGCCTCCACCGCCAGGAATCGCGTGGGCACATGGGATTGCGGCAAATGCTCGCGGGCGAACTGGCGCAACTCGGCGGCGGTCAAGGGGGCGGCGTCTTCGGCACTCACGTACAGCGCACCAATGTTGACCTCGCCCTGGCGCTGTTCGCCGTAGTCCACTACCAGCACATGCCTGACCGCCGGATGCTTGATCAGCTCGATCTCGATGTCGGGCAGCGACACGCGTACGCCGCGCACCTTCACGTAGCCATTCACACGGCTGTCGAACATCAACGTGCCGTCACGGCGATAGCGCCCGCAGTCACCGGTCCGAAATGCGCGTACGGCCTGGCCGTGCTCATCGATGACGCTGATAAATTCGGTTTGTGCCAGCGCGCCGTTTTCCAGATAGCCCAGGGCCAGGTTGACGCCTGCCGTATGAATGCGACCGACAACGCCTGCTGGGCAATGGGCTCCCTGGGCATCGAGAACCAGATAACAGTTGCCCGGTAACGGTCGGCCGTAGGGAATTTGCAGCTGGTCATCAGCAGTGATGTCGTGCCAGATGCTCCAAATCGTGGTTTCTGTCGGCCCCCCCAGGGAAATCAGGCGGGACGATGGCAGCAGCCCGCGCAACTCGGCGATCACGCCCGGCTTGATGTAGTCGCCGCCCTGGGCGATCAGGCGCAGACTGACCAAGTCATGTTCACCACGGCACGACAGCAGCATTTCCAGAATGGCCGGCACGGAACACCACAGTGTCACACGGTGCCTGGCGATCAACTGATTCCAACGCACCGCATCCTTTTCCTCGCCGACGCCAGGCAGCACCAGAGTGGCGCCGGCCGTCAGGCAGCCAAGTACATCGAAGACCGACATGTCGTGGTGCAGCGGGGTGACCGACATGAACACGTCGCTCTGGCTCACGCGCCAGTGTGACAAGGTGCTGCCGATGACATTGGCCGTGGCACGGTTGCACAACACCACGCACTTGGGCTTGCCGGTGGTGCCTGAGGTGTAGAGGTAATACGCCGGCGCTCCGCTCATTGAGCGATCATCCAACATTGGCGCACTGGGCTGCGGCCCGGCCAGCAATTCGTTCGGCGTGGCGTGGGCTTGCGCGACCGTCTCGCCCGAGCTGATGACCACCAGATCGGGTCGACAGTTTTCCAACAGATACTGCCGACGCTCGTCTGGCGCCGAGGCGTCGATAGGTACCCAGATCACGCCCGTCAACGCACAGGCCAAGGTCAGCGTGGTGTGCTCCGGGCTGCGTGGCAAGCAGATGGCGACCACCTGGCCCGGCCCGATGCCACGGACCTTGAACGCCGCAATGACACGCGACACCCCCGCTCCCAGTTCGGCGTAGCTGATCTGCCGCTCGCCGCTGATCAGGGCGATCCGTTGATTGGCGGGATCGAACAGGTGCTTGGCGATTTGCACCAGGAATCCTTCGGCACTGGCCTCGGTCGTCGAGCTATTGAGGCAATAGTGAGAGGTGTCGATGATCGCGGTGGCGTCCATGGCAAACTCACCGATGGCGCTGATCTGACTGATGGCCTTTTCCAGCGCATCCAGGATGTCGTGAACCACCGCTGGGTCCAGGACTTCCCGTGCATAGTCGATATCCAGCATCAGCGCGCCCTCGGCGTTAGCCCAGAAGCGAATATCCATGGCCACCTGAGGCGTCTGGGTCAGGCCGCCTTGCAACTGCATTAGACTGTTCGCCGCCGACACTGGCCAGGAAAAACCATTGGTAATCACCACCGGCAGCACTGGCCCAGGGCCGTGGGATTCGAACAGCAACCGGGCGAGGTCAACGCCCGAATAGGCCAGGTGTTGCAGCCCTTCCAGCACGTCCACTTGCAGCTTCGCCGCACGCTCCGTCAAGGTGCCGGGAGCCTCGCTTCGGTTGATCGCGATAAAGCTGGAACGATTGGCAAATGCACCACCCGTTTGCGGCGCAACAGGCACCGCCACGCACAAGCTGCCCTCATCGATCCAGTGGGACAGCACCTCCATTACCAGCGCCATCAGGGCGGAGTTCTTGAATAGCCGCTGCCGGGCGCCCAATTTGCAGAAACCGTTGAATACCGCCTTGGGCACTTGCCGGCTTTGGCGCTCGTAGCGCGATGCCCGCACTTGATCGAGCGGCACCCGCCATGGCAGGCGTGGTGCGCCCGTCACGTCGGTGAGCTTGGTCTTCCAGTAAACCGAGTCGGCTTTGCGTTGACGGGCCTGATCCACCGAGGCAGGCGCAGCCTCGGCAGCGGGCTCATCGCCAGTCAGGCCGTCGAACAGCTCGACCAACAACGCAGCAATGGAGCGGCCGTCGAGGATCAACGCATCCAGGCGCACGAACACTGTCAACTGGTGGTCGGGCAGGTGGAAGATCGTGACATTCCAAGGCGCACGGTCCAGCTCGAAGATGGCGTGGGCGTATGCCTCACGACGCCCATCGATGCAGGCCGACGCTGCTTGCGTCGACATCGAGGTGAGGTCAACTTCCTCTAGATTGATGCAGGCTTCATCGCTGACATAACTCACCAGCTTGAGCGCATCCACCCGTGTGCGCAGGCTGTCATGGCGCTGCACCATCGCCGTCAGGCGACTGCGCAGCAGCGTCGGGTCCATGGCCCCGTGGTATTCACGAAACTCCTGCATGGCCACGCCGCCAAGAGGCACCTGGGTGCCACGGCCCAATAAGTACGCCTGCTGCAGGGCTGACAGTGGTTTTTCGAGAGTGCGCGATACACCGACATTAAGCGTTTGATCCAACGCGCGAGAATCGGCCGCCACTTCCTGCGTAATCGCCACAAAGCGGTCAAAGAACGTCGTTACCCACGGCAGTGGCAACGCATCAAGACGGATATCCCAATTGATCAGGATACCGCCATCGGCGCAGGCAATCTGTGCATCAAGAGCCACCTGAGGCCCTTGGGAGATGACCCAATTCATCGGGCCGAATACACGCCGGACGCGCGGCGAAAGCAAGTCGCCACCGGGCATGTCCAGCGCAGCAGTAAAGACCACCGGCGCCAGCTGTGGCGAACCCTGATGGCGGGACAGATCGCGCATCACGTTCACGCCCGGATAGGCGCAATGCTCAAGCAGGCCGACCATTTTTTTCGCCAGTTGCGCACACAGCACGGCCGGCGTGGCGGCGGACTCGATGTCCACATCCAGAATCAACACATTGGCAAAGTCACCCACTACGCGCTCGACATTATCCACCAACGGCTGGCGCCAGAACGTCGGTACATTGAGGCGCAAGCTACGATCGCCGGTCTGCTCACCGAGCACCGCCGCAAACAGCCCCATCATCAAGGTCGAGAGGGTAATCCTGCGTTCCCGTGCCACTTGTTGCAGTGCCTGACGCTCGACGGGGCCCAGCCAGGTATGGAGCCGGTGGCTTTGCGCTTGCTCCGGCGAGCGTTCAAGCAATGGCAAGGTGGGTGCCGGGGCAACGTGCGCCAGGCGCTCACGCCACCAGGCACGGTCGCGATCACGAGCGGCCTTGAGCGCCGGGTCGACACGGGCCTTGTCGTACCAATCGAAGAAGGATGGCGTGTGCGGCAGCGTGTCATCGGGCTGCTCGTAAAGCCGGGCCAAGTCCTCCATCAGCGTGCGGAAACTGGATGGGTCGATGGCGATCATGTCGGTATCGACATGTAGGCGAAACCTATCGTCCGCCATCAGGCTTACTGCAAACCGCGCGCCCGGCTCATGGCCGAGGTCCAGTTGCTGATGTGTCCACGCCTCCCGCTTGGCCAGCAGGTGGCGGGCGGCCTCCGGCGCGGTCATGGCACGCAGGTCTTCGACTTCCAACTGAGGCGATTGGTCCATGGAAGCAATGAATTGCAGCCCTTGCGCATCCACCCGCACTCGCAGCATCGGATGCAGCAGGCTGGCACGCTCAAGCGCTTCGCGTAACCGGTCCAGTTCAATGGAATGGCCATCGAACTCGGCATAAAGATGAGCCGAAACCCTCCCTAAAAAGGCGTGAGCAGTACGCCCGATCCAACAGGCGGCTTGCATCGAAGTTAACTCTCTCATGGTCCACTCATGTGATTGACAAATCTAAATGATTAGCGTCACCTATTAAAAACGATAATGATTATATTTCAAGATATAAATTTTCGACCACAAGCCACGGAGGCTTTCTGCAAATGAGAACGAGCACCCTTAGGACGAGCGACATGGATGAGGTGCAACAGCTTGATGCAACGCGGAGTTTTTCATTTACCTCGGGTGATCGTGAGCTAGCTGTCAGCGGCATGTTGCAACGTATCGAAACTCCGGCCATCGCCGGCGAAAACGCCAGCAGCCTGTTTCAAAAAACCGTTTCGCACGCCTTTGAACAAGCGCGCAAAGCTGGCCAGGCCAACCCGATTATCGTCGGTGCCATCCCCTTCGACCCCGCTGAAGCGTCCTGCCTCTACATCCCCGAACACGCCGAGTGGCGCGCCCGCAGCGGTGCCGTGCAAACAGGCGCGGCCTCGATGCCGGAACTGCTTGAACAAAAAAACATACCGGACGAGCAAGGCTTCAAGCGCACGGTCGAACACGCCATCGTCAACTTCCGCCACAGCGACGTGCGCAAGGCAGTGCTCTCGGTGCAGCGCGAATTGCTGTTTGCCCAAGATGTGGACGTGAGCGCCATGCAGAACAATCTGCGGGCCCAGAACCCCGGCGGCTACCACTTTCGCGTGCCCATGCCGGACGGCGCCACGCTGATCGGCGTCAGCCCCGAATTGCTGGTGCACAAGAAAGGTCTGGACTTCGTGTCCAACCCCCTGGCCGGCTCGGCCAAGCGTATGGCTGACCCCGAAGCCGACCGACGCAATGCCGACTGGCTGGCCGCCTCGGAAAAAGACCACTACGAACACCGCCTGGTGACCGAAGACATCGCCTCCCAGCTCAGCGAATTGTGCACGCAACTGAACGTGCCACAGCGCCCTAGCCTGATCAGCACGCCTGCGCTGTGGCACCTCTCCACTCGTATCGAAGGCACCCTGGCCGACCCCGGCATCTCGGCCCTGCAGTTGGCTTGCCGCCTGCACCCAACCCCTGCGGTCTGTGGCTTCCCTACCGAGCGCGCCCGGCACCTGATCCGCTTCGTCGAGCACGTCGAGCGCGGCCTGTTCACCGGCATGGTCGGCTGGTGCGACGCCCAAGGTAACGGCGAATGGGTCGTGACCATCCGCTGCGGCACCATCAAGCGCAACAAGGTCCGCCTGTTCGCCGGCGCCGGCATCGTCGAAGCCTCAAGCCCCGACTCCGAATGGACAGAAGTCCAGACCAAGCTCGGCACCATGCTGCGCGCATGCGGCCTGGCCCACTAACTTCCCCATTTTTCAGCAGTGACCCTCATGACTCTAGAATTCACGCACTGGCCCCTCGAAAGAGCACAACGCTATCGGGAAAACGGCTACTGGATCGATCAACCCCTCACCCACCTGCTTGAGGCCCGCAGCCAAGCACAGACCCAGGCTTGCGCGATCATTTGCGGCGAGCGTCGCTTCAGTTACGGCGAGCTGGACCAACTGTCCTCCAACCTGGCCTCGCGCCTGGCCGCCAACGGACTTGGCCACGGCGACACCGCGCTGGTGCAACTGCCCAACATCGCCGAGTTCTACATCGTGCTGTTCGCGCTGCTCAAGGCCGGCATCGTGCCGCTCAACGCGCTCTACAGCCATCGCAAACTGGAGCTCAAAAGCTACGCCAAACAAATCACACCAAAGCTGTTGATCGCCTCGCGTGAGCATGAAGTGTTTCGTGATGACGGCTACCTCGCCGACCTCAACGAAGTCGGCGCAAGCCCTCAGGTCACGCTGTTCCTCGGCGAACAGCACTTCCCCAACAACCTGACCGCATGGATTGAAAGCCCAAGCGACAGCCGCGTGGACTTCTCTCCCAGCGCACCAGATGAAGTTGCTCTCTTTCAGTTATCCGGCGGCAGCACCGGCACACCCAAGCTCATCCCACGCACCCACAATGACTACCACTACAATGCCCGCACCAGTGCCGAGGTGTGCGGCCTGAGCGCACAAACACGCTTTTTGTGCGCCCTGCCGGCCGCGCATAACTTCCTGCTCAGCTCGCCGGGCGCCCTGGGCGTGTTGTACGCGGGCGGTACCATCATCATGGCGCCGAGCCCAGAACCGCAGACCTGCTTTGCAATGATCCAGCGCCACGAAGTCAACACCGTCGCCCTGGTGCCCAGTGCCGTCGCGTTGTGGCTGCAGGCCGCGCCGCAGCGCACCGAGCAACTGCAATCGCTTGAATTCCTCCAGGTCGGCGGCGCCGTGTTCGCCGACTCGCTGGCCCGCCAGGTGCCCGGTGTGCTCGGCTGCAAACTGCAGCAGGTGTTCGGCATGGCCGAGGGCCTGATCAACTACACCCGCCTGGATGACACCGACGAGCAAATCTTTACCACCCAAGGCCGCCCGATCAGCCCGGGGGACGAAATCAAAATCGTCGATGAACAAGGTGTGCCCGTAGCGGAGGGCGAGCCCGGCATGTTGGCTACCCGCGGCCCCTACACCTTCTGCGGCTACTACCAGAGCCCCGAACAGAACGCTCAAGCCTTCGATAACGAGGGTTACTACTACTCCGGTGACCTGGTGCAAATGACACCCAGCGGTGACTTGCGCGTCGTCGGCCGGGTCAAGGACCAGATCAACCGGGGTGGCGAAAAAGTCGCTTCCGAAGAGATCGAAAACCTCATCGTGTTGCACCCTGAGGTCACCCACGCCGGCCTGGTCGCCATGCCCGACGCCGCACTCGGGGAAAAAAGCTGCGCCTTCGTCGTCTCGTGCAATCCCAACCTCAAGCCGCCCGCCCTGCGCCGCCACCTGATCGAACTGGGCATCGCCGAATACAAACTGCCCGACCGCATCCGGCTGATCGACACCATGCCGCTCACCGCCGTGGGCAAGATCGACAAGAAACAGCTGCGCCATCTGCTGACGGCGGAAACCACCCGCGCCTGGCTCAAAACCCGCGTGTTGCAATTGATCGAAGACGGTGAAGAGCTGGACCCCGAGGAAAACCTGATTTTCTACGGCCTCGACTCCCTGCAAGTGATGAAACTCGCCGCCGAACTCAAGGAGCGTGGAATCGCCGTCACCTTTGAAGAACTGGCCGACTCGCCCACGCTCGCCAGTTGGTGGTCGCTGGTGGACACGCGGCAAACAGCGGCCTGACCGGGCCGCTTCGCCCAGTCGATTTAAAAGGAGTTAGAGATGACTTTATCCACGGCCGACCAAAGCAGGCTTGAACACTTCTGGCAGCACTGCGTGACCCATCAGTACTTCAACATCGGCTACCCCGAATCCGCCGATTTCGATTACTCCCAGTTGCACCGTTTCCTGCAGTTTTCGATCAACAATTGCGGGGACTGGAACGAGTACAGCAACTATGTGCTGAACTCGTTCGACTTTGAAAAGGACGTGATGACTTACTTCTCCGAGCTGTTCGATATTGCGCTCGAAGACAGCTGGGGCTACGTCACCAATGGCGGCACCGAAGGCAATATGTTCGGCTGCTACCTGGCCCGCGAACTGTTCCCTGACGGCACCCTGTATTACTCCAAGGATACCCACTACTCAGTGGCCAAGATCGTCAAGCTGCTGCGCATCAAATGCCGTGCCGTCGAATCCCTGCCCAACGGCGAGATCGACTACGACGACCTGATGCTCAAGATCGCCGCCGACCAGGAGCGTCACCCGATCATCTTCGCCAATATCGGCACGACGATGCGTGGCGCGGTGGACAACATCGCGACCATCCAACAACGGCTGCAACTGGCGGGCATTGCCCGGCGTGACTACTACCTGCATGCCGACGCGGCACTGAGCGGGATGATCCTGCCCTTCGTCGACCACCCACAACCTTTCACGTTTGCCGACGGCATCGATTCGATCTGCGTGTCCGGGCACAAGATGATTGGTTCGCCGATCCCATGCGGCATCGTGGTGGCCAAGCGCAAGAACGTGGCGGGCATCTCCGTGCAAGTCGACTACATCCTGGCCCATGACAAAACCATCAGCGGCTCACGCAATGGCCACACGCCGCTGATGATGTGGGCGGCACTGCGCAGCCACTCGCTCGCCGACTGGCGCCAGCGTATCCGCCACTGTCTGGACCAGGCGCAATATGCCGTGGATCGCTTCCAGGCAGCCGGCATCGATGCATGGCGCAACGAGAACTCCATCACCGTGGTGTTTCCCTGCCCGTCAGAAGGGATCGCGAAAAAGTATTGCCTGGCCACCTCTGGCGACACCGCGCACTTGATCACCACGCCTCATCATCACGACAACTGCATGATCGATGCCTTGATTGATGAGGTCATCGCCGAGCGTGACACCGACGCCTGGAGCATTGGCGCCGCCCGTGCTCATCAAGACACCCATGAGCGCCCCCCTGCCACTGCCCGGCTGGCATGCCCACGCTTCGACGTAATCTGAAACCGAACCCCTATTAGAGACAAACACCATGTCGTCACTGAAAGTACCCGAGGCGTGCGAAAGCCTCACCGACATCCGCGCTGGCATCGACTTTTTCGACCGTCAGATCCTTGAGTCACTGCAACAGCGCTTGGGTTACGTGAAAGCCGCCGTGCGCTTCAAGGCCAACGAACAAGCGATCCCCGCGCCGGAACGGGTTGCGGCGATGCTGCAGGTCCGCCGCGAGTGGGCCGTCGAGACCGGGTTCGATGTGGATTTTGTGGAAAAACTCTACGAGCACATCATTTATTGGAACATCCAACAGCAAATTTCCCATTGGCAGGCGCTTTATCCGCAGCGAAGTGCCGAAAACACCCGCTAAAGCGTCGAAAGGCCCGCCCATTTAAGTCCACCCGCTTTGACTTAATGGCCAACGCCCACACGTCCTCGAGAATCGATGAACAATCGCGCTGATTCGAGAGCGATCAGTGAGCAATCTCGGGCCCATGAGCTGCTTATGAACATCTGACATCGCCCACTTTTAAACGAGGTGCTATGTCAGATGTTCAATTCAGGGCTGCTGTCTCGCGAACCCAGTGTGCATGAGATCCAAAGCCCCGTTCACTGTCTACCTCGCTGTTTCCAGATCATTTCCTGGACCACGTCTCGTCATCAGGCATACCTGCGCACTCATAACACTTACAGGTAGGTCGGGTTCAAAGTGCGGTACTCTTTCCTGAAAACCGTGGGTGCGCCGAATGGCACAGTAACAGGAGCGGCCGTGAACAAGTTGGCTGAAATGCATTGCTTCGTGGTAACCGTCGATACCGGCAGTATTTCAGAAGCCGCAAGGCGTCTTGGAACAGCCAAGTCGGTGGTCAGCCAGCGCATCCGGCAGTTGGAAAAACGTCTTGGCATTATTCTTTTCGATCGAGGTCGCCAAGTAAGCCCGACTGAGGCGGGAAAAGTGTTTTATCAGCACTGCGTTCGTATCCTTGCGGATGTTGAGCACGCCGAAGAAGCCATTCTTGCGTTCACGTCAGAATTAAGCGGCAACCTGCGTTTGTCGGCACCGATGGCGTTCAGCAGCCGTTATCTGACGCAGATTCTTTCGTCCTTTGCACTGCGCTACCCATCGTTGCGCCTGGATATTGAATATGATGACCGTTATGTGAATTTACAGGAGGAGAACTTTGATGCTGCGATTCGCATTGGTGAATTGCCTGACTCCTCCCTGGTCGCCAGAAGCATTGCTGGAAACCGCCATCTCATCTGTGCAAGTCCTGGGTATATAGCTACTCATGGTGCGCCGCAAAGGCCCGAGGAGCTGGCCGAGCACCATGCCCTGCTGTATGTGCATCGTGAGCCTCACGGCATGTGGGCATTGCCGGTAGGTAACTTGACAGAGTCTTTCCGGGTTCGAAGCCGGATGCGCACAAACAATGGATTTCAATTGCTGGAGGGGGCAAAAGCTGGCATGGGGCTGGCGATATTGCCTACGTTCCTTGCCGTGGATGCAATCGTTGCCGGTGAGCTACAGATCGTGTTGACTTCTCACGAGCCTCGGGGCGGTAACATATCGCTGGTTTATCGTCAGTCTCAGCGCACATCGCCCAAGATGGAGGCCTTGGCGAACTTTCTGATCGAACAGATTGGCAGCCCTCCTATATGGGAACAGCAACTGACGGCTTATCTGGAAACCGTCAGTTGACTGTGCGCAAAGCCCGAGATCTTCGTTTGCTTTGAAGGCCTGGTCATGTCAGGTGTTGAGGTGTTGATTGAACCAGCTGGCAGCGGCCTCACTGGTAACCTTGAAGTTTTCAACATAGGGGGTGAAGTGCCCGCCTTTGATCATCACAAGCTTCTTTGGCTCCAGCGCTTTTTCATAGGCCGTGAGGCATATATCCGTGGCGGTCAAGAGATCGTTATCCCCCACAATCATCAGGAACGGCGTTGGGCTGATACGCGAAATAAAATGACCTGGTTCGTTCTCCCGGAACAACTCGGTGCTCCTTAAGGTCACCTCATTCTTCCAGTTCGGCGCAAACGACCTAGTGTTCATAAAGTACTCATAACTATCTGCCCCTACCATGGCACAGGCAACGCCAGGGTCATCGGACACCGCCGCAATGATTTCGGGTTGTGCACCTGCAAAACGGGCCTGCCGGTCATTGTCATAGCGAGCAAGCATGGCAGGCACGAGGTCCGAGCGTAGCCGGCGCTTCGCCGATTCATAGCCACTGATCGTGGGAACCTGAGCAACAACGCATTTTACGCGACGATCAATTGCAGCAACTTCTATGACATGCCCGCCGCTCAGACTTGTTCCCCAGATGCCAATTCGCTGTGGATCAATGCCTGGAAGTGATTGCACAAAGGTAATCGCGTCGCGATAGCCACGACGTTGCAATACAGGGTCCATTTCCTGCCGTGGCGTGCCTTCACTTTCGCCAAAGTTTGCATGGTCATAGACCAGTACATGAAAACCTTGCGAACAGAACACCTCCGCATATTTATCAAGGTATTGTTCCTTGACCGATGTAAAACCATGCGCCATGACAATGGCGGGTGTTGCAGACGCGGTGTTTTCTGGCTCATAAAGCCAGCCCTTTAATAGAGTACCCTCGGAAACAAAACTGATGTTGCTGCGTTCCATAACATCCTCATCATATTCAAACTATTACCTGCGCACTAAAGAGTGCGCGCACAATCGCCTTTAATCGTGGTACATCACGCAAATCACGATGGTAACCAAGCCAGAGTTCTCGACCGGGTGGAGACGTTTGCAGATCAATTACTTTAAGCCCCGGGATTTTTTGCCCCACGACCACGGGCAATACCGCGAGCCCTAGCCCTGCCGCGCATAACTGCGCCTGAATGATCCGATCATTGCTGCGTTGCATGACGGAAGCATCAGGCAGCAATTTCTGTATCCATGCCACATCCGGAAAATGGTTGAGGTCTGCATTCATCAGAATCAGGTTGGCCCCCTCCCCTGTACCGCTGGCGACGCTGTAGTTCTGCGCCGCGTACACCGCATATCGAACGTCCATCAATTTGCGCTGAACAATATCCGGTTGGTCGAAGGGAACATTCCTAAGTGCAACGTCGGCTTCACGTCTCGATAAGTCGAGCATGCGCGGCGAAGTCAGGATTTCCACTCGAATATTCGGATGCTTGCGCGCGACGCAAGCCATCAAGTCAGGCATTACATAGCCGGCGAACCACTCCGGACAGGTAATTCTTATACCGCCCTCAAGGTGCTCATCATGGATTGCCATCTTGCGATTTAACGCCAAAGCGCTTTGTTCCATGCGTTCTGCCAGCTCGAGAATGGATTCACCTTCGGCGGTGATCACCAGCCCGTCCCCAGTGCGCTGGAACAATTTTTGGCCCAACGCTTCTTCCAGGGCCTGCACACGGCGACTCACCGTAGGTCGACTCACCCTCAGTTGCGTTGCTGCATCTGCATAGGTTCCAGCGCGCACAACGGCAAGAAAGACCTTAACATCGCCCCACTCCATATGAATGCTCCTTGTCTTCAGTGCCGTTGCGCTTAATCACTCAGCACTCATTTCTGAACGGGCTGCCAGAGGTAGTCTTCGCCCTTCTTTGCCACCTTGCCAATACCAGGGAAATCAATGTGGGCGTCGGCAACCCAGTATCGTTCAGTGGATGTGGCGGCATCTTCCAGGGCCGCCTTACGGGTACTGATTGCCTGACTTGGGGTACTGTCGTAGATGACGGTGACTTGCGGTTCAGGGAATTGAACCGGTTGCACATGGATTACATCGCCCCAGAACAGCAACTGGTCTGCTCCTTCACTGACCTTGAACCCAGTATGCCCCGGGGTATGCCCGCGTAAATCGATGGCTTCAATGCCCGCAAAAAGCTTGTCCCCCCATTTGAAGGTCCTGACACGACCGGCGTCCTGGTAAGGTTTGAGATAACGTTTGACTGCAGAGAATGCTTCAGGCTTGTCCTCTTTGCCCAACGCAATGGAGGCGTCCGACATCCAGTAGTTCAACTCATTGTCATTGACCTCAACTACCGCATTCTTGAACGTGCGTTGCTGGCCGTTCAACAACCCTCCGATATGATCGGCATGCAAGTGCGTCATCAGTACCACATCGATCTGATCGGCGCTGTAGCCCGCGGCCTTCATGCTTTCCAGCAGGCGGCCGGCAGTGCTTCCGGTCAGTTCGCCACCGCCGGTGTCTACCAGGATTTTCTTGTCCCCTGTATCGACCAGATAAACATTGACGGACATGCGCGCATCTTTATCCAGCCCTGCCTGTTCAAGCAGCGTACTTATGCGGGCACCATCGCCCCCTTCAAGGATCTTGACCATATCGGCAGGGAGGTAGCCGTCATAGAGGGCGACCACCTTGAACTTGCCGACATTCATCGAGTAACTGGCCTGGGCGTCGGGCAGCGCAGATGCGAACACACTATTGGAGAGAGACAGCGCAAATGCGAACGGCAGTACTGCTGAGTAAATGGATTTGAATAGCTTCATTGTGTGGTTCCTGAAGTAGGTTGTGTTGCACACACTGTCCTCGATTGAACCCACTGAAATAAACATTTTTGTGTGAAATCCGGGCGTACAAAAATGTACGTCGGTTGCGCAGCTGTTCGTTCGCCAAATACGAAATGTCGATTCGCTTTTTGCAGGCTTATTAAGCAGGCGAACTCGGCTTTATCGTTCCCTCTGCACGCATCTGACCTCACCTTCAACAGGAAGAAAATGCATGAGAGAAACTATCGCTAACCCCTCAAGAAGGACTCTATTGGCAAGCGGTGTTGCAGTCGCCGCGACCCTGGCAGCTGGCAGCGGGCTGACCAGTGTTTACGCTGCCGGCGAGTCTCATACCAAAGGCCCGGACGCAAGCTCACGCGTGGATGTAATCATTGTGGGGGGCGGATCTGCCGGTGCGGTATTGGCCCGGCGCTTGAGTGAGAACAGCAACCGCCGGGTACTGCTGCTTGAGGCGGGTCACAGTTACGGTCCGCAAGGCTATCCGGAAATTGTCGCCAACAGCGACATTGTCGGAGCCAATGCCAACCCTGAGTTCGAATGGGGTTACAAGACTCAGCCAGGTTACGTCGGCCACCCTATTGGTGCGCTGCGTGGCAAGGTACTGGGAGGCAGTTCGGCTATCAATGGGGCGGTGGCGATCCGTGCACGCGACACCGACTTCAAGCGCTGGAATTTGCCCGGTTGGAGTTATGAAGAGATGCTGCCTTCGTTCAAGAAACTTGAAACCCGCAGCGGCGGCGACACTGCCTTGCATGGGCACGAAGGACCACTGCCAGTACACCAACTCAAGCGCGCAGACGTAACGCCTATGCAGCAGGCGTTCATGGATGCGACGTTGGCCAACGGATTCAAAATCATCAACGATTTCGATGTGGCCGACGCTGACGGTGTGGGGCCCTACCCGATGAACATCGTTAATGGCGTGCGCATCAATACCGGCATGGCATATTTGAACGATGAGGTCCGCGCGCGCAAAAACCTTGTAATCCGCCCAGATAGTTTGGTGGACAAGGTACTTTTCGAAGGCAATCGGGCAATTGGCGTACGGTTGGCCGATGGCGAGACGTTGCACGCCGGCGAAGTGATCCTGTCGGCCGGAACCTATGGCAGTGCGGCCATCCTGCTGCGCTCCGGTGTCGGGCCGAAAGCTGACTTGCAGGCGTTGAACATCGAGCAAGTGGTGGAGTTACCCGTTGGCCAGCACTTGATGGATCACCCCTTCTATTACAATGCCTACGCAGCCCGGCCCGAACTGATCGGCCGACAGTCACCTGCCATTGGTGCCAAGTTGTGGACCCATAGCAGCAGCGCCAGTCATGGCGATCTTGATCTGCACATCACGGCAACCCATCTGTTCCCGCACGACCAAAGCCCGACCAAGGTGGGGTTTGTACTCGCTGTTGCCCTGACCCGCCCCATGTCCCAAGGCACACTGACCCTGGCCAGCCGTGATCCATTTGTTGCGCCGCGCATCAACTTGAATTTCCTCGCAAGGCAAGAAGACCGTCAGCGTCTGCTGGAGGGTATTCGGTTGGCTCGCAAGATCGGTAGCACCACACCGTTGCGGGAGTTGATTCACTCGGAGCTCAATCCAGGCAAAGGCAACGACTCGGACGAAGCCCTGCTCGCCAGCGCGCGGTCCAGCCTCGATACCTATCACCATCCCACTTCATCTGCGCCCATGGGGCGTCCAGGCGATGCGCGCGCCGTGGTGGATTTGAATGCACGGCCATTTGGCCTGCAAGCTTTGCGGATAGTCGATGCGTCCATCTTTCCGGATGTGCCCTCGGTAGCCACCAATATCACCGTAATTGCCCTTGCCGAGAAAATCTCCGGTCAGTACGCATGACTCGCGAGACCACACTAGCCAAACGCCTCTTTGACCAAGCTGTCGAACATGCTGTAGGCCGACAGCGCTTCACGACGATAATCCTCGTCGTTGGCGTCCAGGGGGGTGACCCGTAGGGTTTGGATCTCGATGAGGCTCGCTGAGCTCGATGTCATGTTCCAGTCTGCAGCGATGCTCCACCAGCACCAGGGTGTTGCCGCTACGCTCGACGTAACGGTGCAACGCTTCTACACGCTCCGCCAATTGCTCGGCGCACAAAGCGCTGAACGGCTCATCCAGCAGCAACAGGTGATGGCGGTCATTTGGCAGCGCGCTCAGCCAGGTATCCAGCCAGTTGCCTGCCCCAGGCTCACCACCGAGCAGCGCCAGGACATTGCTGTCCAGGTAATAGCGGGTTGATGCCGTAGCCTGCGGCGCGCCCGCCTCGTCGGTGATCACATTGGTGATACCGGCCACGCCCTTGAGGTAATCGCTTTTGCCAGCGCCGGAATGGCCAGAGAGCGAATATAACCGTCCCCGTTCCAGGCTTAGGGCACGATAGGTACGTTGAGCGACAAAGGACGCGATGTTCAGGCTCTGACCGACAATCGTCACGGACACCACACTTTTGGGCTGGCCAAAATGCTGCAGGCGCGTCACGGACACCGACTGCGATTTAAACCCCGTGATTGCCAGAAATACGTTGGCCAGGTCAGAGCGCACCAACAACAAGGCCGTGACTGCCAGCACAAAAGCTGAATCGCTGGTGCGATAGAGGCTGCCCATCAGAACCACCAGGACAATCACCAGGTCGCTGAGCAAACTGCAACTGGCAGCGGTGATCGTGCGGGTGATCACACTGTGCATGCGGGTGGTATAGAAATGCTTCAGCCCCTCGGCTATCGCGCCCTGTTGGGTGAGTGCCAGCCAGTCCCCCAGGCGTTCGAAACCGGTGCCGCCGGTACGGGAAATAGAAAACGCCACATGGGCCGAGCGCAGCAGGGAGTCGAATCCCTTGGTGCTCTCCCCCCGTGTTCTATAAAGCTCGTTGATCGAAAGGCGGTACAAAACCGCCAGCAACCCGCTGAACAACAGCGCCACGGCGATGCCGAACAGGCCAAACCCCATCCACAAGGCCATGCCATTGCACAGTAAAAGCGCGATGATCCAGGCGATGTCGTGGGCATACCAGGCAATGCGTTCGGATGTCGTGGTGACATCGCGAGAAACCACCTGCAGCGCATCGGCCAAGCTGGTGATCCGGATGTCTCGCAGCCCCCCGATGAACAAGCGGCAAAAGCGGCTGCGCAGCAGGTCCTCGATAAACAGCCCGGCAGCGACCCCTGCCCCAACCCCGGTTACGGCATACAACAGAACCTGCCAGGGTGAGAAACCCGACTCTGGCAGCGTCAGGTTGGCTGCGTAGCTCATCATCAGCGCCGGCACCAACAACATCAGCACGCCCCAGCGACAGTACTTGAAGAGATCGCCGAGGCTGAAATGCTCCGGCACGGTGGGGCCTTCCAACGCCGTCGAAGCCGTCCTCTCAGCGACCTCCATCGCCGAGCCCTCGCGCTGTGCGATCGCTCTTGCAGCCGATGGGCTGAAGCTCACCCAGGACAGGCGCTCCAAGGCGTCTCTGACTGCCAAGGCAGCCGCGGCGTCCAATACCGAGAAATCGTGGTCGATACTTAGGGTCCCGTTCCGGGTACGGGCCAGAAACACTCCGCGCAGCAGTTGCAAACGCAGGCGCTGCCCGGCAGAAAGATTGCTCCCGTCGAGCTCGATGGGCAGCTGCATAACTTGCTGTGGGCCCTGTCCCAGCTCGGGTATCAACAGGAAAGCGCCCAGCAGCGCTTGTATGTCCTCGCGCTGGCTCTCCAGCGGGCCTGGAACCAGTTCGACCAGTGTCGCGGGCCATATCGGCCAGTCGACATCGAACTCGATCACGCTGCGGGTCTGATCGGCGGCAACGTTCTGCAATACCGGCTGCCTTGAGGTGCTCTGATACAGGCCATCAAGCGCTTCCAAGGAGCGGCCGACGGCCTTGTAACTCACATAAGCGCGGGGCAACGCAAGTACCGCAGCCAGCAACGGGATACTCAGCCAGAAAATCGCCCCGTCCCAGACCGTGGCCGATTCTGAGGTGCCCAGCAGCCCAAGCAACACAAAAGGAATCAAGCGGCCGAAACCGATGATGTAGCTGTCAGCGCCGCGCAGCAGCGTATCCAGGTTGCGCAGGCCGCGTTCGCCCGTCAGTGTCCGCTCGATGTTCTGCAACGCCGTGCGGTCAGCGAACTGTTTGAGCCACGGGCCTCTGCGCAACCATGCCGAACACTGTTCGATGCGCTGCGCTGTCATATCCATGATCCGCTGGTAGTTGCGATCCGAGAGCCTGGACAGCAGATACGAGAACGGCAGAAACACACCGATCACCGCAACGGCCCATAACCCTGCCGTACCGAAAACCAGAAATGCCATCAGGATGGAAAGCAGAAGAAAAACCGGGATAGCGAGCAGATTAACGCTAGTGCCGATGCCCTCTAGAATGACGCTGAAATCCCTGGAAACCACCCGCTCCAGCAAAGCGACCTCTACGCGGGGGGGCATCTTGCGCGCCAGAAGGTGCTCGAATTCGCGGCATAACCTCAGCGAGATGTAGCGTTCCAGATTGAGCTCGCTCACCACCAGCAAGAACCCGCTGATGGCCAGGAACGCCAGGAGCGCGATGTCCCCCGGCGTGGTATCGACGCTGTCTTGGGCGGCCACCAGCGTACTCAGCGTGTAGATGAACAACAGCGGCACGCTGTACTGCAACAGCGACACCAGTACATAAGCACCGACCGCCCAAGGCGCAAGGTTGAAGGCCAAGCCGAAAAAGCCATCGGCGAACGCTCGCCCTTCGGAGCGAGCGGCTGTCCGATAGCGCAATTCTGGGGTAAAAGAGTACATCCACTTCACGACAGCGCCTCCTCGCAGTACACCCGACCCAGCTCCAGGGACTGTACGCGCTGCAGGTAGTCTCGGATTTTCTGTAGATCGTAATAAGTGGATTGAGTAGCGACACAGGTACAGTTTTATGCCCTTTGCAAAACTTTGTCACAAATCATCTGCCTGCGATGACCTGCGCTGACCAAGGTAAGACTTTTAAAAACAATTAGTATAGATCGCAGAAACCACCCGCCTCATCGCCTCTTCAATCGTCCCTTCATTGCGACACATCACCCACCCCTGCCCCACAGCCGCCCGTTCAAACGCCTCGGTACACACAACCTGCTCCTCCAGCGTATGCATCACCGTACTGCTCAGCCCGCGTCGCCTTGCCGCCGCCCTCGCCCAGGATATTTGCGCAGCGGTGACAACCCCCACATGCAGATCCGGCACTTGCACCTGTCGGTCAAGGTTCAGCGCAAGAATGTCTGTAAACGGTATCAACCGCCGAAACGCCGCATCGGACGGGTACCAGCGATCCATCAGGATGATGCTGTCAGGTGGCTGTGCAGCCAGTACGTGCCGGGTGATCCAACTGCGGCTGTCAGCAAAGCGTTCACACACCTCAAGTTCCAAATCGCGGCTGGGGTCTCTGGCGAATTTGTTAACCAGAGCCATCGTTTGCGCTCGATAGGGATCGCTTTTGCGTTCGCACAATCGGACCACCTTCTTGTTGTCGGCCCTCAATGCCGTCGTAACAGCCTCCAACAGCGTGGTTTTGCCGGTGCCCTTGGGCCCATCCAACGAAATAAACAGCGCACGATTCATACGAGCGCTGCGTTATCGTTGAGGTTGTGCATTTCCATGGGGCCTCTCGTCTGAGCGTTTGGGCGAATTTGCCTCCATTATGGGGAACCCTATTGCCCAATGCGAGGCTGTGCCCTCCCCGCGTCGACCGTTGAGGATCGGTCAGTCATTCAGCATTCCGGGACTTCGGCCTCGTACGTCACCGCCCAGGGCGCGATCAAGCGCTGCGGGGTCTGGCAGGTTTTGCGTTTAAACACGAAGTTGCGGCACTTTTCGGCAAACTGTTGGCGGTTTTGCACCATATCCAACTGCATCTGTACCAGCTCATGTTCGCGGCAACGTTCAACCTGCTGACTATCCAGCGTGGCTTTACGGGTGCGTGCGTACAGGTACTTCTCATCGGTCAGCGCGCTTTGGGCCTGTTGAGAGAGCCATAGTTCAAAAGCGTGTGGGCAGCGTGGGCCGATGTCCTGAACCATGCCGTACTGCAAGGCCTGGACGGCACTGATGGGCAGGCACTCTTCGGTGAGCTTGTGCGCGATCTCACTGCCGACGGCCCGTGGCAGGCTGTAGGTCCAGTATTCGGAGCCATAGAGCCCCATGGTTTTGTAATGCGGGTTGAGCACTACCCCCTCACGGGCCAATACAATGTCAGCGGCCAGCGCGAGCATCACGCCGCCTGCGCCCGCACTGCCGGTCAGGCCGCTGATCACCAGTTGCCTGGTGGTTAGCAGCTCCCGGCACACATCGTCGATGGCTTGAATATTGGCCCAGGCTTCCAGCCCCGGCACTTTGGCGGCCTGGATGACATTGAGGTGTACGCCATTGGAAAAGCTCCCGCGCCCGCCCTTGATCAACAACACTTGGGTGGCTCGCGCCTTGGCCCAGCGCAAAGCTGCCACCAGCCGTTGGCATTGTTCGGTGCTCATGGCGCCGTTGTAGAACTCGAATGTCAGTTCGCCGACGTGACCGATTTCCCGGTAGCGAATCGGTTGATAGGCCAGCGCACTAAAGCTTTGTTGCGCGATCGAGCTGTCCAACATCGGAACGTCAGCCAGTTGTTCAGCCAAGACATGCCGAGCCGGCAGCTTGAAGGTCTCCTCCCCTGGCTGGGCCTTGCGTTTGAGCGAACCGATCCACAGGCTGTGATCCCCCGCCGCCACCAACACTGCGTCGTCCTGTACCGCGAGGATGTCTCCCGGGGTGCCCTGGCGTGAGTCCAAGTGCGCGTCGTACAGGTAATATTGCCCGCCCAGCAGGCTTGCCAACACACCGGGTTGGCCGTCGGCGGCGTCGATGCTGCGCTTGATGAAGCTTGCGCAATCAAACCAACTGAAGGTGCGGTCAGCCTGGGTCATGTTCGGCTGCAAACGCCCGATAACGCTGGGTTGCGTGTAGTCGAGGGGCACCGGCACGAAGCCATTGGCGAATTTTTCCACCACGTCGCGGATGCAGACGATCGCCGCGTCACTTACCGGGCCGTTGTACAGCTCGGATTTGCGCACATCGGTGGGCATATCGAATTCACAGGTCGCCCAGATCGGCCCGGCGTCCATTTCCTCTACGGCCTGCAGGGCCGTGACGCCCCAGCGCCTGACCTGCTGGGTGATGGCCCAGTCCAGTGCGCTGGCGCCACGGTCACCGACGATGCCGGGATGGATGATCACCACCGGGCGCTGCGGGTGGCTCCATAGCTGCTGTGGTACACGGTCCTTCAGGAATGGGCAGATCACCAGTTCGGCACCTGACGCCTCGATCTGGCGACACACCGTAGTTTCATCGGTGAATACCACAACGCTGGGGTCGTGACCCGCCTGGCGCAAATCCAGCCAGGCCCGCTGGGTCAAACCGTTGAATGCCGAGGATAACAACAGGATCTTCAATGATCGCATGGCTGACTCTTCCTTGAGATTGGGCGACCAGAGGTGCTCCTTGAGCCGTCCCTGGCCTTTGATGGAAGCCCAAGGTTATAGAGCGTGGCAGCAGCGTTACCTGACCAGGATCAAGCTTGTGCCAGCAAATGACGATAGTTTCGAGTTGACAGCGCCCTGCAAACTTCAACAACCTGCCAACTTTCCTGCCCTGCCCCGAGGCTGTTCTTGGATTATTTCAGTGCCCTCACCGCCTTCGTCGAAGCTGCCGAAGGCAATAACTTCTCCCGCGCAGCCGAGCGTTTGGGGATCAAGGCGTCCACGGTTTCACGCTATATAAAGGATCTTGAGCAAGACCTGGGTATCGCGTTGTTCAACCGCTCCACGCGCACCTTGCACCTGACCGAAGGCGGCCAGACCTTCCTGATGCACGCCCGCAGGGTGCTGGATGAACTGGAACACGCCAAGGCGGCGACGTCTGCATTGAACCAGCAGCCCAGGGGCTTGTTGAAGCTCAACCTGCCGCCGGCATTCGCCCGCCATCACATCCTTCCGGCCTTGAAGGACTTTTGCGCGCGCTACCCGCAAATCAGTGTGGAATTGGTATTGGATAATGCTCAGGTCAACCTGATTCATGCCGGCGTCGATCTAGCCATACGCATTGGCGCGCTGGCCGATTCGACGCTCAAGGCCCGCAAACTCTGCGACGGCCACTACCGCGTGGTGGTCAGCCCGGCTTTTGCCAGGCAGCACCCTGCACCCTCAGCCCCCGCCGACCTCGCCGGTTTGCCCGCAGTGCTGGGTACGCTGCCTACGGGCGCTATCAGCTTTGTCTGCGGCGACCAGGTATCACCGCTGCTGCACAACGGCTGCATTCGGATAAATGATCTCGACGCACAACTGATCGCCGCTCGCCAGGGGCTGGGCTTTGCCCTTTTGCCGGATTGGTTGGTCGCCCAGAGCATCCAGGCCGGTGAGTTGCTCGTGTGGCTGCCGCAATGGCGAATACGCGATGTCGAGCGCGACTTCGCCGTGTGGTTTGTCTACCCGCCCAAGCGCATCGTGTCGTCCAAGGTCAGGTGCTTTATCGACTTTATCGTTGAGCGACTGGGCCAGACGCCTGGGTGGACATGACTCAACTGAAGCGAATATCCAGCGAGCGCAGATAGGTTTGCAGCCCTGCGTCCTGAATCGGAATCAGGAACGCCTCGGTGTCCGATTCATTGAAGTGCGCGTGCCAGTACCCCGGCGGCGTGACAAATGCCAGGCCAGGCGACCAGTCCACCCGCTGCGGATTGCGGATCTGCCCGTCCGCGTCCAGCTCGGTGACCACCAGCGAGTAACACCCCGGCGGGCAATCAATAATGAAGTCCAGCGCAATCGACTGATGCCGGTGAGGTTTCTGTACCGAGCCTGCCGGCAGGATCCCATACATGGCCCACAGCACATGGGTCACGGTGCGCGTCTGGGGGAAGTTGCGGTTGCCCAGCAAAATGCTGATGCGGCTGCGGTCTTGCGCACGAGGATCGTCGGCCGCTTCACGCAGCTTGGCGTTAGCCAGTTCTGCGGGGTACAGCGTCGGTGCGAAGCGGTCTGCGCTGCGTGTCACCCCCAGGTAACGCAACAGCGGTTCATCGTGCACGTAGTAAAGACGCGCATCCTGGCGGGCGCTGAAGTGCGCCGCCTGCAAGCCCGGCAAGGCCATAAAACAACCTGTTGACCATTGAATCTCATGTTCGCCCTGAACCACGCTGCCCTCGCCGGCGATCACGTAGAACACCTGGGAGGTCGCATTGGGTTGCAGGGTCAGCGTGTCGCCACGGTTAAGGCGCATGAAGCTCGCGCACAGCCCGGGGCCTGTCGCAGGGCCTTCACAGCCCAAGGCGTCGCTGAGGTCCAGCGGTACCACGCGTGAAGGGCCACTGTCGTATAACGAGGCGGGAAAGCTGTGGTAGGGAATGCGCGCAATAAGGTTGGCACTGATGGGGTTGGCCGCCTTGCTGTACTCGAAGTACTCGGCGTCCACTTGGTTTATATCCGTCGGCGCAGGGTTGAATTCGTTCATCAGGCTCACCTCAGTTTTTGGCTGGAGCCCGCAGCGCTTTTAAACGCTGCGGTGTGTGAATGAACTATAGGCAGTGCGCGCTGGCGGATTAATCCCTGGTACTGCACAGCAGTTATGCGAAACGGGGAGGTGTTGGGCGCCCTGTCGGCACCGCTATCAAACCTTGAACCGTGGTATCGCCAGCCCCAGACTTTCGCGCAAAGTCGAGCCTTCATACTCTGTGCGATAAACCCCGCGCTCCTGCAACAACGGAATCACCTCCCGGGTGAATCGATCGAACTGCCCGGGGTGGCCGATGTAGATATTGAACCCGTCCACAGCCCGCGCCTGGAGCCAGTCGGCCATTTTCTGCGCCACCGTATCGGCGCTACCCACGAAGGCGCCAGGACGCAGTTGCCGACCAAACTCAATGGCCTGGCGCAAGGTGAAACCCTTCTCCCGCGCCTGATCGGCGATGCGTTTGGCATTGGTGAAAAAACTGCTGCGCGCCGCTTCCAGGCTCTCTTGCGGGAATGGCGCATCCAGATCGTACTGGCTGAAATCATGCCAGCCGAAATTACGCCCGAACTCCTTGAGCGCCAGTTCAAAACTATGGTCGAGTTGATGGTAGTGCTGCTCGATTTCCCGGGCCTGTGCATCAGTATCGCCCACATAGACTTCCGCACCGGGCATGATCAATAACTGCTCCGGATCGCGCCCTCTTTGTGCCGCCCTGCCCTTGACATCCCGGTAAAACGCCTGGCCCTGCTCGATGCTGGCCGCATGGGTGAAGATCACGTCCGCCGTGGCGGCGCCCAGATCGCGGCCTGGCTCGGAATCACCGGCCTGAAAGATCACCGGTTGGCCCTGGGGTGAGCGTTGGATATTCAGCGGGCCGACCACGCGAAAGTGTTCGCCCTGGTGGTCCAGGCTGTGCAGCTTGCTGGGGTCAAGAAACTGGCCGGTAGCGCGGTCGCGCACAAACGCGTCGTCTTCGTAAGAGTGCCACAACCCCTGCACCACCTGGACATGTTCAGCGGCGCGGCCATAGCGTGTGGCGTAGTCATAATGTTCATCGCGGCTGTAATTGCCTGCGGTGCCAGCATCACCGCTGGTGACCACGTTCCAGCCGGCGCGGCCTTTGCTGATCAAATCCAGGGACGCCAGGCGCCGCGCCACGTTATACGGCGAGTTGTAGGAGGTGGTCAGCGTGCCAACCAGGCCGATATGCCGGGTACTCACCGCCAGCGCCGATAACAGTGTCAGCGGCTCCAGGCGATTGAGGTAATGGGACGGCGAGCCGGGGGTGATAAATTGGCTGTCGACGATAAACATCAAGTCGAACAGCGCCGCCTCGGCCTGGCGCGCAATTTCGATGTACCAATCGACGTTGACGCTGGCATCGGCCGGCAGTTGCGGGTCGAGCCACAGGTTATGGCGGCCCGGGCCACCACTGCCCATGGTCAGGGCGCCCAGTTTGAGCTGTCTTTTAGTCATGACAAGAACCTTCAGGGCTGGCGGGTGGCGACGGCTGGCTGCAAGGACGCCGCGAAGGACGGGTCAAACAGTTGGGCGGCCGGGTAAGCCTTGATCAGGCCCTGGCTGGCGAAAAAGTCCACGGTCTTTTGCGCCTCCACAGGCGCCTGGGCGGTCAGTGGCTCGACGGTGGTGCGCGCCCGAGCAAACCACACTCGGGCGATGTCGGCGTCGGCACGGGTGCGCTTGGCCCAGGCATCGGCATAGGCATCGGCGTTGGCCGGGTTTTGGCGAGCCCAGTCACGGGCTTTTTTCAGCCGCTGGAGAAAGTCGCTGATAGGCTCACGCTTGGCCTCTACCGCATTGGCGTTGGCGGCGATAAAACTCTGGGCCGGGATCAACCCCTCGGCGGTCGCCAGCACTCGCGCACCCTGGCGTTCCTGTTGCGTGACATAGGGCTCCCAGGTGGCGATGACGTCAACCGCGCCGCCCTCCAGCGCATGGGACGCATCCAGCGCACTGAGGTAGCGCAACTCCAGAGAGTCCCGTGCAACCCCGGCTTTATCCAATGCAGTCAGCAGCAGTTGCTGGCTCCAGGAGCCCTTCCAGATGGCCGCGCGCTTGCCCGCAAGATCGGCCAGGCTGTGGATCGACGAATCCTTTTTCACCAAAATCGCCACGCCCGCAAGATTCTGGCGGCTGACGGCAATCACCTTGATCGGTGCGCCCAACGCGCCCAGGAACAATACCGGCGCATCGCCCAGCAGGCCGATATCCAGGCTGCCGACGTTGAGCGCTTCGGCCACCGGTGACCCGGCGGTGAATTGCTTCCATTCCAGGGTATAGGGCAGATCATCCAGCACCCCCGCCGCTTCCATCACCGCTTGGGCGTTATAGCTCTGATCACCCACGACCAGGGTTTGTGCCTGTGCCGTCAGGCTTAGCAGGGTGGCGGCCAACCCGGCCGCCAGTGTTGTCAGGTAACGCACGCTCGTCTCCAGATGCCGTGTGAGGCAGTCAAGTCGATCCGCGCGTGCGGTCTCGGCAATATTTGTAAGGATCGATACGATGCGGTTATAAGAGGCGCGTGTAAAATACCTATAACGCATAACGTAATGCGCAAATAATGCGCGCACCGCATCAGGCTATCGAGGCAGCTCGACCCGCGCCACCAAGCCTGGACCACGCACACGGTTGCTCAGCGTCAGTTCACCGCCCTGCTCGCGCACAATGGCGCGCGCCGCTGAAAGCCCGAGACCCACGCCGCCGGTATTACGATTGCGCGAGGTTTCGAGGCGAAAGAATGGATCGAATACGCGCTCAAGGTCAGCCTCGGGAATCCCCGGGCCCTGGTCATTGACCTCAATGCAGATGCGCTGACCATCCCCACTCAGAGAGATGCCAGGGTGACGCGCATATTTGGCGGCGTTCTCCAGCAGGTTGACGATCACCCGCTTAAGCCCCAGTGGGCGTCCGTGATAGACCAGGTGGGCCGGCCCAATGAAATCCACCGCAAGATGCTGGTCGCGATAGTCATCGATGATGGTTTGCAGCAGCTCCGACAGATCGAATGCGGTGCTTTGCTCCAGCACCGTATCGTCGCGAAAGAACGCCAGCGCAGCGTTGATCATCGACTGCATTTCCTCGACATCGCGAATCAGTTTGTGCTGATGGTCCAGATCCTCCATGAACTCGCAACGCAGGCGCATCCGCGTCAAAGGCGCGCGCAAGTCGTGGGAAATCGCCGCGAGCATATGGGTGCGTTCGCCGATGAAATGCTGGATCTGCGCCTGCATGGTGTTGAAGGCGATGATGGCCTGGCGTATTTCGTGGGGGCCTTCGCTGTCGATGGGCGGAGCGCGCAAATCACCACCAAAACGCCTGGCGGCACTGGCGAAACGCTGCAACGGTTTGGCCAGTTGCCGGGTCGCGAGCCAGGCCACCAACAAGGTCGCGATCAACCCCAGGGTGATGATCACCGCGATGCGCGTGGGTGCGCTCAGCCCCCACGTGCGCTCAGGTGGGACGAATGACAACCAGCTGCCATCGAGCAACTGCACGAGCGCAACATAGTGCGCCTCGGGGCTGCCACGCGGCCAATCGTCGGGGCTGAACACCTGAATTTGTCGCCCCGTGCCAAACAGTGCTTGTATCCCCGGGACTTCGCCCGTTTGAAGCGCCGTGTTGCCGTCGGGAAGGCCGAAATCCGCGGGCTCGTTACGCCACGCCACATGTAGCCGGGCATCGCTGGCCGCTGCCGCCAGTTGCGGACGCAGCGTTGCAGGCGCGGCTTCGATGACTTTGGTGGTGGCGGCCATCTGCTCCAGCAACCCCGTGCGCTCGATCGGCGGGCGCGCCCAGACCCCGGCAACCTGGACGAACAAGGCATTAAGCGCCAGCGAAGCGAGCATCGCGGCGAGAATGGTCAGGGCGATGCGCCGGTTCAGGGTGTCGCGACGCAACAGGCCGCGGATCATGACCGGGTGACCGGGGCGGTGAACAGATAGCCGCCATTGCGTACCGTGCGGATCAGGTCCGGGCGTTTGCAATCGGGCTCGATCTTGCGCCGCAGCCGGCTGACCTGCACGTCAATGCTGCGGTCGAAGGCGTCGTGGCCCCGGCCGTGGGTCAGGTCGATCAATTGGTCGCGGGTGAGGATGCGCTGAGGGTGTTCAAGAAACACCACCAGCAAGTCGAATTCGCCACCGGACAGCGGAATCATCACGCCCTCGGGAGAGCGCAGCTCGCGGCAGGTAATATCCAGATGCCAACCGGCGAACGCGATGATTGGCCGGGAATGCTCACTGGCAGCGCCGACGAGCTGCCCCGCCCGCCGTTGCACCGCCCGCAGACGGGCCAGCAATTCGCGGGGGGCAAACGGTTTGGTCAGATAGTCATCGGCGCCCAGCTCCAGGCCGACGATGCGATCACTGAGCTCGCCCATGGCCGTGAGCATGATGATTGGAATGCCCATCTGCGCCCGGACTTTCTGGCACAGGCTAAGGCCGCCTTCACCGGGCAGCATGAGGTCCAGAATAATGGTGTCTGGCCGCTGCCGGGCGATGGCTGCCCACATGGCTTCTCCGTCGGCAGCCACGTCGACTTCGTAGGCGTGCTGCACGAAGAACTTCTTCAGCAATGCCAGAATTTCTCCGTCGTCGTCGACGATCAGCAGTCTGCTCACGTTCCCAGGCCCCCTGGCAAAAAAGGAAAACATCTAAAACCATTCCGGCGCCGGGGTCATTTATTTCAATCGAGCAACATTCCTTCGCCACGGACACAACCCGGACATCTTCGGGAAAAACCCGTCGGGCATCCTGCACGCCTTCCATTCAAGGCGACGTTCATGAAGGTTTCCAGCAGCAGGTACACCGAGCAGGCACAGGACACCGGGCGGCCCCTGGTGCTGAGCCAGCGCACCTCGTCCCCCGCACAGGACAGCCCCATGCTGTTCCAGGAATCCTGCCTGGGCCTGACGGCGGACCAGGACCGCATCGTATTGCGCCGCTACTTCGAACATTACAGCCCCGACGCCGGGCGCTGGGTCGAGTATGCCCACTCCATCCCCACCGCCGAGCTTGTCCACTGGATCATGACCCATGGGCAGTTGCACATCGAATGCTCCCAGGATAATCCGAACGACGCTCCTGGCTCATACAGCGCCGTCGCTCAATAGCACGGCCCCGCTCAAACGTCATAATCCCCTGCCCGTCTGCGTGGTAATCTCCCGGCACCACGAATAGACATTGATCGTCACTTGACGATGACCAAAGCCAGGAAAGAACATGCCCAAGATTTCTCACTCAGCGCTACGCCGTAACTTCCGTGACCTGCTGGCAACGCCCATCTGCGTTGAAACCGCCTCCGTATTCGACCCCATGTCTGCCCGCATCGCGGCCGACCTGGGTTTTGAAGTCGGGATCCTGGGCGGTTCAGTCGCCTCCCTGCAGGTGCTGGCGGCCCCCGATTTTGCGTTGATTACCCTGAGTGAGTTCGTTGAGCAAGCCACGCGCATTGGCCGCGTCGCCCAGTTGCCCTTCATCGCCGACGCCGACCACGGCTACGGTAATGCGCTGAACGTGATGCGTACCGTCGAAGAACTGGAACGCGCCGGTGTCGCCGCGCTGACCATTGAAGACACCTTGCTGCCGGCGCAATTCGGGCGCAAGTCCACCGATCTGATTTCGGTAGAAGAAGGCATCGGCAAGGTCAAGGCAGCCATTGAGGCGCGCGTCGACCCCGAATTGTCGATCATTGCCCGCACCAACGCCGGCGTGTTGCCCACCGCCGATGTTATCGCCCGCACCAAAGCCTACGAAAAGGCCGGCGCCGATGGCATCTGCATGGTCGGCGTCAAAGATTTCGAGCACCTGGAGCAAATCGCCGAGAACCTCAGCGTGCCATTGATGCTGGTGACCTACGGCAACCCGCAACTGCATGACAGCGAGCGCCTGGCCAGCCTGGGCGTGCGCATCGTCGTAGCCGGGCATGGCGCGTACTTCGCCGCAATCAAGGCCACCTACGACAGCCTGCGTGCGCAACGCCAGCTTACCCATAGCACGTCCAATCTCAGCGCCACGGAGCTGACCCACACCTACACGTTGCCGGAGAGCTATGTGGCGTGGGCTGAAGAGTTCATGGACGTGAAGGAGTAATTTTCAGACAACCTGCTGATTTGCCCCAAGCGTTTTTTTCGCGGACCATGGCGCCTTTCTGTTCCTGCCAACACGAGGTGCCCATGGCCAACCACGACCTGTCCTATACCCCCGACCCGGACGCCGACTCCATCTCCTCCGATGTCATCGGCTTCAACGGCATTCTGGTCTCGACCCAAATCCCGACCCACGCCGACGGCAGCCTGGAGCTGGGCGACATCACCCTGCAAAGCGAATGCACCCTGCAAGCGCTCAAAGTCGCGCTGGAAAAAGCCGGCAGTTCCATGGACCGGGTGATGCACCTGACCATCTACCTCACCGATATGGCCGACCGCGCTGCGTTCAATGAAGTCTACAAGCGCTTTTTCGCCAAGCCATGGCCGGTGCGGGCAGCGGTGGGTGTGGCTGCGTTGGCGGTGGACGGGATGCGTGTTGAAGTAACGGCAATGGCTGCCAAAGCCTGATACCTCAGAGCGCCATGAACAATGTGGGAGGGGGCTTGCTCCCGATAGCGGTGGGTCAGAACAGTTTTGGTTACTGACACACCCTCATCGGGAGCAAGCCCCTCCCACACAGGGCCCTGGGCCCGACAGCCCTGCGGTAGATGCCGGCCGGGCATTTCACGGCTACAATGCGCGCCTCGACCGTGACAAGCCTGACTAAAAAAACTATGTCCTTGCCCAAGCATCACCTTGAATTGCTCAGCCCTGCCCGCGATGTCGCCATTGCGCGCGAGGCCATTCTGCATGGCGCCGATGCCATCTACATAGGCGGCCCAAGCTTCGGCGCCCGTCACAATGCCTGTAACGAGGTAAGCGATATCGCGCAGCTGGTGGAGTTCGCCCGTCGATACCACGCCCGCGTGTTCACCACCATCAACACCATCTTGCATGACAACGAGCTGGAGCCGGCGCGCAAGCTGATCCACCAGCTGTATGACGCAGGTGTAGACGCGTTGATCGTGCAGGATCTGGGCGTGATGGAGCTGGATATTCCGCCCATCGAGCTGCACGCCAGCACCCAGACCGACATCCGCACCCTGGGCCGGGCAAAGTTTCTTGACCAGGCCGGTTTCTCGCAGCTGGTATTGGCCCGTGAGCTGAACCTGCAGGAAATCCGCGCAATCGCCGACGAAACCGATGCCGCCATCGAATTCTTTATCCACGGCGCCCTGTGCGTGGCGTTCTCCGGGCAGTGCAATATTTCCCATGCGCAGAATGGCCGCAGTGCCAACCGTGGCGATTGCTCCCAGGCCTGCCGTCTGCCGTACACCTTGAAAGATGACCAGGGCCGTGTCGTGGCCTTTGAAAAGCACCTGCTGTCGATGAAAGACAACAACCAGAGCGCGCTGGTCGAAGCCGGCGTGCGCTCGTTCAAGATCGAAGGCCGCTACAAGGACATGGGCTATGTGAAGAACATCACCGCCTACTACCGCCAGCGCCTCGACGAAATCCTTGAAGACCGCCCGGACCTGGCCCGCGCCTCCAGCGGGCGTACCGCGCACTTCTTCGTGCCCGACCCGGAAAAAACCTTCCACCGTGGCAGCACCGACTATTTCGTCACCGACCGCAAGATCGACATCGGCGCGTTCGACACCCCGACGTTTACCGGCCTGCCGGTGGGTGTGGTGGAAAAAGCCGGCAAGCGCGACTTGCAGGTGATCACCCATGAGCCGCTGTCCAACGGCGATGGCCTGAATGTGTTGGTCAAGCGTGAAGTGGTGGGCTTTCGCGCCAATATCGCCGAGCCCAAGGGCGAGTTCGAGGAAGACGGTGAGAAGCGCTACCGCTACCGCGTCGAGCCGAATGAAATGCCGGCCGGACTGCATCAGTTGCGCCCCAACCATCCTTTGAACCGTAACCTGGACCATAACTGGCAACAGGCACTGCTCAAGACCTCCGCCGAGCGCCGTATTGGCCTGGCGTGGGTTGCGCGTCTGCGTGAAGAGCAGTTGCACCTCACCGCCACCAGCGAAGAAGGCATCAGCGCCAGTGTCACCCTGCCCGGCCCGTTTGGTGTAGCCAACAAGCCGGAACAGGCACTGGACACCCTGCGCGATCTGCTCGGCCAGCTCGGCACCACGGAGTACCACGCCACCCGCATCGAGCTGGACGCGCCGCAGGCGTTCTTCATCCCCAACTCGCAGCTCAAGGCGTTGCGCCGTGAAGTGATCGAAGCACTGACCGCCGCCCGCATCCAGGCGCACCCTCGGGGTGGACGCAAGGCCGAGACCACCCCGCCGCCGGTGTATCCGGATGCGCACCTGTCGTTCCTGGCCAACGTCTATAACCAGAAGGCCCGCGACTTCTACCACCGTCACGGCGTGAAGCTGATCGATGCGGCCTTCGAAGCCCACGAAGAAACCGGCGAAGTGCCAGTGATGATCACCAAGCATTGCCTGCGTTTCTCGTTCAACCTGTGCCCCAAACAGGCCAAGGGCGTCACCGGCGTGAAGACCAAGGTCGCGCCGATGCAGTTGATCCACGGCGACGAAGTGCTGACCCTGAAGTTCGATTGCAAGCCGTGCGAGATGCATGTGGTAGGCAAAATCAAGGGGCATATCCTTGGGTTGCCGCAGCCGGGCAGTGCTGTAGAGCATTTCAACCCGGAAAACCTTATCTATCAGGGCACGCACTAACCGCTCCTGTAGGAGCGGGGTTGCCCGCGAAAAACCTGAGGACGCCGCGTTTTAACCAGAAGCGCTGCGTTATCGTTAGCCTTCTTCGCGAGCAAGCTCGCTCCTACCCAGGTTGCGGGGCCACCACCAGCCCCGCTGCAACCCGGCAGCGGCCAGCAGAATCGCCGCCACACCCAGCCATTGCAGCCACCCCAGGCGATGCCCGAACGCGATCCAGTCCACCAGGATCGCCGCAATCGGGTAGATGAACGACAACGCGCCGGTCATCGCCGTGGGCAGCTTCTGAATGGCCCCGTACAGCAACACGTACATCAAACCGGTATGCACCACGCCCAATGTCGCGAGTGCCGCCCAGGCAGTGGTCGACACGGGCAAGCTGTGCCAAGGCACCAGCGGCGCCAGCAGCACGGCGCCGGTGGTCACCTGGATCAACGCCATCAAATGCGGCGGTACGTCCTTCAGGCGTTTGATGATCAGCGCCGCCACCGCGTACAAAAATGCCGCGCCCAAGGCCAAGGCAATGCCAGCCAGATAATTCCCGCCGCTAGATTGCTCACCATGGGCGGTCACGATCGCCAACATGCCCAGGAACGCCACACTCAGCCACGCCATTTTTTGCACGGTGATCTTCTCACCGAGAAACACCGCCGCCAGCATCACCAGTATGAACGGCTGCACGTTGTACACCGCCGTGCTGATCGCGATGGACGCAGAGGAATAGGACTCGAACAGCAACAGCCAGTTACCGACGATCGCCACGCCGCTGAGCACGGCCAGCCCGAGCTTGGCCCAGTTGAGTAACTCCAGGCGCAAATACCCCAGCAACGCGCACACCAACAGCAGTGTCAGCGCGCCAATCACGCAGCGCCAGAACACCACCTCAAGCACCGACACGCCCGACACCAGCACAAACCAGCCAATGGTGCCGGAAATCAGCATGGCGGCGATCATTTCCAGGTTCCGCGACGGATTGATGTATCCATGATTGAGGCTCCTCAAATGAGGCTCAATTATGGCAATCTGCTCCACACGGCTACAGCGACTAAAAAAGGCAAAACCCAGGATTCACCTTTTCTTATTAGGCAAACCTCATGATCGACACTATCGACCAGCAATTGATCGCCGCCTTGATGGACGACTCGCGCCTGTCCCTCAAGACTCTGGCGGGCATCACCGGCCTGTCCTCGCCGAGCGTCAGCGAACGTCTGCGCCGCCTGGAAGAGCGCGGCGTGCTGACCCACTACACCGTCGACATCGACCCCAGGCACTTCGGCTACCTGCTGCAAGCCATCGTGCGCATCCGCCCCCTGCCCGGCAAATTGCAGGAAGTGGAACGCCAGATCCAGGCGATCCCCGAGTTCACCGAATGCGACAAGGTCACGGGTGACGACTGCTTTATCGCCCGCCTGCATGTACGCACCATGGATCATCTCGACAGCCTTCTGGACCGGATTAATGGGTATGCCGAAACCAACACTGCGATCGTGAAGAAAACCCCGGTGAAGCGGCGCTTGCCGCCGCTGGGGGATCGTTGAGGTTTGTAATGCCAAGGGACTGTTATGGCGATGTGTGACCTCGCTCGGTTTTATCGCCGATCAATCTAAAAAACTGTCAATTTTAACAGGTGTGCGTGCCAATGGCTGGCGCTAATGTCAGTGTATGAAACGCAAGGACGACCCCTGCTCGGCGCAGCGCCGCTTCTAATACTGTGTAAAGATAGAAGGAGATTTTCATGCGCAATGTCATACATGTCACTGATTCATCATTCCAGCAAAACGTTATTCAATCAGAACTGCCGGTACTGTTGGAGTTCTGGGCTGAGTGGTGTGCGCCTTGCAGGTCAGTAGGACCCATTATGGAAGAGTTAGCGTCCGAATATACTGGCAGATTAGTCGTTGCCAAATTAAATGTTGATGAAAATGATCAAACTGCCGTGCTGTATGGCATACAGCACCTTCCAACTGTACTGCTGTACAAAGGCGGCGAAGTTATAGGCAAGCAAGTAGGCGCAGCACCAAAGTCCGGGTTTGAGAGCCTTATTGACCACAACCTCTGACATTCAGCCACATAAAATCTTAGTACGACGGGGCTCAAATTCCGGCCGGACGTTGCGGGTTAAACGTTAGGTACCGCGCCTTGACGCGCATCCCGCTCACTCGATAGCGGGTCCGGCCCCGATCCTTCCTCGTTGTTGATTGTTTGAACCCGCCCTTGGCCACGGCCCTCCAAGCTGAATGAACCACGGCCGGATGTACGCACGATGACTTTCATTCTATGGTTGGCCGTATTGGGCGCCGTCCTGCTCACCCTCGCCCTCACCTCCTCCTATTTGCGCTGGATGCCGGTGACCACCTCAGCGGTGTGTCTGTTGCTGGGCATCGCCATTGGCCCGCTGGGCGTGGACTTGTTGCACCTGGACGTGAAGGGCTCGGCGCGCTGGATGGAGCACCTGACGGAAGTGGCGGTGCTGTTTTCGCTGTTTGTCAGCGGTTTGAAATTGCGCCTGCCGCTCAAGCACCGCACCTGGCGCATCGCCTTTGGCATGGCCGGGCCGGTGATGCTGTTGACCATCCTCGGCACCTGCCTGTTGCTGCACTACCTGTTCGATTTAACCTGGGGCGTTTCGCTGCTGGTGGGGGCGATGCTGGCGCCCACCGACCCGGTGCTGGCCGGCCTGGTGCAGGTCAACAATGCCCAGGACTATGACGCGTTGCGATTCGGCCTGTCCGGCGAAGCAGGGTTGAACGACGGTACCGCGTTTCCTTTTGTGATTTTTGGCCTGCTGTTTATGCAACATGGCGGTTTCGACGGCGACTGGTTCGGCGGCTGGGTGCTGAAGAACCTGCTGTGGGCGGTTCCGGCCGGGCTGTTGATGGGTTACTGGATGGGCCGCGGCATTGGCCGTATCACCCTGCGCCTGCGCTTGATCAATGCCGATAGCACCCTGTCACCGAATGACTACCTCACCCTCGCGCTGATTGCCCTGGCGTATGTGACGGCTGAAGCGGTCGGCGGCTACGGCTTCTTGTCGGTGTTCGCGGCGGGCCTGGGGCTGCGCCAGGCCGAGGTCAAATCCACCGGTTATGCGCAAACGCCGGCCGAGCACCTGGCCCAGCCGGTGGTGGGCCATCTGGAGATCGAGCCCGAGCAGGCGCTGCACGGTGACGTCAGCCAGTTGAAGGACACCCAGATCGCCGCCGGCGTGATGATGGGCGACATGCTGGCTTTCGGCAGCCTGGTCGAGCGCTCGATGGAGGTGTTCCTGGTCAGCGTATTGGGCATCGTGTTGGTCAGCCATTGGGACTGGCGCGCGCTGGCGGTGGCGGCGTTGCTGTTCTGCGTAGTTCGCCCGCTCAGCGTGTTTGCGATGCCTTGGGGCAGCCTGCTGGATCGGCGGCAACGCAGCCTGGTCAGTTGGTTTGGTATTCGTGGGATCGGCAGCCTCTACTACCTGTTCTATGCGCTCAACCATGGGCTGATCGGTACCAGCAGCGCCGTGGCGGTGAACCTGACCCTCTCGGTGATCGCGCTGAGCGTGATGGTGCATGGCCTCAGCACCCAGCCCTTGCTGGTGTGGTACGAACGACGCGCCGCGCACAAAAAATGAATCCTGCGCCGCGCTTGGCGTGATGGATAACCGCGTACCGGGCCAGCAGGTCTCGCGTGATCAAGCACAGGAAAGAGATCTCCTGTTCAAGCTCAACGATCCCTCTGGCCCGCCGCCGGATCAATCCTGACTGTCGGTATTGCCGACGTCGGCCGCTTCATCCAGATCGTTGAGCGGCACTTGCGCATCATCCATCAGCGAGCCCGGATCTTCATTGCCGGGGTCGTTGAGTTCTTCGTCGAGTTCTTTTGACATGACCGTCTCCGTTAACCGCCTTGGGTATCGATATCGGCATCGGTTTCAGGCTTGTGCTCGCGCTCAGGCTTGAAGTCTGGACTGTAGTCGTTTTCCCTGGCCTTGGGGTCGCTGGCAGGCGTCGGGTCCTTGGGCGCATCGGCAGCGGTGCCCGGAGCGGGCTCGCCACCATCGATGGCAGGGTCATTGCGGTTGCTGGTTTGGGGATCGTTGGATGTAGACATGGCATACCTCTTCACAGACCGGTGATAAATCTTTACCGCGTAAAGCTAAGGCGCCACGTGCCCCAGCGAAGTTCCGTCCAATTGCTCAGCGCAGTGGATTGTCCACCTGGATATAAAACGCATAGATGCCCAGCACCAGCCAGAACACCATGAACAACCACGGCGCGCGCATGGAAAACAGCAACGACTTGCGATAGCCCTTGTGACTGGACTCCATTTCGGAAAACAGCGGCGATTCATCGTAGGCCAGACCCATCACCGGTTCGCTGCGCAGCAATTCGCTTTGCTTGTAGTGCCAGTGATCAATGATCTGGTAGGCCGCGCGTATGCCAGGCCAGGCGTTGAGCGAGCTGAGAATACCCAGCGCGGCGAGGATCACCGGCACCACCAGGGTGAACAGCTTGCCCCATTCCGGGTTGAGGTTGCCCATGCCCGACACGAAGGCGATCACCAAAAATGATTGCGCGGTCAGGTAGGCGTCGGTGCGGTTGGCGAGGATGCTGGTTTCGTACTGGATCTCGCGCCGGTAGAAGTCGAGGCGATCCTTGGGCGAGCCGAAGATCTTGGCGTTGTGTTCGCTATGGTCGGTCAGGGCCGCTTCCGGAGTGTTTGGGGAGATGATTCGGGGCACAACGATGCTCCACAAAGTGACGGGACTCATTAGAAGAATCGGGCATGGGTGAAGTTCAAGTTTCTTGTGCACCAAGTCAGGGCACCTTCTGCCCCTTGTAGGAGCGAGCTTGCTCGCGAAAAAGGTCAACGATGACGAGGGAAGTCTGGCTAAAGACGATGCTCTTGAGTTTTTCGCGAGCAAGCTCGCTCCTACAGTGGATATACCCACGCATTAGCTGCATTCCGGCACACCCTTTGCTTTATCCGTTCACCTACCCGAGAACAGGAGCATTCGTTACCCCGCGACCCAGAGCCGACTCCATAAGAAGGTAAGGACCAGGCCTGTTGGCACCCTCAGCCACGGGCTCATAAGAACATGCGTTTTTTAAGCGGCAGTGCCACCCAGGAAATCCTCGGCACTGACAAGGTACTGGAATGGCTCGAACTTTCTTCGATGAAATGAATGACGCAAACGGCGTATGCCGTGCGCACTATCAGGATTTTTCCCGCTGGCTGGCCAACACGCCGCCGGAACTGCTGGCCCAGCGTCGCCGTGAAGCGGACTTGCTGTTCCATCGCGCCGGGATCACCTTCACCCTGTATGGCGACGAGCAAGACACCGAACGCCTGATTCCCTTCGACATCATCCCCCGCAGCATCCCCGCCAGTGAGTGGAGCCTGATCGAGCGCGGCTGCATCCAGCGGGTCAATGCACTGAACATGTTCCTCGCCGACATCTACCACGACCAGCGCATCATCAAGGCCGGGATCATTCCGGCAGAACAGGTGCTGGGCAACGAGGGCTATCAGAAGGCGATGGTCGGCCTGGACCTGCACCGCGACATTTACTCGCATATCTCCGGTGTCGACCTGGTACGCGACGGTGACGGCACCTATTACGTGCTCGAAGACAACCTGCGTACCCCCAGCGGCGTGAGCTATATGCTCGAAGACCGCAAGATGATGATGCGCCTGTTCCCGGAAGTGTTCGCCAAGCAACGCATTGCACCGGTGGACCACTACCCCAACCTGCTGCTCAAGACCTTGAAAAGCGCCAGCCGCCTCGATAACCCCAATGTGGTGGTATTGACCCCGGGGCGCTTCAACAGCGCTTTTTTCGAACATGCGTTCCTGGCGCGGGAAATGGGCGTGGAGCTGGTCGAAGGCGCCGATCTGTTCGTGCACGACCTCAAGGTATTCATGCGCACCACCGACGGCCCCAAGGCGGTGGACGTGATCTATCGGCGCATCGACGACGCCTTCCTTGACCCCGAGGCGTTCAACCCCAAGTCAATGCTCGGCGTACCCGGCCTGGTGGCGGCCTATTGCGCGGGTAATGTGGTGCTCGCCAACGCGATCGGCACCGGGGTGGCCGACGACAAGTCGATCTACCCCTATGTGCCGGCGATGATCCGCTTCTATCTGGACGAGGAGCCGGTGCTGCAAAACGTGCCGACCTTCCAGTGCCGCAAGCCCGATGAACTGTCCCATGTGCTGGCCAACCTGGAGCAACTGGTGGTCAAGGAAACCCAGGGTTCCGGCGGCTACGGCATGTTGGTGGGCCCCGCCTCCAGCGCAGCCGAGATCGAAGATTTTCGCCAGCGCATCAAGGCGCGTCCCCACGCTTACATCGCCCAACCGACCCTGAGCCTGTCCACCTGCCCGACCTTTGTCGAAAACGGCATCGCGCCCCGGCATATCGACCTGCGCCCCTTCGTGCTCTCGGGCAAGGAAACCCGCCTGGTGCCGGGCGGCTTGACCCGCGTGGCGCTGAAGGAAGGTTCGCTGGTCGTCAACTCGTCGCAAGGCGGCGGAACCAAGGACACCTGGGTGGTGGAGGGCTGAGTATGTTGAGTAGAACCGCTGCTGATCTGTACTGGATGTCGCGCTACCTGGAACGCGCCGAGAACCTGGCGCGCATGTTGGAAGTCAGTTATTCACTGTCGTTGATGCCCCAGGCCGGGCGCAGCGATGGCCTGGATGAGCTGGCGATGTCGTTGCTCAGCAGCGGCACCCTGGACAGCTATCTGGAGCGTCACCAGACCCTGGATGCCGAGCGCATGTTGCACTTTTTTGCCCTCGACGAAGAAAACCCGGCCAGCATCTACAACTGCCTGCGCGCCGCCCGAGGCAATGCCCACGCCGTGCGCGGGCGCATCACCGCCGATATGTGGGAAAACCTCAACGCCACCTGGCTGGAAATGCGCAGCATCGCCGCCGGCGGCCTGGCGCGGCATGGCATCAGCCACTTCTGCGACTGGGTCAAGCAACGCTCGCACCTGTTTCGCGGCGCGACCTCGGGCACCATCATGCGCAATGACGCCTACCGGTTTATTCGCCTGGGCACCTTTGTGGAACGCGCCGACAACACCTTGCGCCTGCTGGATGCGCGCTATGAGATGTTTGGTGAAGAGTCCGAAGAAGTCAGCGACTTGTCGGCACGCGGTTATTACCAGTGGAGCGCCCTGCTGCGTGCGCTGTCTTCGTTCGAGGCCTATACCGAGCTGTACCCGAATGCCTTGAATGCGCGCTCGGTCTCGGAGTTGCTGCTGTTACGCAGCGACGTCCCGCGCTCGCTGCACGCGTGTATCGAAGAGTTGAGCCATATCCTCGCCGACTTGCCCGGCAGTTACGGACGCACGGCGCAGCGCCTGGCGGCGGAGTTCGAAGCAAGGCTGCGGTATACCGGGATCGATGAAATTCTGGAAGATGGGCTGCACACTCGGCTGACGGAGTTTATCGACACCGTACGTGAGTTGGCGCGGGCGATACAAAGCTCCTACCTTGAAGTGGTCTAGCACAAATCTGTAGGAGCGAGCTTGCTCGCGAAAAACTCACGGGCGCCGCGTTTATTCAGGAAGCCCGCGTTATCGTTGACGTTTTTCGCGAGCAAGCTCGCTCCTACAGGGCATTGATCGCCCACCACCTCGGCAGCAACTGCCGCACCCGTGCCTCGCCAAAGCGGTCATCGATCAACATCACCACGCCGCGGTCGTATTGGCTGCGGATTACCCTCCCCGCCGCCTGCACCACCTTCTGGATGCCGGGATACAGGTAGGTGTAGTCATAGCCCGCGCCGAAGATCGCGCCCATGCGGGCCTTCATTTGTTCATTCACGGGGTTCAGTTGCGGCAAGCCAAGGGTGGCAATAAAAGCGCCAATCAAACGCGCACCCGGCAGGTCGATACCTTCGCCAAACGCGCCGCCCAATACCGCAAAACCGATGCCTTGGCTGTGCTGGGTGAACTGGTCCAGGAACGCCTGGCGCTCGGCCTCGGCCATGCCGCGTGACTGCAGCCACAGTGCGATCTGCGGGTGTCGCTCGGCCAGTAACTGCGCCACTTGCTGCAGGTAATCGAAGCTGGAGAAAAACGCCAGGTAGTTGCCCGGCTGCTCGGCAAATTGCCGGGCGATCAATTCCACAACAGGTTCCAGCGACGCCTGGCGGTGCACAAAGCGTGTAGAGATGCGCTCAACGATGCTGACCTGCAATTGCTCGGCCTTGAACGGCGACTCTACATCGACCCAGGCAGTATCCGCCGGCAACCCGAGTAAATCGGCGTAATAGTGGCGTGGGCTCAGGGTCGCGGAAAACAGCACGCTGCTGCGGGCCGCCGTTAATCGGGGCCGGATGAATTCGGCCGGCACCACATTACGCAGGCACAGGGTCGAGCTACTGCGCTTGCCGCTGAACTGGCGCTTGCTGATGTCGAAGATGAAGTGTTCGTTGAATAGCTCGGCCACCCTGGAAAATTGCAGTGCTTCAAAGTAGAAGGCTTGCAGGTCGCCATTGAGGGACTCGGGGTGATCGTTGAAGTAGTCGCCCATGGCGCTGGTGCACAGGCTCAGGGCCTGTAGCAGTTTGTCGGGCCGGGTGGCATAGGCCTGATACGGCGCGACTTGTTCCTTGTGCAACGCGTTCCACTCGCGGTTCAGGCGCTGCAAGGGTTTGTTCAGCGGCTCGGGCGCGGTATCGCGCAAGGTCTTGAGGCTGTATTGGTCGAGGCTGGCGCTGTACATCGAACGGGCGCGTTCCACCAGGTTATGGGCCTCGTCGACCAGCGTCGCAATACACCATTGGTGCAACTGCGCCAGGCCGAATAACAGGGCGCCGAAGTCGAAAAAATAGTTGTAGTCGGCGACCACCAGGTCGGCCCAGCGCGCCATTTCCTGGCTGAGGTAATACGGGCACACGTCATGGGCCAGCGCCACACTGCGCAGGCTGCGCTGATCGAGCAGGCGAACCCTGGACGCGGCCTGGCGGGCGGCGGGCAAGCGGTCGTAAAAACCCTTGGCCAGCGGGCAGGAATCACCATGGCAGGCTTTATCCAGGTGTTCGCACGCCTTGTCCCGTGCAACCAGCTCAAGTACACGCAGCGGCAGATCCGGACTGCTGTCGTACAGCACCTGGGCGGCATCCAGGGCGAGCTTGCGCCCCGGCGTTTTGGCGGTAAGGAAGAACACCTTGTCCAATTGCTGCGGCGCCAGCGCCTTGAGCATCGGGAAGAGGGTACCGACGGTCTTGCCGATGCCCGTGGGCGCCTGGGCCATCAGGCAACGACCGGTGCTGACCGCCTTGTAGACCGACTCGGCCAACGTACGCTGCCCGGGACGAAAATCGGCGTGGGGAAATGCCAGGGCTTGGGCGGCCTTGTTGCGCTTATCGCGGTGCTGCATTTCCAATTGGGCCCAGTCGAGGAACAACGCACATTGCTGATTGAAAAAGCGCTCAAGCTGCGCCGCGTCGAAACGTTGGTTCAGCAGGGTCTCGCCTTCGCCAACGATATCGAAGTACACCAGCGCCAGGTCGATTTCGCCGAGGCCGAGCTTCTGGCACATCAGCCAGCCATACACCTTGACCTGGGCCCAGTGCAGTTGCCGATGGTTGGCGGGCTGGGCAGAGAGGTCGCCGCGGTAGGTTTTGACTTCTTCAAGGCGGTTGGCGTCGGGGTCGTAGCCGTCCGCCCTGCCCCGCACGTTGAGCTGCTGGTATTGCCCCTCCAGGGCGACTTCATTCTGGTAGTGCGCGCTGCGCCGGGACGCCACCGTACGGTGGCCGACGATGCCTTCCTGGGCGCTGGGCGACGGGGTAAAGCGCAGGTCAAGGTCGCCGACCTTGGCCGTGAACTCACACAGCGCCCGTACGGCTACGTTGTAACTCAAGCGGGCTGCTCCGCCCAACGCACGTAACAGACGGTGACCGGCATCTGGTATTCACCGCAAAATTGCAGCCAGCGCAGTTGGTTGTCTTGCAGGCGATCGCCCGGGCCCTTGACCTCGATCATGCGATAGGTTTTTTGTGCAGGCCAGAACTGGATCAGGTCCGGCATCCCGGTGCGGTTGGCACGGATATCCAGCAGCAAGCGTGTGAACCAATGGCGCAGGTGCTCGGCGGGCAGGCAGGCCAGGGCTTGCTCCAACAGCTCTTCGCTGAGCAGGTTCCAGAACACGAAAGGTGATTGGATCCCCCACTTGTCCACGAAGCGTTGGCGGATGGTGGCCTTGTAGCGTTCATCCCCCAGTTGCTCGAAACACGCAGCAAACAATGCCTCGCGGCGTTGATGAAAGTCTTCGCTGTGCAGGTCCGCCGGCCCACGCTGGAACGGATGAAAGAACGCGCCCGGCAGCGGCGCGAAAATCGCCTCCCAGCACAACAGGCCGAACAGCGAGTTGATCAACCCATTCTCAACGTAATGCACCGGTGCCTCGGGCTCGTTCAGGTGCGCCTGGACGCAGTACTCCACCGACATCAGCGGCGCCTGGGCGAGTGCCAGGTCAAGGCGTGCAACCGCTTGCGGCTTGGCCTTGGGCAACGCCGGTTCGCCGAGTTTGCGGCGCAGGCGCGGCAATACACGCAGCAAGTGCTGTTGTTCAGCGGCGCTTTCCGGGGCCTGCTGGGCTGCAGTGGCCAGGGCCAGCGCTCGGGCGTAATCCTCTTGACGCTCAACGACCCGGATCAACCGCGCACGTGCACCGGGATAGGCGCAGGCAAGGTAGATCTGTTCAGCCAGCGCAAGCTCGGCGCAGCGCTCGCAATACTGGCCGATCTGGAACAACAGCTTGGCGCGGCGTTTTTCCAGCCAGGGGTTGTCGGTACACAGGCCGGCGATCTGCACCAGCAGCGTGTCCAATGCCTCACCGGCTTCAAACGCTTGCTGGCACTGGTGCAGGAACAGGAACCCCACCACGTCGTCACGCGTGCGTAACCCGCGGGACTCGGCACAAATCTCGACTTTTTCATAGGTGTAGATGCCCAGGTCTGCCAGCACGAACTCGGACCAGTCCTGGTGCAGGTTGCCGAAGAACATCAAGCGCAGGCGATCACACAGCTCCATGACCGTAAGGCTATAGAGCACATCATCCAAGCCCGGGCACCATTGAGCAAAACTGCGCGGCTCGCTGAACTGCGCCGCCAGCGGTTCGAGCCAGGTGGCCTTGTTGCCGTTGGGCTGATCGATCCAGGGCCTGAACGCGCCGAGGATTTCGCCCTTTTGCAGCAAGGCGAACAAGGTGGCAAACGGCAGCAGGCTTTGGTCATCCACCCATCCCAGCTCTCGTAACGGGCCCGCAGCCGCATGGGGGCAGCCGATTTCCACATACTTAAGCTTGGCGCCGCGAAAGTGCACACCCTTGCGCATCACCATGCGCACCAATAACGCCTGGGACGCCTGGGGCAACCTGTCAAATTGCTGAATGAAATGCTGTTCGTCCGCATCGAGCAGATCGGCATAGCGTTGCCCCAGCCAGGCCAGGACCTGGCGGAAGTTATGCAGGTAATACAAGGGGTCTTCGAGGGGGTTGGCCATGGCACAAGGGAGTCAAATACTGGTTATGCATACAGAGTGCCGCTGCAAAGCAGTTGTTGCAATCGGTAATAGATAAATGGCGCCTGCAACTTTTTGCAAAAAAACGATCAGATGAGGGAGTTGATCGCGTAACATTTATAGCCCACAGCCAGACGCTGCGGGACTTTTCAGGGTTAAAGGTAAGGGTTATGAACATGAAGAATTTGGGTCTGCCGCTGGTTGCACTCACTTTTCTGGTATTGGCCGGTTGCTCCACGCAAACCGTGGTGACATTGCAAAATGGCACGCAGTATTTGACCAAGGACACGCCCAACGCCAAGACAGCCGACGGCTTCTATGAATTTACCGATATCGCCGGCAAGCGCATTCGCATCAAGGCCGATGATGTAGCCACGGTGCGCAAGGAAAACTAATCCTCGAATCAACACCGATCAAATGTGGGAGGGGGCAAGCCCCCTCCCACAGTTTTCAACCGCATTCCAACTTAAGCGATAACAATCCCCTCCCCCGACAGACTGCTCACGCCCACCAACGTCACCGAATCGGCGCCAAAACTGATCACCGTATCCCCGCCCACCACCTTGGTGTGATCGCGATAATCGGGACTGCCCTGCACATCGTTAAACACCAGCTTGTCTGTCGACTGATAGCCAATCACTCGATCATTACCAAACTGCCCACTGAACAAAAACGTGTTATGCCCGCTGTTGTCGCGGATCGTGTCATTACCCTTGCCGCCTTCGATAAAGTCCGCCCCCCTGCCGCCCTTGATCAGGTCATCGCCGTCGCTGCCGATGATAAAGGTATTGCCCTTGTGCGCCTCGGCATTGCGGTTCAAGTCCTGCACCCAGGTGTTGGCCCGTGCCGGATCGGACAGGTTGGCGACGATCACTGTGGAGTCACGGGTCATCTGCTCGTAGAAGCCGGACTCAAGAATGCGCGTCATGCCGTCGCCATAACCGGTGGGCAAGTGCGAGACCCAGGTCGGCAGGTTGAGGATGGAAAACGGCAGCACGTTCCACAGTGCAGAAGCGTAGTGGTCGTTGAAGCTGACAATATTGTCGGTGCTCGACTCGTGGGGTTTGTCGTGCACGCCCAGGGACGACAGGTTGAATGAGGAACCGTCCAGCGCCCGGAATACCGGGTCGTTTTCGTAGCCGACGTTAAGCACCTTGTCACCGGCGCTTTGGGTGGGCGACGCATAGGCCACATAATTGGAATCGGTGTAGAACCCTGACCATTTGCTCCCGCTCAGATCCGCCATGCTGTTGACCGCAAGGCCGCCCAGGCTGTGGCCGCTGACCACCACATCCTTGCCGCTCAGGCCCTGGGCGCTGGCATAGTCAGCGACGTTGCCGAGCAAGTTGCCAAACGCCTCGCCAGCGTAATTTTTTGCATAGTCCTTGGGACCGAATGCAGCAAGCAGGTCACTGATCACATCCCCGATGGAATCGGTGATCAGGCTTTCCCGTGGCCCCGAGGTGCCACGGAAGCCGATGCCGATTTCCAGCAGTTTGCCGGCGTCATCGTATTTGCCCAGCACTTCCACTTGGGCGGTACCGTAGGCAGTCTTTTCGCCGAAGAAGGTGCCACGGGCATCGACCTTGCCGGTATAGCCCAGGGTGCTGGCGCTGATGGGGGTCCAACCGGCCTGTTGCACTGCGTCGAGGGCGGCTTTTTCCGAATCCGGGTTCCACGGGATCCCGGGAATCACGCCTTGGGCGTTGCCGCTGCCAATCAGCGCGCTCACCAGCGTGGCCGGCAGGCCAAGGCCCAAGCCGTTGTTCTGGTAACCCACGGCAAAGCCGTTATCCAGGTTGTGATAGGAATACATCGTGATCGCCATCGCATCGGCGAACAACGTTTTGGAGCCCTCGGTGCCGAGGTTTTTATAGTCAAAGATACCCATTGGTAGTGCCTCTCTGTTGTTGGATTTGTAGAGAAAGCCAAAACACCTGTTATCCGTTACCTCGTGTAGGAGCGAGCTTGCTCGCGAAGATCGTCAACGATAACGCGCCCTGCCTGAGGGAACGCGGCGCTATTGAGTTTTTCGCGAGCAAGCTCGCTCCTACAGTATTTGCGTTAGCGTTAGAACGCCCAGTCCAGACTCAAGCCGACGCCGTGCACCTTCTCTTTGCTGGCCAGCAGGCCGTTGTAGTCGAAGTTCACCCGCGCATCCTTGCTCAACGCCAGGCTGACCCGTGCCCCAACCAGTGCGGCATCCCGCACCATCGGCGCACTTTCCACCGCGAACGACGGGCCACCCGAGGCAAACGCCAGGTGCTGCTCGGAATCGGTGCTGCTCAGGTTGTGCTGCCAGCCCAGAGTGCCGGAGACTTCCAATTGCTGGTGGTCGTTGACGTTGAAGGTCTTCAAGGCGCGCACACCCAGGGTGCTCAACACCAGGTCGCGGCTGTCGTCGCCACTTTTCAGCGCAGCGGCATCGCCCTTCTCTTTGAAGCTGTCCGTGTCCAGGTGCACGTAGGCCAGGTTGGCGAACGGCTCCAGGGCCAGCGGTTGCAGGTTGATGCGATACGCTGCTTCGGTGAACACCTGGGTGCTGTGCGCATCGACCTTGGCCTTTTGCTTGCCGGCGACATCGCCGTATTGCAGATCGCGCTTCACATCGGCGCGGTGCCAGCTGTAGGTCGCCCCACCGCTCAGGCGCCAGGCGCCGATTTCATGCCCGGCATAGGCACCGAAGTGGTAGCTGTCGACCGAGGCGCGGCTATGGGTATCGCTGCCCATGTTCAGCGAAGTATCGCTGTAACCCGCGACCAGACCAATGCGCGTGGCGTCGTCGAGGGCACCGTCCACCCCGGCAAGCATCCCGCCGATGGAGGTGTTATAGCCAGCGGTGTCACTGCGGCTGTCGGTCTTGCCCCAGGCGCCCAAGGCCTTGACCCATACGTTGCCACGGCTGTCGATGGCTTGGCTGGTTGCGCCCATCTCGCCATTGCGCAGGCGCTCGCCCACTGCTTCGCGTACGTAACGGCTGTCATTGACCAATGCGGTTTGCAGCGCCGGATAGACTTCACCGCTCAGTTGCTGGAACGCGCCCTGGGCCGAAGCGGCCGTCGGTGCCAACAGCAAGCTTTCATACACGCCATTGCCCGCACCCAATTGCTCGGCGGCTGCAGCCACAGCGCGTTGGTTCGGTGTAGCAGCAACACTGGCGAAGCTGTTGGTGCGTGTCACGTCCAACTGCACACCGTTGGCCGCGTAATTCAAGGTGCCGCCGACAAACAGATAATTGGGCAGTACAGCACCAAACCTGCCGGTGACACCGCCCGCCGCTTGCAGGATGTTGTACTGACGGCCGATCAGGCTTTGGGCCTGGGTTGCACTCAACAGTGTCGGGCTGTTTTCAAGGGCCAGGGTTACGGTGCCGCCATTGAGCGTGGCGCTACCCCCGGCGACGATACGGTCGCTGCTGGCAGGCGATAATTCCACGGCGTACGTCGAGCCCGGGTTGAAGGTGACATTATCCGCCACGTTCAGGGTGCCGATGGAATTGCCCGGCGCCACGGCGCCGCCGCTATTTGCCGTCAGCGAACCGATACGCCCCGAGCCACCGATTACGCCGGTCTGGCTGACGATGACATCGGAGGTGACCGAACCGTTGACCGCCAGCAAGCCCTGGTTGACCAGGGTCGGGCCGCTGTAGGTGTTGGCGCCGGCCAGCACGAGGGTGCCGATGCCCTGCTTGGTCAGGCCGCCATGGCCTGAAATGTTGTTGCTCCACACATCCAGCCCGCAGTGCACGTCGTTGCAAATGCGCTGGGTCGGTTTGCCCGCGTCCACCACCGCACCGACACCCGGCAGGTCCGCGACGAACTGGTCGCTGCCATAGGCGCCCTCAATGCGGAACTCGGCAGGAATGTCCTCGGCGGTGATAAACATCCCCGGGCCGTTGACCGCCTTGCCCAGGTTGATCATGCCCCAGCCATACAGCGAGTCGATACCCGGCGCGCCGAGGTCAGTGGCCGTGGTCTTGAGCACCGTGGAGATCTGGTCGCCGCTCATGTACTCGAAGCGCTCCATCAGCACCGCTGCTGCGCCAGCCACATGGGGGGCGGCCATGGAGGTGCCGTTTTTGTTGGCCCAGTCGGTGGTCAGGTTGTTCAGGTCGGTGCCGTTGATGATCGAGCTGTAGATCTTGGTGCCGGGTGCCGACACGCAAAAACTCGCCGCATAGCCGCAACGCGAAGAGAAGGTGCTGATCACGTACGGATTGGGGCTGGCGGTGTCCGGGTTCTGCTGCAATGCCGCCACCGACAGCCAGTTCGGCGCAATCTCCGGCACAAAATACGCCAGGCCGGAAATCGCGTCCGGGTTGTTGCGGTTGTAGTCGTTACCGGCGGCAAAGATGGTCAGCACACCACTGCGGGCCGCATCGATGGCGCCTTGATAAGCACCACCTGCGATCGTGCCGAGGATCGGCCGGATCGTATTGAACTGCGCCTGGGCTTCATTCACGGTGAAATTGGGGAACGCCGGATCGCGACCGCCCTTGGCGTACTGGTCACCGATGCCGATGCCCCAGCTGTTGTTGATAATGCGTGCGCCACTGGCGACCAGCCCGTCCCAGCCGGCCTTGTACACCGCGCCATCGTTGCCGAGAATGATCCCGTCTTCCGGGCCCGGGTCACCGTTTTCGGCGGTGAGGATTTGCGCATTGAACGCCACGCCATGCATCGGCCCGCCATCGCGGTTACCCGCAGCAATGCCGCCGACGTGGGTGCCGTGGTTACCCAGCTTGCCGTTGGAGTCCTTGGACGGCGTGCCGTCGTAGCGGAACGCATCACCGGCTTTCACCGGGATATACGGGTCGGTGTATTGGCGAATGCCCTCGGTGACAATCGTCACCACCTTGTCGGGGCTGGCGAATTCCGGATGCTGGGCGTACACCGGCTGGTCGAAAATCCCCAGCTTGACGCCCTTGCCGGTGTAGCCGGCGGCATACGCGGTGTCGGCATGCACGGCGCCCAGACCCCAGTCGGCCTTGAACTCGTTGCTGCGCCAACTGGCGGCATCACCCAGCTTGCCGGTTTCCACATAGGGTGCAGCCTGAGCGGTTCCCAGGCTTGCCAGGCAACACAGCAACGCGCCGTATGGCACGCAGCTCAGCGCCTTGAGCGGGTAGCCCGGGCCGGTGTGGATGGCGGTAGTTAACCCTGACTTGCGTTTTTTCACGGTGACCTTCCTTAGTTTTCTTATTGCTGGTAGGTGAATCACTTTCCCTGTGGGATGACTGTAGGAGCGAGCTTGCTCGCGAAAAACCCATAGGCGACGCGTTTATTCAGGAAACACGCGTAATCGTTGACGTTTTTCGCGAGCAAGCTCGCTCCTACAGGCTTAGGACTTGCCTTTCCCACATTTTTTTCAGAACTGCCAGTTCAGGCTCAAACCCACACCCTGGGTTTTCGCGCGGCCACCCAACTGGCCGTTGTAATCCAGGTTGACCCGCGTCGCGGCATTCAGCGCCAGGCTGGCTTGCAGCCCCACCAAAGCAGCGTCACGCAGCAACGGCGCACTGCGCACGGCGAATGAAGGCCCGCCTGCGACAAACGCCAAGTGCTCTTCGGATTCCACGGCGGTGAGGCTGTGTTGCCAGCCCAACGAACCGGAGAGTTCCAGTTGCTGGTGGTCATTGAGGGCCAGGGTTTTCAATGCCCGCACGCCAAGGGTGCTGAGCACCGCATCGCGGCGGTCACTGCCGCGCTCCAGGGCCGCGGCGTCGCCTTTTTCGTGAAACGACTCGCTGTTCAGGTGCACATAGGCCAGGTTGGCGAACGGTTCCAAGGCCACCGCTTGCAGGCGGATGCGGTACGCCGCTTCGGTGAAGACTTGTGCTGTGGTCGCGTCCAGCTTGGTTTTTTGCTTGCCGCTGACATCACCCCATTGCAGGTCGCGCTTCACATCGCCGCGATGCCAGCTGTAGGCACCGCCGACGCTCAGGCGCCAGTCGCCCAGCTCGCGCCCGGCATAGGCGCCGAAGTGATAGCTGTCGATGGATGCCGATGAATGGGTTCCGCTGCCCATATTCAACGAGCTGTCGCTGTAGCCGGCGACTACACCCACGCGGGTCTGCTCATCCAGTGCGCCATCCACGCCCGCCAACAGGCCACCGATGGAGGTGGTCGAACCGGCCGTTTCGCTGCGGCTGTCACTCTTGCCCCAGGCTCCGAGCGCCTTGAACCACAGGTTGCTTTCGCCGCTCACCGGTACGTGGCGCAGGCGCTCGCCCACGGCATTGCGCAGTTGCAGGCTGTCGTTGATCAGCATCGCGCCGACGGCGGGGTAGATCTCACCGGACAGTTGCTGCAAACCCTGCTGGGCGGTGGCGACTGACTGCGACTGCAACAGGCTTTCATACACCGGGTTGCTGGCGCCCAATTGCTCGGCAGCCGCCGCCACGTTGCGCTGGTTACGGGTGGCGGCGACGCTGGCAAAACTCGCGTCGTTGCGCCCCACGTTCAGTTGCACAGCGTTGGCGGCATAGTCGAGGGTGCCACCGAGGAACAGGTAGTTGGGCAGCACTTGGCCAAACTGGCCCTGGATGCCGCCTGCGGCCTCAAGGATCGAGTATTGCCGGCCGATCAGGCTTTGGACCTGACTTTGACTGAGTAACGTGGGGCTGTTTTCCAGCGCCAAGGTGACGGTGCCGCCGCCCAGGACCGCCTTGCCGCCCGCGACAATACGGTCGCTGCTGGTGGGCGTCAGCTCCACGGCATAGGTCGAGCCCGCGCCGAGGTACACATCTCCCGCTACCTGCAAGGTGCCCACGGAATTGCCCGGTGCCACGCGGCCGCCGTTGTTTACCGACAACGCGGCGATACGCCCGGAACCGCCAAGGGTGCCGCTGTCATTCACGGTGACTGCCGAGGTCAGCGAACCGTTCACCGCCAACAGGCCGCCATTGACGACAGTGGCGCCCCGATAGGTGCTGTCACCGCTGAGGACCAGGCTGCCGGCGCCGGATTTGATCAGGCTGCCTTCATACACGCGGTTCGCCGCCGCCTGGTCGCGGGCGTTGCCGATGGCGTAGTCGGTCTGGTCCTGCTGGCTGGCGGTGGCGCTCACGCCGTTCTGCCAGCCCTTGTCGATCAGGGTTTGCTGCCAGGCGCTGTGCTCGGCGCGGTCCTCGGCCTGGCGCGCAAGCAAGGCCTGGTCGGAGATACCGTTGCTCCAGACATCACCCTGCCCGGCTGCCAGGTTCACATCCATGGCTCCCAGCAGTTGACCCGGGCCGTGCATCGCCCGGCCCAGGTCCGGCACGCCCCAACCGACGATCGCGTTGGGCGCCTGGGTGATCGAACCGTCAAGCTGCGTGGCAGTGGTCAGCAACACCTGCAACGCTTGCTCGTTGGTCATATAGGGATAGCGTTCCATCACCAACGCCAACGCCCCGGTGGCATGGGGTGCCGACATCGAGGTGCCGGATTTGACCCCATAACCACCGTCGGGAATGGTGCTGTTGATCAGCGCGCCGGGCGTGGAAATGCACCAGTATTTGGCGATACCGCACTTGTTGTATTTCTGGTTATTAGCCTTGTCCAGCCCCGACACCGCCAGCCAATGACCTTCCAGTTCCGGCTGAAAATACGGCAAGGCCGAGCGCACGCTGGCATTGGCATAGCCGCTGTTGCCGGCGCTGAACACGTTGATTACCCCGGCCTTGGCCACATCCGCCGCGGCGTCCAGCCAGGTGCCACGGTTGTAGTGCTGGGCGTAGGCGGCGTGCAGGTCACCGAGGGTCTGGTAGCTGACATCCTTGGGCTGGCTGCCCCAACTGTTGTTGATGGCGCGCACGCCGGAATCCACCATCGCGGTGTATACCGTCTTGAAGTACTTGGGGTCTGGCGTCGGGCCGAACAGGAAGCTGTCGTTGGCGTTGGTGTTGCCCACATAGACTTGCGCGTTGTAGGCCACGCCGTGCATGCCCACGCCGTCGCGGGCGGCGCCCATGGTGCCGGTGACATGGGTGCCGTGGGAATCGTTGTTGGGGTTGAGCGCGCCCGTGGTGCTGAAGGCGCTGCCGTCGACATAGGTGCCGGTGGCGGTCACCGCATGAAAGCGGTCTTTGGAGGCTTCGGGGTGATTGGCATCGAAACCCGAGTCCAGCGCGCCGATTTTCACGCCTTGGCCGCTGATCCCGGCGGCGTAGGCTTCATCGGCCTTCATACGGCCCAGGCCCCAATCGCTTTGGTATTCGGCCGAACGCCAACTGGCCGGGTTACCCGCTTGGCCGATCTCGGTGTATTGCGCCTGTGCCGCAACGGACAACAGCAGCAATGAACCTGCGGTGAAGGGTTTGAAACGCGGTGAATCAGTGATCATCTGCACACTCCTGATTATTGTTATTCCCCTTTTAGGAGCGAGCTTGCTCGCGAAGAACCCACTGGCGCAGCTTGCAGCCAGGATGTCCACGTCATCGTTGACGTTTTTCGCAAGCAAGCTCGCTCCTACAGTTGTCTATCCGGGCCGAAGGCCTCGTCCACCTTGGCCAGGTCGGTGTCGCGCAAGTTGCCCGCGTAGTAGTGCAATTTGGTCCAGGCCATCAGGTAGTCGTACCGCGCCTGGGCCAGGTCGCGGCGGGTGCTGTAGAGCTGCTGCTCGGCATTCAGCGCATCAAGGTTGACCCGTTCGCCACCGAGGATGCTCTGCTTGGTCGACACCACCAGCGCCTCGGCGGACACCAATGCCTTCTGGTAGGCACGCAGCTTGCTCACCCCCGACAGACACGCACTGAACTGGCGGCGCAGCTCGATCAGGGTTTCGCGGGTCTTGCCTTCCAGCTCGTACTCGGCCTGCTCCATTGCGCGGCTGGCCTGGCGGGTGGAGGCCGAAATACCGCCACCGGCATACAGCGGCATGCTCACTTCGACACCAATGGTGTTGGTGTCGTAGCGCTGGTTGTAGGTATTGCCGCTGTCGGATTCCTGCTTGCGCGACGTGGCATACGCGGTGATTCGCGGCAAATGCCCGGCACGGTTGCGTTCCACTTCATAGCGCGCCACTTCCAGCGACTGGCGCTGCGAAGCCAGCACCGGGTTGTTGGTGAGCGCCAGCTCATGCCAGGTGTCGTAGTTGGCCGGGGTCAGCGTGAACGCGGCAAAACTCTGGTTCAGCGGCGCCAGGTCGTTGATGTTGACGCTTTGCACGCCGATCAACGCGCCCAGCTCCCTGAGTGACGCGTCCTGCTCATCCAGGGCCTGGATTTCTTCGGCAGTGGCCAGCTCGTAGCGCGACTCGGCTTCAAGGATGTCCGTGCGGGTGCCCTCGCCTGCCTTGAACAAGTGCTCGTTTTGCTGAAATTGCTGCTCGAAGGCCTTTTTCTTTGCGCGGGCGATGTCGATCTGGTCCTGGGCAAACAGCGCCTGGGTGTAATAGCTCAACACTCGCACCAGCAGCGCCTGGCTCTTGTCGCGAAAGCTTTCATCGGCAAACAGCGCCTGGGCCACGCCCTTGCGGTAGTTGGCATAGGCTTCGTAATCGAACAACGGTTGTTGCAGGCTGAAGGTGGAGCCGTAGCTGTTGTAGTTGCGGTCGTCCCTATAACTGCCACCGCGCCCGTCGGGCAGATGCGCCTCGGAATTGTTGCGACCCTTGTTGTAGTTGTACGACAGCCTCGGCAGCAGCCCGGCGCGGCCGATGGTGCGGTTTTCCAGGCCGGCGTCGCGCTCCTTGATCGCGCCGAGGAACACCGGATCGTTGCGCAGGGCCTGCTCGTAAACATCGAACGGGCCCATGGCGGCCTGGGCACTGCCACACACCAGCAATAGCGAAATGAACACTGGTTTCATGCTCATTCCTCAGTCAACGCGGAGCCGGCGCGATCCAGCAGCGGCTTGAACAGGTAATTGAGCAATGAGCGCTCGCCAGTGCGCACGAACATTTCGGCAGGCATACCGGGCTTGATCACCAGACCGTGGAGTTTTTCCATCGCCGCGTCGCTGACGCTGGTGCGCAGCACGTAATACGGCGCGCCGGTTTTTTCATCGAGCATCTGGTCGGCGGAAATCAGGCTGACTTCGCCCGGTACCCGTGGCGTGCGGCTCTGGTTGAAGGCGGTGAAGAGGATGTCGACGGGCAAGTGCGTGCCGACCTTGTCCACCAGATGCACCGGTAGATGCCCTTCGACTTCCAGGCGCGTGCCCTGGGGCACGATTTCCAACAGGGTTTCCCCTGCGCGCACCACGGCGCCTTCGGTGTGCACGCTGAGGTTGACGGCGATGCCATCGGCCGGCGCGTTGATTTCGCTGTGTTGCAGGTTGAACCCCGCGGAAGTGAGTTGCTGCTCCAGGGTCAGGCTGCGCAATTGCGCGTCGGCCAATTGGCTGCGCACCTCTTTTTGATATTCCTCACTGTGCTGCTGCAATTTGAGCCGCGACTCGACAATGCCCTGTTCTATCCGGCCGCTTTCACCGGCGTTTTGCGCCAGGTCCTGCTGCACCTGAGACAACTGGCGCTGGTAGTCCATCAACCGGTTGCGCGGGATGTAGCCGTTGTCGGCCAAAGGTTGCAGATTGCTCAGTTGCGCGCGCAGGGATTGGGCCTGGGCGGTCAAGTCACTGCGGGCACGGCGCATACCGCTCAACTGCGAGGTAGCGCCTTCGATGCTGGCGCGAATCCCGGCTTGTTCACGGGCGAAGGCGTCGCGGCGGCTGCTGAACAGCTGGCGCTGGCCTTCCAGCACCAACGCCAGGGCAGGATCAGGGTTGGCGCTCAGCTCGGCGGGAAAGGTGATGCTCGGCAGGTTGTCGCGCTCGCTCTGCCAACGCGCCACGCTGGCCCAGGCCATGCGGTACTGCGCTTGCAGGGATTGCACGTCGGCCTGGTTCTGCGTCTGGTCGAGACGAAACAGCGGCTGGCCCTGCTTGACCAGTTCGCCCTCCTTGACCAGGATGCGGCTGACCACACCGGGGCTGAAGGTTTGCACGGCCTTGCGCTTGCCCGACACCACCACGGTGCCTTGCACCGGGATGCCCTGATCCAACGGTGCCAGGCTGGCCCAGAGGAAAAAACCACCGGCACCGACGACCGTCATCAGCCAGCCCATACGCACGAAGAAGCGGGCATCGCGCTCTTTGAAACGAGGTTCTACCGTAATACTGCTCATGCGCCTGGGTTCCTTGCGGCCGGGTACTGACGACTGAAACTGACACCGGTTTTCTCTTTCGGCGCTTCCTGCTGTTGCCCGGACAACGCCCGCAGCACTTCCTGGCTGGGCCCGAACGCTTGCAGATGGCCTTCGCCGAGCACCAGCAATTTGTCGGCCTGGGCCAATGCCGAGGAGCGATGCGTCACCAGCACGACGCTGCTGCCTTGGGCTTTCATCTGCACGATGGCGCTGGCCAACGCCGCTTCGCCGACTGTATCGAGGTTGGAGTTGGGCTCATCCAGCACGATCAGGCGCGGCCCGCCGTACAGGGCGCGGGCCAGGGCTACGCGTTGTTTCTGGCCACCGGACAGGCCGCCGCCGTTGTCGCCCAGCACCGTGTCGTAGCCTTGGGGCAGGCGCAGGATCAGTTCATGCACACCGGCCTGTTGCGCGGCCTTGACCACCAGCTCCGGGTCGGCCTCGCGAAAGCGTGCAATGTTGTCGGCAATACTGCCGCTGAACAGCTCGATGTCCTGGGGCAAATAGCCAATGTGCGGGCCGAGGTCGTCGCGGTCCCAACGGTGAATATCCGCGCCGTCCAGCCGCACGGTGCCGGCCAGGGTCGGCCACACGCCCACCAGTACGCGGGCCAGGGTGGACTTGCCGGAGCCCGACGCGCCCAGTACGCCCAGCACTTCACCGGCCGCCAGGTTGAAGCTGACTTGATGCAAGGTCGCCATGCGCCGCCCTGGTGGGCCAGCACTGACCTGTTCGAAACTGACCTCGCCCTTGGGCGCAGGCAAGGCCATTTGCTCGCCCTCTGGCGGGAATTCACGCAGCAGCCCATCAAGGCGCTGGTAAGCCAGCTTGGCCGAACTCCATTGCTTCCACACCGCGATCAGTTGGTCGATGGGGCTGAGTACGCGGCCCATCAGGATGGAGCCTGCGATCATCATCCCGGCGGTCATCTGGCCCTTGATCACCAGGTAGGCGCCCAGCCCCAATACCAAAGATTGCAGGCACAGGCGCAGGGATTTGCTCAGAGAGGTAATGACCGACCCGGTATCGCTGGCGGTGTTCTGGAAGCCCAAAAACTGCGAATGCACGTCGAACCAGCGTTTGCGCAACGCACCGAGCATACCCATCGCCTGGATCGTCTCGGCGTTGTGCAGGTGGCTGGTAGCCAACTGGGTCGACTGCTGGGAAAACACACCCGCCTCGCCCAATGGTTTTTTGGTCAGGTATTCATTCAGGCAAGCCAGGGCAATCAACAACACCGCGCCAGCTGTGGCCAGCACGCCGAGCCACACGTTGAAGAGGAAAATCACGAACAGATAGATCGGGAACCATGGCGCATCAAAGAACGCGAACAGCGCAGGCCCGGTGATGAATTGACGCAGCGCGGTCAGGTCGCCCAGGGATTGCCCGGCATGACCCTGGCCGCGTTGCAGGTTGCGTTCGAACGCGGCCCTGTACACGCGCAGATTGAAACGCCGCTCCAACTGGCTGCCGATACGAATCACGATAAAGCTGCGGATAACTTCAAGCAGGCCAATAAACGCAAAGAAGCCCACGACCATCAGCGTCAACATCACCAGGGTGGTTTCATTCTGGGAGGACAACACACGGTCATACACTTGCAACATGTAAATCGACGGCACCAGCATCAGCAGGTTAATCAATGCCGTGAAACAGCCAACGCTGATCAAAATACTCTTGTATTCACCCAGCGCCCTGAATAAGGGCGCAACCCCTTGGGACTTCGCCATACTGTTTTATCTTCCTGGAGCGCACTGCACGTAATAATCGCCCTGCCGATGAAGCGCACGGCCAACTACCAAATCGAGTTATATGCTTATAACGTTTAACTAAGGCGTTCGTTTCAGCTCGACAACTTGCCCGGCTTTAGTGCGGGCCTGATATTCACCGTCTTTCTGGCGATTCAAATGCGTGATCCCAGCGCCTTCGGCGTTAAACAGCCAAATGCCATCCGGCGTGGGCAACCACGTCTGTGGCTTGTCGCCCAACCATTGCTCCACACAAGCGATATCGCCCCCCAGGGCATTGGCCTGTTCCACTAACTCCAGCGCGCATACCTGGTCCTGCTGCTTCAACTGCCAATGCCCGGCCAACTGGGCGGGGGTCGGTAATACAAGACTGCTAGCCATTGCGTGGGCTCCTGCCAAAACGAACAACACCTGCGAAGCACAGGCGATCAAATGAGAAAAACGTGGCATGTAAAGCTCCATCCTGGAGCGCGGCGCCGAGGCGCCGCGCCGTGCATCAGGCCACGATGTCGCTGACGGCTGCCTGGCCAACGGTGGTGACGAGGAAATCCGCCACGCCGTGCCCGGAGAAGTCCACGGCCAACGTACTCAGGTTGGTGCCTGAGGCGTAGGACAGAACAGCATCGCCGGCATGGCCGGTGAATGCATTGACGAAGGTCACGCCCGCACCCTTGGTAATACCGGACAGGTCGATCTTGTCCGAACCCGAGGTGAAGTCAAAGATCTTGTCCGCAGCCCCTGGCTTGGAATCGGAACTGGCACCGTACACGAAGGTATCGCTGCCGGCACCGCCCCACAGTTGGTCCGCACCGCCGCCGCCGTAGATGAGGTCGTTGCCGGCCCCGCCCTTGATGGTGTTGGCGACCTGGTTACCAATGATCAGGTCGTTGCCCGAACCGCCGAATGCGTTCTCGATGGTGACGCCCTTGGCGATCGACACGTTGCCGACCAGGCCGCCAACATCGGAGAACGAGGTGGCAGTGAGGTTGATCTTCTGGTTTTGAGTGAAGCCAGAGAAGTCCAGGGTGTCGTTGCCGCCACCGTCCCATACCGAGAACACCAGCTTGTCGGCGTTGGATGTGGCGCTGAGGAAATCACGCCCGGTGTTGGAGTTGAACCCGTAGGTGGTGTCGCCGGCGCGGGTGT